>Ga0209542_10000161_pt1 | contig 164003 bp, 181 predicted proteins | sample RifCSPhighO2_01_FD_184028 | JGI IMG/M metagenome (GOLD analysis project Ga0209542, IMG submission 184028) | Soil microbial communities from Rifle, Colorado - Rifle CSP2_plank highO2_0.1 (SPAdes) (version 2) | ecosystem: Environmental > Terrestrial > Deep subsurface > Rock core/Sediment ... | reverse complement strand
TCTTTTACCGAATGGGTGTTAGTTAACAAGGCTGCTAATCGATCAATCCCAATGCCCAAACCCGCCGCCGGCGGCATGCCGTATTCCAGCGCTTCCAAAAAATCTTCATCCAATCGAGATGCTTCCAGATCACCGGCCCGATGCATTTTTTCCTGCTCTTCCATCCGTTCCCGCTGATCCGCCGGATCATTCAGTTCCGAAAAACCGTTGATTAATTCCGTACCCGCCGCGATCAATTGGAAGCGTTCAGTCAGCGCCGGATTATCTTGGCAAGATTTGGCCAACGGGGAAATTGCCTTCGGATAGCGGGTAATAAAAGTCGGCTGGATTAATTTCGGCCGGACCGTTTTTTTAAAAACTTCGTCCATTTCTTCTATTTTTAAATCTGCCAGACGCTTACCGCTGTATTTTTTAATAGCTTCCTCATAAGTCAGAATCGGCCAAACACCCCGAAAATCAATTTTCTGGCCGTCGTGATTGATATCTTTAAGATTTAATTTATCAATTAATTGCGTCAGCCATTGCTGGGCCGCGCGCATTAAACCTTCATAATTTTGATATGCCCAATATAATTCCAGCATCGTAAACTCGGGATTATGATCCCGATCCATGCCTTCATTGCGAAAATTACGGCCGATTTCAAATACTTTTTCCAGCCCGCCAACCAATAAACGTTTCAAATAAAGTTCCGGAGCAATCCGAAGGTAAAAATCCACATCCAAGGCGTTATGATGCGTTTTGAACGGCCGCGCCAGCGCTCCGCCCGGAATCGCCTGCAACATCGGCGTTTCTACTTCGGTAAAACCATTTTCTCCCAGCATTGTCCGCAAGGTTTCCACGATTTTGGAACGCAATAGCAATTTTTCTTTTACTTCTTTATTCAACAGCAAATCCACATAGCGTTTCCGAAAACGTTCTTCCACGTCTTTGAGACCATACCATTCCGACGGCAACGGCCGAAGGCTTTTGACCAGTAATTGCAATTGTTCTATCTGAATGCTTCGTTCGCCTTTTTTAGTTATAAAAACCGGCCCGCGTACATAGACAAAATCACCCAGGTCCAAATTATCTCGAAACAGATTAAAATCTTTTAATTGTTTTTTAGAAGCCACCGCTTGGATTACGCCGCTCGCGTCTCGCAGGTCAATAAAAAATACGCTGCCCTGGTTACGCATACCCATGATTCGGCCTACGATCGCGATTCGTTTTCGGAACAAACGCAGCGTTCCAAAATGATCCTGGATTTTTTGAATTATCTCGTGCGCTGGAACTTGGCTCGGATACGTCTGGTAACCGGCTTTTTGCAAATTATCCCGTTTCTTGATTCGCTCTTGAATAATAGCGTCCAGCATCGGAGCGAGAAATGTTTATTCTATGGAAATGACCTTGTATTCCACCTTTCCTTTCGGCGTGGTGACCGTTACGACATCTCCCGGTTTCTTGTTCAAAAACGCGCTTCCTAGAGGCGATTCGTTGGAAATCATACCTGATTCCGGCTTGGCTTCATTGGAGCCCACAATGACATATTTCGTCTGTTTCCCCTCCCGTTCCACCACCACCGTTGCGCCAATACTGACATTGCCGTTCCCGTGCCGCCTTTCAAAAACTTCGGCATTGCGCAACATCTCTTCCAATTCAAAAATACTGCCTTCCACATGGCCCTGTTCTTCCCGCGCTTCAAAATATTCCGAATTTTCCGAAAGATCGCCTAGTTCTTTCGCGCGCTTTAACCGTTCGGCAACTTCCAGTCGTTTTTTGGTTTTTAATTCGTGCAACTCTTCTTTCAATTGCTCCAGTCGTTCTTTAGTCAAATACTGTTTATTTTCCATAATATATATTGGTTGCTATTAATTGTGCACTATTTTATAGGCTCCTGTCCACAACCACCAGCGCACTTTAACAACTTCAAGCAAAACTTGCAAATAGGCGGAAAGCGCTACGTGCGTCCTCGGATCATTCACCCAAAAAATCGGGATTTCTTTGATTTTATAGCCGTAGTTTTTCGCTAAAGCGAGCGCTTCCGCGTCAAATCCCCAGCGTTCAATTTTGACCGCGTTGAATACTTTTACCGCTGCTTCCTCGGAAAAACATTTGAATCCGCATTGGGTATCCCAAATCCCCGGCAACAACAACGCTTGAATAATCAAATTGCCAATATCGCCCAGCCAACGCTTATAAAACGGCTGCGCCGGAATAGTCCGCGAACCCCTTAAGTCCCGAGAAGCGATCACCACTTCGTAGCCATCTTTAAAATACGGGAGCATTTTATTAAACTCCACGATGGAAGTGGAATTATCCGCGTCCATAAATAAACGCCAATTACCTTTGGCGCTCAACATTCCCTGCCGGACCACGTGGCCCTTGCCGTGATTTTCCGCGTTATCAATCAAATGCATATTCTGAATTAGCGGAATAAACCGGCGGACGATTTCCGCGGTTTGGTCTTTGGAGCCGTCATTGACCACGATAATTTCGTAGGAATATTCCTGATCCCGCAGATGCTTGTCAATATCAATCAGCGTAATCGGTAAACGCTTGGCTTCGTTATATGCGGGAATAATCACCGATAGAAATGGCTTGGCCATGTAATTTATTATATCACTATTTTGTAAGAATCTCCGGTCCTTTCTTGGTAATCAAAACTGTATGTTCAAAATGAGCGGACAAGCTTTTATCCCGAGTCGCATAACTGTCGTCCGGCAGTTGCAGAATATACGGATCGCCGGCGCTGACCATCGGTTCCAGCGCTAGCACCATCCCCGCTTTTAATTCCAAACCAGTATTTTTTTGTCCCTCGTTGAATACCGGCGGATCTTCGTGCAGTTCAATTCCCACGCCATGGCCAGTCAATCCCTTCACTACTTTAAAACCATGCTTCGTTACGTAATGGTTAATCGCCCAACCGATATCGCCCAGCGTTTTCCCCGGATTGCATTCTTTAATGCCGATAGTTAACGCATTTTTCGTTGCTTCCATCAGCCGCTTGGCTTCTTCGGAAATCGTACCTAGGCCAACCGTAAATGCGCCGTCAGCAATATGTCCTTGATATGTCACGCCAAAATCTAGCTTTAATAAATCGCCGGATTTGAGCTTATATCCGTTTGGCACGCCATGAACCACCACCTCGTTCAAAGACGCGCAAATGGACGCTGGAAATGCCTTAGCCGCCCCATAGGGCCGATATCCCAGAAAGGTCGGTTCGGCGCCCGCGTCCCGGATAAGCTTTTGCGCCAATGTATCCAGTTCTTTAAGAGTAATCCCTACTCGCACCGCTTTTCGGATTTCCGCGGCAATACTGGCTAAAATTTTTCCGGCAATCCGGATTTTTTTGATTTGAGCCTCAGTTTTGATCATAACGTTAGACATCCTATATCTAACTTACTAACCACTAATCACTTTTTTAATCTCCTCAAATACTTGAAATGGCGCCGGTTCGCCGTCAATTTCATGAATGGAATAACCGCGTTCGCGCATATTCTGAATAATCGGTTCAGTCCGTTCCGCATATTCTTTCAACCGCACTCGAATTACTTCCGGCACGTCTAAACTGCGGCGCCGGAGCGACGCATCACACAATGGGCAGGTTTGGCCGCTGTAGCTATTCGTCAAAAGCACCGTGCCACATACAGAACAAATCAATCGCCGGCTATTTCTTAAAATGGAGGTTTCTGATTTGACTTGCAATAGAAAAACAAAAATATTTTCTTTCCCAAATTCTTTTTCAAAAACGCTTAATAGGCTTTCGTTTTTTTCATCGCCAAAAGCTTCAAACATCGTACGCGGCGAACCACTGAAAGCAAGGCTAAATCCGGCATTGGAAAGGTGATTTACTTTTTTCCGAACAATTTCTAAAACCCATTCCGGCGTACATAACACCCCCGCATTAAAATTGGCTTTTTCTCGTTGGATAATCGGATCGTTCTGGAGAGCTGGATCATTCACAAGTTGCTCCAGATATTTACCAGTATCAAAATGAATAAATCCGAGCGCGGATGCCAATAAATTGGCCTGCGTTCCCTTTCCCGCTCCTGGCGGACCATAAATAATAGCCACTTTCTTCATTGGAAAAGTATAGCACAAAAAATCCCGCTTTCCAGCGGGATTTTTTATAATCCTTCGTATTCTCGCAGTACCAGCTGGGAATCCACTTGTTTCATTATTTCAATCGCCACCGATACGACGATTAACAACGCCGTACCGCCGATTGTGAGCAATTGAATGCCAGTGGCGATTTGAGTGAGATTCGGCAGAATCGCAATCAATCCCAAAAACAAAGCACCGAATAAAGTGATGCGGTAGATGACTTTTTTCAAGAATTCTCCCGAAGGTTGTCCCGGCCGAATACCCGGTATAAAACCGCCACTCCGTTGCAGATTTTTAGAAATCTCTTCCGGATCAAAAGTAATAATCGTATAAAAATACGTAAATAAAACTACCAAACTAAAATACATCGTTGCGTACAAAGCTTGATTGCCGAGAAAACGGCTGACGATACTATTCAACTTTAAAGACAAATCCGGCGAAAACGCTCCAGTAATTTGCGCAATCAGCTGTGGGAAAAGCAAGATAGAAATCGCAAAAATAATCGGGATTACGCCGGCTTGGTTTACTTTCAGCGGCAAATAACTAGTGGAACCACCGTACATTTTATTGCCACGAATCCGCTTGGAATAGGCGATGGGAACTTTTCTTTCTCCCTCGCTGACAAAAACTACGCCGGCAATAACCACGATACTCAATAACGCAAAAGTGATGTAAGTCGGCAATAAACTCGGATCATAATTTATAAATAAATTCCGGACTGTTATCGGAATCCGACTGACAATACCCGCAAAAATTAATAAAGAAACACCGTTGCCGATTTTTTGTTCGCTCATCAATTCCCCCAGCCATACTAAAAATATGGATCCGGCGGTAATCAGCAACACATTCCGAACCACATCAAACGCGCTCAACGCCGGCAATACTTGCTGGGATTTTAATAAATTTAAAAAACTATATCCCTGAAGAGCAGCCAATGGCACTGTCAGATAACGAGAATATCGATTAAATTTTGCCCGCCCCGCTTCTCCGTTTTCATAATACATTTCTTTAAATGACGGAAAAATCATTGTTAAAAGCTGCATAATAATCGTGGCCGTAATATACGGGCCGACGCCCAACATTACGATAGATAATTTTTCCAAACCGCCGCCAGAAAAAAGATTCAAAAATCCGATTAACTGGTTGGATTGGAGAAACGATTGCAAACGCAGCGCGTCAATTCCCGGAATCGGAATCGCGGAAAACAACCGAAATACCACCAATAAGCCAGCGACAATCAAAACTTTTTTGCGGAGATCCGAAGTTTGGAAAATTTGAATAATTTTATTCATTTTTCTTTTTTTCTAGAGCGGGCAGAACTTTACCACCGGCGGCCTCAATTTTCGCCTGAGCGCCTTTGGATACCGACAGGCCCTCAATCGTAAATGCTTTTTTCACTTCGCCGCCGCCCAGAATTTTGACATCCCCGAGAGTGGTTGAATTTACTACTGCGCCTTTTACTTTTTTCTCCAGTTCTCCAACATTCACTACGCCAATTTTTGTAATAATGGACTTATTTCTATAACCGCGCAATTTCGGCAAACGAATCAATAAATCTCGTTCCGCCGGACGAATTCGGTGTCCGGAACGGGCTTTTTGACCCTTTACGCCACGGCCAGAATAACTGCCACGCTTCCCGCCTCGGCCAATTCTTTTCTTGCGAACAATTTTAACTTTTAATTTGAGAGTATGAACTTGCATATTAGTTTTGTAATTGTTTTAAGGCTTCCATAGTAGCCAGCGCATTGGTCAATTTATTTGGTGTTCGGCCCAGGCATTTTGCCGTCGCGTCTTTAACGCCGGCTAGAGATAATACTACGCGCACTGCGCCACCTGCTTTTAATCCGTGGCCCTTGACCGCCGGCTTGATACGGACATGCGCCGCGCTGAACTTCGCTTCAATTTCATGGGCAATAGATCGATCTTTTAAATTGAATTTAAATACATGCTTTTTAGCGTCCACTTTCGCTTTTCCAATGGCAGTCTGCACATCTAATCCCTTGCCCAGGCCAACCCCGACGCGTCCTTTTTCATCGCCAATAACCAGCGTAACCCGAAAACGAAAACGCTTACCGCCCGCTACTACGCGCGTCACCCGACGAAGGTCCAAGACCTTCTCTTTAAATTCATCTTTGGGCCGCATGGACCCGCCCTGATTTCTTGGTCCTCTAGAAAATGACATAAATTTATAGTTTTAATCCTTTGGATCGGGCGCCTTCCGCAACGGCTTTGACACGGCCATGATATAAATACGCGCCTTTGTTGAATATCGCTTGCGTAATACCGGCTTTCTTGGCTTTTTCCGCAATCAATTCGCCCAATAATTTTGCCTGATCAATCTTCTTGACCTTACCAGCTTTTAACTCCTGTGTCGAAGCCGAAGCTAACGTTGTTCCTGTAAAATCATTAATTAATTGGACATAAGTAGATTTATTGCTGCGGAATACCGAAAGCCGCGGTTTTTCCGCCGTACCTAAAATCTTCCCCCGATTGCGGCGGCGGCGAAATTCCTGATTTAAATTTTTCTTTTTAGTTCTGTTCATAAGATTTTAGGCAGTGCCAGTTGTACCCGCAACTTTTTTGCCGACTTTCTTCCGAACCACCTCACTGCGATATCGGATACCGGTTCCTTTATAGGGTTCCGGTTTTTTGATGGAACGAATCTTGGCTGCCGTTTGACCGACTAGATATTTATCCAAGCCGGATATGGTAATCGCGTTTTTTTCTACGGTAATTTTTACTCCGGCCGGGGTTTTAAATCGAATCGGATGGGAAAAACCGATGTTCAACACCAATTCGTCTCCTTCCATATTCGCCCGAAAACCAACGCCGAGAATTTCTAAAATCTTTTTAAATCCTTCGCTGACCCCTAAAACCGCATTTTGCGTCAACGCCCGCATCGTACCCCAATTGGCTTTGGTTTGTAAATCATCTCCGGTAATACCAAAAGTAATTTGATTACCCTCAATCTTAGAGGTTACCCCCTTCAGAATCGGCAACGCAAGCGTGCCGCCTTTGCCCTTGCATTCCAAAACACCATTTGTTTCTTGAATAGTTACGCCTTCTGGAATGAAAATTATTTTTTTTCCGATTTTACTCATAATAGATTACCAAATATCAAATAAAAGCTGGCCGCCGACTTTTTCCCTTCGGGCGGTTCGATCATCCAAAATTCCTTTCGGGGTGGAAAGCACGGAAATGCCGAAACCTTGGCGAATTGGACGCAATTCTTTATAACCGACATATAAACGGCGGGCAAAAGTGCTTTGCACTCTCATGCCGGTAATTGCGCCTTTGCCTTTGGTATACCGCAATTGCACTTCTAAAATTCGTTTTGGCATCCGTCCTTTTTTGGCAACGCTTTCAATGAATTTTCTTTTTTCCAGCACTTCCAAAATCGCCGCGTCAAAATTGGAGAACGGCACTTTTACGCTTTCCTGGCGGACCGCCTGGGCATTTCTAATTTTTGTTAAAACATTTAAATACATAGTGTGTAATTTACCAAGAAGATTTTTTCACGCCCGGAATTTGACCCTTACTGGCAAGTTCCCGGAAACAAATCCGGCACGTACCGAACGGACGCATATAAGCACGCTTTCGGCCACAGCGAAAACATCGGTTGACGATCCGGGTGGAAAACTTTGGTTTCTTTTTGGCTCGCGCCATTACGGAAATTTTTGCCATAATTATTTATTGCTGCCTTCTTTTTTAAAAGGGATGCCGATCGCCCGATACGTCGCAATCACTTGTTCCCGACTTTTTACCACTTTCGGTACGACGGTTATTTCCATCCCGAAATTCACCCGGGAAGTTTCCGGAACAATTTCCGGAAATACTACCTGCTCTTTTATACCAATGGTGAGATTACCGTTTTTATCCACCGATTTCAAGTCAATGCCGCGAAAATCCCGCACCCGAGGCAGAGTAATCCGGACCAGCCGATTCAAAAAACTGACCATCCGCTCACCCCGAAGAGTTACTTTTAAACCGACTACCGTGCCAGCGCGCAGTTTAAAACCGGCGATGGATTTGGCAGCTAAGCGGGGCGACGGTTTTTGGCCGGTAATCGTACTCAATTCCTTCTGAATTTCCGGCAATACTTTGTCTTCAAAATTCGGCTGGCTGGAAAGCCGGCCCACTCCGATATTCACCACTGCCTTTTCAAATTGTGTGTAATGAGATTTCATAATTAGTAAGTAATGGCCGCTTGGCATTTTTTGCAATAGCGGATTTTTGTTTCGCCTTCAAAACGATAGCCGATCCGGGCCGGTTTCTTGCAGGAATTGCACACCACCATCAAATTTTCCACTGTTACCGGGCGGGAAATGGAAATGATTTCTCCTTTTTCTCCCTGCTTAGTCGCTCGTTTGTGCTTTTTAAACATATTCAAACCCTGCACCAACACCCGTTGATTTTTTGGATCAATTTTCAAGACCTTCCCCTGCTTCCCCTTATCCTTACCAACCATTATTTGCACGTTGTCGTTTTTGTGAATCCTCATATAAATATCATATTTACACCACTTCCTCCGCCATGGAAAAAATAGTTTCATAACCTCGCTCTTTAATTTCTCTCGGCAACGGTCCGAAAATACGGGTGCCGCGCGGTTCCTTTTTTTCATCAATCAAAACCACTGCGTTCTCATCAAAACGGAGATATGATCCGTCTTTGCGGTGGAAAGTTTTCCGCTGGCGCACCACTACTACTTTCACAATATCTTTCTTTTTAACGGCTTTTCTGGGTTCGGCGATTTGCACGGAAGCAATTACTACATCGCCGATACCCGCATAGCGCCGGCGACCGCCGCCGAGCACGCGAAAACAACGGACGATTTTAGCGCCGCTGTTATCTGCTACTTTAAGTATGGTGCGTTCTTGAATCATATAATTAAACTTTTTTTATCACTCGCCAACATTTATCTTTGGAAATCGGTCGGGTTTCTTCAATGATAACTTTATCCCCGGGGTGGTATTCATTATTCTCATCATGCGCCTTGAAACGGGTGGTGGCCTTGTAATACGTTCGGTATTTATTATTGAATTTCAACCGCTCTACCGATACGACAACGGTTTTTTTCATTTTATCGGAAACTACTACGCCTTCAATCCGACGAATTTTTTTCTCCGATGCGGAAACAGCCGGCGTCGTTTTAACGGTTCCGGTTTTTTTCTCGGTCTGATCGGCTGGCGATTGATTTTTACCAAAAATATTAAACATAAGTTTATTTTATATTCTGCTTCTCCCGCAAAACAGTTTGAATGATAGCAATCGTCTGTTTAATGGATCGGATCTCCCGAACATTCTTCACTTTTCCGGACTGTAAGTCAACCTGCATATCCCAAAGGGTATCTTTTTTCTTTTTCATTTCTTCCCGCAATTCCGCTTCCGGCTTATTTCTTAATTGTTCCAAGGCTTTCTTTTTCATACAATGTATTTGTTATATTTTAGAAATAAATCGGGTTCGCACCGGCATTTTGTGTCCGGCGAGACGCAAGGCTGCTTGCGCAATTTCTTTGGATACGCCGTCCATTTCAAACAAAATTCTTCCCGGCCGCACAATCGCGACATAATGATCTACATCTCCCTTGCCACCGCCCATAGTCACTTCCGGTGGTTTTTTGGTAATCGGCTTGTCCGGGAAAATCCGAATCCATAATTTTCCTTCCCGTTTCATGAAATTGCTGATTGCCCGTCGTCCGGCTTCAATTTGTTTGGAATTCAAATAGCCAATTTCCTCCGCTTTCAAACCAAAACTCCCATAAGAAAGATAGGTACCCCGGGTATCCAGTTTCCGGCCGCGAGACCGGCCTTTGTGCCATTTACGATGTTTTACTTTCTTTGGGAATAACATAATAGATAAATAATTTATTGCATTTCAAATACATCGCCTTTGTAGACCCATACTTTTACGCCCACTGTGCCGTAAGTATTAAAAGAGGTCGCTTCTGCATAATCAATGTTGGCTCGCAGAGTTTGTAATGGCAATTTGCCGCGACTCATGGTTTCTCGGCGGGCAATTTCATTGCCGTCCAAACGGCCGGATAATTTGATCCTGGCTCCTTGTACTTCCCGATTTTGCATTACTTGTTCCAAATATTTTTTCATCGTTCGACGAAAAGGAAGGCGTTTTTCCATATCCCAGGCAATTTGCTGGGCAATAACCGCCGCAGACACTTCGGTCCGCTTCAATTCTTCTACATTCAAATTAATAGCTAATTTGACTTTCGGCGTTCCTCGGGCAATAAAAATTTTTAATAACGCCATTTCCAACGCTTTATGCAGTTCTTCAATACCCTTGCCGCCACGGCCAATCACCAATCCCGGACGAGCCACCTTAATAGCAATACGATAATTTTCGCCACTACGGTCAATTAGAATCCGATCTATACCCGCTTGGTTAATTTTAGCTTGAATGGTTTTTCGAATTACCTCATTCTCTTCTAAGTATTTCTTAAAACCCTTTTTCGCGAACAAACGGAAATCCCACCCCTTGGTGATTCCTAATCGATATGAATTTGGTCTAATTTTCTGTCCCATAATAAATAGTTTATTAAACGCTTTTACGATTAAAAATCTTTTTTATAAAACCATCTTGTTTTTCGACTGGCTTTTTTGTTGACTCTGTCATTTCTGGCTTTGGAGCTGTTTTTTTGGATTTAACTACTTTTTCTTTTCCTGACCGGACAGATTTCTCCTTCGGTTCTTTAGTAAGTATAGTAAATCGACTGGATAATGTTTTATCAATTTCTTTAATCGTCAAAGTAACGTGGCTGGTTTTTTTATGGATATCCGTTGCTCGCCCTTGGGCGCGCGGCAAAAACCGCTTCAGGGTTGGACCCTGATCAACGCGAATAATTTCCACCACTAATTTATTTTTATCCATTTTTTTATTATGGAGCGCATTAGCAATCGCAGAACGCAATAATTTTAAAATTGGTTCCGCGGCTCGGCGAGACCAGTTCATCAATTGCGCTTCCGCTTCATTCACTGGAAGGCCTTTTACCAAATTAGCAATAAGCCGCACTTTTCGTGGAGCCATTCGCAAATAATTTAATTGTACAGTTTCGCGTTGCATAATAAATGATATATTTTATTTTTTCGCCTCAGCTGGTTTGGCCGCGGCAGCGGTTGCCGCTGAAGCGCCGGCTGCTTGAGCCGCTTCTAATTCTCTTTGCATTTTACCGCCGTGTTTTACGAATTTTCGGGTCGGAGAAAATTCGCCAAAACGATGGCCCACCATTTCTTCCTTCACTAAGACTTCAATAAAATCCTTTCCGTTATGCACACCAAAAACATGTCCAACCATTTCCGGAGCGATTTCCGAATCCCGAGACCAGGTTTTGATTATGGTTTTAGAACCAGGTTTCACTTTGGCGAGTTTTTCTAATAATCTTGGGTCAACAAATGGTCCCTTTTTACTTGAACGTGACATAAATTTATTTCTTTGGTCGTCTTTGAATAATTAACTTATTAGACCATTTCTTACGGTTTCTGGTTTTTCGGCCGCCCGTAATATTACCCCAAATATCCTTCGGCCGTCGAGTGCCTCGCTGCGTGCTACCTTCACCACCGCCATATTTGTGATCCACCGGATTCATGGCTTTTGCTCGAGTTGTTGGACGAATTCCCAACCAACGAGAACGCCCCGCTTTGCCGATGTTCACCAAGTTATGGTCTGGATTGGAAAGTTGGCCAACCGACGCGAAACATTCGGAACTTACTTTTCGAACTTCACCAGAACCAAGTTTTAAATCAGTTTGCCCGCCATCTTGACCGAGCACTTCCACGTACGAACCGCCCGCCGCCATTTGGCACCAGCTCCACATTATGGACCAAATAACCAATCGGGATTTGTTTTAGCCTCATCCGATTGCTTGGCGTTAACGGGGCGGAATCCGCAACCAGCACAGAATCGCCTACTTTTAATTCTTTTGCAGCAAGAATATATCGGCGATTGCCATCCCGATAAATCACAAGAGCGATAAAACAAGTCCGATATGGATCATATTCCAATGTTTCTACGCGGCCCGGGACATTCAGTTTTGCCTGGCCAAATTCTACCACTCGGTACACTCGTTTATTGCCACCGCCCTGATGGCGCATCGTAATGCGGCCATGATGGTTTCGACCGCCAGCTTTAGACATTCCTTGCGTCAACGACTTAAAACGATCTACTTTAGAAAGTTGATCGTATTCAATGGTGGTCATTTGGCGCCGAGATGGCGATGTAGGTTTATAAGTTTTCATGATTATTGGGGAAGGATATCTAATTTCTGGCCCGCTTTCAATGTAACAATCACTTTTTTATACCCGGACTTAGTGCCCACGGAACGGCCCAAACGTTTTTGTTTTGGCTTTACGTTAATAACATTAGTTTTGGTTACTTTCACATTATATTTTTGCTCCACCACTTTTTTTATTTCCGATACGGTCGCTTCCGGACGCACTAAAAACATATACTTGCCAAACTGGCCAAGCGCTACGGCCTTCTCGGTAATTAAAGGATGTTTGATTAAAAATTTATTGGCCATAAGTTTCTAGCGTGGATTTTTCAAATACGACATCCTTGTGATTCATTAAATCATAAACATTCAATTGGTTGGGAGCTACAATTTTTACTCGCGCCAAATTTCTAGCCGCTTGATGCACCATAACTTTGTCCATCGGCACCACAAGCATCGCGGAACGATTTACGATAATGGGTTTCAACGATTGCGCTAATAATTTTGTTTTCGCTTTGGTAATTTCAAAATTTTCTACGGCTTTCAATTCGCCGTCTTCCGCTTTCTTGGAAAGAATAGTTAGGACTGCTTTGCGAAGCATTTTTTTATTGATTTTTTTGGAATAATCCCGATCAGAACGTGGCCCAAAAGTCGTGCCACCACCTTTCCAAATCGGAGAACGGATAGAACCGTGCCGAGCGCGGCCGGTACCTTTTTGATTCCAGGGTTTTTTACCGCCGCCGCGAACTTCCGCGCGATCTTTTGTATGCGCAACCGTTGACCGACGATTAGCTTCCATTGATCTAAGTACTTGGTGAATTAGTTCTGGATTCCATTCTACGTGCAAAGCTTTCGGCAACGCCATTTCCCCGCTCAATACTCCTTGTGAATTGTAGACCTTAACCATAGTCATATTATTTTATGCGTTCTACTTTTCGAAGCTTAATCCGACTATTGGCATTGCCCGGCACGGAACCGCGAAGCAACATTGTCTGCCGTTCAGCATTTACCTGAACTACTTTCAAATTCCGGATAGTTTTAGTTGCGCCGCCCATTCGTCCCGCCATTTTTCTACCAGGAATAACCCGCTGCGGAGCAGTAGCGCCAATAGAACCCGGGGCGCGATAACGATTTTTCTGGCCGTGAGTTTTTGGACCGCCGGCAAAACTGTATCGTTTGACTACGCCCTGAAAACCCTTGCCCTTTGTAATACCGGTTGCAATAACAAAATCACCTTCTTTTAAGGTGTCTAGGTCTTCCTTTTTTACAACTTTAATAACCGTTACCGGAATAGAAGTATCGTCTTTGAAAATCTGAGTCATTTTTAATTTTTTTCCGATGATGGTCATGGGCTGTTTTTATTAATATAAAAATCACAGGCTTAGCCTGTGATTTTATTCACGATGCGTGGCTAAATCCTTACGATATGTATATTGAAATGCAATGGATATATACTACACCATTTTCACTTCAATATCAACACCTGCAGGCAAATTCAAACCAGAGAGCGATTCAATGATACCCGGAGTCGGATTTAAGATATCAATTAACCGTTTGTGCACCCGAAGCTCAAATTGTTCCCGAGAATCCTTATGGACAAACGTAGAACGGTTGACGGTGTATTTTTTCATCTCTGTCGGCAAAGGAATCGGCCCAATCACTTCCGCGTCTTGACGCTTCGCCGCTTCAATAATCTGACGGCAAGAATTATCAATGACTTTATGATCGTAGGCCTTTACCTTTAACCGCAATTTTTCTTTTTCAACTTCTTTTTTCTGACTCATTATTTCTGAATTTTAGTCACTGCTCCAGCACCGACAGTTTTACCACCTTCTCGAATCGCAAACCGCTGCTTCTCTTCCAATGCAACCGGCGCAATCAATTTTACGGTAATTTTCACTGTGTCGCCTGGCATGACCATTTCCATTCCCTCCGGCAAAATTACTTCACCAGTCACATCCGTCGTTCGAATATAAAACTGCGGTTTATATCCCTTAAAGAATGGGGTGTGCCGGCCGCCTTCCTCTTTACTTAACACATAGACCTCAGCTTCAAAATCAGTGTGCGGAGTAACGCTGCCCGGTTTAGCAATAACTTGGCCGCGTTCTACATCTTCTTTTTTTAAACCGCGGAGCAAAATACCAACGTTATCTCCAGCCCGTCCTTCATCTAGTAATTTATTAAACATTTCAATGCCAGTCACAACACTTTTCACTGTTGGCTTCAAGCCAATAATTTCTACTTCTTCGTTCACTTTTACGATGCCACGCTCCATTTTTCCAGTGACCACTGTACCTCGGCCTTCAATCGAGAAAATATCTTCAATTGGCATCAAGAATGGCTTTTCTGTATCCCGAACCGGTTCCGGAATAAATTCATCTAACGCTTTAATCAAATCCATAATCGGCTTTGCGTCTGGATCGTCAGCGGATTTCGCAGCCAATGCTTTCAATGCCGAACCACGAATAATTGGTGTGGTGTCTCCCGGAAATTCATACTTTTTCAAAAGTTCCCGGACTTCGGATTCCACCAAGTCAACCAATTCAACGTCGTCCACCATGTCCACTTTATTTAAGAAAACTACCAAAGCTGGGACGCCTACCTGACGCGCAAGCAAAATGTGTTCGCGAGTTTGCGGCATCGGACCGTCTGCGGCAGAAACTACCAATACGGCTCCGTCCATTTGAGCAGCACCGGTAATCATGTTTTTGATATAGTCGGCGTGACCAGGAGCATCAATGTGCGCGTAGTGACGCTTTTCGGATTCATATTCGGAATGGTGAAGCGCAATAGTAATGCCTCGGGCTTTTTCTTCCGGAGCATTATCAATTTGATCTACTTTTTCTTCTTTGGACGCCCAACCTTTTAAAAATAAAACGTGCGTAATAGCCGCGGTAAGTGTCGTCTTGCCGTGGTCTACGTGTCCGATAGTGCCAACATTAACGTGCGGCTTTTTTCTTTCGAATTTTGCTTTTTCTGCCATAGTTTATAACTTAATTTTAATTTTTACTTAAATAAAGGCCCGGAATAGGCCTATTCGACAATATAAAGATAGTATACAGGTATCCAAAGCTTGTCAAGGGAGATAGTTGTTGATAAACTCCTTAAAATCGTTCCTTTACATTAAGGAGGTTAAGATGCCTATTTTAATTGAGCTCAGTCTTGTTTTTTGACTTGTGTTAGCGCGCGTGTGGCTTTGGCAACATGATCTTCTGGTGATTGCCGCAATATGCGCTGCCTTCGCGGTGTGGAAACACAAGAAATATCACTTGCGGCGTTTGGGAATCCGACCTTGGCCATTTTCTAAACGGCATTGGTTTGCGATGGCATTCATTGCCTTCCTCTCCATCAACACTGTGGCGAGCATCTACGGTTTCGGAATAATCTTCAATTCTAATTTAACCGTACAATCTTCCGATTTACTCCAACTACCCAAAGCGCTTGCCTATTATTTTGGATGGGCATGCTTTCAACAACTGTGGATGAACGGATATTTTGGGATTCGATTAAAAACTATGTTTCGTCACAAAGTGCATGACTACTTATTCGCGACTTGTCTCACGAATGGAATTTTGTTCTCCATCGTGCATATTCCTAACCTAGTTCTGTTCATCACAACGTTCATCGGTGGAGGTTTAGGCACGTACTTTTTTTTCAAGACCCGTAATCTTTATATAATCGCTCTTGCTCATGCGATTGTTGCCATAGCCATTGGTTACTTTTTACCAAACTATGTCCACCACAACTTACGGATCGGCCCTGGCTTTTAGCCAGGGCTTTTGTTATCAACATCTAACCGGTCAAAATAGTTTATACTTTGACTATACATTGTCATGATATACTCTCGACGCAATGCCGGTTTTACTCTCCTTGAATTACTTATCGTTATCGGCATTTTGGGAGTTTTAGGCACGGTGGCTGTGCTTATTTTAAATCCCGGGCAACTTTTTAATCAAAGCCGCGACGCAAATCGAATTTCGGAAATTAATAGCATTAATAAAGCCATTGTAATTTATAAAGCGCTTGGCGGTAAACAATATGGCAATCCGAACACTATATATATTTCCGTACCTGATTCTTCTTCTAGTTGCGCTAATTTAAATCTACCAACATTGCCGATTGGGTGGTTATATAATTGCCGTCCCGAATCTGAATTTCGTAATTTAAACGGTACTGGTTGGATTCCAATCAATTTTACTTCCATCAGCGCCGGCTCCCCCTTTTCTGCTCTGCCGATTGATCCAATTAATTCTCCTCAAAAAAATTTATATTATGCATATGTAACTGGCGGTGATGTTATAGAAAGTTGGGCACTAACCACATTATTACAATCGGAAAAATATCTGCAAAAAACCGCCGCAACTGATTCCGGAAATGATCCCGCTCGATTTGAAACTGGTCCAGACCCGATCTTATGGGAAAACGCGAGTGGCCTTTTGGGTTATTGGCCGCTGGATGGCAACGCCAATGACTCTTCTAGCAACAAATATAATGGCATACCTATTGGCAATCCGATTTATGTCACCGGTAGAATGGGAAGGGCAATTAACCTGAATGGTATTTACCAATACATAGATGTCGGCAATCCGCCGGGGGTTCAATTGACTGGACCCATGTCTGTATCCGCGTGGATTAACGTAGATCATTACGAAAATGGGCGGATTATTGCCAAGGGAGGCGCTCCGGGAAATCGATCTTGGAATTTAAATATTGAAAGTACTAATCAATTAGTATTTGCAATTGCCGCTGATGGCTCTTCAGAGGTTCCTGCAATTTACAATATGAATACCACTAATGAGTGGGTGTATGCGGTAGGCGTGTATGAGCCGAACACCGCAGTTCGTCTTTATGTTAATGGATCGCTCGTTTCGGAAAACACTATGGGTATACCAGCAAACCAATATGACGCGGGCTTAAACCTAAATATTGGCAGACGCGCTGATGGCTTAAGCAATGTGTATTTCCCGGGGAAAATTGATGAGGTGAGAATTTACAATCGGGTTTTGACCCCAGAGGAAATTCAAGCTGCTTATGATGCCCAAAAAGATAGTCCGACCGAAGGCAACTCGGTAGTAATCGATACCGAACCGCCAACCGCTCCAACCAATCTTGTTGCTACTACGATTTCTTATTCTCAAATTAATCTTGATTGGACTGCTGCTACGGATAATGTTGGCGTTACTGGATATAATATTTATCGCTGCGAAGGATTTGGTTGTACGCCAACAGTTTTTCTTGATTCCTCACTTCTTTCAACTTATTCGGATAACGGATTAACGGGTGGAACCATCTATACATATAGAGTCACGGCCTTTGACGACGAAGATAATGAATCCTCTCCTTCCCCGTCAGCTCACACAGCCACGGCAACATTAGTTCGGGAAAACTGTTCCGGCTACACAAACTGCTACACTTCTTTGGCTTCGTGGGAAGCCGCGTATGGCGGTATCAATTTTGGAATCTGCGCCCAAGGAGATTTAGTCTGTATCAATACAGTGGCGATAGCACAGATTGATGGAACCTGGACAAATCCAGATAGCGTAATGACATCCATTAATGGTTGGACCACTGATGCGAATCACTATATAAAAATTTATACTACTGCCGCTGCCCGCCATTCCGGCACCTGGGGAACAACCAAATATCGTTTAGCAACTAATGATTTTTGGCGTAGTTTAGGCGTGTATGTAAGTAATATTATTTTGGACGGCCTGCAAGTAGAAAATAATCGAACCAATGCCGACACTCCACAAGGAACAGCAATTCAATGGGTTAGTAGCGGTGATAACGGTATGTTTCAGTTAACTAATAGTATTCTAAGAAAAGTAAACTCTGTACCGGGATACAACAATGCCGGATTGATTGCTGACGTGAATACTGGTGGAATTGGCAAAAAATTCATTGCGGTGAATAACATTATCTACGGTTTCCATCATGGCCTATATTATGGAACCCGAGACAATGATGAAGCAATACTTTATAACAATACATTACCAAATAACACGGTGGGAGCATCGTTCTCTCCGTGGGCGAATAACGATACAGTAAGAATGAAAAACAATATTGCAACAGCTTATTCCTTGCCCTTAGGCGCTTTCTCTTCGCAAATAACCACTAACAATATTTCTTTTGACTCCTCTTCTCCAGACAGCGCATTTCGGAACTTAGCCGTAACATTTGTTAATGCGCTAGGAGACGATTTTCATCTTTCCGCAAGCGATATTTCTGCTCGCAATATGGGCATAAACTTATCCGCAGATGCCAATTTTCCTTTTTTGGATGATGTTGATTCTGCCACTAGAGTCGGAACTTGGGATATTGGCGCGGACGAACAGTAAAAAAATAATATAAGTTTATTTTTTTCCTTCGACAATCTGTTGCGCTACATTGCCAGGCACTTCTTCATAACAGGAGAATTCCATACTAAAAGATCCCCGTCCTTGAGTCATAGAACGAAGTTTGGTCGCATAACCAAACATTTCCGAAAGCGGAATCTTAGCATCCACTACTTTGATATTCATTCGGTCATTCATCGCTTCAATTTTGCCGCGTTTAGAATTGATATCGCCAGTGATATCTCCCAAAAATTCCGATGGCATTAATACTTGCACTTGCATAATCGGTTCCAGCAGAATCGGCTTAGAGCGTTTGGCTGCTTCTTGAAATGCCATCGAACCGGCAATTTTAAAAGCTGCTTCAGAAGAATCCACTTCGTGATAAGAACCGTCGTACAGGGTCACTAAAATATCCACCATCGGATAACCGCCGACAATGCCTTTAGTCATCGCCTCAATAATTCCTTTTTCCGCCGCCGGAACGAATTCTTGCGGAATTACACCGCCTTTAATCGCATTTACAAATTCAAATCCTTTACCGCGTTCCATTGGTTCCACCTTCAAACGCACGTGACCATATTGTCCGCGACCGCCAGATTGCCGGATATATTTTCCTTCGGCATCGCCGTTGTTTTTAATCGTTTCCTTATAGGCAACCTGCGGCCGGCCGACATTGGAAAGCACCCCAAATTCCCGTTTCATGCGATCCACGATGATTTCTAAATGCAATTCGCCCATGCCGGAAATAATAGTTTCACCCGTATCCGGATCGCCAGCCACACGGAAAGTCGGATCTTCTTCACCAAGCCGATGCAACGCAATACCCATTTTTTCTTGATCTGCTTTAGTCTTCGGTTCAATTCGAATGGAAATAACTGGTTCTGGAAAAATAATTTTTTCCAAAATAATCGGCTTTTCCGGATCGCACAAAGTATTGCCAGTGGTCGTATTTTTCAAACCAACAATCGCCCCCAAATCACCCGCGTACAATTCATCTACTTCTTCTCGATGATTTGCGTGCATTCGAACCATTCGGCCAATACGTTCTCGATTATCTTTAGAGGTATTTAAAATATATGTTCCTTTTTTAATGACTCCGGAATAAACTCGAAAGTAAGTTAAGCTTCCCACGAATGGATCGGCGGCAATTTTAAATGCCAGCGCGGAAAACGGCTCCTCATCTTTCGGGTGTCGTTCCAGCGTTGCGCCATGCAAATCCAATCCTTTAGTGGCCGGCATATCTGCCGGAGATGGCAAATAATCGATTACTCCGTCTAAAACTAGTTGCACGCCTTTATTTTTTAAAGCCGATCCAGTAAATACTGGTATCAATTTCACCGCGATGGTCGCTTTACGCAATACCCGCTGCAAATCTTCCAAAGAAGGTTCTTTGCCATCTAAATATGCCGCCATTAAGTGGTCGTCATTTTCTACAATTTTCTCAATCAAATCGTGGCGGTGTTTCTTTACTTCCTCCGCCATATTTGTTGGCACCTCTCCTTCAATAATTTTTTCCCCTTTGTCACCTTCAAAACGATAAGATTTCAAACGCAATAAATCCACCACCCCTTCAAATCCGCTTTCTATGCCAATTGGTAATTGCACCGGAATAGCGTTCGGGTTCAAACGTTCTTGAATAGATTTCAAACTATTTTCAAAACTCGCTCCCGTCCGGTCTAATTTATTAATAAAACAAATTCGGGGAACAACATATTCGTCCGCGTAGCGCCAATTAGTTTCTGACTGTGGTTCTACACCTGCTACGCCATCAAACACCACTACCGCGCCATCCAATACTCGCAACGATCGTTTTACCTCAACGGTAAAATCGATATGCCCCGGAGTATCAATTAAGTTTATACGGTGTTCAAATTTTTTATCGCCCTTCGCATAAGTCGGTGTCCAAAAACACGTAGTCGCGGCAGAAGTAATGGTAATACCGCGCTCCCGTTCCTGTTCCATCCAGTCCATGACTGTATCTCCTTCGTGTACTTCGCCGATTTTATGGGCAACGCCGGTATAAAAAAGAATCCGTTCGGAAACGGTAGTTTTTCCAGCATCAATGTGGGCAATAATTCCGATATCTCGGTACTTTTCAATAGGATATTGTCGTGGCATATAAAAACTGTGGCTCTTATCTCATGAAATGAGCAAAAGCTCGGTTGGCTTCGGCCATTCTGTGGGTGTCTTGTTTCTTTTTAATTGCCGAACCCTCGTTTTTAACAGCTAACAAAATTTCTTCCGAAAGTTTTGCCGCCATGGATTTTCCTTTTTTATTTCGGGCGGCATCAATCAGCCAACGGGCAGAAAGCATAAACTTTCGAGCCGGACGCACTTCCCGCGGCACTTGATAATTAGCGCCACCAACCCGTTTGGAAACTACTTCCACCATTGGAGAAATATTTTCCATTGCTTTTTCAAACACGGTTAAAGGATTTTCTTCTTTGGTTTGTTTTTTAATTTCTTCTAGGGCTTCATACATTACTTTTTCCGCCACCGTTTTCTTTCCGTCTTCCATTAAGTAGTTAATAAAGCGGCCCAGCATGGCGCTTTTATATTTTAAATCTGGTTTGTGTTCTCGAGTATAATTTCTTTTTTTACGCATAATTATTTGCCCTTAGGCCGTTTAGCTCCGTATTTGCTTCTTTGCTGTTTTCTTTCCACGCCAGTTGTATCCAATACGCCACGAACAATGTGATATCGCACGCCCGGTAAATCTTTTACTCGTCCGCCGCGAATAACAACTACAGAGTGTTCTTGCAACGCATGGCCTTCTCCCGGAATATACGCTGTTACTTCCATGCCATTAGTAAGCCGCACTCGAGCTACTTTCCGGAGCGCTGAGTTTGGTTTCTTCGGAGTAGTCGTGAATACCTTTAAACATACTCCCCGTTTAAATGGCGAAGCGGTCTGCATTGGACGATTCTGAAGATAATTAAAATAACGCCCCAAGGCTGGGGATTTGGATTTTGTTGGGTTGCCCTTTCTACCCTTTTTTAGCAGCTGTCTAATTGTTGGCATATATCAAGAATGGTTTAAATTATAGCAACATATTCTTTCTACTGTCAAACGCAATACAAAAATATTTATTAACCGACTATTAAACCGTATACAAGCCCTATAATGGGAGTAATAAATGGAAATCCGAACATTATAAAGGCAATCAGTAAAAATATGCCATATTGTTCTAAAAATCTTTGGATTCCAAAGTATCGATTCGGTAATATAGCGAATAAAGCTTTAGAACCATCTAATGGCGGAATTGGCACGAGATTAAAAATCGCCAGCAAAACATTGATAAATACAATCACCTGAAAGAATTCAATTAGTATGCCATTTTGAAAATTAGAAATAACGCCAAAAATCCTAATCAAGATGCCAAAAATAATTGCCAGCAAAAGATTGGTTACTGGGCCGGCAATGCCAATTAAGGCGGCGCCGGTTTTCGGATTTTTTAAATTAAAAGGATTATAAGGAACTGGTTTTGCCCAACCGATTAAAATCGGGCTGCGGGTTATAAATAAAAACAACGGCAGAATAATAGAACCCATCATATCAATGTGTTTCAAAGGATTCAGATTTAATCGGCCCATATCTTTAGCGGTGGTATCCCCCAATTTATAAGCAACCGCTCCGTGTGCCACTTCGTGCACCATTACGGAAAAAATCAAAACTATCAATTGAAAAACCGCTCCTGTAATTTGATTCATATTAGCGCGGTAATACCTTATCTTTTGCCCAACGATCCGGATCTATAGTTCGTTCAAAACATTGCGTGCCGCCAATATGATCCCAATTTTCCGGTTCGTATCCCTCATACGGATAGGCCATTGGCATTGGTTTAGATAACCGTAAATCATCAGCGGAAGGCAAATTAAAATCTGCGCAAAGTTCGAATCGCAAGGATGCTTTTACAGAATATCCGTAAGACTGCCGAGTCGCTGGATCTAATGGCGGAGTAAAACCGGAAATAGAATCTCGTAAATCATTCAATGTTGCCGGCAATGCATTTTTTGTCTGCCAATAAGAAATAATTTGCCACTGCAGGGAACTTAAATCGTTGACTCGCTGAGTATCAAACCGATACTGTCGAGCGCGCAACGGCGATCCAACGGTAAAAAATCCGGCGATAACGCTCGCGGCCACTAACAAACCAAGTCCCCAAGCTAATATTTTTATATTTTGAGCAGACCATTTTTCTTTTAGTTCCCATAAATAATACCAAAAGACTTTTCCGGCTACGAATAAAATTACCGCGATTTTCAAGGCGAATCGGAGCGTGAGATCACCGCCCAAAAAGTTATAAATTAAACTCACTAAATCCCCGATAATAACCAATGCGGCGACAAATAAGGTTAAGTACACTAGCCACTTCCGAATTTTTAAATCTTTCTTTTCCGGAAATAACGCGTATTCTTTGCGGAGTAAATGAGACACCCAAAGATACACCGGGAAAATAATCATCAACGATGCCATGGACCACCGAATCGGACCGGAAACTCCTGAATAGGAATATTGATCCAGTGGATCCGGAACTAGCACGTTTACATATTGGAAATACAACGTAATAAAACTGATAGCGCTTACATACAAAGTAAGCATCGCAAGCAAATGTAAGAATACGTCTTTGGGCAGGCTTTTATTTTCCATGATTAACAGTATACCACAGAGCGGCTTTCATGAGTCCGACAAAAAGCGGGTGCGGTTTTAATGGATGCGATTTGAATTCCGGATGGAATTGCGACGCCACGAAATACGGATGATTCTTGATTTCAATAATTTCCGCGAGATTTTGTTCTGGATTTACTCCGGAGATAACCAATCCTTTTTCCACCAGGATATTCCGATATTCATTATTCACTTCGTACCGATGCCGGTGCCGTTCATCAACGGCCGTTTTTCCTTTATTAGCGAAGATCCAATGCGCCACGCCACGATAGGCTTTTTCTGCCTGCGTGCCAGCGGTTAACTTACAACGATAATTTCCCAACCGCATCGAACCGCCAAAATCTTTGATGGCTAACTTTTCTTTTTGATCTGGAAGAATATCAATTACTGGCTGCGCTGTATTTTTATTGCACTCGGTCGTATGCGCCTCTTTCAAGCCGGCAACATTTCTGGCAAACTCAATAACCGCTAATTGCATTCCATAGCATAAACCTAGAAACGGAATTTTATTTTCTCGGGCGAAGTTAATTGCCGCGATTTTTCCCTCTACCCCCCGCTTGCCGAATCCGCCGGGCACAATAATAGCGTCATATTTTTTTAGCTCGTTTAACGCCTTTTGATTTTTTTCATAGATCTCCGCGTCCAGCCAGGCAATATTCGCTTTGGCATTCTGGAAATAAGCAGCGTGCTTAATCGCTTCAATGACGGAGATATAGGAATCGCTTAACGTAAACGCGCCAATGCCAAAATATTTTCCCACCACGGCGATATTTAATGTTTTTTTGCCATCGTGCGACCGAGCGACAAACCGCCGCCAGTCATCTAACTTCGGCCGGCGATGTTTTAAACCTAATTTAGTTAAAATTTTCTCACCCAGTTTTTCTTTGGCAAAATTAATCGGAATGTCATAAATACTGTCCACATCCGGCGCCGATACCACGTCTTCCGGCCGAACATTGCAAAAGACGGAAATTTTTTCTTTCCGAACCGAATCAATCGGATGAGTGGACCGCCCCAAAATAATATTCGGCTGAATCCCCGAGGCATTCAAAAGCCGCACCGCGTGCTGGGTGGGTTTGGATTTCATTTCTCCGATTTTATGCGGCACCGGCAGATAAGTGACCAATACCCACAGCACATCATTCGGATTTTGCAGATGGAGCATTCGGCCCGCTTCCAGAAAAATCAAATTTTGGTATTCTCCTACCGTACCACCGATTTCAATTATTAAAATATCCGCGTCATTTTTTTGCGCCGCCCGCTTGAGCCGTTCCATGATTTCTTGAGTAATATGCGGAATGGTTTCTACGCATTTCCCCTTATAGCCAAGATTCCGTTCCCGTTCTATGACCGACAAATACACCTGTCCGGTCGTCATATAATTCACCCGAGTCACTTCCGTATCCAAAAACCGTTCGTAATTACCCAAATCTTGATCCGATTCCAAGCCATCTTTGGTCACGAATACTTCGCCGTGCTCAGTGGGATTCATCGTCCCCGCGTCTACGTTCAAATATGGGTCCACTTTGACCGCGCTGACTTTGTGTCCAAGCCGTTGCAATAAAAGGCCGATGGAAGATACCGCTGTTCCCTTACCCACCCCAGAAATAACCCCGCCAACTACAAAAATAAATTTCGTTGGTTTCATTGTTGAGATTGTATCATACAAAAATCAATTTTCTCAACCGGATACTGTCTTCCCTATCTCCATACGGCAAATAACGCTCCCATGATCAAAAAAGACGCCAAGTAATACACAACATTGATCCAGAATAAAGACCAGGATTTATTTTCCCACAAAACACTGCCCAGGATAATCGGCATTGGAAACCCCAGCCACGCCCAAAAACCAAATTGTAATCCGTCCAGGATATTTTTCGCGCCGGCATATTCAGCAAAGTGAGCAAAAACATATGCAGATATAAATCCAACCAGCGTCGCCAACAAATACGCCCTCTTAGCGGTCATTTTCATGGACTGCATTATTTCCGGCGTAAAACCCATTTCCACTTTCCATTGTTTTCCAAACAACAGGGAATACCACAAGCTTCCTAGAATCATATTCACAATCGTCACAGTTAATATTGCCAATAAATTGGGCGAGAAATTCATTATATAATCAGTATAACGAAATCTGCTTGAGATTCAAAAATATATACGGTAGAGTAATACAATCTGGAGGTGTCGCATAGCTCCCGCCTATGGCGGGACAAGGGTCTAGCTTGCCCCGCTTCGCGGGGTGCGGTAAAAAGAAAATAACAATGTACTTTGTTTATATTCTCAAAAGTAAAAAGGATAATGGTTTTTATATTGGATGTACTTCAAATTTACAAAAAAGAATTGAAATGCATAATTCCGGTAAGACACAGTCCTTAAAACACAGAAGGCCATTGGAAATTATTTACATAGAGGAATATACTGATTCCAGTCGCGCTTATCAAAGAGAAAAGGAAATTAAATCCTTTAAAGGCGGGCGCGCATTTCAAAGTCTAATCAATGGAGGTGTCGCATAGTGGTCTAGTGCGGCTGCTTGGAAAGCAGCTATGCCTGAAAGGGCATCAGAGGTTCGAATCCTCTCACCTCCGCCAGTTAGGGATACTTGCTGTGATATACTGAAAAGTAATGATCAAACGGATTTTCTTTATAGCAGTAGCAATTATTGCTGTTTTTTTTCTCACGAATAGTTTTTTAGAAAAGAAAACAACGACAAAAAACACAGAGACCAATGAGTGCGCGCCAATTGAAAAAGCAAGGGAATTTCAATCCCAGCCTTACTACAATGGGAAACTTATCGATGCCCACGTGCACATGCCAGTTTCTTCCACTATCGTTGGGTTTGTTGGGAGGCAATTAGGATTTGAGGGTATGCCCGCTTTCGGTGGCAATCTAACCATGAATTATGTTAATTGTCTTTTTCAGAGCGAAGGAATTACCCAAAGCATTGGTTTTTTCTTGCCTACAAAATTTTCTTTATCGCAAGAAATCAGCGCAGTTAAAAATTCGGAAAAAAAGTATGCCGGAGCTATCGCGCCATTTTTAATGCCCGCGCCTTATTCGGCGCTTCGGATTACTATAAAAGAGGTGCGAGACACATTGGATAAAAACAAAGGCCTTTTCAAAGGCATTGGGGAAATTAAAGTTTTTGATGGTACAAATTTGGACAACCCTTATTTTACTGAACTGTTTCAAATTGCCAGTGAATATAATTTACCGGTCATGATGCATCCTTATCAAAAAGATAAAGCTACAGTAGAAAAAATATTAAGACAGTATCCAAATGTTAATTTTCTCTTGCATGGCGGCGATGATAGAGAATGGATTACGGACCTTATGGCAGAATACAAAAATGTATACCGTTCTATTGACGCTGACACGACTTTTCTCTACGGCTATAAACCGGAACATCAGCAGGGCAAGGGTATTACTAAAGAAGAATGGTTGGCGTATATTCGTGAAAATTTTGAGACCCGACTCAATAATGAATTAGACTTTTGGAAACCAAAAATAGAAGCTTATCCAGATCGGTTTATGTGGGGAACCGATCGCTGGTATAGTTGGCATTTTGATTTTGAAGTCGGCGGTTTGTTGGAAGAATTTGGCCGGAGCTTTATCGGTAAATTAGATCCAACCGTGCGAGAAAAATTTGCTTATGAAAATGCAGAGAGATTATTATCTTCAAGCAAACAAAAAGCCGAGTGATATTACCTCGGCTTTTTTTATTCCATTTCTATTCTGGTTTTCCGTAACTGCTTTTTCTGGGCAATGTAACGTTTAGTTGCCAAACGTTTTACCCGTTCCCGAAACGGGACTTTAGTTGCTTTCCGTTTCGGATGCGCGATTAACGCTCGCATTACCAGTTGATTCAGATTCGCAATCGCCTTTCCCCGATTTTGCGATTGCGAACGCTCCGTCTGGCAGGAGACCATTAATTTCCCGTCCGTACTGATTCGCCGCGTGAATTTTTTCGCCAGCAAAAGTTTTTGCGCGTCATCCAATAAAGATGAGTGGTTAAAATCCCAAGAAACCGTTACTTTGGTTTCCAGTTTATTGACGTTTTGTCCCCCGGCGCCGCTGCTGCGGCTAAAGCTGAAAGCCAGCTCTTCCGGAGGAATAACAATATTCAGATTATTGCTCATAAAAGATCCTCCTTTTTAATTTAAGCTGCTGACCTTACTATACTTTGATTCCCTTAAGGGCGGCAATTCGTTCCTCCACCGGCGGATGTGTCATAAAAAGTTTATGAAACCACGGCGTCCCTTCTTTTTTCTTGCCTTGATAGTCAAATGGATCATCAAACCAAAGATGCGCGGTCGTATTACTTGCCACTCGCGAGGGAGTCGGATCGGAAGATATTTTATTGAGCGCGCTGGCGAGCGCGTCCGGATACCTAGTTAGCAACGCGCCAGATGCGTCCGCCAAAAATTCCCGTTTTCTGGAAATCGCGAGTCGCATCAAAGTGCCGGCAATCGGCGCCAGGATCGCCAACGCAATCGCAATCAATAAAATAACCGGATGAGTACCGCGATTTCCTCGCCTACCTCTGCCCCACCACAATGACCGCATAAAAAAATCCGAAGCGATGGAAATAAAACCAACGAGAATTACCGCCATTGTGGAAATCAGCATATCGCGGTTTCCAATATGAGAAAGCTCGTGGGCAATCACTCCTTCAATTTCTGAACGATCCAATCGTTGCAATAATCCGGACGTCACCGCTACTACTGCGTGTTCTGGATCACGTCCGGTGGCAAACGCATTTGGCGCGGCTTCGTTAATAAGATAAATTTTGGGGAGCGGCAATCCGGCGGTAATCGCCAGATTTTCCACGATATTATAAAGCTCTTTCGCATTTTCTTTGGTAACCGGTTCCGCGTGGGACATCCGAAGCACAATTTTATCCGAGAACCAATAACTCGTGAAACTCATTCCTAAACTAAAAACAACCGCAATATACAAAATTCCCGGATCACCGTACGCCTGCGAAAATATCCAGCCAATCGCAATCACCACGCCAAAAAACAACATAAAGAGCAACCACGTTCTCCGGATATTAGAATCCTTGTGCGTATACAAGTTCACCATATAAATAAAACTTTAAAACTTAACTTGTACTGGTTGTTTTTCCGCTGTAGATTCTAGTTCAAAAAACTTTTCCTGATGGAAACCGAACATACCCGCAATCAGATTAGTCGGGAACGTATCCACTTTTGTATTCAATGCCATAACCGTGGAATTATAGAATCGTCGCGCCGCTTGCATTTTATTTTCCGTATCGGAAAGTTCTCGTTGTAATTCCAAGAAATTAGTATTGGCTTTTAATTCTGGGTAATTCTCGGAAACGGCAAATAGAGTTTTTAACGTATTTGATAATGCATTTTCCGCGTTGGCTTTATCTAAAGCAGTGCCACCCGAAGCAACTGCGGCTCGAGCTTTTGTTACATTTTCCAATACAGATTTCTCATGCTGCATATAACCCTTCACGGTTTCCACCAAATTCGGGATAAGGTCATAGCGCCGTTTGGATTGGACATCGATATCCGACAACGCTTCTTTCGCGCGATACCGCAATCGCACTAAACTATTATAGGTAGCAATTAACCAAAGAACGATAACGCCTAAAAGAATATAAAAATATTTCATAAAATACATTATACCACCTTTAGAAAATAGATTAAAATCTGTTATAATTTAGTTTTTAACCGCTTATTGTGCATATTCGCGCATATCTAAAAAATAACCAGTCTTTTACGATTCTAGAACTATTGATAGTTATTGGTATCTTGGGTGTTTTAAGCAGTGTTGCGATTTTAATATTGAATCCTTTGGGTTTTTTTGCTCGGGGTAGAGATTCAAATCGAATCGCCGATATTCATCAACTGAATACTGGCGTTGAACTTTATAAAACCCTTGGCTATAACATCGCTCCCACTCCCAACATTATTCACATTTCCGTCCCAGATACTTCTACGGTGTGTGGCAATTTAGATTTGCCGGTTTTACCCAGCGGATGGATTTATCAATGCAAAACTAGCTCAAATTTTCGCAAAACCGATGGCTCTGGTTGGGTTCCAGTGAATTTTTCTTCCATCAGCGCCGGATCGCCATTTTCTACCTTGCCAGTTGATCCCATTAACGATGCCAGTAAAGGTTTATATTATGCCTATATTAATGGCGGCATAGTGCAAAGTTACGAATTTATCGCGCTACTGGAATCAGACAAATATTTGCAAACTATTGCTGCAACCGATAATGGCAGCGATCCAGCTCATTTTGAATTAGGAAACAATCTCAACCTCTGGAATCAAGCCAGTGGATTGGTTGGATATTGGAAGTTTGATAACAACACCAATGATTCTTCTGGAAACAATCTTAATGGCACCCCCGCAGTCCCAGCCACATACCCAACTGGAAAAGTTAACCAAGCAATGAATTTTAATGGCGTAAACCAATATGTTAATTTAGGCATACCTACGCCACTGCAAATCACCAGCGATCTTTCGCTTTCTGCGTGGATCTATGCGAACAATGTTACCTGCAACACCTGGATTTCCTGCGGTATTATTTCCAAACACTTCCAAACATCTTCGTATGGCTGGTCGCTTTTTATCAATACAACTCTCCCCGATCTTTTCATTCCTGATTTTCCAATGAATGGCACAGAAGTTACCGGCGCAGCTTTAACTACGGGCCAATGGTATCACCTTGTAGGCGTATTTGACCCGCTCGCCCTCAAATTACGCATGTATACCAATGGCATTAAAACTGGCGAAGTGCCATATGTCCGAACCTTATATAATGATCCCACTGTGCCAGTGTACATTGGCCGCCATCCAAATGCTGGTAGCGGTAATCCATATTTTAACGGCTACATTGACGAAGTCCGCGTTCACAATCGCGTTTTAACTGACGCTGAAATCAGCGCAATGTATAACGCTACTCAATAGAAAAACTTTTAGTAAGTGACGGCATTATTTGCCCGCACCCGTCCCCAACCGGAATCGTTATCCTTACCCGCTTTTCCTAGATTCTTAGCAGTTTTTATCAATGCTTCTTCTACTTTCACTGCCGAATATGTCGGGTGAGCCGTATGCACTAATGCCGCAACACCGGTAATAATCGGCGTCGCCATACTGGTGCCGCTAATCGTCACATAACTTGTACCAAGCCATGGCCCAAATAGGCTGACTCCTGGCGCAACAATATCTAATGCGCTACCGCGGCCGGAAAAACTGGCAATTTGATCCGAACTATTCACCGCGCCCACCGTCGTGGAATAACTGATGCAACCCGGAAGAGAAACTCCGGCTCGTCCCTCATTCCCCGCCGCTACCGCAACCAAAATATTATGTTCTCGCGCGTATTTAATGGCATTGGTTAAATCTGGCAATATGGAATCGCAAAATCCTTTATAGACGTATGGTTTTCCAGTACCCAAACTTAAATTCATTGCGGCTATACCAGACTCATCACCATTTCCGAAAATATTGTCCGGTCCGTTTACTGCCCAATAAATCGCTTCCACCACGTCACTGAAAAATCCCGATCCGTTCAAATCTAATACTTTCAACGCAACCACCGCCGCGTCTGGTGCAACACCTTTTGCAGACGTATTGATTCCATCGGCAGCAATTAAACCGCCAACGTGGCTGCCGTGGCCATTATCATCCATCGGATCGTTATCATTATTTACAAAATCGTATCCGCCAGAATAACTAGAACTTAGTTCCGAATGCAGATAATTGTAACCGGTGTCTAGAATAGCAATTTTCGTGCTGCTGCCGGTATTGCCGCCGCCCTGCACGATATTCGCTCCAATTTGCGTATTGGCTCCCGCATCTGCCGCAAATACTCGGATGTCCTCCTGTAATCCTAATTCCTGGCCAACAACATCATCGCATTGCAAGACAATTAATGCTTTGTTGTTTTTCACTCTTGCGCAGGCACGTTCTAGCCCCAGCGCCGCTTCTGACTCGGTATGGACAATAAACCGCGTCTGGCTTTTGGGCCTAACCGTATCTGGCCCTTTTGCGCTAACAATTGTTCCAGCTACGAAAACAACAGCCAGCGTATAAAATAAGTATTTTTTCATGTTTTTTATTATAACACACCAAAACAAAAAATCGGTCCGATGTTAATCGGACCGATTTTTGAAGTTACTTCATTTTAGACTGAAGAACACAACGCATCCAAAGGGATGCCTTTGCTACCACGGGCAAAGATATAGCCCGAAACAATATCGGCTCGGGAAATATTTCCCCACCAACGATATCGATGGCTTAATCTCTCCTCCATACCCAGGAATACTTGCCGCACTTCATGGTTAACGCTGAATTTGCTGCGTTGCCAATTGCAGAATTCCCATTGCAATAAATTGGCGCTCGAACGGAAACCGATTAGATTTCCCAACGCCAACGGATATTGCATTAATATGGGCGAAACATTTAACTGTTCCATTTCTGAATATGCCCTCTCTCCTAAGGAATGGAATTGCTCGCAATCTTCAAGGAATATTTTGGGGGCGGGTTTATCATAACGATAAAACCCAAGGTATGGTGTAAGCAATGTTCGAAGATGCATATTAAAGCTCATCCGCTGCAAATCGCGATGTCCGCGAAATGTCATCAGACCGGAACAACTCGCTGTTATTTCTTCAAAGTCGTTCCAAAGCTTATCGTGGGACTGCCGATCGACTTCTTTAAGCATTTCGAGAACTTCAGCAAAGTTTTGGCAGTGGGCAAACTTCTTGCGATACCGGAATGAATCCAGCAATATTTCCTCGGCTGCTTCTTGAGGTAAAATATCCGCGGAAATAATTCCGACTTGCCCCCTATATGGCGCAAACCTGTCAGTGGACAGATATTCCCAAGAAGCTTTTTTCCATTCGCTCGGTTCGTAGTGCCGCGCGAATTGATCGCCGCCTACTTTCTTCGCTTCTTGCAGGGTCAATTCCACAAGCGCGTAATTTTCCGGCGTTTCATCCAGCAACAAATGCTTAATCAGCTCTGGGAACGCTTCTCCGGAAATCGCCACGCCCACAGACGTAAGCGTTGCGGCGGGCAGGAAATTACCCAGCACATCACAGGTCTCGCCGATTACTCCGCTTTCCAAGTCTTTTGGAGCTTCAGTGAAATATTTTCCGTAAGTGTCCCGCAAAAATTGCGGAAATGGGCCGGAAAAATTTTCTCCCTGCCAATTCCGATAACGCTTAAACGACTCGTCCAAAAGATTGAAAACCAACTCTTCAGAAACTCCCAAGATTCTCAATTCTTTTTCAATCGGATAGCAGTTTTTGCCGCTCATATCCACATAACGAGTGGAAAGCTCAATGTAGGCCGATCCGGGCCGCCCCCATTCCAACGATTTTGCCGCCAGAATGGAGATTTGCTCGTAGCAGACCCACATTGATCCCGCTCGGGCAATGGAATTATGGCCATATTGGTCCAGCCAACGACTAAGAAATTTCTTAATTTTTTCTCCTTGGGCGAATTCTTCCAGATAGTCCGGATCCACAGAAATCGCATTGAGAAATTGATCAAGCAATTCCTTTCCTCCCGGAAAATTAGTTTCAAATGTTTCAATTGAAACCACGTTGAAGTGAGCAAGAGCTTTTGTTGGATCCCCGCCGAATTTTTCTTCCGTGACCACGCTCGTGCTTGCCAAAAATTCTGGCAGGAAACGGTCCACAAAGACCCCCCGCAAACCTCTGGTATTTTTAATCCGGGAATACATCGCGATGAGCCCAGCGCCAACATTGGCTGGAAGCGTGTGGATAAAAAATACCCGTTTTTCGGTATTAGTGAAAAACCGGCGCAGTATTTCTGTTTCCCGTTGGGAAAAGTAATATACTGTTTGAAACACAAACTCCCTGGCGATATCTAACAGCATTGGATGCATTGTCGTATCCTCCTATTAACTAGATTGATATGAACTGCCTTCACCCTAGCGTTTTCCGCTAATGCGTGTCAATAAAATGAAAACGAGCCGAGTGGTTTACACTCGGCTCGATTCTTTTGTGCTTATATCGGTCGGAAATGCTTGGAAAGTAGCACTCCCACCTGCTTCACGTAATTGGATCCCGTTTCTCCGTAGACGGAACTCGGAATAGAACGGAGTCGTTCGTATTTTAGTTTACAGATGGGCTGACCGTGTTGAATAATCAGATTCTCGTCAAAGGATCGAATCTCCAACACTAACGGCAATCCGCGCAGTTCGCCATCTTTGCCATAGCCCCAGCCCGGATCAATAAATCCGGCATAGTGAGAACGGAATTCTCCTAAGCGCGTACTCATCGCTGCCATTTCCGCCGCAAACATTACCGGCACTCGCGACCATTCCAACGTAGAGAAGATGTAGAATTGGCCATTTTCCAAAACAACGTGGCCGTTCTTTGGCTTCTCAATAGGCATGAAGAAATCTTCAATTCTGTGTCCCTTTTGATTAAAGACCAGAACCGGAGATTGCCCCTTGGGACGTGCCTTATAACCAATAATTTCTTGCGTGCCAAGATCAATGGTTAAAATAATTGACCCGTCCCGATCAGAAATTTTCAATTGATCGTAGGTGAAAGGCTCGCCATCCGCCGCGTAGAGCAGTTTGTGTTTCGCGTATTCAATACGCATTTCCGTTTCATACAGACGCGTATCGTCATCGAATAAACGCAATTGCACAAGGCGATCCTTCGGCGCCAATTTAAGCAGAAAATTCCTGGAAGAAACCAGCATCCATAACTCTCCGGAAAAATCTTCCGGAATACCATCATAATGCGGAACTTTGTCGGCAAGAATTCGCACGTGAATGTCATTTCTGCCCGTTGAGCTTTTGGGATTCGTAAATCCGTAGATGCCTTTGGGCAAACGCACTTGTTCCGCCACCTTGCAAAGATATACGCCTCCGGGTTCTAGCGGATTATTCAGGTCGTGCCGAAATAAAGTCACGTTCTTGATAATATCCGTCACCGTTTCGGTGCACTTGAGAAGAATATTTCCCTTAATCCGATAGATTTCATCCGTAATGGATAAATCCGCGCTAGAGGGTTGAAAACTATCGTCTGGAAAATTTTGCAACATCCCAGATTCTTTCATCGCTATCAATTCTTGAATGGGCAATGCTCCTGATTTTCTCACGTTCTTTGCCTCCTTTATTGATTTGTGAATTTTTCTGTTTTTACCCTAACGTATTTTGTACTAGTAGTCCATTCCTCCCATTCCCGGCATCCCACCTCCCATTCCTCCAGCAGATGGAGGATTTTTCGGTTCTGGTTTGTCGGTCAAGGCCGCGCCAATCGTTAAGTAATTCGCCGCTACCGAAACCGCGTTTAAAAAAGCAGTCTTGGAAACTTTGAGCGGATCAATAATCCCCATTTTTTTTAAATCAGCAATATCATTCGTTAAAGCATTAAAGCCCAGCCATTTATCTTTCGACAATGCTTTCTGTTCCGAAAGCTTGCGAATGATAGTTTCCGCGTGTTCGCCGCTGTTTTCGATAATCGCTTTCAACGGCGCCGCTAAAGTTCGCATAAGGATTATGTGCGCCGCTTGGATTTCCGGGATGGATTCTTTGGAAGCGCTGGTTTGTTGGAGCAAAGCGACATTAAAAAGCGCGATGCCGCCGCCCGGTACGATGCCTTCTTCCATCGCTGCCCGAGTTGCCGCCACCGCGTCTTCTACCCGCTGTTTCAGTTCTTTTTGCGCGGATTCAGTTGGCGCGCCAACTTTAATCACCGCTACGCCGCCAGATAACTTACCCAGCCGTTCTTGCAATTTTTCCTTGTCAAAATCCGAATCGGTCTTTTTGATTTGTGTTTTAATTTGCGCAATTCGTTTTTCCATTTCTTCTTTCGCGCCATTGCCGCCAACAATAGTTGTGTTGTCTTTATTAGAAACTACCCGATGAGCATGGCCAAGGTCTTCCAAACCAACCGAATCCAATTTCTTACCTACTTCTTCGGAAATAAATGCCGCTCCCGTTACAATACAAATATCTTGCAGCATTTCTTTCCGGCGGTCGCCAAAACCCGGCGCTTTCACCGCCAGGACGCTAAAAATCCCGCGAAGTTTATTTACAATAAGAGTAGTCAATGCCTCGCCTTCCACTTCATCAGCGATAATTACCAATTCTTTCTTGCCGCTTTGAACAATTTTCTCCAGCAATGGCAATAACTCTTGAATGGAAGAAATTTTCTTATCGGTTACTAATATATACGGGTTTTCTAATATCGCTTCCATGCGATCGGCGTTGGTCACCATATATGGCGCGATATAACCTCGATCAAATTGCATCCCCTCCACAATTTCATAAGAATTCGCAATGGTATTAGAATCTTCAATGGTAATGACGCCATCTCGGCCGATTTTCGCCATTACCTCCGCAATCAATTTTCCGATTTCCGCGTCTTTAGCGGACAGCGACGCCACTTCTTCAATCTTTTTATTGTCATTAATGACTTCCCGTTGGGCTTCCAATTCTTTAATCACCGATTGGCTAGCTTTTTTCAGTTGTTCCGAAAGATGAATAACGTTGAAGCCTTTTTCTTTAATTGCCTTTTCTCCCTCGTCAATAATCGTATGTGCCAGCACGACAGAAGTCGTGGTGCCATCTCCAACATTGTCATTGGTTTTATCCGCGGCTTGTTTAATCAAGTCCGCGCCAAGATTTTCAAACTTGTCTTCCAGTTCCACTTCTTTCGCCACCGTAACGCCATCAAAAGTAACTTGCGGCGCGCCATAGCCTTTTTCAATAACTACCGCGCGACCCCGAGGACCCAAGGTCATTCGAACTGCCTCCGCTAATTTATCAATGCCTTTCTTTAACGCAATTCTTGCGTTTTCGTTAAAAAGAATTTGTTTTGCCATACATTAGTTAATAATTGCTAAAATATCCGACTCTTCACCGACTAAATACTTTTTACCATCCACTTCCAATTCATCTGGACCATATTTTTTGAATAACACAATATCGCCAATTTTTACGGACATCGGCACGCGTTCTCCTTTTTCATTTAATTTTCCCGGACCGGCCGCCACAATCTTTCCTCGTATCGGTTTTTGTTTTTCTGCTGTGTCCGGAAGCACAATCCCCGACTTCGTGGTTTTTTCTTCGTCCATCGGCTCAATAAAAATATGGTCGTTTAATGGTTTAAGATTCATATTTAGCAGTCTAACCAAGCGAGTGCTAAGCTGTCAAGAGTCAAAATAACTCTCTGTGCGCCGAGTATCGGGATGAAACTCTAATTCATTGTCATTAACAATAATCCGAGGATTATAACCACTACTATCTCGCGATATGATTTTTCTTAGTTGCATATTCTTCAGTATTTTTTCCAACCAATCGCCCATAGTACCACCCAACATCCATTCCAATATGGCCTGGATACTGATTTTATTTTTATAGCGATGCCGCGTGTCATTCGTGTATATTTTTCTTTTATTCATCCAATCTTGATTCGCATCCCAAAAAGATTGTATGGATTTTTCTGCTCCATATACCGGAACTAATGATGAATATAATAATTTCCAGTATTCATTATAAGGCGGCGCTAAACGATAGGCGCTCGGGGTTACAAAATGATTTAAACAAATTTTATTTCGAGCGAATTTTTCTGAATCGCTATGCTTTCGACCCCAGCGTAAAAGGCGAAAAATTCCAACAGTAAAAAAGCGCGCGGTAAATATTCTCCCTTGCCGCACGCCCACAATCACATCAAAATCCGAATTCTCATGCATTCGGCCAGTAGCCAGAGAACCCGATGCAAACACAAAATCCACGAACGGTATAAACCGAAACGGCCAAAGTCGTTTCAAAAAGGTGTTCCATTTTCTTTCATACATACCATTACTCTTCACCTAAATCTGGTTTTTCTAAGAGCTGCGGTTCTATTCCTACAGCTGTGCCGCTGATTTTCAATACATCTTTATCAATTTTTTTGAATTCCTTGGAAGCGCTATTGTACATGCCGACTGTCGTGCTCAAATTTTTTCCCAGCTTTAACATATATTCATCAAACGCGTACAAATGCTTGCCCAGATTTTCCACTTGGCCTACGATTTCTTTTGCCTGCTCGGAGATTTTCTGGTTCCGCAGCCCCTGAAGCACGGTCTGTAAATAGGCCAAAAACGATGTCGGCGACACAATAATTACTTTTTTCTGGCCGGCATAGTACAGCAAATTTTTTGTATCATCCGTTACCGCTCCTACTTTATTAATCAAAAGATCGTAATAAATCGCTTCTGATGGGATAAACATAAAAGCAAAGTCCATGGTATTTTCTTCCGGCTTCACGTATTTAGCAGTTTCATCGATGCGGTTTTTAATATCCGCAATTAAGGCTTTTTCATAACGTTCCCGTTCTAATGGTTCGCGCGCTTCCAAAATCCGATTATAATTTTCCAAGCTAAATTTGGAATCGATTGGGATAATCCGCTTATCCACAAACACCACCGCGTCTACAATCACATTATCCCGAAATGGATATTGCATTTGATACGCTCCGGGCGGCAACACATTCTTCAGCACGGTTTCCAAATAATATTCTCCTAAAATTCCCCGTTGTTTTGGGTTTTTTAAAATATCCTGCAGATTTTTCAGCTGATCAGCAAAATTGACCACCTGTTTATTAGTTTCATCTAATTTTGTTAATTTCTCCGTCACGTCTCGGATAATTTTTGAACTGTCGCTAAATTGCCTTTGCAACGTTTCCGTCATTCTTCCGGTGCCGGTATCCAACCGATTTGCCAAGTCATGAAGCTGATTTTGCAGAAGCACCATCGCCGATTGATCGTTATTCGGTTTATTTTGATTTTGTTTTAAATACCAAAAAATTCCGGCAAAACCCACCACCACAACCGCTAACAGGATGACCAATAAAATATTCATAAATTCTATTATACCCGACCGGCGTATTTTGCTCTAGAACGGTTTTTAATGTCCGCAATAAGCGCCGGATTGCCTTTTGGAGCCGGTAAAATCTTGATATTAAATGGTTTGACTGTTTCGCCATTCACTAACAATTTTACAATTGCGTTAAAATTATCCACATTCACCAAATCATTCTTGGTAAAAATCGGCTCGCATTGCTTAATCAATTCTTCCGCGTCTTTTGCGCCTACTCGGAACAAAATCATGGAACCAACATTGCCGAAGACCGCCTCCCGAGTTTTATCTTGCAGCTGAGCGATAAATTGATGGGCGATGCATAAATTCAAACGGTATTTCCGGGCTTCGGATAAAATCGTGGCAATAGAATCCGTCGTGAAATTTTGGAACTCATCAATGTAAACATTAAAATCTTTCCGTTCTTCCTGCGCTATATCCACGCGGGACAAGGCCGCCATCAGTAATTTACCCACCACAATCATCCCCAGCAGGCCAGCATTGATGTCGCCAATTCTTCCTTTAGATAAATTGACCAGCAAAATTTTCTGATCATCCATAATCTCCCGGAACTGTAATGCCGATTTGGTTTGGCTGATAATCGGCCGAACGTAATCGTTAGCAATAAAATTATTGAATTTGGAAGTGATGTACGGGGTCATATTCTGCAGCGCCGCCTCGCCGCCCGCCAATGCCGCTTCTTTTTCCCAGAAATTTTTTATTACCGGATTCTGGCAACGGTCTAGTTTCGCTTTGCGATATTCCCCATCGGTAAACACTCGCGGCACATCCATCAGGGTTGCCGGATCATTGGGCATATCTTCCATCAACAGCAACAAAGCATTCCTCATATATTGTTCAAAGATCGGTCCCATGGTTTCTTGGGAAAAAAGTTTATTAAAAATCCCCTGCATCTCATTTACAATAAAAGTCTTTTGTTCCGGATATCGGACATCATACTCCAACATATTCAACCCCAGTGGACTGCTCAAATCACTCGGATCAAACACAATCACGTCGTTGATTCGTTCCGGCGGCACCAAACTTAATATCGCATCAATTAAATCACCATGCGGATCGATTATCGCTACACCCTTGCCTCGCTGAATATCGCTCAAGGCAAGATTAGTCATAAGCGTTGATTTGCCAGTACCGGTTTGCCCCACCATATAGAGATGCCGACGACGATCATCATCAGAAATAAATACCGGCTTTCTTTCATTGCGATAAGCGCTTTCGCCCAATAAGGTGCCATCGTTCAATAAAGTTGCGGGTGGCGGCGCTTCTTTAGTTTTCAGCCATTTTACCCGAGGCGTTTCCGTTCCGGAAGTCGGCAAATGGAAGATACTCACCAATTCGTCACTGCCTAAAATCATAGAATGCTTCGGCTCAAATTGCCGGAAGGAATATTGCACAACAAAATGTTTCTGGTCCTTAGGACGAGTTGCAACAAAATTATTTCTAAGTGGCGCTTGAAATTGGTCAAAAGAACCAGCCAAACTTTGTAACAGCTCCTGCGCTCGTTGTTCATTTAATGAAGCTGCCATAATCCGAATCGTAACGGCAAAAAGCGGTTTAGCTAATTTTTGTTCCACCGCTTTTACGATTTCCGTTTCCAAGACCGGCTGCGCGCCGGCTAATTCTTTTTTCCCGCCTAACGCCATTTGGACGTCTTTTAATGTAATCGCGCGGTTGTCTCGCAAGGCATCTTCCAACTTCGCGCCTTTTTTTAATTTATAAACGAAATCCGTCAGGGATTTTTTCGATCCCGCCGGCGCCGGACGGGCCACGATTTGTAACGCCGCCCCTTCGCCCTCTCGTTCTAATTTGGCAAAATTACTTAGGATGGAAGAAAAGGTATCAATACTAGTTTCCTCAAAAGTACGAATGGGCAAAACAAAATTAAATTTTTCTTTTAAAAATGCTCCATCACTGGCGCCGTAAGGATTAAAAATCGTGTAATCTTCCACCAAATCCACCGAAGCATCGTTCCATAAACCCTGAATTTGGCGAATGGTAAAATCCACCGTATCTTCCGGAACACTGGCATAAAAATGAATTTCCTCGCCGCTATTATGAACGGCAACTTCAAAAACAAACGGCGCGTTTAAACTTCCTAACGCGCTCAATAATTGCGACGTATAATGAATTTCTTTCAGCCCTTCTTCCCGCGATGCCGGCGGCGGACGCTGGGGCAATTTGATTAACAGTACCCGCAATCGCAAGGTGCTTAATATATATTTCCGACGGATTTCCCAGACTACAAACACAGTGGCCACCGCCACTATAATTCCGAGAACAAAATAACCAACGACAAAAAAATCCATTTTTTGTTAAATTAATTTCCGCGCTCGTAATTCCTGATAAATCTTGGTGGTTAGCGCATCGTGCAACGCGTCCACCATAAATGGACCTTGTTTTGCCGCTGCTTGAATGGAAAGTAAGATGCCCTTATGCAATGCCAGATCTATCAATCCCGCCACTTTTTCTTGAACTGCCGGATCGGTTTTTTGCACATAGTCCGGCAAAATGCGATTAACTGGCGAAGATTGCGCTGGTTCGCTTGGAGTTACCTGTGTTACGGAAGGATGTTGGATATATCCTTTCAAAACTTCCCGAACGGAAGATTGATCGGTTTTTTCCACCCCCCTCTGAGTTTGATATTCTTTTATTTCCCGCGCCAAGTGCTCTAAATTTTTTTCAAAATTCATATACAAAACCCATTTGTATAAGTATAACCTATGGATTAACGCCATGCCACAAAAAGAAAGGCCCCCTTGTGCAGGAGGCCTATCAATAGAACTTGAGAACTTTTATTTTTTGCAGAGTTCAGCTTTGCAGAGGTCAGCGACGAATTGTTCAAAAGCTATATAACTTTTCTGAAAATTCGGAACGCTGTGTTTTTCGGCAAAAGCGATAGGATCAAAATTCAAATCGCCGCCGATGGAATTACACGCGATAGGTATAGCGGGATTCTGCTCCCGTACCCATTCCAACAGTCCGGATTCCAAAGCGCGCTCGGGTTTTTCACCGAGAACCACCAGATTATTATCCAGGACAACCGCCGAGTATTCGGAACCGTTTTTTCCGAATCGCGTTTTGAACTCTCCGATTGATCTTACAAAAACCAGATCAATCGCATTTCCATGCGCATCCCGAAGATCCCGAACGAAACGCTGAAAATGCTTGTATGAAGAAACCTCATCTTCCAACATGAGAATTTTCATATAACTCCTCCTTAATGTGAAATAACAAACTTTACACTATTATATAATATAATTAATAAAAAGTCAAATAAAGCACATTACAAACGAACCAATTCCGGCAGCCAGATATTTTTGACCGAATTAAACTGGGAACGATCCACTTCTGCCACCGCTTTGCCTTCTGGAATTTTTTCCGTAAATGGATTGATAAAACTGCCGAACTTATGCATTTCGTAATGCAAATGCGGTCCGGTGGAAAGCCCGGTAGAACCTACGTAGCCCACTACTTGCCCCTGGGTTACTTTTGCTCCTCTTTTAATTCCTTTCGCCAAGCTGGAAAAATGACCATAGACCGTTGAGTAAGTTTCGTTATGGCGAACCGTTACGGAAAGGCCGTAATCGCCATTCCAACCCGCTTGCGATATCGTGCCATCACCCACACTCACGGCCGGCGTGCCCGTGTTGGCCGCATAATCAATCCCCCGATGCGCCGTATATTTATTTAAAATCGGATTAAATCGCCGCGTCGTATAGCCGGAACTGATATATTTATATTGCAGCGGAGATTTTAAAAATACTTTTTGCAGAGACTTGCCGTTTTCATCATAATATCCGGCTTCGGTGGTTTCACCCTGAAAATAAAATCCTTGATAAACTTCGCCATTATTAGTAAATGCGGCGGTGATTATTTTCCCGGGCATAGCGTATTCGCCGTCCCGATAGCGCTTTTCGTAAATCACTTTAAAACTGTCCCCTTTTTGAATTTCTCCGGCAAAATCAATCTGCCACGCAAACACTTCCGCCAGTTCAATCGCCAGTCGTTCGTCAATTTGCTGGTCCACCATGGTTTGGTAAAGGGATTTTTCAATCACGCCGGTGACGCTGGACCGTTCCACTTTATATTCAATCGGAATTTTCTCCGCCAGCCAGGAAGATGAAGACGTTTCGGACGCAATTACTAGCTGCTCTTCGGTATTAATATCGTATCGCAAACCCTTGAAGTTTTGGCTAGTTGAGTCAAAAATCAAATCCAAAGTTTTTCCGGCTTTAATAGTCGCTACGTCATACACTGGTAAAGCGGCGGCTAAAAGCGCTTCGGTAGTATTAGTCGCAATACCCGATGCCCGAAGCAATGCGCTGAAAGTTGCTCCAGACGGAATTTCTTTTTTTACAATAGTGTCCGAAGGAACGACCTTATTACCCCCAAAGGACAGTTTTGGTTCTGATTCTATAAACAATAAAATCCCAATAATCGCAATTAAAGCTATGCCGCTTACAAGCCATTTAGTGCTATAGGCCATAAAAAAATCCCTCTGTCGGGACTATTTTAGCAAGTATAGCATATAATAAAAGAATGGTCTTTTGGTCGGAAAAGAAAATCCTTTGGGGAATAATCGGTCTGTATATCCTTATATTTGGAGTTACTACGGCAATCCGGCAGTATCATTTTCAAACTCAGGCGTGGGATATGGGTATCTTTACCCAAATTTTCTGGAACGCCGCTCATGGCAACGGTTTTACCGGCACTTTGGAAGAAATTCCAAACCATTTTGGTATTCACTTCAGCCCGTTTTTTTATATCTTGCTTCCCTTCTATGCGCTTTTCCCCAGAGCGTATACATTACTCTGGCTACAAACCATAGCGCTCGGCCTCGGCGCATGGCCGTTGTATGCATTGGCTAAAAAAATTCTCCAGGACCAGCGCTGGGCGATTATTATTACCGTTGGCTATCTTTTATATCCCTCGCTGCATTGGATTAATTTTTTTGATTTTCACGAAATCGCTTTTTTTATTCCCCTTTTTATTACTGCTCTTTATTTTCTAGAAACTGCCCAATGGCAATGGATGTCGCTTTTTTTACTCCTCGCCGCAATGACCCGGGAAGATGCGTCGGTGTTTATATTTTTTGCGGGAATATACGCTTTATTGAAACGCCAAAAAAAAGCCGGTATCGGTATTCTGATTTTTTCGGCCATTTATTTTCTCATATCCGCCAAAATGATTATGCCAGCATTAGGCGGCGGACTCTTGCGCTTGGACCGTTACGGCCAATTCGGCTCCACTGCGTCGGAAATTATTAAAAATATCCTTACTCGGCCAAGTTTATTATGGACAACTGTCGTGACTGCGGAAAAATTCCAATATCTGCTTTGGTCGTTTTTACCCGTTGCTTTTCTGCCGTTTTTTTCCCGATTCGCATTTCTCTTGCTTGCTCCCGGATTATTGGAAAATCTTCTGACTCGCTACGGATCCCAATTCAGCGGCTTATACCAATATGATGCAGTGCTGATCCCGGGAGTTTTTATCGGGGCCATGTATGGTATTTATTATTTACAAAAATATCCGAAACAGTATCTGCAATATCTAATAATTGGAACAATAATCACGGGTTATTTATTGCGCTCTCCCCTGAATCCGATTTCTTTTCCGCTGGAAATTTTCCAATCCAATCCAAAATGGGACTCCTACCGGACTATACTGCAATTCATACCGGCTCAGGCGAGCGTTGCTGCGCATACCAATTTCGTTCCTCATCTGGCGCAGAGAAAAAATATTTTTATGCTTGGCCAGGAAACCCTAGAACCGGATTATCTCCTCATCGATGCCACGGATGCATTTGGGTTCAAAAATGAAGTGGAGTTTAATGCGTATTTTGACCGTTACGCCGAATCCGGGCTGTATGAAATAAAAGTATTTGAAGGAAAATACCTCTTGCTTGGAAAAAAATAAATTCTTCCGTAATAACAAAGCTCCCCATCTGGGGAGCTTTGCGTTTATAGGCTTATCTGCCAAATCCTCCTCGGTTTCCACCGCTGCGGAAGCTTGGGCGACGCTTTTTATTGCAATCGTAGCAATACAAGCGACCATAAGTTCCGTCTTCCCGTTTTGTCGGTTCGAACGGCAACTCTTTGATGGCTGCGCCACATTCCGTGCAGGTTAAATTTAACGCTGACACATCATGCAATTGGCGCTGTCCGCCACCGAAATTTCTGTCCATTTCGCCTTAACTCAATTATAAATATCGTGTTAGGCGAACGACATCTAATAGATTACTTAATTGAAACTCTACTTATCGCCTTTTTACGATAAAAACAGTATAGCAGATTACCCAGAAAAAGTCAAAGCGCTCAGAGAAATCAATTTCTCTTGGTTTTCTCTCCATAAGTTTTGTTCGAATTGGTATACTATATATAATGCATTTATCTATGACTCGCGGCTTTACTCTTTTGGAACTTCTGATCGTTATTGGCATTATTGCAATTCTTGGCATTGCTTCAGTTTTACTTCTTAACCCGGCGGAGTTATTTTCCCAAAGCCGAGATTCGGTCCGTATTGCGGAAAACAAACAACTAGATTCTGCCGTTGCTTTGTACAGAACAAGCGCGCAAGCAAATCTTGGTAATTTAAATACAATTTATATTTCCCTACCCGATACCTCATCTACTTGCGCCAATTTATTAAATACCCTACCCACATTACCTTCAGGCTGGTCTTATCATTGCGCTTCTTCGGAAAATTATCGAAGAATTGATGGCACTGGTTGGTTACCATTAGATTTTACAGCTACGAGTCTTATTCCCTTTTCTACCCTGCCAATTGATTCAGTCAATACGACAACAAATAATTTATATTACTCCTACATCAATAATGGAGAACATTGGGTTATTACTTCAAAATTGCAATCCGCAAAATATCTGAAAGAAAATGCTTGGCCAGACGGCGGCGATGACTCCACTCGATTCGAAACTGGCACCGATGCCAATCTTTGGTCCCAAGCCAGCGGCCTAATCGGTTATTGGAAATATAACGCTAACGCGCTTGATGCGTCTGGAAATAATATTAACGGAACATTAGTGCCACCGTCTGGCGGTGTTTATTCCGATACTGGAAAATCCAATCAGGGTTATCATTTTGTCGGTACTGGCGGGCATATTAATTTTGGATCGCCAGCCATTGCCCAACTCACCGGACCAATAACAATCATGACTTGGGCGAATCTGGATGTCGACCCGCCGCTTGTGGAGCGATATATTTTCGATAAATCCAGCGTGACAAGCAAAGGATGGGGCCTTTCCATACAACCCGGTCCATTTGCCAGATTTCGCATTTCTTCCGATGGCACTAATAACATTACCGCTACCACGGGCGCAATTCCGATTACTCAATGGATTCATATCGCCGGCGTATACGAACCAAACACCGCCATCCGCGTATACGTGAACGGGGTTTTGTCTGCGAATAATACTACTGCCATACCGGCAAGCCAATTTAATAACGTGGCTTCCAACCTTATCGCCGGTTACGAACCCGGATGCGGCAGTTGTTATTATTACCGAGGTATTTCGGATGAAGTGCGTCTTTATAATCGCGCGGTCACTGCTACAGAAATCCAAGCCTTATACGAAGCAGAAAAATAAGTTCTTAAGATTTTACTAAATGATCAAAAGAATATTGTAAGTTCCCATTCACTTTTTTACCTGGATTAAAAATATTTTGGGGATCAAAAATTTTTTTGGTTTCTTCAAACATCAGGTAAATTTTTTCGCCATACATCTTTTCCAAATATGGCGTGCGAATCAAACCGTCATTGTGCTCGGCGGTAATGGAACCCTTATATTCCACCACGAGATCATATACTTCATGGGAAAGCCGATCAATAATATCTCGCGTATCCGACTTACTCACATCCATCAGCGGAATAATATGGAAATTCGCATCTCCCACGTGGCCGGCAATGGTATAGATTAAATTGTATTTGTCCAAAATAGAATTTAACCGAGGCAGAAATTCCGGTAATTGTTCCACATGAACCGCAAAATCGTCAATAAACGGCGCCGTTCTTTTCCCTTTAATGTGTTGACGTAACAAATTGAAGCTTTCCCGTCGAATAGTCCAATATTTTTTTGCCTCATCCGGATCCGCTACCACCCGAAAGGGCACGTGTAATTGTTCCAACTTGGATTGCAACTTTTTCAGACGATGAGCAATTTCAAAATCTTCATCGCCGGTAAACTCCGCTAATAATACTAATTTCGGCAAACCGCCGGTTAATACCATTTTCATTTCCGGAATAAAATCCCACGCCATTTTCAAAAGATTTTTTGGCTTCAGCACTTTTAATAAACTAGGCAAGAACCGCAACGCCAATTTCAGGGTATGATCATCATACGATTCAAAACTTTCTGGTTTGAATTCCATCACCGCTTGGGCAACGGGCACCAACGGTTTCAAATCTTTCAAAAAAATTACCACCATTTGGGAATGCAATTTGGGCCGAATCAAATGGAATTTAATTTCCGTGACTAATCCCAGCGTTCCTTGGGATCCAACTAACAATTTAGTGAGATCAAAACGTTCGCCATCCCACACGTTCCATAAATAATAACCGGCGGAATTTTTGGATACGTTGGGTTTAGCGCTCTTTAACAGGGCCTGATTTTTACTGATTAACTGATACAGTTTTTTATAAATCCCGCCTTCAAAACTTTTTTCTTTGATTTTTTTGTCTAATTCTTTTTTAGAAAGCGCCTTAATGCTATATTCATTGCCATCGCTCCAAACCATTTTTAATTCCTCAACATAATTTTCTGTTTTGCCGTAAGCCAACGTTTTTTCCCCACCAGAATTATTGGAAACCATTCCACCGACCGTGCAAATTTCCCGCGAAGCCGGATAACTGGGCATCAATAATTTCCGCTTCAGTGATTCTTTTTCAAAATCCCGATAAAACACCCCGGGTTGCGCTACTCCGTAATCCGTCCCAAATCCGCGGATTCGATTAAAATGCTTGGTAAAATCCACCACGATGGATTCCGTGAGCGGGCCGCCGGTCATATCCGTTCCTCCGGAACGCGCGGTGAGAGATAATTCCGGATGCTGTTTTTTCTGCGCGCTGACAAACTTAACCAACTGTTTTACGTCTTCAACGTCTCGCGGTGCCACTGCGGCGGACGGCATCACTTCAAATAAACTGGCATCGTGGCTATAAATTTTCAACGCTGTTGCGTCGGTAAGTATTTCTCCTCGAAAATTTTTTTTCAGTTCATCCAACATATTGTTTAATTATAACAAGAAATAAAAAAGGCGGTAGTTGATACCGACTTTTTTATTTATTTTTATTCCACAACAATTATTTTTCCGCTCACGCTAGGATTCAAGTGATCGTGATATGGCCATGTGCCAATTTTTTCAAACATAAAAGAGTAGCTTTCTCCGTTGCCAATGCCTTTGAAAGCGTCGAATCCGGAATACATCTGATGCGACGGATGATCATTAGATGCCGGCCAGACAAAAAGCTTTCCTTTATTTACCCAAGTTACTTTGCCGCCTTTTCGCACCTTGATTTCCGCCGGATCAAATTGGCCGTTTTCCGTGATGATTACAGATACGTGCAATAAAGGATCAATTGCGATAGCGGCGGTAGTAGTTGCTTCAACTTGACCAGATTCCATGCTTTCATCCAGCACCGATGCTCCGGTTTCTGCTGATTTTACTTCGCACATTCCTTCCCGCGCTACTTCTATTTTTGCCGCTTTGGCAAAACAACGGTTGGAATATGTATTGCCATCAGCGCCACAGACTGGATTATATTCTAATGTGCATAATTGCGGTGGTTCTGTAGGCTCCGATGGTGGTTTTATTGCCGATTCACAAGTGCCTTCGTGAATGACAACAACTTTAGCAACGCGCGCCTGGCAAGCATTACCATAAGTCTTGCCGTTTGCGGCGCATACTGGTTTATATTCTTTCGTGCATATTACTGGCTCTGGATAAACTGGTGTCACCGATACTGGCAAAGGTTTTACGCCCCGAATTTCCATTTCTATTAACCGGGAAAGGTTGTATAAATATTCCCGCACGTGGTTGGTATGCAATCGCGCGCTGGCGGCATCATTTTTTTCCAATGCTTCTCGCGCTAATTCCAAATGCTTTTTCGCATCTGCTAGTAAAGCAAATACTTTGGGATTTTTTTCTTCGGTATATCCTTTTTCCTGAACGAGTTGCGCATACTTTTCAATTTTTGAAGATAATTCATTAAGAACTGTTTTAATATCTTCTACGGGATTTTCTAATTTACTAATGAAACGCAACGCACTGCGCGCCAATACTTCCGCCGAACGCGCATGACCGAAGGCTTCTCCATATTTTCCAGAAGCAAATACCAGCTGCGCTTCTTTTACATTTTCTTGCGCTTCCAAAAGCAATTTCTTTGCGGTTTCCTCCGGATAACTGCCTTCTATTAATTTCTTTTCTGTCTCGGAAATTACTTCCAGGGCGCGCTTAATTTGTTCTTTGGCTTTTTCGGCAATGTCTTTCTCTTGGATAGTTGATTTCTCCAATAGATCTGCCACTCGGCCTAACGTTTCTGCTACTCGAAATTCCGCCTTTGTCCGTATCTCGTCCAACAATATCAAACGCCGCGCATTATCACCCGGCAATGCTTGTACGGCTGATTCAATGGATTGAGAATTCTCGGTTTTTAATAATTCTTGGATGTCCTGTTCCAAACGAATAGAAAATTCATTGCGCATTTTATTCAGCGCGTCCCGTAAATCATCCGGCGCTTTTTGCTCCAAACGATCTAAAATCTCTACGGAACGGATATGCTTCAATTCGCTGCCCTTGGAAGAAATCAGCGCTTTTTCTAATTTGGACGCAAACTCTACTGGATCGCCTTTGGCGGCCGCAGCAATTGTAGCATCATCAATTTTCCCCTGCGTTTCATTCACAAGATCATGAATCTCGGATTCTTTTTCAAATTTTTGGGCAATTTCGTCAAATACTTTTTGATGCTGAACGCTCCGATCCGTAACTTTATTCAACAAATTGTCTATTTCTGGATTTTGAGATTTTTCTTCCAGCGCTTCTAAACGGTCCTTCAAACGCTCTTGCGCTTCTTGATAATTTTGCAACGCGCCCATAATCGCTTCCGTATCTTCTGGTTTTACTTCCTCAATTTTTTTTGCCTCGGCGGCTTTTTGATTGGCAATTCGCAATTCGTATTCTACTCTCGCAACTGGATCGAATGTGAACACCCGTCGCACTCCCCGGCTCCATTCTTTCAAGAAATAAAATGGGTTGCCAGGTAAAATACCCGGGTTATCCACGCCTAATTCTTGCGATGTAATGGTTTCTAATTGCGCTAAATTGAGCGGCTTATAATCTTCCGCCGCCAACACGGTTAATGCCACAAAAAACAAAGCCCCTAAAACTGTAGTAATTTTTACTGTATTTCTCATATTCATATATCTACACTAAAAAAGATTGCCTGATGCAATCCCTTATATGACCTTTTGATTAGTATAGCATACCCTTGTCATACAATAAGCATCCCATCCCCAAATGAAAATAATCGGAATTTTCTTTTAATTGCTTCTTGGTACAACTCCATAATTTTCCCCCGACCCACTAAAGCAGCAGCAAGTATAAGCAAGCTTGATTGCGGTACGTGAAAGTTTGTCATCAAACCATCCACAAATTTGAAATAATATCCGGGTTGGATAAATAAATTTGTATCTCCTTGCCTTTTTTCCAACTTACCTGATGGATTGCTTGCAGATTCTAAAGTTCGCGTTACCGTTGTTCCCACGGCAATAATCGGTCTCTTCTCTTTTTTATAACTATTTAATCTGACTAATGTACGCCTTGGGATTTCATACCATTCCGTATGCAATATCCCTTTTTTCAAATTCTCCTCCGTCACGGGAGCAAAGGTTCCCAGTCCCACATGCAAAGTAATAAATTCGGTTTTGATTCCCGCGGCTTTTAGTTTTCTCAAAAGCCGCTTGGAAAAATGCAGAGAGGCAGTCGGGGCCGCTACGGATCCCTGTTGTTTCGCGAAAATCGTCTGGTACTCTTGTTTTAATTTAGATTGGGAAAGCGGCGAATGTTTGATGTAGGGCGGCAAAGGCGCCTCGCCATTTTTTTCTAGAAAGGAATATATTTTGGCTATCGGAAAAAGGCATTCCAGAAAATAATACTTGGTTTCTTGCCGCTGGACTCGGAATACGGCTTTATTTTTTATGAAAAGTTCCGAACCAATTTCTAATTTCCTATCCGCTAATATTTGAATGTAATTATCTGCCTTTCCCAAATACAAAATTTCCGCTTTCCCACCCGTAGCTTTCCGCACTCGCACCCGAGCCGGAACTACTTTAGTCTGATTGAAAACCAGCACTGCGTTTTCCGGAAGATATTCCGCAAGGTTAATAAATCGGTCGTATAGAACCTTATTTTTCCTTCGATTATAGACTAACAATCGAGCGCTATCTCGAGGATGGGCGGGTTTTTGCGCAATCAACTCTTTGGGAAAGATGTAGTTGTAGTCTTGTAATTGAATTGAATGATTCTTCATTTACCTATATATTTAAACTAATCTAGCGTAGTTCCTTGGAATATTCAAAGGAGGTATCATGGCCGATCCATTGAGTTCAAAAAACTCTGACGCATCAAAATGCCGAGGCGGACTAATTATTGAAAAAAGTCGATGCTGTGGCGCGCCTCTCCGCTATACAACCGGCTTCATTGTGGAAATCTGCACCAAGTGCGATAATCCAAACCCGCCGCCAACACTCTATAAATGATGCAACATAAAAGGACACAATTGTGTCCTTTTATATTTTTCCGTTTTTTATCGCATCTCTAATTTGCGCAATATACGCATTGAAATAATGCATATTGTGGAAAGTCAGCAATTCCAATGGAGTAATTTCCCACGCTTTTAGAAGATGATGAATATAGCTTCGCGAATAACTTTGGCAGACATAGCAAGAACATTTTTTATCCAGCGGTTTTTTGTCTTGCGCAAATTTGGATTTGGAAATATCGACTCTACCTTCCGAAGTAAACGCGACACCACGACGCGCGTAATGGGTCGGGGTGATGCAGTCAAAGGTATCAATCCCCGCTTCCGCTATGATTTTCATATCTTCCAAATAGCCGATACCTAACAAATGTTTTGGTTTGGCTTCCGGTAATTCCGCCATTACCCAGCCAAGCATTTTCCCCATTTCTTTTTTGTCATCGCCAAATTCGCCGCCAATACCAAAACCATCAAAGTCCATTTTCCCGATAAACCTCGCACTTTCTATCCGCAAATCCTGAAACTTACCGCCTTGCACGATGCCATACATTGCTTGCTTGGATTTTTTAATCTTCAAACACAGCTCCGCCCAATCATGGGTTTTCAAAAGAGATTTCTTCGTGTATTCGTGGCTGGCAATCGGTGAGGTGCATTCGTCAAACGCGAAGATAATATCCGCGCCCAGTGATTCCTGGATTTTAATAGATTCTTTGGGGCCAAGAAAAACTTCCCGGCCGTCTATGTAGGAACGGAATAAAACTCCCTCATCGTTAATTTTTAATAATTTTGGCTGTTGTCCGGTTTCTATCTGCCGTCGATCAGCTGCCGTTGGCCGTTTTAATATTTTCCCCTGGCCGAAATCTTTTCCGAAACCCAAGCTGAATACCTGAAAACCGCCGGAATCGGTCATCAGCGGTTTCGGCCAGTTCATGAACTTATGAATCCCGCCATGGGATTTAACAATTTTTTCTCCCGGCCGCAAATGCAGATGAAAAGTGTTGGCAATCAAAAGCTGGCTGCCGGTTTTTAAAACTTCTTCACTGGTCAGGGCTTTTACCGTGGCTTGGGTTGCCACCGGTACAAATGCTGGCGTTTCCACCACACCATGAGGAGTTTCTAAAAGACCGAGACGGGCCCGGCTTTTGGAAGATTTTTTGATAATTTTAAAACTAATCATAGGATGGGTTCTATGCAGATTTATAACACAAAAGCGATTAAAAGAAAAAACGGCCCGATATTTATTTGTCGGACCGTTTTTGTTTTTCTAGAACTACTGGCCCTATTGCGGCAACCTGCTTCTGTAGCTTACAGCTAGTTTCGTGGTTCTTTAAGCCATTTTTAATCAAAGAGCCACAACATGGGCACGGATGAGGATTATCCATTTTATTTTACCTCCTTCAAAATAATTCTCTATAACGATCAGAATAACATTCTATACATTTCTTGATAATTTATGCAAATTATAATTCTGAAAAATATATCTTAAATACTTCGTCTCCCCGTTGATTGGCAATCGTCGCAATCTCCCGCTGAGTCAATTGTTCCATTCCGGGGAACGAGACGATATTAGTTTGGTTGATAAAGTATAGATACTGAAAACCAACGCGTTCATAATAATCAAAACCATTTTGTTGCAGGTATTCAAAATAAGTCTTGACGCTGATGATTGGCCAACCGTGGTAAATGTGCAGCCTATCCAATATCCATAATTTTGGACCTTGATCAAAATTGCCATAGTAAACAAAAAGCGCGGGATAAGGTTGTCGAAATTGCTCGCGCGCTTTCTGGGTAGCCTGATCTCGGATGGCTTCCAGAAATTTATATTTGACGTTAAATACCACCGCCGGCATTTTTCCTTCCAATTCTTTTTCTAACCAAGCATTCAATTCGTTATAGCCCCAATTATAATTTTCATAACGGACTTTGGAACTAAACCAGGGTTGCGGGCCAATCGGGTAATAAGCAATTTGATTATTCCAGGTATACGCAATTTCAAAACTAAACACGAGCGTAAGAAAAATCACGAAAATGGTTGCGTAGCGGGCGCGAGTATTCAGCCACGCCAGAAAAATCCCAACTCCCAAAATCATAAAAGGTGTCAGCATGGTCAGAAAACGATATGATGGTCCGATTTTCAGAATCAGCGCAATCAGCCAAACAAATGAAATTAATAATAAAGCATATTTTCGTAAAACAATTTTCGCATCTTTAAAAAATCTAAAGATAAACGTTAAAACACTCGCAAAAAACAACGATAAAAATAACCAAGAATTAGTAGCAATGAGCCGAAATGGAAAATTCCTTATCCGATCCAGCGCACTGCCAATTTCTTTTCCCGGCGTCACTTGCCATACTTCCGGATGCTGGCCAAAAATAAAAGAGAATTGAAAATCAAAATACCCGACGGCTTTATACAACTGCCAGTTATAAATTAAAACCGGGCTGAAAAATAACACCGCAATCAAAGTGCCAAACCAAAACTTTTGATTCCGGAAACAATCCCGCCGGAAAAAAATAAGATACGTGCATAAAATCGGAACAATGATAAAAGCTGTATATTTGGAAAGTATCCCCAGTCCGATGGCAACCCCGGTCCAGAAAAAATACTTGTCATTTTCCAAAGCTTTTAAGAACCAATATAAAGAAAGCAAGAAAAAGAAAATCACATAGGCTTCTTGCATCCCAGTACGCGATATATACACGCCATTCAAGGTAATTGCGTATAAAGCGGCAGCATACAGTCCGACCCTTTCTGAAAAAAGTTTTCTTCCTATGACGTACAAAAGATAGACTGCGCCGATTCCCAACAGCACCGACGGCAAACGGAAACCAAAAACGCTTTCGCCGAATACTTTCATAAATCCATTTTGGATAAGAAAGAGCAGGGGCGGCTGATCATGGAAAGAAAGCCTGAGCCACCACGGCTGAACTTGCCCTGAGCTCGTCGAGGGGTCAAACCATTCCAAAGGCGTGGTCTGCACTGGCGATTCATCAAAATCCATCATTCCGACTGCTCGGAATGCCAGCGACGATTCATCGCTCATAGTATCTCCTCGCCCAAGACCAAAAAGCCGCAACAACGCTGCTATTACTAAAATACCGAGAAGCAGCCTGCGTTTTAATTGTTCGTTCATACTACAATTTAATTGTTTCTATAGCCAAAAACAATGGAATTTCCTTTCGCGCTCGATCTTCGGCAATTGCCCGCGGGCCACGTTCGCTGGTTCTATGGGAAATCCATTCTTCCAATCGAGTTACGGCCAAACCGTTTTTATGGAATATTTTAAAATAAAATTGAAACGGCCGATGAAAAGATAATGTGATGTCTTTCGGATTATCGCCCGGGTGCATTTGAATTTTGACTTGGGCTTCAGAAATGTAACGATCAATGCGGCGATATTGGGCTTTCATTTTTTCATCCCATCCCCAACTACTTTCTTTTAAGACTCGAAAAGCCGGGTGATTTAATACGATATACAAGGATCCTTTTGATTTAAGTATGCGATGAGCTTCTTTAATCACTCCGTTAACGTCTACCATATTTTGCAGCGCCAAAATAATCGCCACTTTGTCAAAGCTATTACTTGCTAAAAATGGCATGGATTCTGCGGACGCCACGTGATATTGAATCTTAGGCGAATGTTTACTGGCTAACTGGATTAGTTTTGATGCGATATCAACACCGACTACGCTGCCGCTTTGTTTGTAAAATGCTTCAGTAAAATATCCCTGGCCACAGGCAATATCTGCGATTTGCTCTCCCCTTTTAATATCCATCAACCGAAGAATATTCGGCAAAATAACCTTACACTGATAACTGTCCGGATCGGTTGCTAATAATTCATCATACCAATCCGCCGCCTTATTCCAGGAAGTGTTTGGTTTTTTATTACTCTTTAGATTCATAACCACCAATGACAATCCCCGCTGAAACTAGTACAATGTTTTTAATTACAAACTCTCCTTCAGTAGTCAAGAAAAATAGATTGCCGTTAAAAAATATTTCCGGCGCGAGAAAAAAAGAAAGGAACGTGCCGGACATTTGGAGCAATAAAAGTCCAATGGTCGCGCGAATGGCAATTTTGAAAATCAAACCCAGACCAATAATCATTTCCCATATCCCCAAGACCAATAAAAATTCTCGAGCTGGAAAAAAATAATAGGTATTACTAACTAATTCTGCGACTGGGCTGACATCCATTATTTTCAAAAGCCCAAACCACAAAAACACTACGCCTAAAGAAATGCGCAAAAGCCAAACGCCACTTTCTTTCATGGCAATTTTAATTATGTAATCTATAAACGAAGTGATATTTGATTTCATGACACAAGATTAACTAAATGATTCGTTTGAAAACCCTTAATATTTTCAAAAGTGGTAGTAAGAATCCTTCCCAACGCTTCTTGCGTATTAAACGCGTTGTGCGGCGTTATTAGCACATTCGGCATTTTCATCAGCACGTGGTTTTCCACAATCGTCCTGGATGCTTCCGGAGAAGGATACGCATCTGATAAAGAAATAAGTTCTTCTTTAATTTCTCCCTCTTCTTCCAAGACGTCTAATCCGGCGCCAGCGATTCTTCGGCCAGCAAGCGCTTTAATTAAGGCATCAGTTTCTATAATTCCGCCGCGAGCGGTATTAATCAAATACGCGCTGGCTTTCATCAACCCGATATTATCTTTGTTGATTAAATGGTGGGTTTGTTTATTGTATGGACAATGCAGGGTTACTATATCCGCTTGCCGCAATAGATCTTCCAAAGTAACATAGGAAAATCCGAATTCTTGAGCCAGTTGATTATTCGGGTACAAATCGAAAGCAATCACCCGCATTTGAAATCCTTTGGAAATTCGAATAATCTCTTTTCCGATACGGCCGGTTCCCACCACGCCCAATGTTCTACCCTTTAAATCTATGCCTCGCAATCCGCCCAACGCGAACGAACCACGTTCTTTTATTTGATCAATCGCTTCATACATTTTCCGAGTCAAATTTACCATTAAGCCAAAAGTGAATTCTGCGACGGTATTTTCCCCATATCCAGGCACATAACTTACGGCAATGTTCCGCGTTTTACATGCCGCAACATCAATATGATCAAAACCCGTAGAACGAGTGGTAATAAATTTCAAGTCTGGTAAAGTTGCAATTAAATCCGCTGTTATCGGAGAATTAATAAAGACCGATATCGCTTCCAAACCCAGATGCCCCGCTGCTTGATTGGCGGTTAATTTTTCTTTCGTAAGAAATAATTCATCGTTTGGCAATGCCTCACGAATTATTGGTTCCTCCCAGCCTTCCAATTCAAAAAAACCGATTTTCATGGATTAAATAATGTACTTGTATTTTATAATACTCCGGGGAAAATTAAAACTCCTAACAAAAAACCGCTTTTTTATTCTTATAACAAATTTGGCTGATACAAATAAGACTGGTCTGCCTCGCGAACCACTTTTGCCATCATTTCTAATGATTCCACCGGATATTTTCCGGATGCGGTTTCGTCGGACAACATCACCGCGTCTGTCCCATCCCACACCGCATTGGCAATGTCGGATATTTCCGGACGAGTCGGGTGCGGATGATTCACCATTGTAATCAGCATTTGCGTAGCAACAATGGAGGGCTTGCCATACCAGGCTGCCTGCCGAATTAAATTCTTCTGGACAAATGGAACTTTTTCCGGTGCGATTTCCACTCCCAAATCGCCGCGCGCTACCATAATACCATCCGCCTCTTTAATGATTTCATCTATATTCTTCAATGCCATCGCCATTTCAATTTTGGCGATAATTTTAACATCTTTCCCAACTAACACGCGCAAAGCTTGGACATCTTTTGCGGATTGCACAAAAGACAAAGCAATATAATCCACTCCTTCCTCCAATGCGAAGGCCACGTCTTTTTTATCTTTATCGGTAAAACCGCTCGTAGTTAATTTCGTTTCCGGCACATTTACTGCTTTATAAGAAAATAAATGTCCGCCGCGAATTACTTTGGCGGTAAACTTATTGCCCGACACATTCGTAACTACCAGTTCAATCAAAGCGTTAGAGAGATAAATTGGATCGCCTTTTTTGATATTTAAATGCAAATAGGGATCGTCAATGTGAATCACGTTTTTTTCCGGCCCATTGGTGGAAAAAACTACGGTATCATTCTGGTGGATACGAATGCCCTCTTCCGGCAATTTACCCACGCGAATGCGCGGGCCGCGCAAGTCTTGCATAACGCTGATTTTTCTTTTGAATTTTTTGGAATATTTTTCCGCTAACTTTTTTCGAAGGCGATATTCGGGATACGTGCAATGAGAAAAATTAATTCGCGCGATATCAAAACCAATCTTCGCTAATTGAGAAAAGACTTGCTCGGATTCGGAACTCGGGCCAATGGTGGCAATGATTTTGGTACGCATGCTGTTATGAATATTAAGTGTTTGATTATATCAGAAAATATGCCAAAAGACAACTTTGGTTACTTAATGAGAGAATAATTATTTAACTTTTTCTACGCCAAGGACATTCTTTTTATTTCGTTCACTGAATACAAAAATATATAAAATATCCAATATCGCGAGGGTTTGCAGCAGCAAAAGCGCGATAAACCACTTTTGTTGGCTTTTCCGCGCCGCTTTCCATAATGCCATTCCTTTCCATGGCAATGTCCACAATAACAACGCGGCAAGCGCTAATTGTTCCCCGTTGGAAAGTGTTTCGTACATATCTTTATAATCCTAAATTACTGTAATTAATGGTTTTCATAAATTGCGGAATCGCGAACACCAAGCCGATGATCGGCAAAACAATCACCGCCAAACTGATGATTAAAGTCCATAAAAAATACTTACGAGTTTTTTCTACCGAACGGTACACATAATCCACTTTTTGCTCCATAGCGGCCAATCGGTCAGACAGTTCTTTATCCATAGATCTTATTGTATCATAATACTATTATGACTTACACGCTGGTATCGTGGAATGTAAATGGCGTTCGCGCGGCAGAGAAAAAGGGCTTTCTAAAGTGGCTGCTCAAAACCAATTACGACATTGTGAATATTCAAGAGACGAAAGCGCACGTGGAACAACTGCCCAATACGCTGATTCATCCGGATGGTTATGAATCCTATTGGAATTCCGCCGAACGCAAGGGTTACAGCGGCGTCGCAACCTATACAAAGGCATCGCCGATTCTTTCCATATCCAATTTCGGCAATAAAATATTAGATGGCGAAGGCCGGATTTTACTTTCCGAATATGAAGAGTTTTATCTTTTCAATGTATATTTTCCCAATGGCGGTCAGGGGCCGGAACGATTGAAATTCAAATTGAAATTCTATGAGGCATTTCTCAAGTTAATAGAAAAGTTCCGAGAGAAAAAACCGGTGGTTTTTTGCGGTGATGTGAATACCGCCCATCAGCCGATTGATTTGGCGCGACCGAAAGAAAATGAAAATAGTTCCGGTTTTCTCTCTATTGAGAGAAAATGGATTGATAAAGTGATTGCCACTGGATACATAGATACTTTTCGCTTATTGGAAAAAGGCGGTCAACACTATACTTGGTGGGATTACAAGACTTTTGCCCGCGATCGGAATATCGGCTGGCGGATTGATTATTTTTTTGTCAGCAAAGAATTACAGAAACGCGTGAAACGCGCGTGGATTGAGCCAAAAATCATTGGCTCGGATCACTGTCCAGTGGGATTAGAAATTAACTTTTAACGCATGCCATATAATAATCGCCAATCGTTTACGTTGCTGGAGTTGCTGATTGTTATTGGAATTTTGGGTATTCTGGGAATTATTGTCGTTTTGGTGCTAAATCCGGCGGCCCTCTTTTCTCAAGCGAGAGACGCTAATCGGATATCGGAAATACTAAGTATCAATAAAGCGATTAAAATTTATCAAACCTTAGGCGGAACTACTGGTGGGGTATCAGATACCGTATACATCTCTATTCCCAGTAATTCCGCGACGTGCGTCGGTTTGAATTTGCCTACTTTGCCTGCTGGTTGGTCATACCAATGCCAAACTCAAGATAATTTCCGAAAAATGAATGGTACGGGTTGGATTCCGATTAATTTCACTACTATCTCCGCTGGATCGCCTTTCGCTACTCTGCCGATTGATCCGATCAATGACGCAACAAAAAATCTGTACTATGCCTATATAGACGGCGGTGGAGTCGTTCCAAGTTATGAAATTCTCGCTACCTTAGAATCGGAAAAATATCTTCAAGACAGCTCCTCCAAAGATGGCGGTACCGATCCAACGAAATATGAAGAAGGAACTAATTTAATTTTATGGGCCGAGGCCTCCGGTTTGCTTGGTTATTGGCCATTTGACGGCAATGCCCAAGACAGCTCCGGTAACGGATACCATGGTTCAATTATTGATGTTGGACCGCCATCGCCAACTTTTATAACCGGACAAATAAACCAAGGACTTAACTTACCAGGAATATTCTCCCGAGTCGATGCTGGACAGTCCTTGCCCATTCTTGGCCTAACAAAGGCCACGGCATCTTTCTGGATTAAATTTAATACTTTGCCAAGCATTGCCGGGAATCCTTTTGCTCTTATGGGGCGTTGGACTGGTAACGATGCAAGTCGAGTATTTGGGATTTTTATTCGAGATCCAAACACAACAGCAATGGCAACCGATAATCCAACTCAAAAGATTTCTTATCTAGCCATTCCCACCCTCCAAACCGGACAATGGTACCATTTTGCTTATACTTATAATGCCGGTAATGGTAACTTTTATATTGATGGTGAAAATATCGGCGCTTTTTCCGGCCTAGACGCATCATTACGAATTTCTGCCCCTAGCAGTAGCTTCACTATTGGCGCTGATTCCGAGCCATATGGACCATCTAATGCGACTTTTGACGATGCAAGATTCTATAACCGATTGATGACTGACCAAGAAATTCAATCGATATATTTGTCCGGAAAATAGTTTTACAAGAAAATGCCCCCGATAAATATCGGAGGCATTTTTTTATTCTTTCCAATTTACAAATTCTGGCCCTGATCAATTAGCAAAGTATCACCGCTGGTCATGGTATTCGTACACGCTCGCAATACCGACATTGTAAACTGCTGAACTGCTTCATCGTCAGTCATTGGCACTTTCAAGGGTGATTCCTTCCTAACCTGTTGCCACTCCTCTTCTGGAATATGCGGCGGCCGCAAAATCGGACCGGGAGCAATAGAATGAGTATGAATCCCTCGCTCAGCTAACTCCACCGCAAGCACTTCAGTTAGATTCGCAGCCGCGCCTTTGGTGACCTGATATGGAATATATCCTTTATATTTCCGGCCAACATAGGTGCGGTCGGTAATATTCACGATATGCGAACCTTTCGGAAAATACGGCAATAATTGCTGCACCATCCAGAAAAAACCCAGAACGTGCACACCGAAATTTTCCAGCCATTCCGTTTCGTCAACCCGCTCAATGGCATTAGGTTTAAAAATTGACGCCATATTTACCAGAAAATTAATCTCCGGAAACTGCTTCGTAATTTCTGCCACCGCGCTTTGCACTGATTCTTGCTTACTAACATCCACCTGCACCGCCATCGCGCGTACACCTAATGATTTTGCCAAACTGACAATTGCTTCCGCCTCCGCCGCTGAACTGCGGTAGGTTGCGATAATATTCACTCCCTGTTCCGCTAACGCCCGCGCTACTGTTTGCCCGACTCGCTTGCCGCCGGTAATTACGGCAGTTTTATTTTTTAGCGTACTATAAACTTTTTCTAGAATTGTCATAATTCCCTCCTGATTATTTAGAATCCATCTTAATCTGTTCCTAGCATATCATATCTTTTAAAAATAAAAAGCGGTCCAATATTCATCGGGCCGCTTTTAATTAAGATAGGTTCTAGATGGATTGAGAAAAGGAAGCAATTTCTCCACCGAATCCACCGTGTAATCAAACTCTAATTGATGCAAGCATGCCGGGCATACAAATGCTCGGCGAAAGCCAGGCAATTCTCTGATTACACATTGTTGCGGACACAAAATCGTATCCAAACAAGACGGATCCAAACGAGTTACATCTAAACGGGAGATGTGGTAGATCGAAAATTGGCTTAAACTCATTTTGAACAATTCAATTTTGCTTTTGTTCCAAAACTGGTCCACTGCGTACAAAAGCCATGCGTCTTTCTGAGAAAGCAACATCAGGGCTTGGTTATCTAGATTCATAATCCCTCCTTTAATTTAGAAGGCGTTATCAAGATGCTTTATTGAGCGTAGATAAAATTTTTCCAATAGTCAATTATTTTATATATACCACGTCTTTCCTTTCTACTACGATTTCCCAACCGAATTTTTTCGCGCGCTGGTATAATTTTAAATTAGGATTGAAACAAATCGGCCGATCCACTAACTTTAAAAATGCAATGTCGCTTTCTGTATCGCCGACGCCAATGGAATTTTTCAGCGTAAGATTTTCTTTTTCCAATGCCCGTTGTAAAATTTTTGCCTTATCGGAAATCATATCCAAATAAATAATTTCTCCGGTATAAGCGCCATTCGGCCCGATTTCATACAATCGACCGTAAACTTTATCAAATCCATATCGCCGGCAGAATTCATCCAAAATTTCTTTAGGAGAATTAGAAATCGCCAGTAAAAAATAACCGCGTTGCTTCAAAGATCGGATTAAATCTCGCGTATAACGATAAACTCGATCTTGGTGAAAAGCGACAACTTTCTTTACTACTGCCGAAAAATCTTTGTGCCGGATCCCCTTAAGGTACCGTAGAAAAACTTCAACTACCGCATCAATATACTTATCATAGCTATCTTTACGCTCCAACCAGGCCTGGTAAGCGTTCTGATACTGTTTTCTTGCCTTGGCTGGGAAAACCCCTTCTTGGATTAAACCGTCAGTAATTTCAATTAATAGGCTGGAGCGGAAGATGGTGCCGTCAATATCAAAAATGGCTACTTTTCGAGGTTTTTGAGGCATATTTCCCCATTATTTTAACCCCTCCCCGATAAAATAGCCATCATCTCTCGACCTATTGACAGATTATCTATTTTTGTGATATAATATATGGTAAATAAGATACATCCTCGAAGGGGGTGTTTTTTATTAAATCCCGCAGACGGGGTAAATTAAATGAAAAAATATATGAATCAGAACAAATGGATCAAGGGCATTGCCAGCGGCGCCTTATCCTTAGTGCTTACTTTCAATACTCCGATTGCGGTAGCGAAAGATATCAGCGCTTTGGACAGTATCGAGTCGCTCATCGCGCAAACCTCAATTACTGCCGGAGCACCACTTCATAGCCGAGGCACAAAAATGACAGTCACTGTCACCGCCTATTCTTCTACCGAAGACCAAACGGATGATTCTCCGTTTACCACTGCTTCTAATAAGCAAGTGACGGACGGCATCGTGGCGGCAAACTTTTTGCCTTTCGGCACTAAACTGCAAATTCCCAAGCTTTTCGGAGACAAGGTATTTGTTGTGGAAGATCGGATGCATAATCGTTTTGGCGATCGAGTGGATATCTGGTTCGCCGATCGAGATACTGCCACCAAATTTGGCAAACGCACCGCGGACATCGTAATCCTTTAAAATAATAAAACCGCCCTAAAGGCGGTTTTATTATTTATTCAAGAATTAATTCAATTTCATCTTTATCCCTCATTATATAATTTCCTAATGTGTCATTGGGAATACCATTGACTAACATCCTAATTTTTTCCCCCGATGCAATGCAAGTATCTACCAAACATTCCGATGTTAAAGATTTACCCCATACTTTGAAAAAATTTTCCAGGCGCAGATTACTTTCCCGTACAACACCGGAAAATTCCAAATGAATAATGTTGTCTAAATCATGGATATGGATTGCATTTTCCACTGGCTGTAATCCGACTCCTAATGGGATTATGACTTGTTGACCTCGAATTTTAATAGATAGGTGCGGATGCCAATGGATACCAGTGCGAGAAATCATCCCAGGACCAATATCCGCAGAACGATTCCAGATCATTATGCCAACTAATAACGCTATAAATGCAATAGAAAGCGTCCAGCCATTTACTATTTTTGCCATATTGAAATTGATTGTATCATATTTTTCCTAATTTTAAACTAAAAACCATCCTCGCGGATGGTTTTAGTTGTCTTATCGAGGCATCATTGGGCCGCTCATGCTTCCCGCGCTGCATTCCTTGCAGTTATTCTTGTGGGTTGCGACCTCATAAATTGCCGCTAAACCAACCAAGATATAAATAATTTGAGAAATTGCCGGACTTAAAAACTCGCCAATTCCAAAATTAAATGCGGTTGCCAACCAATTCAAGCCACCAATCACTAACAAAATAAAAGAAATTTGATGTACAATCTTCATAAGATTACGTTTATTACACAAAACTCGACCTTTATACAAAGCTTACCTATAGTATATCATACTAACTAAACCATTCTCGGATGGATTTCGGCCAACCCCGAAGCAATAACAACGAAAGCGGCGCTCCCCAATTCGCCCAGCGTTCAATGAAATCCCATATTGGTTCCCCCACTAAAGGGCGAACCAGCGCTGTCCAGAATCCCCAAAAAGCTGCCCACAAAAGCACGGCCTGAATTGGTTTTATCAATACAATCAGCGCTATCAAGATATCTACCAATCCCACCACAAATATAAATGTTGTGGCAAATGAAATATCCATTCCGGTCAGCTGGCTCACCCAGCCAATCCACTGTTTCTTTCCTTGCAATGCAAAAACGCCATGCCCGATAAACTCTCCAGCCACCGCAATCCGCAACACCCACTGAATAAGTTTTGAATTATCAATCATAAGATTTAATATTAATTTTATCTTTATTTAACCAAGCAATTTCCGCAGCACCGGAAAACGGGAACAAATTGGCAGATTACTGCACCAAGTTTCCAATCCCCAAACTCTACCGGCGGAAAATGCCGTCAAGATGAGCAATGCCATGATATACATAATGTGTTCATCCACAATATAGGCGTGCGCATTCGGATACGGAAAATCCAAGATCACCAGATAATACATCGCCATCAAGAATATTCCGCCAACCGAACCGAGCCGCACGAATAGGCCCAGCACCAAAGCAATCCCTAACAAGGTCAATCCCCAGGCATTTAAGAAATTGATAATTGGCAATATATTCGGTTGCAGCAGCCAATTATAAAAATCAACGAAATTTTTTGCACCCCGAATATAACCGCCGGCCGACCAAGCCGGATTCATTACTTTCGTGATGCCGGCATAGAAAAAAAGCGATCCCATAGCAATCCGAAGCAGAAATAACGAAATTTTTTGAAATTGAGTATACATATTTATTTTATTTTAATCGCGACCTTTTTATTCGGAATCATAAATTCTAATTAACTCATTAAATTTAATTAGTCGCTCCTTTATTGGCGCCCCTATTTTTACGCCATGGGCTCCGCTAGCTTTCGCTAGTTGAATAATAAATGAATCTTCGGTCTCGCCAGAACGGTGGGATATGATTGTTTTTATATTATGGTTTTTTGCTTTCCGGATTGCATCGCAGGTTTCACTAACGGTTCCAATTTGATTCGGCTTAATAATCACGCCGTTGATTAACTGATCTTTCGCATATTGCTCAATTAAAGACCCATTGGTAGTGGTTAAATCGTCCCCAACTATCAATTTATTTTTTACTTGGGACATCAGCAATCGGAAACCCTCATAGTCCTTTTCCGCAAATGGATCTTCCAGAGAAACCAATAAATTGGATTTCTTTGCATAACTTACATAGATTGCAACCAATTGATTGCTAGTCAATAATTTCCCGCCAAACTGATATTTTCCTTTTTTATAAAAACTGGAAGCAGCACAATCTAAACCGATTGACCATTCTTGATTTAAGTTTTCTTTTTGAAGCAGTGTTTCTAAAATTTTAATTGGTTCAAAATTATCGGTAAAATCCAGCGAGTAACCGCCTTCATCACCAATTGGTAAATTTTTTACTTTGTATCTCTTTTTTAATACTTCCCCTAGTTTTTTATAAAAAGCCGTGAGTTTTCCAACGGTTTCACTGAAAGAATGGGAAGATCTGGCCACTACCATATATTCTTGAATGGCCAAATTATTCTGAGCGTGTTCGCCACCGTTAATTAAATTAGAAAAAATAATCGGTTTTCCCAAAAATGTTTGGCTGCCAAAAAACTCCCGATTCAAATACACCTCTACGCTTTGTCTTTTGAAATCTGCCATTGCTCGAGCAAAAGCAATAGAAATTCCCAATAACACGTTACCTCCTAATTTGGATTTATTATTCGTTCCGTCTAATTTTTTTAAGAAATCGTCTAACTCTTGGACAGAGGAAAAATTTCGATTCTGAATTTGTTTTTGAATGACAGCGACTACAGTTTCCGCTTGCGCATATTCCAATACTACCGCCTCATTACTGCCCCGGCTCTTTCCGGAGGGCACCGATCCCTGAAATATTCGTCCGGATTCACTGGTTAATTCCATTTCAATAGTTGCCTGGCCGCGGGAATCAAAAATTTTTCGGATAGCAAGTTGTTGGATTTTCATATCATTAATTATTTATTTTTTTCTTTTTCCGCGATGACCGATAAAGTTTTAATCACAGTGTCCGGATTCAAGGAAATGCTCGTAATGCCCTCACTAACTAAAAATTCCGCAAAGTCCGGATAATCCGATGGCGCTTGACCGCAAATCCCAATATATTTCTTTCTCACCAGGCATTTTTGGATTACCGTTTTAATCAATTGCTTGACCGAGGCGTCTTTTTCGTTAGCAATATGAGTAACGATGCCTGAATCCCGATCCAATCCCAGCGTTAATTGCGTCAAATCATTGGAACCGATGGACATGCCGTCAAAGACATCCAAAAACTCGTCCACACGCAAAATATTGGAGGGAATCTCGCACATCACGTAAACGCGTAAAGTTTTATCCCGAGCCCGGTCCAAACCGTGCGTTTCCATAATTTTAATAACTTTTTGGCCTTCTTCCGGTGTGCGGCAAAATGGAATCATCGGAATCACGTTTTGCAGACCCATATCTTCCCGGACTTTTTTCATCGCGATGCATTCCAATCCAAACGCGTCTTTGAATTTCTCGTCATAATAACGGGAAGCGCCCCGCCAACCGAGCATCGGATTTTCTTCTATCGGCTCATAAGCGTCCCCACCCAACAATTTTCGGTATTCGTTGGTTTTAAAATCGGAAAAACGGATAATCACTTCGTTTGGCCAGAAAGCGGCGCCGATTTTGGCAATGCCTTCCGCCAATTCATCGATATAAAATTGTTTTTTGTCCGTATAGCCGGGAGTGAGCCGGTCAATCGCTTTTTTCAGCGCCGAAGATTTCAGCTTAGCGTATTGCAATAAGGCATTGGGATGGACTTTGATGTGCGAGGCGATAATAAATTCCAATCGGCCTAATCCCACTCCCTGCGCCGGCAGATAATAATTTTTGAAGGCTTCATCTGGAGCGCCGATATTCACCATTACCTTAGTCCGGGTTTTCGGCAATTTATCCAGATGATGTTCTTTGATTTCAAATGGCAAATTTCCTTCGTAAACTTTTCCCACTTCACCCGAAGAACAATCCACGGTGATCATTTGTCCATCTTTTAGCGTCCTCGTTGCTCGCTCGGAACCAACAATACAGGGAATCCCCAACTCTCTAGATACAATCGCCGCGTGGCTGGTCCGTCCGCCTTCGTCGGTGACAATCGCAGAAGCGATTTTCATAATCGGCTCCCAATCCGGATCGGTAATTTTTGTCACTAAAATCTCTCCCTTCTGAAATCGGGATAATTCTTTCGGGCTTTTAATCAATCGCACTTTGCCGGACGCGATTTTCGTGCCGACCGCCGCGCCCATGACCAAAACGGTGCTAGTGCTGGACAAGCGATATTCTTTGTAAACTTTTTTGTCGGCGGCGGCGTGGATAGTTTCCGGACGCGCCTGCACGATAAATAATTCTTTGGTCTTGCCGTCTTTCGCCCATTCAATATCCATCGGTTGATAACGCTGATGTTTGGCGGAAAAATATTTTTCAATTTGCGCTCCCCATCGGGCCAACTCCAACACCTCATCCTCGGTTAAACAAAATCGCGCCTGATCGGCGGTCGGCACTTTTACCGCTTTAGTTTCTTTCTTCCCGTAAATTAATTTTCACATCTTCCGGCCGATATTTTGGGCAATGATTGCACGCTTGCCTTGTTCCAATGTCGGCTTGAAAACAATAAACTCATCCGGCGTCACTTGTCCCTTCACAATCATTTCTCCCAAGCCGTAAGAAGCATTAATTTCCACCACTTTATCAAAACCGGTTTCCGTATCCAGCGTGAACATCACGCCACTGGCCGCCAAATCGGAGCGGACCATTTTTTGTACCCCTACGGATAACGCTACGTCAAAATGGGAAAATCCTTTGTCGGTCCGGTAAGAAATCGCCCGATCGGTAAACAATGAGGCAATGCATTTTTTAGTCGCTTCCAAAATCTCGTCTACGCCGACAATATTTAAATAAGTTTCCTGCTGGCCGGCGAAAGACGATCCGGGCAAATCTTCCGCAGTGGCGGAAGAACGCACCGCCACATCCGCATTACCGCCATAGTTCGCGCTTAATTCGATATACGCTTCTTGGATAATTTTCCGCAAATCTTCCGGTAAAGTTTCTGCCAAAATCATGGCTCGGATGGTTTTCCCCCGCTTTTGCAGATCTTTGATATTGTGGGTATTCAAGCCGGTCAGCGTTTCTTTAATCCGATTTTTCAATCCAGCTTTATCAAAAAAATACCGGTAAGCAGCGGAAGTCACCGCGAAACCGTTGGGCACCCGAACGCCGAGCGGCACCAGATTGGAATACATTTCCCCCAACGCCGCATTTTTGCCGCCCACCAACGGTATATCTTCAATCCCGACTTCTTTAAACCACAAAATAAATTGCTGATCCCTATTCATAAATTGCCACAAAAAGATCGGAGACGTTGGAACCAGTGTCACCGGTCAGAAGATAATCGCCTACTTCCGAGAAAAATTCATACGACTTATTTTCCTCTAAAAAAATATCCAACTGCAAACCCAGCGCTTCCGCTTTTTCCTTTGTCATCATATCACAGATTACACCGGCAAAATCCGTATTATCTCGGCCGTCCGAAGCAACAATAGCTACGCTTTGCCCGGGTTTTAAAAATCGAAGCGCTGACAAACCAACTTCTTGATTTCGTCCGCCCCTACCAGGCTTCTTCACAATAACAGTTGTTTCTCCGCCATACAAAAGAACAGATTTTGAAGCTGCTTTGTTTAAATCTTGAATTAAACGATATCCAACCTTACGAGCCTCGCCAACAAGCTTTCTGGTCACGATATGAGGTGAAAAACCCAACTCTACTGCCTTTTTCGCCATTGCGTCTAAGGCAGTGCCGTTAGACACAATTAATATATTTTTCACTTTTTCAAAGTATTGGTCTTCTTTTGGCGTTTCCAGTAATCCTGTTAACGGAAAACCGCAACGGCTTTCAATTTTATATTTTTTGGCTATGGCGATGGCATCATTAATCGTCGTTGTGTCTTTTACGGTCGGTCCGGAAGAAATAAATTCCAGATTATCGCCCGGCACATCGGAAAAAATCAGCGATACAGCCGCAGCTGGATAAGCATATTTCGCTAAATAGCCGCCTCGGGCTAAAGAAAGGTGTTTTCGGATAGTATTTAATTCTTCTATATCTGCGCCAGCGCTAAATAAACATTCCACTAACTCTTTTTCTTGCACACAAGTAAAATTATTAGGTTGGCACAACAGAGTAGACCCACCTCCGGAAATCAAAAAGATTACTAAATCTTTTTCGGTTAAACCAGTCAGTAAATTAATGATCGCTTTCGTCGCGTCCACATTCGCTTCGGTCGGAAAAGGATGCGTTCCTTGATAGGCCTTAATTTTTTTCAATGCGCCGCCATGGACATCTACTACCACTCCGTCAGTAAGATACTTACCTAAAATTGGTTCAATCGCCTGTCCGGCCTCAAACGCGCATTTGCCTACGCCAACCACTAATAGCCGGCCAATTTCTGAAAGAACGAAGTGATCGTTTCCCACATATAACACCCCGTGCTCCAATCGAATATGCTTTTTAATTACCAATTCGGTATCAATTGCCGCTAAACCAACCTCCACAATTTCTAAAGCTACTTTTCTAGTTTTAGTTTTGGCTAATGACGAGATGTTTTTAATTTTCATAATTTAGCTTTTCGCAATAACATGGCATTTACCGCGACAATCACGGTACTTAAAGACATAAACAGCGCCGCTACCGCCGGCTGGAGAAATATCCCTCTAAACGCCAGCACGCCCGCCGCCAATGGAATCGCTACTATATTATACCCTGCCGCCCAAAATAAGTTTTGAATCATTTTGGCATAAGTCATGCGGGAAAGTTTGATAATTTTGGGAATATCCTGCGGATCATTTTTAAAAAGCACAATGCCGGCTGATTCGATCGCCACATTCGTACCGGCACCGATAGCAATTCCCAAATCTGCTTGCGTCAATGCCGGGGCATCATTCACACCATCTCCCACCATTGCCACTTTTTGTCCCTTCGCTTGCAGGGCCTTTATTTTTTCGGATTTGGTTTCCGGCAGCACTTTAGAAAAATATTCCTGGATTCCCAATTCTTGGGCCACCCAATGCGCGACATCTTCCGAATCGCCGGTAATCATGGCGGTTTTTATGCCCATTGCCTGCAGGGCTTTGATCGCCAGGCGAGATTCTTCCCGAATGATATCCGCCAGCGTAATTGCGCCCAATATTTTTTTTGCCGTTGCGATGAAAATCACTGTTTTCCCCTGCCGGGACAAAAGATCAATTTTTTTCTGAAATTCCGGAGTGAACGTTAAACGCTGTTCCGCCAATAAAGTTTCGCTGCCCGCATAAAAAGTTTCGTTATTAATATCGGCGCGCGCGCCTTTGCCGGCAATTCTTTGAAAGTTTTTTATTTCCAATAAAATAATCTTCCGCTTCTTGGCTTCTCGAACAATGGCCTGAGCAATCGGATGTTCGGAATGGTTATCCACGGAAGCGGCTAACTGCAATACTTCGGTTTCTTTTTCAGATTCCATTGAGATAATTTCTGCTATGCCAAATTCTCCTTTCGTTAAAGTTCCAGTTTTATCAAAGACCACAATATCAATATTCCGCGCCGCCTCCAGCGCCATCCGCTGTTTTACCAAAAAACCGTTGCGGGCGGCTTTGGTGGTAGAAATGGAAGCGACTAAAGGAATCGCCAATCCCAGCGCATGCGGACAAGCGATAACCAACACCGCAACCATACGTTCTACCGCAAAAGCAGGGTCGGCAACCGCCAACCAACTAGCCAGAGTGATACCGCCGGTTACTACCGCAACAATCGTAAGATAATAGGCAGCCCGATCGGATAAAAGCTGTAGCCGCGATTTGGACGCTTGCGCTTCCGCCACCAATCGCATCACGCCAGCTAAAAACGTATGTTCTCCAATTTTCGTCACTTGAACCGTCAGCGATCCGTCGCCGTTTACGGTTCCAGCAATTACTTCCTTGCCTTTTTGTTTGGCAACGGGCTTGGATTCTCCGGTAGCAACCGATTCATTTACTTCGGACACGCCTTCTATTACAATTCCGTCCGCGGGAATCTTAGCGCCAGGCTTTACCAAGACCCGGTCGTTTTCTTTTAATTCCGCCAACGGGATTAGAATTGTTTTTCCGTTCCGGAATACTTCCGCTTGGTCCGGCAATAATTTAGATAATTCTTTCAAGGCGCCCCGGGCTCCAGTTACTGCCCGCATTTCCAGCCAATGGCCCAAAAGCATAATAGTAATCAAGGTCGCCAATTCCCAAAACAGAGTTTCTCCTCTGCTCTGGCCCACCGCCCATAAACTGTAGATATAGGCGGTGGAGATGGCCAAGGCAATCAAAGTCATCATCCCGGGCTGTTTAGCCCGCAATTCCCGAAAAGCGGAAGCAATAAAAATTGATCCGCCATAAAAGAAAATAATAGAAGCCAGCGCCAATGGGACAAAACGCGAACCGAGGAATTCCGGCGCTTGATATTGCAGCAGTTTTTGCACCACATCGGAATAGGCCACCACTGGAATACTCAATACCAAACTAATCCAAAATTTTACTTTAAAGATATTAGTGGAATGGCCTTCGTGTTTATTTGATTCTTTGTGATCCGAGTGGCCGGATTTTTCCGGTACCAGCCGCATGCCACATTCCGGGCACATTCCCCCATGATCTTGCCGTATGTCCGGGTGCATTGGGCAGGTATACATTTGCCTCATCTTGGCCGACACTAATTTCATACCGCAATCTGGACATAATCCTGGATGATTACTTTTGACCCATGGGTGCATCGGACAAGTGTAAATTGTGTGTTCCATAATTGTATATTCTTTATTTTACATCTAAATTATACCCCGCACGAACCGCCCTGCGGCCGAACCGGCGGAGTAGACAACAACTGGACGACTTTTTGATAGCCGGCAGAACTGGAATACGCTGAACTCAAGACCTTTTCCGGAACCAAAGGCATTCCTTCCTGCTGAAAATACTTTTCAATCGTCAGATAATTATCCGGAAACCAGAATTTTTGGACTTGGTACGCCACTTTGTACATTTCTTGTTCCGACATTCCTTGCGCCGCCAGCAATTCCAACAATCCCAGCATTGCCATGCCATGATTGCAATCCGGAAAATGCGTTGCATTGCCGCAACAGGGGCGATGAATGGAACGGCTCATTTTTTCCACTAAGGATTGCTGTTCCGAAGTAAGCGCAATCAATGGGTGCCGCGCGTAATGATTCATTGCATCACCCCGCGCTAAGGTCCAGCCGCCGGTAGACGCGAATCCGCCCGCGCCGCCGTAGCGCGCATCCATCATCGGCCCTTGGGTCAAAATTCGGTTTTCGTTTCCCAAACCCAACGCCCACAAAATATTCAGCAAAATGTCCGAATTATTTTCATTCATGCGGATTTCTTTTATATCCGAACGGGTCAATAACACTTCCATATCCGCCGGCAAACCGCCCCGGGCTTCATACAGCGCCTCAAAACTCTGCAAATCAATCACGCCGTTTTTTACCAAATCAATCCCCAGGGAATCCCATTGCGCCGGTATAATGACTTCCCCATCGACCGTTTCTATATCCGAGGCGATGGCGGTTATTTTTTCGTTTTTTTTGAGCGAACGATCGCCAATCACATACATCGTTCCTATTCCCAGCCCGATAAGCGTTAAGGACGAAAGCGCTCCAATCCAAAAATCGGAAAGTTTTTTATTGGACATATTATAATGAACAACCGCTTAAGCGGGCTAATTTTTCCAATCCCTGTTCGCCTTCCAAACGAGTGCCATCGGCAAAAATCCAAGTTGGATAGCCATTAATACCCAGCTTAAGGCAAGCATCAATATTTTTTGGACATTCCACGTAGGGCACATATTGGAACGAAGCGCCAAAGGCACGTTTTTCGTTTTGACAATGCGAACACCACTCCGCGCCGTACATCGTGATTTCTTTGGTCGCCAGACATTTCGCGAATTCGTCTAGTTGGCCCTGCGCCGCATCGCGCGGATACAAGGCCACTACCGAAGCTACTACAGCGCTAGTTAAAATAAGCCAGAAAAAAATTTTATTCATGACAACAATCTACTAATTTATCCACGATATCCTGATACGACCAGGGTTTTTCGTCAGCAGCCATTTTTTTGAAACCGGAGGCGTCAATGACTTTTAACCGCAGCGCCCAAAACATCGCATACACTTTGTACGCGTGTTCAAACATGGCAATCGCTTCCGCATTTTTATTATCGGCTTTCAATTTTGTTCCCACTTCAATCAAACGCATCGCGGCCGCCAGCAGATGTTTCGCGATACACCAGGTTTCTCCTTCGTGCCGGCTAATCAGCTTGCCCAGTAATTGTTTCCGCATCTCCCGGATTTCTTGCGCGAAATCAAAGTATTCATTTTTTTTCGTTTTTGCGCCGGTGAAAAAGTAATGTTCTTCCAAACTCACTAAATTCATCACCGCAATACTCAAATCTTCTTCCAGAGAAAGATCAATTTGGCCGCTTTTTTTCAGTGCTTCAATTTTCTTTACCAGATCTTCAAATTTTTGTTTGTCCATAATGGTTATTGAATTAAATTAGCAAGATCAGGATCGCGAGCGCGACCATCGCGATACCGCTCCAGAAACGCATGGCGCCAGCTTCTTGCCGCTGCCAGGCTTGCACCCGTTCCAGTAAACTGCGTTCGCTCGCTAGCAACAAAATTAACACCAGCGGAAGCACAAATAAAAGATTGTAGAAAATCAGATAACCGAGACCTTTCCAGTAAGTCGCCTGGTCATGCAACAAACCGAGCACCAATAAATACGGACCGCCAGTGCACGGAAATTCGCACAAAGCCACCAATGCTCCCAGAAAAAAAGCGGTTGGTAAAGACGCGCGTTCCATTAACTCTGCCATTTTCGGATGAGCAAAGCTGGGAATTTTCAACTTAATGGGAAAAGCCGGGAAATAATGATTAATGAGATTAATCGCTCCCAGCGCCAGTAACAACACCGCCGCGGCTTTCGCCATGAAATTCGGCGTGTTGAAGAAGTGTAAAGTCTGCAAAATCCCCAAACCAATCAGGATGTAGGCAACAAAAATTCCGGCAATATAGAAACTGCCGATTTTTAATATGCCGGACCGCAATTTCCCGACACTCAAAAGAAACGCAATCGTGAGTAACAATACGGAGAAAGCGCAGGGATTAATGCTGTCAATCAAAGCGGAAATGCCCACTAAGGGCAAGACCCATTTCCCCTCCTGGCTTAAATTCCACAAAGCAGTTGTCCCAATGTTCCCGAATTTGATTGCCGCAAGACTGCCAATCAACGCAACCGCTATGCCCAATAATACGAATAATTTTTTATTCATAAGTTAAGGCGTAACGCGAGCCGAGATTCTTAATTCCAGAGGCGCGCCGTTGCTTTGTTCTAGATACACCGACCGCTCAATAGTTCCCACGCCAGCCGGCCCGTGCGCCGCCGGATCAAATTCTACTTCTACCGCCACTTTTTCTCCGGGTAAAATTTGTTGATTGATTTTCGGTACTACGCCATGGCCCGGCATGCCAAACGGCCCCCGTTCCTTATTGCCGATAATCAGCTTTGCTTCGGTGCACATGCACGAAGTGTACATTTTCGCGACCGTAACCGTTTCCGCGGTCGGGTTAGTAACTGTAAATTGATGCCGCACTTTGCCCGCCGCCATGGAGATGGCGCCGAAATCAAATGCGCTTTCTGCCGATGCTAACAGGACCTCTCCTTCTCCTTGGGATACCGGCGTTCCGGCATTATTGGTGCCAAACCAGACAACTATTACTCCCAAAACAAGAATACTTAATCCAATGCCTAACCAGAGTTCTTTTTTTGTTTCCATAATCAATAATTTTTAAAAATAAAAAAACCGTTTCCCTGAAAGAAGTTTTCCACAACTCTAATTGACGCTGTTCGAAGGCGTTTGTGAAAAACTAAAAGGAAACGGCTGGGTCGCGTTTTTCCAGCAAGGCCTGCCAATGCCGTAGCGGTTGATTGGCCATTGCGAACTGAGTAACTTGAGAGTGGAACGAAATTCCGCCCATTACGTTATTCTCGCTTTGTGTAACTAAAAGATTGATGCCAACTAATAAAAGAAGAACGGAAAGCAATGAAGCCATTATGCTCCAGTCAAAAATCAGCGCGGAAGAAAGCCCTTGAAATACTTGAAAATGAAAGTTGAGTATCGCCGAAGCAAAACCGCTTTCTGGGCAAACTGCCGACTGGCCCAGAGCCGCAAAACACATTTGGTGCGCTTGCAAGGCTTGGTGATCCATAACCAAAAATCCCGCTAAGAGCACAGTGAGAAAGGCTGAGATAATCAATAAAGTTCCTGCTATTTTCATTGTTTTGATCTTACCATTTTTCTCTTAAAATTTCAAATATTGTTCCCAATATTCGTATAACGATTTCGTAGCCCGCAAATCTCCGACATTATACCGGGCGATTTCCTGGTATTTTTTCTCCCGAAACAAACGACCTACGTCGTCGCCAGTCACACCGGACTTCGGGCTTTGAATGCCGAATGCCCGGCAGTATAAATGCAATCCGCCGCGGCGGCGCACTGCTCCATAAAAGGAAAGTAAGTCAAATAAATCAATATTTTTCGCTCCGTCCCGCTGGCTATTTAAATAACGATTGGACATTAAATCCTTGGTCGGCCGGATTTTATGGATAGCGGAACGAATCATTAGAAAAGGAATATCAAAACTCCGGCCGTTGAAACTTACAAATTCTTGATATTTCTCCGCACCCTTCCAAAACGCTTCCAGCATTTCTTTTTCTGGCATCGGTTTGAAAGTAATACCGTCTTCTTCAAAAGTTTCATTTTTCTGGCCGGGCGCTTGAAAATACACGACGCCTTTGTCTTTTTCGCAATCTAAAACACCGATGGCGACAATTTCCCCGGTCAAGGGCGAAAATCCCATGCCATTTTTTAAATCTCCCAGCGCTAATTTATAATCTCCTTCACTGAAAGTTTCCTTTTTAATCCAATGCGTGAGCACTTCTTGCGTAGTTTTATCTAACGCTTCAAAATCCTCGCCTACGGTCTCAATATCAAAAATAAGCTTGGCCATGTTTTAGAATATAATCTAGACCACTGGATACAACGGCACAATTTCTAATTCTCCTTTTGCTGGCATACGAATCACGTCAATCACTCGGCCAAAAATCCGGTAATCTCGGCGAAGAATAATTGGTTTGTAACTCGGGTCCGAGGATACGGGATTTAAAATAATCGCATTATTGGCGTATTCTATCTTTTTAATCACCGCAAATCCATCCACGACCGCCACGACTAAATCGTTATCGGACACTCCGTCAGTCAACTCCACCAAAACATAGTCTCCTTCGTTAATGCCTGCTTCATTCATGGAATTACCGACGGCTTTAATGCTAATAATTTTGTCTTTCTTTTTTCCTTGCAATAATTCACTTGAAATACAAATAAAATCCGAAAAAGATTTTTCCGCAAAAATATTTAAATTGTCGCAACCCGCGGACGCAATGACTGGAATCGCAATTGTATTTGCGCTCATTACGGCGCCTGGCTCAATCATGGTAATGCCACGTTTTTGATAACGGCTACGTTTTACCAAACCCTTCCGTTCCAGTGCCATCAGGTGTTGGGTAACTGCCCGCGGCGAAGAAAAATTCATAATCTTCACCATCTCCGCGACTGTTGGCGCCGTACCATTCTTTTTAATGAATGATTTTAACGTTTCATAAAAACTTTTCTGCTTTTGAGTTAAAAGAGAAATAATTTTTTCCATACCTAAATTATACATATATACATTCTACTAAGTAAATATATACTGTATATATACTGTGGATAACTTTAAGAGAGGTAATATTTCTGAATCGGACAAAATTTACTGTCCAACTCATACAGTAACGGTTTACCGGTTGGTATTTCCACGTCCATAATCTCTCGATCGGAAATAGATTCTAAGGATTTCATAAGCCCACGCAAGCTATTGCCATGGGCAGCCACTAATACATTTTTGTTTTCCCGTAATGCCGGCGCAATCGCCTCTTGCCAATAGGGCAATAAACGTTCCACCGCGTCTTTCAAAGATTCCGCTACCGGCAAATATTTTTCTTCCACGCTGCGGTACTTCGGATCGTTGCCGGGATAATACGGATGATTTTTATCCAGAGCCGGCGGACGCGCGTCGTAACTACGCCGCCACGCCAAGACTTGTTCCACCCCATACTGCTTGGCAATATCTGATTTATTCAAACCCTGCAATTTACCGTAATGCCGTTCATTGAGACGCCAAGTGGATTTAATTGGAATTTCTAATTTCATTTCCGAAAGCGCCAATTGCAATGTTTTTTGCGCTCGAGTTAAAAATGAAGTAAACGCGCAATCAAAATTAATATTGTTGCGTTTGCATAATACTCCCGCCTCTCTCGCTTCTTCCATGCCTTTCGTTGATAAATCCACATCTACCCATCCAGTAAATCGATTTTCCTGATTCCACACGCTTTCGCCGTGGCGAAGCAAAATTAAATACATAGTATAAAATACTAGAGAAAAAACTTTTAAATTTCAATGCCGAGATTTCTTTATTTCTTGATATTTTGCCAAAGCCAGACGATGAGTAAAACTCCCGCCACCAACCAGACTAGCCAAGTAAAGATTGCGGTAGTACCTAACCATCCGCCACCCATCATCTGGTCCGATCCATAACCATAATTCATCATGGTATAAGTATAGCAAAAAAATCGCCTAAAGAGGTAATGTAGATTACAATACAAATACTATGCTTATTGACGACGTAACTATCTCTGTTGCCGCAGGAGACGGCGGTAAAGGAGCGGTAGCTTTCAACAAAAACAAAATGAGTCTCGGACCGGCCGGCGGAAGCGGCGGCAATGGCGGCAACGTATTTTGCGAAGGCATCGTGGACATTTCCGCATTACGACAATTTCGCTTTAAGAAAAAACTAGCTGCGGCCAACGGAGAAAATGGCCGGGGCCAATTTAATGACGGTCAAACTGGAAAAGACTTGATTCTGAAAGTTCCGGTCGGCACGGTTATCCACAATATAGAAAATGGAACTCAACAGGAAATTACTAAAATCGGCGAACGCGCCCGCATTGCCGAAGGCGGTCACGGCGGCAAAGGTAATTTTTTATTCCGATCGCCTCACAACACCAGTCCGAAACAATTTCAACTGGGATTGCCCGGAGAAAAATTCACGTTCCGATTGGAATTGAAATTAATCGCGGATGTCGGGCTGATCGGTTTTCCCAATGCTGGCAAATCCAGCCTGCTCAATGAACTGACCAACGCCAAAAGCAAAGTAGCAAACTATCCCTTTACTACTTTGGAACCGCATTTGGGCGCTTACTATGAATTAATCATTGCTGATATTCCCGGATTGATTGCCGATGCTTCTAAAGGCAAGGGATTGGGAATTAAATTTCTCAAACACATTGAACGAACTTCGACATTATTTCACTTGGTATCCGCTGAATCGAATGCGCCGGAAACAGAATACCAAATTCTTCGTCAAGAACTTGGAATTCATAATCCTGCTTTACTAAAAAAGAAAGAATATCTCTTTCTCTCTAAAAGCGATATTTTATCTCCCGGGGAATTGAAAAAGAAATTATCAGTTCTGAAAAAATGCAATGCTTCCGTTGCGCCGATTTCCATCCACGATTCCGAAAGCTTGGAACGAGTTAAAACTATTCTCAATAAAATTATTCAAAGCAAAAAAGTCAGCTAATCTCTATAATCCGATATTCCCGAGAGCCGTTTGCCGTTGGCACCGTCACGACATCCCCATTTTTATGCCTCATTAGCGCGGCGCCTAACGGCGACTGAAAAGAAATCCGCCCTTGGCCGGGATCGGTTTCTTGGGCGCCGAGAATTTGATAGGTCTTTTGCTTGCCCCCCACTGCCAATACCACCACGGAACCAATCTGCACTGTCCCGGAAGAATTCCGACCGGGCTGGATAATGACCACTCGCTTCATTTGTTCCTGAATTTCCAAAATTTGATAATGCGTCCGCCGCAGAATTGCTTTGGCGGCTTTATATTCCGCATTATCCGATCGGTCGCCGAATGCCGCGGTCCGCGCGGTTTCCGCAATCCGTTCCGGCAAGGCTTTTTTTAATCGTTCTAACTTTTCTTTCAGCGATTGCAAGCCATTTTCCGTAAGATGAATCGGGCCGTCCTCCCGCCGCCTTAATTCGTCCGATTTTCTTCTAGGTATTTGCATGCTTTGTATTTTACTCTAAAGATGGAAAAATTGCTGAAATTAGCGTAAACTATACATTCCATGTCGAATAATGAAGTAATACTGAGATTTAATAAAGTCTCATTTGAATACGGGCACAATAAACCGATTTTACAGGAAGCGGATTTTTCCATTCGCCGCGGCGCGAAAATTACTTTGATGGGCCAAAATGGTTCCGGCAAAAGTACCATTTTTCAACTATTAACCAAGACCCTACACCCAGAATCCGGAGCAATTAATATCGCCGAAGATCTGACCGTGGCCACCGCCCGACAAGTCATCCCCCGCGATCAGATGGAATTAACGGTACGGGAATTTTTTGAAAAATGTTTTTCTAAAAAAATATATAATATTGATCCACGCATTGATGAAGTATTTGAAGTGATCAATCTTCACGCCCCCCACGACCGGATTATTAAATCTTTTTCCGGCGGCCAGCAAGCGCGACTTCTACTCGCTTCCGCCCTGATTCAAGATCCCGATTTACTCCTATTGGATGAGCCAACCAATAATCTAGACAAAGCGGGCATTGAACATTTAACCAAATTTCTTTTGGATTATAAAAAAACCTGCGTGGTCATTTCCCACGACGCGGATTTCTTGAATACTTTCACTCAAGGCGTGCTCTATTTGGATATTTTTACCCGGAAAGTGGAACAATACGTAGGCAATTATTTTGACGTAGTGAAAGAAATCAAAGTTCGCTTGGAACGGGAACAAAGAAAAAATGCGCGGTTGGAGAGCGATATCATGCATCGGAAAGAACAAGCTGGTTTTTTTGGTCAGAAAGGCGGTCATATGCGAGACGTCGCTCGGAAAATGCGAGAAAAAATTGCCGAACTAGAAGAAGAAGTGGTGGATGTCCGTCAAGAAGATAAAACTATCCGGAATTTCTTTATTCCCTGTCAGGAAGAAATTACCGGCCAAATCCTGAAATTGGATTCCGTGGCCATTATCAAAAATCACAAATCGGTCAATAAAAAAGTAAATGTTCTGCTTAAGAAAAATGAGCGTTTGCTTCTGACGGGACCAAACGGAATTGGCAAAACTACTTTATTGGAAAAATTGGCCCATGGACACATGAAAGGAGAGCATATTATGAAAGGCACGCGCGTCGGTTATTACCGCCAAGATTTTTCCACGCTGAATTTTGAGGATACAGTATATGATTCGCTAAAATCGGCGCTGCCCGACGATTTTGATATGGAGATGACCCAGCAAAAACTTCGTGCGCTTGCCGCCGGATTTTTAATTAACGAACATATTTTACGGACGAAAATCGGTAGTTTGTCGGAAGGCCAAAAGGGATTAGTGGCCTTTGCCCGCCTCGTTTTGCAAAAACCCGGGTTGCTGATTCTAGATGAGCCAACCAATCACATCAATTTCCGGCACATTCCGGTAATTGCTGCCGCCCTGGATAAATATACCGGCGCGATGATTCTCGTTAGCCACGTGCCGGAATTCGTAAAGCAGATTCGGATTGACCAAGTTTTGGATTTGGAAAAGATATAAACAAAAACATCCGCCAGTTGGCGGATGTTTTTTTCTCTTAAACTCGGTTCACGTTGACCGCGTTCGGTCCTTTCGGACTGTCGGCGATATCAAACGTTACTTTGTCACCTTGCTTAAGGTCTTTGAATTCAACATTCTTTAGCTCATTAGAGTGAAAAAAGAGATCTTTTTCCTGGCCTCCGCGAGCGATGAATCCAAATCCTCGGTCAGTGACGCGAGCGATTGTTCCTTCGTTCATAGTAAACGTATTAATTTCAATGAAAGCTCAAATCTAAATACTGAAAAGTGAAACTCGACGATGATCGCTATACAGCCCCGATTTGATTAATCTAACTATATCATACATTTTCTAATCTGTCAAACTCAAATCCTATCTGGATTCGCCTTCAAAATTTTTCGCCACTTCGCCGAACTGCATGGTAATTGGATCCAGTTTGAGCCATAAACTCTTACCCACCGAAGGCGAAGCGGTCATCGGCTCGCCCGGCAAACGAACGGCATAATTTACGACAATAACATTCTGTCTTTTGCTTCCCATCGCTGTCGTTCCCTCTTCCATTCCAGTAGTTTGCGGAGCAATTCGGTCGCCCAAAAAAACCGCCTGGGAACCGACATAGCCAGTTGGTGTATTTAGGGCGGCGACAAAATAGAAAAAGGCGCCGCTGCCGCCGGTTTCTTGAGTCAAAATAAAAGCCACGTCTTCCAGGCCGTCGTCATTCAGATCGTGTTTAACTTCGTTGCCGAAATAACGGGTTGTGACTTTGGCGGCTGATTCCGGAGCGGCTTCGGTTTCCGCAATGCCATTAACCAAAGTAACCGCCTTGCCTTCAATGTAATACGTTGCGTTTTTCGGGCTAAATTCCGCTTCTTTCGGAGAAACCGCCGGGGCTTTTCCGGATTTACCAATAAAGAAAAAAATTCCCGCAGCTACCAATAGAACAACAATGCTGATAAGTTTTATTCTATTCATAGAATAACCTTCATCCTACACATTCTTCTCGGAATACGAAGGGAGCCAATCCATTACCTTTTTGCGATGTTTATCAATGGACCACTCGTTACTGCCCTTGAAAAGGACCGGATACGATTCTTGAAACTGTTTTAATACTTTCACCGACGCGTGCGGGAAACCGATGGGAATGCTTTTGTTGTAAGATTCCATAAAAGCGACGAGAGTCGTTTTTACCAAATTAACATCCAGAGGATTATACTTTGGTTTCATAATGTATTGATAATACCACGAATAAAGAAAAAATCCAATTTTTCTGATTCGAATATACTTATTTCAACGATGAGGGCAACCGGCCCAACAACAAGGCCGGCGCATCCCGCCCTTAAGTTTAGAAAGCGCCTTCTCGATACGAATATTCCTTGTTTCCGCTTTTTTTCCAGACGTAACCCAACAAATCCACTCGTTGCGCGCGATCGGCGTAATGTCTTCCCACACCGATCGCACGACCGGAACAGAAATAATAGCTTTTTGTAAATCCGCTGGCGCTTTGTGCACTACGCCGTTGGAAATTGCTTTCTTGGTCATAATACCATGACATTATCGAATATAGACGGTTGGATTTTTGAATTTCCATTCGGTTCCTTGGCAAAGTTCGTTTTGGTATTCAATCATCAGTTCCGTATTACTCGTAAGTTTGAGAATAAATCTTCCGCTTATAATCCCCTTCCCATAATTTCTTAAAGGAGAACTTCCGTTATTATCGTAGCAATATACGACGTCAGGAGTAACATCCTTGAATTTTCTATTGATAGTTCCTGATGACAGTGGCTCAAAAACCCATTTTGTCGGTTGTGAGACAATGATTCCGCTTACGGAGATCACTGACTGTTCTAGATCGCGGTTGTTTGGTCCAAAATATAAGAGCTTGCTCCAATCGGCATGGCGCGTTGGGGAAGCATCCCCAATAAACCAGTCTCCCATAAGTGTACCGGGGACATCATACTCCACGGAACCGCACGAACCCCCTATTTTAGAATCAAGTTTTCCGATAAGCGTTTCTTTAAGCGGAGAGGAAAAATAATCAAACGGACAAGTAGAATGCTTCGTCAAGTGTCCATGCCGCGACGCATTCGCAAATGTATGCGTTACGCGCAAATCCCAAGTCCCAAAATTAAAGTTGCCTTGTAAGCGCCCCACTGTACCCAGTGGCGTTCCTGCCTTAATAGGCTCCATGAGAAGAATGGGGCACGTATTGTCTTTTATTGAACCTCCCGGATATGCGCATCCACGAGAATCAACGAGTGCCTGCATTTCTGGCGATAAACTTTTCACATGATCAACAACCCCATATACATCTTTGCAGAAGGCATATTTAATAACATGATCTTCGGGGTCCTGCGTTATGCCATAACGAGGATTAATAAGAATAATCCACATATCTCCAGGCGCAACCAAAGGAGTGGTTTTCGTTGTTCCCTGTCCGGTGACTCCGATATACGTATCACTGCTGATACTCGCCAGCGTATGTTCTGGCGGGTTGGAAGAGCCGATAGGCTCAATGCCAGTAATTGAATCTATGGGAACCGGCGATACAGTCATTAAAGTTTTGCCGCACTCCGGAAGTTCTGCCCGCTCTTTTTCGGAAAGAATTTCCCATCCGGGACGCTCGGAGCTTGAAGCAATTGATTGCTTTTCGGGTTTAGGCGATAGAGTTTGTTTCGGTGGATCTATTTTTGGGGGAATACTTGAAGACTGAGATGATTTCGGAGACTCAGAAATCACGTTGTTTGAAGACACTTGGTCCTCTCTTGGTTTCTCTTCTGATATTTTTGTACGATATTGAATCAACCCAACAAAAAGAAGAACAGTGACAACACCGACCGCGATAATGGATGCGAATCCTTTTTGAATTACCTTAACCATACAATGCCGAGAATAATTGCTAGAAGTCCGAGCAATATGTCTATTTTATTTCGATCGTGACTCAAATTCAAATGCCCGGTTCCAATCGATCTTTCGCGTAATCATCATGATAGTAGCCAGTAATGCGAAGAGCAGTAACGCGCCAGTAAGCAGCGCATACGTCTCAAGATGAAGTACGATTAATAAATACGTGTAGACAAGCGTAAGCATTGCCGCGATACCCATTGCTCCCCTGACTGTTCGCAAAACGAAATAACTATACAGCGTAATCAACGCAATCGTCATTGCGGCCGCGACAATATATGCCGTAATAAATCCAATATGTTCCGTTAAGGCAAGAAGTAGAAGATAAAATTCTGCGAGCCCAAGCCCGACTAACAAATATTGTACGGGATGTAATTGCAAATGCCACATTACATCCATTAGAAAAAAGACGCCAAACGTCAGCAAGATAAATAAGATTGCATATTTGAGTACCCGTTCAACTTTTCGGTAAACGCTAACGCCAGTTTTTTCATCAAAGCCCGACAATTTATTAAATATGCGTACCTGCGAAGCGTCCCCGCCATGCGTTTCCAACGCTTGTTGCTGATACGAAATACGATCGTTTACTACGGCATAGACGAACATACTCGCGGCGAAACTCACTGCTATTACGATACCTATCGAAATCACTTTAATGGTAAAAGCTAAGCTTGGCATGATGTACATTCTAACTAGAATTGGCCAGCTAAAGTAACAAAGTTTAACTAATGTAGATTTAGAAAAATATACTCGCCAGCCCCTGCTTCCGGCGGAAAGTAGATGGTGTCAGGGTCTTGGCCAGGGACATTTTGTTTCCGAGGCAATAGCGGACAGTCATGTAGATCGCGATACGCTTCCGCAATAATCAATTTATCGGGCGTAATCCCGTATCGTTTATATTCCGTCACAACATCTGGCGTCATATGACTAAAAACCTCGTCTACTGCGGGCTGGTGCATTGGCCGGGTAAATTTAACGGCAAAATCAAAATTATCGGATGCGTACTCTGGGCCACGCGCTAAATTAGCGGTGCCGATCTTTTGGCCGGCAGTTACGCGCATCCCTTCACGCAATGAAGGATTAAGATTGATATGAAAAAACACGAACTGCCAGTGACGCGGGCTAGCAGGATGGTGCGTATCGGGAGTCAACCAAATTTGCTGGTCGCCCGGACCACCTAAATCGTTATCGATGAGAAAAATCTCGCCATCGAACGGGGCAAAAACAGAAACCCGGTCTTGCGTACCTCGGTATTCCGGTTTTGCTTTTATATAATGTTTCATAGAGCGCGGCGTTTTTTCTAATTCTCCGGTAGTTACAGTCGGAGGCCGATAGTCGTGCCCAGCGCAGCTTCGATATTGCGAAAAGGCGGCAATTTGCTCCAGATCTACTGGGTTGGCAGTAATAAACTGTTGATTGATCTCTGTTGACGTTGGCAGGTACGAGAACCCAACTGCCATTCCTATAAACCCAAAGAAAACAACTGCCACTATGAACAATAGTACTTTTACTAATCGACTCATGAGAGATATTGTACCATAATTAGTCCGCATTTTAGCGGAAGAATTGATTAAAATATTGAAAACGAACCAAAAAACTGCTCACGCAAGATAATCTTTTTTTCTTGGCTCCCCCGGTAGGGATCGAACCTACGACCGTCGCCTTAACAGGGCGCCGCTCTACCGCTGAGCTACAGGGGAATATCTGTTGGATAATATAACAGAATTTTCCAAAATATAAAAGAGGCTAATTATTAAATCAAATATGCTATACTTAAAAGTTAAAGGACGGAAAAATTAAAGGGTAGCTTATAATATGGATCAAAAAACGCCGCCCCAAAATCCGGACGAAGAAAAATGCCCTCACTGCGGCAGGCCGATTGGGGAATGTAATTGTTAATATCTAATTAAAAATCCCCGCTTTTCGCGGGGATTTTTATTTTATTGGATTTCGCAAACTCCGCTGACACAGGCCAATTCTTTGGAGCCTTGAGTTTCATCTTCCCGTTCGTACAGCAAAATCTGGGAGAAATCTATTTCCGGAAAATCTTTTGCCAGTTCCAGATATTTTTCTTCAGTCATTTCTTCATATGGAGCAAGAGTATAGGCGTGCTCATCCCGCGGCAAGAAAGAAAGTCCGCCGATAATGTCCCAGTTTTCATATACCCAGTTGGAAACTCCCAACCATTCTCCGTCTGCCACGGAAATAGTGACCGAAGGATTGTGTTCGGTGAAATTAGTTTTTACTTTTTTCCAATATTCTAATTGCTGAATCGCAGTCAGATCCCGACGAACCGCCGCTCCCTTTGGCGCTGCGACCGGAAATTCAATCACATAGGTATTCGCCATACCCTCAGATTGGCCGACTTCCGGATGATACGGAACTTTCTGGTCTTTCAGCATCTGGAATAAACTGTCTGATGCAGCGATACGAATCCGGCGGATATAATACTTTGCATGCCGAGCGTGCAAGCCAGAAGAAGCGTCTACCAATTGTGATACCGTGCCGGATGGTTTTACACAGGTTACGCAAGTAGAAGCGTTCACACCAAATCGAGTCGCGTATTTTTTATTAGTTGCCACCGCCTCTTCCCGCAATTTACGGAGTACTTTATCTTCCCGCGCTGCTGCCGAATCCCATTGGCCAGTCACTGATACTCCCAACAAACGTTCTTCTTCACAGTGTTGTTTCCATTCTTTGGAAAGATATGGGAAATCCGTAAGTGTAGATTGATACGTTCCCAAAATTGCCGCGAGCCGAGCTTTGCGAAGTAATGTTTTTTCCGTATCTTCGTGGCGCGCAATGACTTCGGAAAGATTGCAGAATTGTTTTGATTTCAATACAATTTCTCCGCACGGATTAGTACCGGAAGTGCCGGCATCTTTTTTGAAAACTTTCCAGCGCCGTTCCGGCAACTGCCTTTGCAAACTGCCGCGATTGAAAATCCCCCGTTCGCCGGTGCCACTTTTGGCCAGCGCCAGCCATTCTTCCATAAAATCTGTCGCTGAAGGCCTTTCGTTATACACTGCCGAGTTATTCGCCATAGTCCGCTCCGGATGCACAGAATAAAACTGTCCTTGTTTAGCAGTCCGCAATTCCTGATCATCCAAATCAGAAAGGGAAATCAGTGCTGAACGACGAACGCCGCCCATAACTACAATCTCGCCAATTTTACAGATAATATCGTGCGCGTCCAAACTACTTAATCGCTGGCCCTGCCGACTTAATACTTTTGCCTTAGTAAATTCCATTAAATTGATCAAAGGTTGGGGGCCGGAAGACTTGCCGCCCATCGTAATAAGACGCGCTCCGGCTGGCCGAAGATGACTATAGTCAAAAATTACATTTTTTCCATCAAACCAGGTTTTCATTCCAAGATAGAACGCATCTGCCCAACCTTCTTTACTGTCTTCTACAATATGCGTCGGAACTTTTTTCATCGGCATCTGCCGTTTGATTTGCGGCAACGCATGGATATTTTGACGCTCCACGGAAAAACCGACTCCAGTGCCGCACATCGCCAGATACATAATTTCCGAAAAATCTTTTAATTTTCGCGGCGCGATAAAGGAACAGTTATACGCAATCACATTACTCTTCTCTACTGCTGGTCCAGCGCCCCACATTAGCCGCATCGATGGCATCACTTCTTGTTTCAAAATCGCTTCGCGCAATTCCGCATACTCCTCGTCATGTAATTTATTACCAAGACGCTTTTTCATAAAAGCCATAAAACGATCTACAGTTTCAATCCAAGTTTCCCGCCGTCCTTCGGTTTCAATCCATCGCGAATAAGAACGATAATAAACAAATTCGGAAAGAGAATTTCGAAAATATTTTTTGCTTTCTTCCGAAAGTTTTTTTACATGTTCCGGAATTTCCCGCCGCTTCTCGCGAAGTTTTGACCGCTCATTGCGATACAGAATATACGCTTTAGCAGTTTTTGGAAAATCTCCCAAAATTAAATTCGTTTCCACAATATCTTGAATTTCTTCAATATGCGGAGAAGATTCTTTTTCTAATACTCCATTTTTCGTATGTTTTTTTACTAAATCGCGAAGCACCGCGTCCGAAATATGTAACGCTGCTTCTAAGCCGCCTTCGCCAGTTTCTTTCATAGCTTTTAACACGGCATTGGTAATACGTTCTTGATCAAAAGGAACTAATCGACCGTCTCGCTTCCGGGTGTATTGAAACCCAACTTTCATTTTGGCTGGCGACATGGAGTAAAATTTTGGTTAATTATTTTGTATATTCATTATATTGAGTTTGGGAACTAATGGGGTTGTGGATAACTCCAATTTTTCAATAATTTTTCTCCCCCAAAATAAACCAGCGAAGTTTTTGAGTAAATTTAACGCTTGGAAACGATTTTTCATACGAAAAAGCTTTCTAGAAACAAAAAATACGCCTTCAAGGGGCGTATTTCCTCAAATCCAGCCTTCTTACTTTTTCCGCCGTAAAAAGGTTGGGATGTCCCAGATGTCATTGGACTTTTTACCGGCAGACGGCTTTTCTTTTGCAGTTTTTTCGGCGTGATGCATTTCTTTCTTTTCTGGCGTAGTCGGGAGATCCAACTTCTTATCCATCACTGGAGCACTGAATAAACTCGGCGAAGCAAGCGTACTCTTCACCATTCCGGAATCGCTGAATCCAGTCGCAATCAACGTCACTTTGATTTGTCCCTGCTTCATTTTACGATCGTGGTAAGCGCCAAAAATCACTCGCGCCGTTGGATCAATGGAACCAGAGATGGTTTTAGCGATTTCATTGATTTCGCTCATCTTCAAATCTCGGCTACCGAAAACTCCGAACAAGACTCCCTTCGCTCCTTCGATAGAAATTTCTAATAGCGGAGAATTAATCGCTTGGTTGACTGCGTTTTGCGCACGTTCTGGTCCGCTAGCAGTACCGATGCCGACAATTGCAGTCCCCGCTTCCTGCATAATCGCTTTTACGTCCGCAAAATCTACATTGATGATTCCCGGCATTGCAATCAAATCAGCGATGCCCAGCACTGCTTCTCGCAATACATCATCCACTACTTCAAACGCTTTCATCAGGGGCGTGTCTTTATCAATAACATTAAAAATTCGATCGTTGGGTACCACAATTAACGTATCTACTTTATCTTTCAGTTTTATAAATGCGTCTTGCGCAATTCTGGCTCTTTGCGCGCCCTCAAAAGAAAATGGCTTAGTAACCACTGCCACCGTCAACACACCCAATTCTTTTGCGACTTCCGCGACAATCGGCGCTGCGCCGGAACCGGTGCCGCCGCCCAAGCCCGCGGTAATAAAAATCAAATCCGCTCCTTTGAGATTTTCAATAATTTCGGAACGGGTTTCTTCCGCGGCTTGCCGTCCTAATTCCGGATTCATCCCCGTCCCCAATCCCTTAGTCAAATTTTTCCCGATATGAATCTTTTTCTTGGCATTGCAATATTCCAAATCCTGCGCATCCGTGTTAATCGCGATAAAATCCACGCCACGGAAAAAATCGTCTTTCATTCTGGAAATAACGTTCCCGCCTCCGCCGCCGACTCCAACAACCTTAATCTTCGCCAAACCGTGCGAAATGGCTGATTCTCCTTCTTTTTTAGTAACTTTTGCGCTCATGGTAAAAATTGGCCGATAATCTTCTTCCACATACCAGTCATATCGGCAACACTGGTTTTATTCTCCAACCTATCGTGGCCTGCCATTACCAACCCCATCGCGCAGGCAAATTCCGGATCTTCCAATTGTAAATTCAATTCGCCATTTAATACTTCCAAAGCCGTGGTGTCTGGAATGCCGATTTGGGCTGGCAATTGCAATTCTTCTCTGGCTAAATCAACAATTCCGGGCAATTTAGATCCTCCGCCCACCAACACTACCCCCGCTGGAAGCCGACCGGCCCTGCTGATTGTTTTAAGTTCATTATCAACAAATTCAAAGATCTCGGCAAGTCGGGACTGAATGACCTCAGCGATAAATTTTCGGCTTGGATTTACCCGGATATTCGCATCCACTTTTCGTAAATCAATATTTTCCCGAACCGAAATTCCTTTGGCGATGGCCGTGCCGAAAGATAATTTTACTGTTTCCGCTACATCAATGTTTGTTCTTAAGCCAATCGCCAAATCATTAGTAATATTCCCAGAACCAACTGGCAAAATAGCTGTGTGCAATAATTTATTTTCTTCGTACATGCATATGCCAGTCGTTCCAAAACCAATGTCCACCACTGCTACGCCAAGTTCTTTTTGATTTCGGGAAAGAACGGAACGCGATGCCGCCAACGGCGCCAAAATCAAGGCGTTCATTCCTCCGCCGGCCATTTCTACACATTTCGTTAAATTTTTAACTCGAGGAGTAAATGCGTCAATCATTATACTATTCACTTCCAATCGATTCCCAATCATGCCAATCGGATCTTGAATATCGCCCACTCCATCCACTAAATATTCCCGAATCATTGAGTGGATAATCATTCGGTTCGGCGGTAAGTTAATCGCTTGCGATGCTTGCACCACGCGATCGATATCGTCCTGATAGATTTCAAAATCAGCCCGGGACACAGCTACAATTCCTTTAGAGGTTTGCAACTTTACATCCGGACCGCCAATATTCAATATTATATTTTTCAGCGCATCTTTGGAGACATTCCGAATTTCCAAAAAAAGCTGGTTTAAAGAACGAGTCATTTCCGCTAAGTCTTCCACCGAACCCCGACGCATGCCGGCGGATGGAGAGCGAAACGCTCGCACCAACGTTAATTGACCATTCTTTTTGAATTCACCAATGACCGCTTTAATACTCGCGGACCCTATATCAAGGCCGGTCAAATACCTAGGAAACATGCTTTAAACCTTTAAGTAACGACTGTTCTCGTTTTTCCATCTTAATTCTATCACGCTTTGTTTTATGATCATACCCTAACACGTGCAGGATCCCATGAACAAGCATTAGCGACAAATCCTCTTGATGGCGTTGGATATATACGGGATCTAAAAATATTTCTCCCCATTTTGGCCCGGGAAAATCCTTCGGCTTGGGAAATGATAAAACATTAGTGGAACGATTTTTGCCCAAGAATTGTTTGTTCAGACGATGCATCCGATGGCTGGAAATCACAAAAATTTCAATGTCCCCTTTGGGTTTGAGTATGGTTTCTAACCACCGAATTTGCTGGTTCAATATCTTTCGAAAACGATGCGCAGTGTTATCCAAATAAATGACTTCAAGTTTCATATGTAATTGCAATATTTAAATAGTATAAACAAAACAACTACCTTAGGGTAGTTGTGTATAACTTAAATTCGCCATGAGTGTTTAGCTTACTTTTTCTTTTATGATTTCACTCACCATTTTCGCATCTGCCTTGCCTTTCAACTCCGCCATTACCGTTTTCATTACCAAGCCAAAATTACTAGTGTCCGAAAGTCCGGAAATAATTTTCTCTACTGCCGCCCGCACTTCTTCCGCATTCATTTGTTTTGGCAGATACGCTTCAACAATCGCCAGTTCTTTTTTTTCTTTTTCCGCCAAGTCGGTCCGGCCGCCATTAATAAACGCTTCTGCGGATTCTTTCCGTTTCTTTGCTTCTTTCCCCAACACTTCAATTACATCTTCATCGGTTAATTCTTCCGATTGCCCCTTACCCTTCTTATCAATGCTTTTATTTTTTAACGATGCGTGCAACATGCGAAGCACGCCTAAAAGTTCGGCATTGCCGGCTTTCATTGCTGACTTCAAATCTTCCATAATTCTTTGACTAAGCGCCATAGACAATTACACCAATCCCATTTTCTTCAAATGTTCGCGTTCTTTTTTCTGAACATCGCGATGAATTGCCGAAAGCCGCCGCTTCATATGATTAACCGGTCGAGAATGAAATCGGCGTTTTTTTGCTTCCTTTAAAATACCGCTCTGTTGAACCCGTTTAGAAAAACGGTACAAAAGACCACTGGTCGTTTCTCCTTCTTTTTTTCTAACAAACATAGTGCTTTTGATAGTACACAATTATGCCTTATTTATCAAGACTGGGATGGGGCATCGCCTCAATTTCCGCCTTTCGCGTCCATCCTCCCAAAAGATGCAAATGGAGATGATCAATGACCTGTCCGCCCTCTCGGCCAACATTAAAAACTAATTTATAACCCTTGAGATTTTGCCGCTCCGCCACCAATTTTGCCGAATAAATCAATTCCGAAATAATTTCTTTATGGTTACCCTGAAGGTGGCTAATAGATTGGATATGTTCTTTTGGCACCACCAATAAATGCACTGGCGCGGATGGATGAATATCTTTAAAGACAACAATCTGTTCATTTTCGAATAAAAATTCCGCTGGAATTTCTTTTGCGCTGATTTTGCAAAAAATGCAATCCATTTAAATTCGTTTTTTTATTTCTACCACTATTTTTTTCAACGGCACGGTTTCTTGCACGCCAGTTTTTAGATCGCGGATAATTACTGATCCCTCAAACGCTTCTTTCTGGCCAAGGATCAATGCCAAGGCTGCGCCATCTTTATTTGCAGACCGCAATTGGGCGTTTAGGGAATTCTTGCCAAAAGATTCCGATACGTGGATATTGGATTTTCGGAATTCTTCCAGCAATGAAAGCATTCTTTTTTTTGCTAACGCGCCAATATAGATTAAGAATATTTTTGCCCGATTTTTCACTGTGGGTTGCATGCCGCTGGCTTTCATTGCTTCCAGCACCCGTTCTATGCCAATCGCTCCACCAACCGCCGGCGTAGATCGGCCGCCAAGAATTTCTGCCAAATAATCGTATCGGCCGCCGCTTGCCAGCGCTGCATCCGATCCTTCGATAAAAACCTCAAAAACCGTCCGATTATAATAATCCAATCCCCGAACCAAAGTAACATCTAATTGGTATGGCAATCCTAATTCTTCAACGTATTCCAAAAAACTCTTGAAATGTTTATTACAAAAACTGCAAATCGAGTCCAGAATGCTCGGCGCGCCTTGCTTAATTTTTTGGCAATCCGGTTCCTTGCAATCCAATAATCGCAACGGATTAGTATGTAGGCGACGATTACAGTCTTTGCAAATTTGTTTTGTAAAACCCTTGTAATAATCTTGTAATTTCTTGATATACACCGGTCGGCACGTTTTACAGCCAATCGTGTTGACTTTTACCACCATTTTTTTTAATTTCAAACTTTCTAAAATCCGAAGAATCGGCACAATCACTTGCACTTCATAAATCGGGTCATCGTCGCCGCCAAGGATTTCCAAACCAAACTGATGAAATTGGCGGTATCGGCCAGCCTGCGGCCGTTCATAACGGAATAACGGTCCTTCGTAAAATAATTTCAGCGGTTGCCCCATATGACTCAAACCGTGCTGAATATAGGCCCGCATCACCGATGCAGTTCCTTCCGGTCGAAGCACTAAACGATCATCTCCCTTGGTCCGAAAGACGAACATTTGTTTTTCCACAATATCCGTTGCTTCTCCTACTGATCGCTCAAATAACGCCGCATCTTCTAAAATTGGTGTATCAATCCGCGCAAAGTTATAAAATTCTACTACTTCTTTCACCTCTTTTCGGAATTTGTCCCACCAAACTTGATCCTGTGGCAACAAATCGTGCATGCCCTTGGGCGCTTGAAACGAAGTTAGTTTTTTTACTTTGGCCATAATTTAATAAGTAAATGCTTCGGCTTCAGTAAATGGAAAAAGTCGGACCCGAACTAAACCGACAACATTTTCCCGAGGCAATATTCCCCAACTCCTAGAATCATAACTATAATTGCGATTATCACCCAACACAAAATATTCTCCGGGCGCAAGCGCTTGGTCAGTATTGCCGATTGTTCGGATACCAGGAGTTAAATAAGATTCGTTCAATTGAAAACCCTCGGGGGAGACATCATTATAAATAGTCACAAACCCATCTCGAACAATTACTCGTTCTCCCGGCAAACCAATGACCCGTTTGATATAATATATTTTTGGATCTTCTGGATAACGAAAAACCACAATTTCCCCTCGTTGCGGTTCTCGAAAACGGTAGGAAATTTCATCAATTAATAAATAATCGCCAGTGGAAAAACCAGGCTCCATGCTGGCACCGCTTACTAAAAATGGTTGGACTAAATAGGTCCTAATAACAAATACCGTCACCACAGCTACTGCCACCACCTCAATCACTTCCCACACCGATAAGAGAAATTGCTTCATCATATACACAATATTCTTACATTTTAGTACAATCAGTGTATGCTCGCAAGCCAACTAGATATTCGTTTAATTTTCGGCATCGGGAATGCCGATGCCGCTTATCATCGAACCTATCACAATGTGGGGATTTTAATGGCGGAATACTTGAAAAAATCGATACCGGAACGAGCAAATCAAACCCATATAAACAAGGGTTTTATGAATGTTGTAGGAAAAGAAGTCGCTCGCGCATTGAAGAAAAATCACATAGCACCGACGCACCTGCTTGTCATCCATGATGATTCAGATATCCCATTGGGCCGCTTTAAATTGTCTTTTGACCGGAATTCCGCTGGCCATAAAGGAATAGAAAGCATTATTCAATCTCTAAAAACCAAAGCTTTTTGGCGATTACGGATAGGAATCCGAGCGCTTCGCAATACTCGGCCAGCAGAACAGTTCGTGCTGAAACGCATTACTGCCGCTCATCTTAAACAATTAGAAACTGTATTTGCGTCCGCGCTCCGACCGTTACAGTAATTGAAAACTGATCACAAAAGAAACTGTGCCTTCCGAATTATCCAGTACGTCGGCTGGCTTTAAGTCCGTTGATTTTATCCCATTCGCTTCGGCAAGTTTGTTTTTAAAATTTACAATAGTTGTCCGGCTTGTAGCTTTGCCATTTAACACGCCAGTCGTATGGTCGCTATTAACTATGATGGCAGTGACAGTAATAGAGGAATTTTGCGCAATTTCAAGAATGGAGTGAAAGACCGGTAAAAAATCGTTGGATTCAATTTTTGCGGCCAACGCTCGTTGGGCCAGCGTATTAAATTCAACCGCTTTTTGCACCAATTCATTCATTTCTCTAACAGCTGGATTAGCATCTAAAGCTTGCAAGTCATTTTCAATGACTTGTTCCGTTTTCCATAAAAAACCGTCACTTACTACAAACACCAATACCAAAAAACCTAGCGTGGTAATCGTAATGCTTTCCCATAATTTTACAAAGGATTTAATTTCATTGTGGGAAAATTGTTCTTCCGTATCTACCGGAGAAAGGCTGATAAAATTATCCTCCGATCTTGGAATCAATCCCCGTAACGCGCTGCCACAGGCAACATACCAAGAAGCCGGTAAATCGGAAAAATCGCGCAGTTGCAACGATTTTACTTCTATTGATGGAAAGGCTTCTTTAATGATTTTTTCAATTTCTTGATAAAGACCGTGCGTCATCAGCGTTAATTGTGTCGCTTGACCGCCCCAGTGGCTGCTGTAAAAAGTGAATATTTTTTTCATTTCTTGAATTAAAATCTGATTAAAAACATTCAATAGAATTTCCCGGGAATCCTGACTGACGCCGCCCTTGATAGATGACCAAGAAACAAAATAACTGAAATATACATTACCATCCTTTACAATCAGAAAATCTAATCCGTCTCCGGAAACCGAAAGGGTAACTTGGGGCTTCTTTAAATCAATGCCTACGGATTGCATTTTAATTACTCGGCTTATGGCCAAAGAAGGGAACTCTACCGCCGCGGCTATAAAACCCGCTTGTTCCAGTGCTGTCAAGAATTCGTCCACTACCGGTTTAGCAACGAATGCTCCCAAAAGCTCAATTTTATTTCCTTCCTGACCATCACTCAAACGTTCCCAATCCGCATAGGATGTTTGCGCATCAACCGGTGATAACATTTGCAGATTCAATGCAGCGGCTTCTTTGATATTAGCTTCGTTTAAAATCGGCAAAGAAAATGCTTGGGTATATATATGATTCGGCGGCAAAGATAAAATCACGGAAATCGTATCTCGAGAACGCCCTAATTGTTCTTTCAAAGACACCAATGCCTGCAAAAATTGCTCAACATTTTTTAATTGGCCATCCTCAATTACTCCGGCATCCAAACTTACACCTATTTTTTTCAATTCTTTTCCCTGTAATTCTACAAAACGAATCGCTGCGTCGCTAATTTCCAAACCGCCTATGGAAAGTTGCGGTTTTAACAATGCGCCAAGATTTTTTAAAAACGGCATATTGATGATTTACAAAGGTAACTCTTTAATAGATTCCAAACTTACTTCGCCAAAAGCTGATACGGACACAATCGCTTCCACTTTCCGGCTTCGAGTTAATGCCGTTCCCGTTGAAGAAATTTTGCGATTACCCACACCGCCGCACTCCGGTAATGTGGTGCAAATTTCTACAGTGACATTTGCCGTATTGACGGAAAATTGATAACTGGTGGGGAAATTATTATTATCTCGAGCCAGGCGAATTAATCCGTCCTGAACGCCAGCATACGCCGCAGCCAGAGCTTCCGAAGAAAGCCTGGATCCTAATCCAGAAGTACTCAATAAATACACCCCAACAGTAAGCACGATCATAATATTCACCACTACACCGCCAAGCACTAATAATGTTGGCAACGCTGCAATACCCCGATAAGATGTAAATTTCATAGTGTAATTTATTGACCCCAAGTCACAATTATGTCCGTTACTTCCGGCGCTAAATCGACACCCCAAGTGGCCGATTCTAAAATCGCCTTATAACGAAAATACCGGTGATTGCTATGGTAAACGAACGACAATTGCACCGGATCATCCGGTCCAGTCGGCACATAATAATCATCCGATAAACCATTAGGACCAATAAAACTCCACGGGCCATTTTCATTATTAGAAGAAGCAAACTGAAATTTAACGTTAGTACCAATCGGTTTCTGTCCTCGATACATCAAGCTGTAAAATGCCACTGGCGATCCCGCATCATAAGTACTGGATTCAACTGTTGCGGCAGTGGACGAAATAGTAGCGGTAGTTTTGACTTTATAATTCGAGGTGGCGCAAGTTCCAGTATTGGTACAATTAAAACTAATCCAGCCAATAATATCATTCCAAGCAAAACCGCTAAAATTTCCGCTGCCATCAACCGTTACCTGATAATTTGAGGTAGCGCAGGTATTAGTATTGTCTGGCGACGGGGTACCATCACTAGTATGATCGCAATTAAAACTCACCCAGCCAATCGCGTCGTTCCATCCCCAACCAGACAAATTACCATCACCGTCATTAACCACTTTATACGGTATTGTGCAATTGCTGCCTGGCGGGCCAAAAGCGCAATTTAGAGAAATAAATCCTACTGAAGAATTCGCATAACCGCGCAATTCATTAGCCAGAACTTCAACATTAGGATTACTAGAATATTGAAAATCAATCCAACTAACAATGTCATTCCATGCCCATTTATCGGTCGCGTCAATATTGGGAGCGGCATATACCACCACACCCACACCAAGCAACATGATCGCGCTTATTATCCATACTATTTTATTATTTATTTTGTTCTTCATTTTAAGGATAAGTGTAACCGGAAATTCTGATTGCTCCGGGGCTTGTTGTAATATCAACGTTCCCGGATCCGATAAAATAACGACTTCCAAAATCCAACACCGGTCCGGCCGTAGCGCCGCCGGCTGACCAATCAGTTTGTTTGGCAATTTTCGGTCCCCAACGAGTAAGATAACTAGAAATTTCTAAATGACCAGGCTGGCTCGGCACATCCCAATCAACGCCAACAACAATTTTTTGGGTGGAAGGGTCTTCCCGAGACGGCGTGAAGGTTGATTCGATATCGCCATTCCCATCTCGAGAAACATTTTCTAAATAGAAATAACGTCGATACGTAATGCCATTGACCACCAATGATTCTTCCGCGCCTTGATTAACAATAAATTGACCGCCCGAAACAGTAAGATAGTTTTTTTTTGCCAAATCCAGTGGAGGTGCTTTGGGCAATGCATAAACCACCGACCATTGGGCTTCAGAAAATGCGCGCGCATTATCCAACAAGCCATTAGCAAATGAACCAGCGGCTTGGTTTTGTTCATTAGAATTTCCAGATCGCAACACCAAAAAAAGCGAACCGGTTGCGGCACTGATCATTATAATGCTGATCCCCAAACCAATCACTGCTTCAATTAACGATTGGCCTCGATTATAATACTGCTTAATCACTACCTATAGTATACCCTAGGAATCCACAACCTCAATCAATCCATTGTTAGAAATGTTAATAGTTTTGGAATCTCCGCCACCAATTTGGGTAATAGTGATGGTTTGATTGCCACCTTCTGGGGCCCCGTACAACTTAGAAAAAATAATATCCAAAGCGGCTCCTCCTTGAGCTGGGACCGTGAATTCCACTGAATTCGGTAATACAATCCGGTTGACCGAATTGATTGTTGTGCATACATTGCAATAAAAAATCGTATAAGAATCATCACCGCCACTTTGGGCTTCTATCCGAACTCCCCACTTCGCGGATACCCCCAATGCCGGACCAATTTCTTGAGTAATCGATTTTTGCTGGGTGTCCCGAATATAATTCGCTAAAGATGTTGCTGTACTTTTTAAATCTTGCGCTCTTTTAAAACCGCCGAAGTTAGTCACTCCTATGCCGCCCAGTATTACGATAATTCCAATCACTACCATCAGCTCGGAAACGGTAAAACCTCTTTTTTGCATATGTTTTTTTTATTTAGACACTACCTACTAATTGATAAATCGGGACAACAATCGCCAATGCAATGCCGCCAATCATAATACCGATAAAAAGCAAAAGAATCGGTTCGATAAACGTCACCAAGCTTTTGACCGAGGTATCGATTTCAGATTCATAAAAATCCGCCAGCGTTCGCAAAATATCTTCCGTATGACCGGCTTTTTCGGAAATCGAAATAAGATTGACGATCACTAACGGAAAAGACGGTTCTCGGCGAAACGCCTCTCCTACCGTTAAACCCTTGGCAATTCCTTCCCGCGCAATGCGTTGTAAACTTTCTTTATATTCATCTGAGCCAACCGCATCCGCGGTAATTTCCAAGGAATCTAAAATCGGCATGCCGGCCTTAATCAAGGAAGAAAGCGTGCTGGCGAATCGCTGCAGCGCCATTTCTTTTAAAACTTTGTTGATTATCGGCAATCTATAAAAAATTCTTAACACTACTTGCCGATTGACGGGTATCTTCATTAAGAAAAACCAAAGCGTAACTCCTCCGATTGCAATACCGGGTAAAATGAAAAAGATATATTGATTCAAAAATAAACCGACACCAAACACAATTCTGGAAAAAAGCGGCGGTTCAAATCCGGTGCCGGTAAATACATTGGCAATTTTTGGCAACGCAAAACTAACTAAAAGGATAAGAATTAAAACTGATAAGCCAAGAAGGATAATTGGGTACACCAGCGCAGCTCTTACTTTATTCCGTAATTCCTGCTCTTTTCCCAGGGTGGCGCTGAGATTTAAAAAAACCGTCTCTAAATTACCCGAAGCTTCTCCGGATTTAACCAAATTAACAAATACGGAAGAAAAATATTGAGGGTATTTCGCAAATGTAGAATAAAATGGTTGCCCCTTTTCTAATGTTGATCGAATTTCAATAAGAAATGCTTTTAAGATTGGCTTATCAAAATCTTTAATTAATACGTCAATGGCTCGAAATAAATCGGTGCCGGCCTTTAACATTAGGGATAGGTATTTGGTTAAAAAAATCTTATCCGCAATGGTAATCTTTTGTCCGAACAATGCCTTGGATTTAATTACTTCCGCCTCTTTATAAACTTTTAAAGAAATTGGCCGCAATCCCTGGCCCGCAAGAAAACTTAGAACTTCGTCAGAATTCTGAGCTTCTACATCACCCTGTAACATTCTGCCGCTGGAATCAGAGGCGGTATAAGTAAATTTCATAAAAAATTGCTATTACTCTCGAATTACCCGTAATACTTCGTCAATTGAAGTCATACCTCGCTCGGCTTTAATCAGACCATCTTCAAACATTGTCCGCATCCCCTGTTGCCGAGCTAGAACCCGCAAACCGTCTAAATCAAATGTTGGACTAACAATCAATTGGCGAATTTCATCATTAAACTCTAATGCTTCAAAAATTCCCATTCGACCTTTCAAGCCGCTATGCCCGCAAGACTTGCAACCCTTGCCTCGATATAAAAGTTTTGGTACTTTTACATTTTTTTCAATCCCCAATTCCTTTAGCTGCTTCTCAATAATATCCGTGGTAGCTTGATCTGCTTTATACGATTCTATGCAGTCCAAACAAATTCGCCCCACCAAACGCTGGGCAACAATTACATTTAATACCGCGGAAACCAAAAAGGCCGGGATTTTCATATCTAAAAGCCTGGGCACTGCCGTCGATGCGTCATTAGTGTGGATGGTGGACAGCACTAAGTGGCCAGTTAATGCCGCATTCACGGCAATATCCGCCGTTTCTAGATCTCGAATTTCTCCGACCATAATAATATTTGGATCTTGGCGAAGGAGCGAACGCAAACCGCTGGCAAAAGTAATGCCAGCTTGAGCATTGACTTGAATTTGATTTACATACTTCACGCTATATTCAATTGGATCTTCAATGGTGGAAATATTGACTTCCGGTCGATTCAAAATATTCAGAACCGAGTATAAAGTAGTGGTTTTACCCGATCCAGTCGGACCACATACCAGCACCATGCCGTAGCTTTTTTTGATATTTTCCCTGACTATTTTTGCCGTGTCTTCCAACATTCCATCTTCTTCTAGGGAAACCGGCTTTTGGGTCGCAGCGAGCAAACGCATTTCAATTTTCTCTCCGAAGTAAGTCGGGATGATAGATACCCGCAAGTCCACTATTTCCGAACCGAGTTGCTGACGAAAACGACCATCTTGCGGCTTAGAGTGTTCATCCAGCTTTAATCCAGCCAATAATTTAATCCGCGCGACAATCGATGGGTGCACTTCTTTCGCAATTCGAATGAACTCGTGCAAAATACCGTCAATTCGATAGCGAACTAAAACGCCATCTTCTAATACTTCTAGATGAATATCTGAAGCCCGGCTGGAAACGCCATATCCAATCAAAGTATCCACAATAGCGACAATCGGTAATTCCACCGCGGCTTCTTCCGCGCCAGATGCCCGCGAACGAAATGAAGCGGCAATATTTTCTTCAATAACGCGTTTGAATTCTTCCGTTGAGCCTCGGCTATATAAAGTGAGACCCTGATTAAGATCCGTTTGAGATGCTAAAAAGATTTTTAAATCTGCTTTTAAATAACGTTTTAAAAACTCAATAGTTTCTAAATCACTCGGATCTTCAATGGCAATTTTTAGAGCGCCGTCTGAGTCTTGACCAAATACGATTACTCGTTTTTGCCGCGACAAATCTTCCGGCAATAACCGTAGGGACTGTTCATCAATGCTTTTTTCATCTAAATGCGCTTTGGGAACGCCAAAATATTCCGCCAGTAAATCCGAAAAATAATTCTCAGAAATAGTCCCTCGAGAAATTAAAATATCAGAAATATTTTGCCCCATTCGCTTGGATTCCTGGGTAATCGCATCAAAATCCACCTCGGTGATTAAACCTTCTTTGATCAGCGCTTCTTTTAATTTTTGATCTGGAATTTGCATTACTAATTTTTTACGTATGGAAAACAAGATCCTTGACCCAAGGAATTTTGCTAATCAATATTTGAATCGTTATCAATGTCAGCGCACTCGCGGGCAACCATAAATAGTAAAAGGAAACCCGTTGATTTTTTAAAATCACCAAAACCAGTAAGGCAATCAACATAAAAATGCCAAATACTAACCAACCCGGATGTCCAGCGTATAAGACACTTAACAATAAAAGCCAAAATTCTGATGGATAAAAAAATCTTTCCTGAAAACGCTTATTCAACCAATGCATTTTCCAGAAACCAAGACCCGCAATAGCGAATGCTACCGCATATTCTACCGCAAACTGGATAAACCAATAGGACAGGAAATCCCACCAGGTTATGTGAGGAGGCAATAAAAACCTACCCAATGGATCTAAGCTTCTAGTAAGATATAAAAGATAACCGGAGTATCCAAGCAAAGCGATTAATAAACCGATACCAACCCACACAGCTTTACGGATGATTAGATAAAATCTTTCTTGGGGAACTAAAAGTTGATAGATCCAAAGCCCTAATAAATACAAATACAACAATTCATTGAATGGCAAAGACATATTATAATTATATAACAAAACTCCCCGAAGGGGGAGTTTTGTGCACTACAACCGAAAGCTGATTACAGATTTAAACCTGGATCAGTTCCAATTTCATAGATTGACTCAAGATCACCGCCATCTTTTGCATTCGATTCTACATCATCACCGCCAGTGGTAGAGTATCGAGTACTTTCCATGTTTGCGTTCAACTCAAACGTTTTGTTTGTGTTGTCACAGGCATAGCTGAAGTAATAGGTAGTATCGTTAATCGGATCAACTGGCAAGGATGCAAGAGGCGCGCCTCCTGGAATCGCTGCTAAGTTTACCGGAATCCAACCATTACCATCGCTTTCTCGGGTAGTATCAATAGTTGTGGTTTTCGTTGATGTTGCGTGACGAAGCTGTCCACAGTTTGCGCCAACCCCAGATGCTCCAGTGAAACACATCGTTGAACAACTTAACGCACCAGTAAAATCTAAGTCCGGATTAGAAACGGTCGCTGTATATAAACCGATTGCGCTACGCATAGAGCTCATATTCTCAACTCGTTGGGAATCTCGAGCTTGCCGGAATAATTCTGCCGGGTTTAATACTAATACCGTTACTGTTCCTAAAATCGCTAAAATACCGATAACGATTAAGAGTTCCAATAATGTGAAACCTCTTTTTTCTGTGTTAATCATAAAATTAATAATTTATTGGGACCTTTTTAATGTAAGTCTATTATATCAAACGCTGCGGTATTCACAATTTCTATACTGTGGATAAGTATTTCAATTTGGCTTGTCGTTAATTGAGGATTTCTTTTACTTTCCCGATTAAAAAATCAATGGAAATATTCGCTTTCACAAGATAATCCGTTGCTCCCAATTCTTTGCCGCGGGCAATATCACTGTCTTGTCCTAAATTAGAAATAATAATAATCGGAGTTTTGGGTATTTGCGGATCCGCTTTAATATCTTCCATTACTTCAAATCCGGATTTACCCGGTAAAATCAAATCCAATAAAATTAAATCCGGCTGGCTTTTTTTTAGAGCTGCTAATGCGGCGCCGCCATCTTTTACTAGCTCCACTTCAAAACCTTCTTTCTGGATTCGGTTATGAAGCAAAGATGATAAAAATTGGTCATCTTCAATAAGTAAAATCTTGCGCATAGACAATTGTGTATTTTAATAATACCAAATTTTCCGCCATAAAAAAAGCCGACCTCTGCCGGCTTTTTCTTGAAAATTTTCTAGTTGCCCCAACCGCGATTCGCCGAATGGCGAAAAGAATCGAAACTCGAAGGCTCCTCGATCAATGCCTTATTTTGTAAATATCGACACGAATCTTTTCAATGAAGAAAAGATTTGTAGTTTAAATGATCCACGCACAGCTTCCGCTACGCGTGCCTTGTTACGACTTCTTCCATGTCACCGAGCTTACCCTAGACCCAGCGAACTGAGTTATCAGGTATTCCCGGCTCCCCTGAAGTGACGGGCGGTGAGTACAGGACTCGAGAACGTATTCACCGCGGCATAGCTGATCCGCGATTACTAGCGATTCCAACTTCATGAGGGCGAGTTGCAGCCCTCAATCTGAACTGAGACTATTTTTGATGGGATTAGCTCCACCTTGCGGTTTGGCAACCCATTGTTATAGCCATTGTAGCACGAGTGTAGCCCAGGGTATCAGAGGGCCATGCGGATTTGACGTCATCCTCACCTTCCTCCCCCAAAAAGAGGGCAGTTCTCGACGACATATAAAACGTCGAGTAAGGGTTGCGCTCGTTACCCCACTGAAGGGAACATTTCAAAACACGAGCTGACGACAACCATGCAGCACCTGTCCAGCCGTCCTTGAGAGACATCCCGCGTTTCTGCGAGACTTCGTCTGGATTTCAAACCCTGGTAAGGTTCCTCGTTTACCGTCGAATTGAACCTCATGCTCCACCGCTTGTGCGAGTCCCCGTCTATTCCTTTGAGTTTTAGCCTTGCGGCCGTACTTCCCAGGCGGTTCACTTAACGCGTTAGCTACGCCACTCCGAGGGTCGATACTCGAAACAGCTAGTGAACATCGTTTAGGGCGTGGACTACAAGGGTATCTAATCCTTTTTGCTCCCCACGCTTTCGTGTCTTAGAGTCAGTAATGCGCCAGTTCAATGCCTTCGCCTTTGGTATTCCGCATGATATCAACGGATGTCACCCCTACACCATGCGTTCTATGAACCTCTCACACACTCTAGACATGCAGTATTCAATGCTGGTTCCAGGTTGAGCCCGGAGATTTAACATCAAACTTACATATCCTCCTACACACGCTTTACGCCCAATAAATCCGGATAACGCTTGAAGCCTTCGTATTACCGCGGCTGCTGGCACGAAGTTAGCAGCTTCTTATTCCCACTTTACAATCAATAACTTTTTCCTGTAGAAAAGCAGTTTACAATCCTAAGACCTTCATCCTGCACGCGGCGTCGCTCGATCAGGCTTTCGCCCATTGTCGAATATTCTCGACTGCTGCCTCCCGTAGGAGTATAGCCCGTGTCTCAGTGCTATCGTTGGGGATCAGCCTCTCAGCCCCCCTACTGGTCATAGCCTTGGTGAGCCGTTACCTCGCCAACTAGCTGATCAGACCTAGGCCACTCCCGAAGCCCCTTGCGGGGTTTACTCTTGCGAGACTATCGGATATTAGCCCAGCTTTCGCTGAGTTATTTCCGTCTTCGGGGTATGTACCAAGGTGTTACTAACCCGTTCGCCACTATTATTTCTCATCCGGCACCTTGATGTAATCGCAATGCTTTCAAAAAAATAACCGTATGACTTGCATGCCTTATCCACGCCGCCAGCGTTCATCCTGGACCAGGATCAAATCCTCTGAAAAAACTAGTTGCTAACTACCCTCGAACGAGTTGCTAGCAACCGGTTTCTGTATTGGGACAACTAGAAAATTTTCAATTCGCAATATTCCTGGATACTGCGAACACTTATCTTGGACTCGCGATCTTATTGTTTGAAAATAAGATAGCGATATTCATTTCTTAAAGCGGCCTGTATTTCTTCCTAATGAAAGAAATACACCCACTTTATTTCCCGAACAAGTTCCGGCAATAAAGTGGATGTATATGATATAGATATTGATTTGTAAAATATTATGCACCCATACGTAACCATTATTATATATAGATATATAAGACTGTCAATGTGTGAATAAAAATGCCCAGCTTGGTTGGGCTGGGCATTTTATTAAATGATTAGTATGTGTTGATTTCTACCCAATGGCGTTCCATTTTGATCTTGTCGAAACGCGGCTTCGAAAAGAGCACAAAATTGAAAAATCGCACAATGGGTAAGGGTGAAAACTCGGTACTTGGATAAGGCTCAAGTTCCTCATAAAAATACCCCATGAGCTTAAGCGGTCGAACTGAGCTTTCTGATTGAATCAGAATTTCCCAGAATGCGGTTTTGTTTCCATTTACGTAAGGATCGCTCAATAAATGCTCTTTTTGGATGGAAACTACCGGAAGATAAGAAATCCATCCTCGGCCGGGAACTGGAATGAGCGGTTCCCATTTTGATCTCAAAAGACGCGGTATTGTGTCTGACGGAAGATAACCAACAACTTTCACCAATTGCTTCTGTAACATACATTCACCTCCCAAAATTAAAGAACAACTTCTTTATATGTTATAATAATACTTTTAATACGTATTGTCAATAAACTTGCAAAACGACAAAGAAATTGCTATATTCTTTCTATTATGAAATCCGACATCCATCCAACCTATTACCCGAAAGCCAAAGTGCATTGCGCCTGCGGAGCGCATTTTGAAGTTGGCTCTACCAAGGCGGAAATCAATGTAGAAATTTGCTCTCAATGTCATCCTTTCTTTACCGGTAAAGAAAAACTGATTGACACCGCTGGGAAAGTGGAAAAATTCAAAGCCCGCCGGGAAAAAGCGGCCGCCGCGCCAAAAGCTGTTAAGAAACCGAGAGTGAAAAAGAGCAGTAAGAAGTAAATGATCAATAAAATCATTTTAGAAATCCGAGCCGGAGCCGGCGGCGATGAAGCCAGTATTTTTGCCGGCGATTTGGCGCGGATGTATCAGCGCTATGCGGCCAATCGGGGCTGGAGTTTTACTACGATTGATTTCAATGATAACAGCTTGGGCGGATACAAGAGTTATGTCGCCCGTATCCAGGGCGAGGGTGTCTACGACACGCTCAAATTAGAATCCGGCACGCATCGGGTTCAGCGAATCCCGCAAACGGAAAAAGCCGGCCGCGTGCATACTTCTACCGCCACTATCGCCATTCTCCCAGAAGTAGAACCGAAAGAAGTGAACCTGAATCCGAATGATTTAGAAGTTTCTTTTTCCCGCGCCGGCGGCCCAGGCGGACAAAACGTCAACAAAGTGGAAAGCGCGGTTCGGGTTACTCATAAACCTTCCGGTATCGTGGTTTCTTCCCGCGCTGAACGAACCCAGCATGCCAACCGGGAAGCGGCGATGGGCATTCTTCGGGCAAAATTATTTGAAATGCAGCGAGCGCAAGAAGCGCAATCCTTGGGCGCGAACCGCAAAGAACAAGTCGGCACCGCCGACCGTTCGGAAAAAATCCGTACTTACAACTTCCCAGACGATCGCATTACCGATCATCGCTTCAATGTGAAAGTGCATAATATAGAAAAAGTTTTAGATGGCGATTTGGATATGATCTTAAAGAAAATCAATAAACAGCAATAAAAAAATCACCCCGAACTTATCAAGGGGTGATTTTTCATTTCTCTAAAAGGTGCTTCAGCGAGCATTCGTTAATTTGGATATCCAATCCAATGACTTGCTACTTCATAACTATAGGTCTCTCCTAGAAACCGCATATCTCCTTCGTTCACTTCAAATGTTACTCGTTCGTCTGGTTTCAGGTCCGGAGGTAAGTGAGCTACCGCTATAAATACGAACGAAACCCCCGGCTTATTAAGGAAACCTCTCTCCGGGAAGTGAACAATAAAAGATTTTTCTTTATCGTCTCGTTCCGCAATATACCGCCCTTCTTGTGACCCATTTTGACGAATGGGATATACGGTAAGCCAGGAAACTTTTTCAAACGATACATTGCCAGTATACCGAAAGCGAATGCTCTGAAGACGAATATCTTCACAATTTCCATCTCCGCATCCGATCAATGGTTCCAACATGGCAATGACAACTGCCTGAGTGCTTTCTTGGATAGCCTTGAAAGCCTTGTAGTCTTCTGGCGGGAAGTCTCTCCTAACTTGAACATGGGCTCCAATATCTAAGCTTTCATTGACCGTATGCAAAGTACCGATTAGCGGGAATTCACCTAATGGGCGAACACTTGCATCAATTCCCCTCAGCGCGAAACCCAACGTTTGACCCCCTTGAGAGAGTGGCTGATTAACGCGCTGAACAGTAATTAAGAAGTGTCGGGTCGTTCCAGACGCAATCACTGTCTCAACTGGAACATGCGCTTGATGATCCGAAGCAAGAGAAGCGCTTTTTCCAATTTGGTAGCCATTTTCTAAGACACGGATTTTTTCCACTGTTGCATCCGACGCAAGCCCAATCCTTTCTACGGTAATTGTAGTAAGAGCAACATCACCATGTTCTGCGGTAACATCAAACGCCGTAACCGGAAGATAAGCAACGCCCCTAGGAGCAAGCTGCCGACTGGGTTGCGATGGAGCGAGCCTCACATAAAGCTTACTTTCCTCAGTTTTTTTGATTTCCCGTACACGAGACGCAGTAATATGACTACCCCGAAAAGAAACGGCGGTAGATTTCTGCAGAACAAAATGCAGATACGTCATCCGTCCTCCCCAAAACATCAATGCCACCAAACAGAACCATTTCAGCATTTCGAACTTTCGATTATCAAACTTCATTTCTGCCTCCTTATTCGTTATTTTAGCAATTTTTCAATCTAATACATGACAATGAACAGTGCTGCTATTTTACAATATTTCCTAAAAAAAGCAACTAGGAGTTTAAGAAATCAATATCTTTCTGGAATTTTTCGGCTTGAGATACCACCCGCTCTCCGTAGGTCCAAAGATAGCTGCGCCAACGGCCACCGGCATAATAACGCGCTGCCGCTTGTCGTTCTACGGAAAGACTCGCTCCCTTAGACGCGCCGGCGTCCTTGAGATACAATGCGGTTCCCATAAATGCGTCTTGATGGCGCCATGGCGACGCTGGGTCATTACCGGTTAATTCGCCAATCCGGTCTTTATAGAGTTTCCAGGTTGAAGGAATAAATTGCGCCGGACCCATTGCGCCGCCATAGGCCCCATCCCGAGGAATCGGACAAGACACGAGGGTGGATTGCGCTTGCAAACCAAGACTCGCGGTCAAAGCTTCAAAGATGGGAATATCCCTGGTTGGATGCATGGTCGTCGGATTACTGGCTCGATCCGGATAATACGGGTTTTTATTGTATTGGCATTTGCCGACATTTTGGCCCAGCGCCGATTCTTTATCCAATACTGCCAGAATCATTGCCGCCCGTACGCCCGTTGCTTGTTCGGCAAATTGGGCAAATTTTAGCGCTTCTTCAAACGTCAATTCACCGCCGCCCAATAATTCGAAAATTTGGCTTCGAATTTGCGCCGCGGTTTTTTGGGTCTGTTTTAATAATTCCTGATATTTGGATTCTTGCCCCTTGGTTGTTGTCAGCAAACTATCTTTTGCTTTTTTTGTATTATCCACTGCTTGTTTTTGAGTGAGCTGATAATCCCGTAGAGCTTCCGCGTCGTTTTTCTTGATTGCCAATTGCTCTTTTTGATCTAATAAGTCCAGCCGAAGCCCAGTTACTTTTTCCAAAGTTACGCGTAATCCTTCTTGAACATCCAAAAGATCATTCACGTCAGTAAAAAAATCGGATAAAGTGGGTTTTTTTAATAGCACCTCTAACAAGCCCGTGCTTTCCTGTTCGTAAATCCTCTGAATCGCCCCAGATAAAAGCGTTTTACTTTTATCTATTTCACTTTCGGTTTTTGTAATTTGAACTTGATTTCCTTCAATCTCGCCCTTCAATTTTCCCAGTGTTAAATTAATAGATTTAATCTGTAAATTCAATTTGGAAATTTTTGCATTGAGCGTTTTAATTTCACTCTGTAATGTGCTCCCCTGGGAACGATATTGCTCAATCGTATCCTGATATTGATCCATTTGCTTTTCCAATTCCACCAACTGTTTTTCTAATTGCTCCCGCTCTTCTTGGCTTTGTGCCGCCAAAGATAGTTGGCCATTATTTATCGGCGCCAATGCCGATCCGAATAGCAAATACAAAAACGCTGCCACAGCAGTGCTAAATTTCAAAAACGAAAATAATGGCACGCGGATAATCCGAGGTTGGGACAAGTTTATGCGTTTTTTTATAGAAGCAAATTGCTTATATGGGCGTTTTAAATCAATCAAAACACGGGGTATATACCGCATAGAGTCATTATACAATTAAAATGAAAAAGCTCCGAGATTATTTCTTCGGAGCTTCTTTTGTCGTTTCTTTCGTTGTTCCTTCTTTTGGAGCTGCTTCGGCGGCTTTGACTGCATCCCGTTCCGCTTTCTTTTCTTCGGTTTCCACTTTTACAGTTTCTACCCCTGCTCCAGCTGCTTGCTGCATCGCTAACTCTTCTTCTTCGGTTATTTGAGCAGTAATCGTAGCCACCACAGTATCGGGAGCCACTAATACCTTCACCTTTACTGGTACAACAATATCTTTCACATAAAGACTCTGGCCAATGTCGTCTAACTTAGCAATATCCACGGCAATGCTATGGGGAATATCCGATGGCAAAGCTTCCACTTCCAATTCCTGCAATGCTTTTACGAGAATGCCATTTTTAGATTTAACCGCCGACGCAATGCCGATAAATTCAATTGGAACGCCAATTTTTATTTTTTCATCCATTCGAACCTGATAAAAATCAATATTTAAAATTTCATCCGTTACACCGTGATAGGAAACATCATAAATAAATGCCGGGTATTTTTTTCCGTCCACAATAATATTTACAATGGTGTTTTCTCCGGCTTCTTTAAATACTTTTTTAAAATCCTTAGCTGGCACCGCTAAATGCATGTTCGAAACACCCTTGCCATAGAGTTCGGCCGGGATTAAGTTCTGGGTACGCAATGCATGCACACCGCGACCCAATTGTTCGCGTTTTTGGACTGCTAATTCCATATAATTTATAGTTTTCCTATTATACCAGCTTATTAAACAATTTCAAGCGGGCCCGGACTACCGCCTTCACCGCCTCTACTGCCTCGGGTAACACCTTATAAGGAGCAATTTCTCCCGGGTGATCTCCCAAGCCCTTTTCCAGGCCTTCTCGCCAAGCCACTCGGATTTCCGTATTAATATGAATGATAGAAACGCCTGCGTCAATTGCGGCCAGAAAATCGGAATCTTTGTTGCCGGAACCCCCATGCAGGACCAGCGGCACTCCAGCTGCCTGGCGAATTGCCCGGATTCGATCGATATCCAAATCTGGATCCTTGCCAATGCCTAACATGCCATGAATATTCCCTACCGCTGGAGCTAACAAGTCCACCTTAGTTTCTCGGACAAATTGCGCCGCTTGTTCCGGACTAGTAAAATCTTCCGGCCGCAAAGCCGCCCCCTCTGGAATCTCGGTCAATACTTTGGAGGCCGAACCGATATAGCCTATCTCTCCTTCCACTAAAATATTCGGGTTAACCGACTTCACATACGCCACCGCTTCTTTGGTTTTTTGGATATTTTCCTCAAATGGCAATTTGCCCGCGTCAAATAAGATTTCATCATATCCGGCCGCTACCGCTTTTTTTACTTCTTCCAATGAATGCGTGTGATCGGAATTTAAAAATATCGGAAATTGATATTCTTCTCGCAAGGCTTTAATCAACGCGGCGGCTTCTTTCCGATCCAAAAATCCCGCCTCGCTTTCGGAAGTGCCAATCATCACCGGCACATTCAATTCCTGAGCGGCTTCAAAAATTGCCTTTAAAGCAATCAGGTCGGAAATATTAAAATGGCCAACTGCAACTTTATTTTGTTCCGCGTTTTGAATTACTTCCCGCAATAATTTTGTCATGATTCTATTTTATTAAAACGAATACTACCGGTATAAAAATTATCAAGCAAGAGTTTTTCCATTTTTTCTTCTCCCCCCGCATATTCCATGAAAATTTTTGTCCACATTGCTTCTCGTTGATGATAGTTAAAAATCACTTCTTTTCCCTCCATGAACGATACCAGTGACATTGCGTTATCTTCCAAATCAAAACTGACTACGTCTTCCTGACCATCTTGAAAAATTCCGCCTACCCAATCTAAGTTATTCCAGATTCGGAGATCAAATTTTGCATCTTGCGATTGAAACATTGTTAAATCCCGTTCTCCGCGAGACCAATGCAAAGATTCTGGATTAACCCGTGGTAAAGATAATCTTGGATCTTTATAATTTTCTTTAGTTAAATACCGCTGCACAATCAGCCATTCTCCATCCTGTGGTTTAAAAATTTCCGGAACATCGCCACGCAATAACATTTTAAAGCGACTGGTAAAATCTGGGTGGGATATGTACTGCTGGAATAATTTCGAATAAAAATCTACTTCGTGAAAATAATGCAACAATAAAGCAAAGTCTCGCAAAAATTTTCCCGGAATATCTTCTTTAATTGGATTGAGAAAAATTACACCGAATTCTTTTAAGTGGCTAACATTGTGGTGTTTCTTGGCAACAAATTTTATAGCGATATCCTGCCAGATTGGTCCAAGTACTTTTATTTCAATTTCTCTTGCCTCAAAATCATTCGCAGTAAAATTAGCATAAGCCTCTTCAAAGGTTTGGTGCATCCATTCGTTGGATTCTATAAAACGCAACGTGGAAAATACCTCTAACACATCATGATGTTGTAAAACCTCATCTATGGTTTTTGCCTTAAGGTATTTCAAGAGATTGGTGGGCACTCGTTTTCGCAAAATTTGTTCCGCAAATTCTTTTTTAAGAAAAAATCCTTTCCCCACTTTCGCAATCTTTCGAGATAAAAGCGCCGCTTTCTCAAATTCATTCACGCCTTCTACAATTTCAAAAAAGTCTAGCAATTGTTTTTCGTGGCTGAAAATTGTTTTCCTAAGCACGCTTAAAATATGAATCGTGGAACGAGTTTCGGAATCCAATGTTTTCAAAGTTCGGTCAATAATTTTTTCATTCTCCGCTGCTACTTTCTCCAAGATATTATTTTTTCCAATAAGACGCGTCATGGATTTATCTAAATGCTCCAAAAGAGATGAATCTACATTCAAAATTGTACCAAGATATTGATATGCGCTCTTCATAACGCTTGAGTGGTAATAGTAAGCGACTGATATTCCGTCGCTATTTCAAATTGTTTTTTTGTAATGATGCCTTCTGTTGCTCCAATTTCCTCCACCACGCCTGTCGCATTCGCTGTTGCCAACCGAATCGCAAAACAAATATCTTCGGCAGTAAATTCTTTTGTTTTAGATATTTTCTGCCGATGCATTAAACCGGCGACAAAGCCGGATCCGAACGCATCACCAGCGCCAGTGCGATCTAAAAGTCTTTTTTCTTTAAAAATCCCTGCTTTATACAAAGTTTTTCCATCAGATACGGTTACTCCACTTTCCCCATCAGTAACCGCAACAATTCCCGGCATCAATTCATCAATTTTCTTAAAAACTGCTCGCGGATCTGTAAAAGAAATTCCAGTTAAAGCCGCTGCTTCCCCAGAATTTAAAACTAGAAATGTTAGGTAGGGCAATGCTTCAATTATTTCTTGCCGGCGGTGCATAATATGGTAGCCGCTTGGATTGAAAGCGACTTGAATCTTATTTTTTTTCGCAAATTCCAATAACGGCTTTAAAAATTTATCCGATTTGCCCGCTAGAGAAAGATACCACCATTTGCTTTTTAACTTTGACCATGGAATATCTTTTTCTACCAACGTATCAGAAGCACCGTGATAACCGAGAATTGTTCTTTCCCCGTTTCGCAATAAAAGCACAGAGTAAGCGGTCGGAACGTCTTTGGCATAAGCAAAAATGGGAGTTACTTTATCTTTTTTCAGCCAGGCAAAAATTTCTTTGGCCGTAATATCCCTACCCACCTTGCCAAAGCAAGCGGTCCGAAAACCTTGGCGGCTAAAAGTAACGCTCGCATTGGAGGAATTGCCCCCCAGAGTCGCTAATATGCTTTTCACGTCTACTTTTTCTCCCAGCGGCAAAACAATCGCCTTTTTTAGAGATGTTTTTGGCCAATCTATCGTTTCGTAATCTACTACGAAAAAATTATCTTTAGTAATGGATCCAATCGCTATAATGTCATGCATCTTCTCCTGATTATCTCACATCAATCATTCCCCTGACAATCGCTACAAGCATATCCGGCGCCGTATCCGTTTTCAAAATATAACTCGTATTTTTAATCCCTTTGATTTCTTCTCGAATTTTATCGCTGCTATAATTGGTAAACATCACTACTGGAACATCATCGAATACGGCATTTTTTCTAACTTCTTTCAAAATATCCATACCCGAGATATCCGGCAATAAAATATCTAAAATCATTGCATTGGGTTTTTCTGCTTTGCCGCTGGAAAAGTCTTGCAAACGCTTTAAAACGTCTTTACCATTCATCAAACTCTCCATTTCAAAACCGCCTTCTTCAAATGCAATTTTATAAAGCTCCACAATATCTGGTTCATCTTCTACAAAGAAAATTTTAAATTTCTTTTTTGCCATGCACAAATTTCGTCAAATGAATTTAATTATAACACACCAATAGTATATCACAAACCAAATGGCAATTCGACAATAAACATTGATCCTTTGCCTCGACCTTCCGATTTTACCGTGATATTGCCTTTATGCGCTTTAATAATATTCCGGGACAGCACTAAACCCATACCCCGGCCAGTGGTATATATTTTTTCCGCTTCTTCACCGCGTTGGAAATAACTTCTAAAAAGTTTTTCTATTTCTTCTGGCGTAAGACCAATACCCGTATCTTGGATCTCCATGTGCAACATTTTTATTTTTTCAATGGGATGGACTATTACCGTTGTCGTAACCGCCACGCCGCCAGAAGGAGTATATTTAACGGCATTATCAATTAAATTATAGAGTGCTGCTTTTATGAATTCCCGGTCTAGATTTAACGTAACTCCATCCGCTTCTGATGAGAAATCTAATTTAAAATAAAGTCCACGTTTTTCAATTTCTGGTTTTAATTCATCTAAGATTTCTTCAATAATTTTTTTAAAAAGAGTGGATTTAAAATTAAAAACTGATTTCCCCACCTCTAATTGCGACATATTCAAAAAATCATTAATTAAATGCGCCATTCGATCGGTGGCCAACGATGATTTCTGAAGATAAGATTGCATTTCTGCGCTCATTGCTTTCGCTTCTTTGGAATTTAACGCCGTCTCCAGAAATCCCTTGATAATCGTCAATGGAGTGCGTAAATGATGTTGGGTAGTAAGGATGAATTGGTCTTTCGCTTTATCCAATTCTTCTTGTTCCAAACGAGCTTTCTTTTCAATTGCGTAGGCCTTTTTAACTTCCTGGGTTTGCTCGTCCACTTTCTTTTGGAGGTTAGTGTTGAGGTCCGCCAATTGAGAAGTCAATTGTTCTAAGCGTTCCCTTTGTCGGACCTCAATCAAAGCACTTTGGATCAATAAACCGCCAAAGAGAATGACCAAAACAAAAAGGCTAGTATAAATAAAAGCTTGTTCTTGGGTTGGAGCGGTAAAAATTTGTATGAGAAAAAATAAAGCAAAGAGAAAAGAAAAAATTTCAGCGGCTACCGCTTTTAAATTAAATAATCTGTATCGGGTAATCGTATAAGTTAAAATCAACACAAAAGGCACTCCGCCAAGATACGCAATCGGGTACACTGCAATTTTATAAGCTGGTAAAAAACCCAGCGGCCCAAGTGTGTATAACACCACAAAAGCAATAAATGCATATTTTGCCCGTTGTTTTTCCGCGACATCAGAAACGTGCTTGTATCGCTGATATATAAAAACAATGCCGCGAATATTGAAATAGAAAAAGAAAACAAGGAACGCATGGTGCCAAAATTGGGCAAGGGTATGTTGCCCCCATTGATATTTAAATAGACCAGAAACAAAGTAATCAGTTTGGCTTATAATCAAGAAAAAAACAGTCAACGTATATCCAACGAATAATATCCATCGGTGGATTTTTATTTCCGCAAAGGCCGCTCCAAATTGATAGAGTAACATAGGCAGCATAATTACTCCGAGATAAATAAATCGGTCCCAAAAAATCGCCAATTCATCAGTCGGGCTGATAAAAAGCATGAAGGTGCCAAATAACCACAAAGAAATGCAAAAACTGAATATACTGAAAAGTATATTCATGTTAGATCGCCAATTTTGCAACAGCACAAGAATAGCAAGTGTTAAAACCAAAACTGCGCTCAGTAACGGCATCGCAGTCACTAAATTGATGTCGGTAAAATCATATTGAAAAATAAGCCGCTCAAATAACATATACTATGCGCAAGGCAACGTAATAATAAAAGTTGCGCCCTTTCCTTCTCCGCCGGATTCCGCTTGTATGGTTCCTTTGTGGAGTTCAATGATTTTTTTGGACAACAACAACCCGATGCCCCGTCCGGCAATGTTGATTGCCCTGGCCAACCTTCCTCGTTGGAAATAATGCTCAAAAATAATTGGTAATTCTTCTTTTGGAATGCCAATGCCAGTATCTTGAATAGAAATGCGGAATGCCTTTTGTTGATGAGAATCACTCACTATAGAACAGAGGGTTATAACGCTGCCCTGCTCAGTATATTTCACCGCATTGTCTAGAATATTATATAATGCCTCTTTTAATTTATGGGCATCAATATTTAAAATAAGATTTTCCGCGCCATTTTCAAAGTGAATTTCGTACTTTATTTTTTTCCGTTCAATTTCTGAAATCAGTTCTAGTCGAATATCTTCTAAAATTGATTTGATATTTGTCGGGCCGGTTTTGAGCACGTTTTCCCCCGCCTTTAATTCAGAAATATCCAATAATTCATTGATTAGCCGAGAAATTCTTTCAATGCCTTCCGCAATTTTATTGAGATACGTTTTTGCTTCACCGTCTAAAAGCATCAACTTCTTTGCAAGCGTCATATGGAGATATCCCTTAATGATAGTCAGCGGGGTACGCAAATGATGCTGCATTGTTAAAATAAATTCGTCTTTGGCTTTATCAATTTCCTCCAATTCTATTCTTGCTTTTTTTTCCACCTCGTATGCTTTTTTAATCTCCTTAGTTTGTTGATCTACTTTGTCTTGCAAATTTACATTTAAATCTCTTAATTTGGCATTGGCTTTATCCAACTGTCGCGATAAAGCTTCTGATCGTTCACGGTGAGCAACTTCATTCCACACGCTTCTGATAATCGAAAGTCCGAATAAAAATATAATCGCAAACATGCCCGCATCAAAGATTCGCTCCTCAAAACTAACTGCCAAAAGAATACGCACAAAAAGAAAAGTCCAAATGGCAAAAATAAAAAGCTCGGTGGCAATAATTCTAATATTGAATAAGTGGTGCTTAGTGATACCGTAAAACAATCCCAATACGAAAAACGGAATTAAGAGTCCGCCAAGCGGAGGAACAACGATGTCATACCATAATAGGTAGTTAATAAAAATGCCTATAATTGCAAACATAACGCTAATAAAAATAAATAACAGCTGGATTTTAACGATTCGCTCTGCGCCATGCCATATTTTATACAACATCCAAAAGCCATACATAAATGCCACGCCAGAAAAAAGAAAAAAAAGTCCAAGGGCCGGACCAGGAACCGGCCAAAGCAAAAACCAAATCTTGGGCGTATTTCCTAAAATAAAAAATTGGCTGACTCCAATGATATCTAAAACAACAAACATAACTAGCGCGATTGCAACAGAATAAAAAAATCTTCTTGTGCGATCATAGATTTCCGGTTTTAAGGATTCAACAAAACGAGTAACAAAATCAACAAAAAAAACGGAAATTAAAATAGCGCAGATTATTCCAAGTTGGCTAAAAAAAATGGCTAATTTCGAATTAAACGTGCTTTGCCACAAAAAATGAGAAATAGCCCATATCGATACTATGAGCACCAACCTGCCAAAAGCTCGGGGCATTTTATATTTAAATGCCGTAATCAATATAAAAAAACCCAAAATCCAGCTCGCAAAAAAAGTCAGGATCATCGAAAGCGAGAATAAAAAAGGAACGCTTAGCTGGAAACCCATACGTTTAATAATAACTGAATATAAGCCTTGCCGTCATTCTAAAAAGTTAATATCTTCTTGCGAAATTGGTTGTATGTTAGAATGAAAATATGCGACAACCTATCCCTCCGGAATCATTGCGTTTTATTAGGCATCAGCTTAAGGGACCAGTGACGGTGATTCACGGCTATCTTAGTTTTTGGCAAACGGACGCCTATAAAAAATTTTCTCCGGAAAAGCAAAGGGAGTTTATTTTGAAAGCTTTTGAAGCTACCGAGAATCTGGATAAAATGATTAATGAGCTTTCCGCATGAAATCCGTTAAAATTTTATTTATTGAAGACGATGATTTGCTTCGTTCCTTGTTCAGTGAAGCACTGACGCTAGATACCGAGCGAGCATATACCATTCTCAGCGCGTTGGATTTAAAATCCGGCAAAGCAATTTTACAGAGCACGCAACCAGATATTATCGTACTAGATTTAATTCTTCCTTACGATAAAGCAGCTAATCAAAATGATTTAAGCGAAAAAATGGGCTTGAATCTTTTAAGGGAAATTAAACAAGATTCCCGATTAAAATCCGTGCCAGTCATTATTTTTTCTAACCTTGGCGATGAATCTATCAAAAAAGAAACTCTGAAATCCGGAGCCACAGAGCATTTAATGAAATCTGAAACTACTCCAGAAAAATTCTTAGAAATTATTAAACGATTGTTGCAGTAATTTTCTTGCGTTTCAATACTTTTTTAATTGCGGTTTTAATAGATTGCACTCCCATCCCATATTTTTCAATTAAAGCAAGCGGGGGGCCAGATTCACCAAATGTATCTTGCATACCGATAAATTCCATTGGCACCGGAAAATGACGCGCCAAAGTTTCGGCCACCGCTCCGCCTAGTCCCCCCTTCACCTGATGCTCTTCAATCGTAACTATCGCCCCACAACGCCTTGCAACCGCAATAATAGTTTTTTCATCTAGCGGCTTAATAGTGTGACTGTTCACTACCATCATTCCAATTCCTTCTTCTTCTAATTCTTTTGCCGCAAGCAGGGCCTGATATAACAGTGACCCGCAACCAATCAGCCCTACTTGCGGTTTGCGAATTTTGCTTTTTTTACCATTGGATTCCCATAAAATTTCCGCCTTTCCGGGAATAAAATGGGTGTTTTCAGTGGAAATAATTGGCATTTTTTCTCTGCCAAAACGCAAATAGACTGGTCCCCAGATGCGCGCTGCCGCAATAGTCGCTTTTTTTGCTTCAATTGCATCGCAAGGAACAATGACCTTCATATTAGCAATAACTCGCATAGTTGCGATATCTTCAATCGCTTGATGCGTTGCGCCGTCTGGGCCAACTGAAATGCCGGCATGCGCTCCGGCAATTTTGACATTAGAATTATTATACGCAATCGTCGTTCGAATTTGTTCCCAATTCCGTCCAGGAGAAAAAGTGGCATAAGAAGAAATAAATGGGACTTTCCCGGAAATTCCTAAACCCGCCGCAATGGCCGCCAAATTTTGTTCTGCCACTCCAATTTCAAAAAAACGTTCTGGGAATTTTTTTGCAAAAGCTTCCGATCGAGTGGACTCGGTAAGATCGGCGCACAGCACCACCACATTTTGATCTTTTTCTCCGGCAATCACCAGCCCATCGCCATATCCATCGCGAATTGGACGCTGCTCCACATCTTTTTCAAATATCCCAGGATTAAGTTGTGTATCAGAATGTGTCATAAAAACTTTCTTCCTCCCACCACTTTTATAGTAAAAGTGGTGGGAGGTATGAAAATTCTCGAGAATTTTCTTAAATCTTATTCCTGCGAATCATCTGCCTCGCAAGAAGAACAATTTTCGTTGCTAATTTTTTTGCCGATGGCAAGAACTCCAAAAAGCAAAGCATTCCAATACCAAGCTAGCGGTTCTAATCCAAACACCAACGCGTTTTCATATGGCTTTGTCTCATTTATAGACGCAGCAGTTTGAATCGCGGCATTTTTATAAATGGAAACCCAAGCAAAAATTAATGATACCGCTGCCGCAACCCACAAGACATTACCGATAATTGGCTTCCAACAACAAATCCAATGATTTTTTCGATGAAACATTGTAGACATTTTATTAACTTAACGACCTTTTGTTACTTTGATCAGTATAGCAATTATTGGTGTTCGGATTCAATCTGGCCCTGTAAAGTTCGCAGCTCATACAGAGCCCGCTTAGCTTCTTCGGGATTTGGCGGTTTGCCGTGCCAGGTATAATCATTTTCCATAAAACTTACTCCTTTGCCGGGAATAGTATGAGCAATAATCACTGTCGGTTTTTCATAGACTGCCTTAGCTTCATTAGTCGCGTCAATAAATTGCTCAATATTATGCCCATCAATTTCAACTACATGCCAATTAAATGCTTCATATTTCGCTTTGAAGGGCTCAAGCGGCATAATTGTTTCCGTAAACCCATCAATTTGGATATTATTCCGATCTACGATTGCGGTAAGATTATTTAATTTATTTTTTCCAGCAAACAAAATTGCTTCCCAAACATTACCAGCATCGTGCTCGCCATCAGACATCGCGCAATAGACTCGATATTTTTTCTTGTCCAAACGTCCAGCTAAAGCGATGCCAATCGCTTGAGATAAACCAGACCCCAACGGCCCAGATGTCGTTTCTACGCCCGGCAAAGAAGTTCTGTGGGGATGCCCCTGTAAACGAGTGTTTAATTTTCGAAGCGTCAGTAACTCTTCAATTGGGAAATAACCAGCATGCGCCATTGCCACATATCGCACCGGACAAATGTGGCCATTAGATAAGATTAAACGATCTCGCTCCGGCCAATCTGGTCGTTTAGGATTATGATTTAAAACTTGAAAATAAAGTGCGGTAAAAATATCCGCCATTCCCAACGGCCCAGCCGAATGGCCAGATTTCGCCTCCACTAGCATTTCAATAATATCTTGGCGAATTTCATTGGCTTTTTCTTCTAAAAATTTTAGTTTTTTATCATGCAGATTCATACATGTAAAAAGCGAGCTCCGATAGCCACGCCAAAAGAAAGCGTAACTATAATTAATGCTAAAAATGCTAATTTGAACCAGCGCATAATTGTTGAAAATTACGGTATGTCATTGCGGGATCATCACTACTCCAAATGGCCGAAGCAGATATTAAAATATCCGCGCCCGCCGCTTGAATCGGCAACGCATTATCTAAAGCAACTCCGCCGTCTACTGATATTGTAACATTCGAATAATGCGTCCGCAAAAAACGGACTTTATCTAATTGGTCGTTACGGAACATTTGGCCAGCGCGTCCGGGTTGAACGGCAAGAACAAGGACACGGGATATTGTGGCAATATTTGTGAGACGTTCCACGGAAGTATCGGGGTTAAGGGCCACAACTAACTCTACTCCGGCTCGCAGGCATTGTTCCTGAATGGAGGTAAAATCTTGTAACGCTTCAATGTGCACAATAATCCGGCGAACACCTGCCGTAATCCACTGGCCAATGACTGCTTCTGGATTCTGAACCATGAGATGGACTTCTATTTTAATGTTTTTATCTTTTAAAGACGATAAATCTTCCGGATTATTCCAAAGCGCATTGCCGGTAAATTGCCCATCGGCCACATCTATATGAACCCATTCCGCGCCAAAATCACCCGCGCGTAATATCTTCTTTAGAATCTCTGGAAATTTAATTTCATTGATTGCGGGAATAATTAACATCTTTTTTGTTCTATATCTGAAATTTTTTGAATTCGGCGGCGATGACGTTCTTCTCCGGAAAACGGTGTTTGAATCCAAGTACTGACGATTTTTTTTGCTTGATCCTCACTAACATAGTCTGCCGCAAACGCCAATACATTGGTATCATCATCATTCCGAGATGCCGCCGCCTGATCTGCATCTGAAACCAGCGCGCAACGCACGCGGGAAAATTTATTCGCAACAATATCTACTCCCACTCCGGACGCGCATAATACAATTCCGCGGGATTGCGGATCTAGGCTTACTTTTTCCCCCACCCGAGCGGCAAAATCCGGATAATCATCATCTTTCTCGTATTGAATATTGCCGACATCATTCACTTCATAACCAGTCTGTTCAAGAAAATCGCGCAAAACTTGTTTCAATTTAAAACCCCGATGATCGGAACCAAGATGGATAAGCATTATAACGTTTCTGCTGCCCTTAACACGTGACCGACTAGCGTGGTGGTATAACCCCATTCATTATCGTACCAAGAAAATACTTTCACTAAATCGCCATCAATGACTTGAGTGAATTTTAAATCCACGATTGCTCCATAAGATTCTCCAATGATATCCGAAGATACTATTTGATCTTCGTTGACTTTCATTATATTTTCCCAACGCTTATCTTTGGCGGCTTTGCGAAATATATCATTGATTTCCTCTACGGTAGTACTGCGTTTTGCGATAAAAGTAAAATCCACCAAGGAACCGGCAATGACTGGCACCCGAATCGCCACGCCATCAAATTTCCCCAATAATTCTGGGAAGGCCCGAGCCACGGCAATCGCCGCTCCGGTCGTGGAAGGAACAATATTCCCCGCCGCCGCTCGGCCGCGCCGAAAATCTTTTCCTTTCGTTGGCGCATCAGTTAAATTTTGGGTGGCGGTATAACCATGCACCGTATTTAGCACCGCCTTTTGAATACCCACCGTTTCCGCCATAATTGCCGCCACCGGCGATGCGGCATTAGTCGTGCAAGAACCATTAGAAGTGATGTTGCAAGTTTTAAATTGCTGTTCATTCACTCCTAAGAGTATGGTTTTTGCGTCGGTCCGTTCGTCATCTTTCGCCGGCGCCGTAATCACCACCTTTTTTGCTCCCGCAGTAATATGCACCGAAGCTTTTTCAAAGGATTCAAAAGCACCAGTGGATTCTACGACAATATCTATTTTTAAATCTTTCCAGGGCAAACGAGTGGGTTCTTTTTCTTGTAATACTTTAATTTTCTTTCCTTTTACGATTAAATCTGAACCAACCACTTCTATGTCTTCAGAAAATTTGCGGTATACCGAATCGTAACGTAAAAGATAGGCAAGGTTTTCTACATCCCCCAAATCATTAATCGCGACTATTTCCAAATCTTTATGATTCCATGCTTGCCGGAAAAAAAGCCTTCCAATCCGACCAAAACCATTAATTGCAATGCGCGTTTTCATATGTTAATAATTATAGAACTTTTTTATTGAAGATGCACGATATCACCGATTTTAATGCCCTTTTGAGCCGCAATGCCGGCTTTTAGTTCAATCACTCGATTCACTGGTTGGGGCGGATAATACTGCTCCGTAGATTGAAAAGGCACATTAGGTTCAATGCCCACAATCACATCATCTTTAATCCAAAGAATATCTATGGGAATTTTCATTCCTGCCATCCAAAAGCCATGGTTTCCATACTCGTCAAAAAGAAAAATCATTCCCCGAGTATCCGCTAAATCCAAACGCCCCGCTAATCCTTTGGTCTTTTGCCCCATCGTTGTTGCGACATCCATATCAAAAACCGCATCGCCGATTTTCACTTTCATGGTTTTATGGTTAACCGCAATGATACTCAAAAATAATCCAGCCACCGCAAGCGCCATAAATAAAAATCCTCCCAAGACAGTTTTTCTGATATGTGTAAGCATTATTAGTAAATATAACTCAATTAATAGCGTAGCCCAAAAAGTACGATTCCCGCAGCTACAGCGACATTTAAAGATTCTTTTTTTCCATGCATGGGAATTTCTAAAATAGAATCGGCTTCTTTAAGAATTGGTGATGATACTCCTTCTACTTCGTTGCCAAAAACTAAAACGGTTTTTGCTTTTACTTTTTTGCGAAAACAATAATAGGGTTTCGAATTCCGTGACTGCTCGACGGCCCATATTATAAATCCCTCTTTTTTTAATTGTCGGACACAATGAAGTGAGGTGCTTATCTTTTTCCACATAATATTCTTTTCCGCGCCCAGGGCAACTTTGGAGAATTGGGAACGCACCGTGCCAAAACGATCCGTTGGTTCCGGAGTAACGCCGCAGAGATAAATCCTTTTCACTCCCGCCGCATCCGCGGTACGAAAGATTGAACCGACATTGTAAAGACTGCGCAGATTATCAAGAACGATTACCATTCAAATATTCTTGAATATTCAAAATCGCTTTCACCGCATCTCCCGCAGAAATATTATTTTGCCGATAGGGCGACATTGTCACATCTCCCGCCGCCCAAATCCCCAATTGGGAGGTTTGCTGATTAACAGCATTCACAATAATCTCGCTGTACGGAGTTTTTTGCACCAAATCACCAAGAAACTCTGCATTAGGCATAGAACCAACTTCTATGAAAACACCACTCAGTTCCAATTTTTTCATTTCATTAGACGGCTTATCCAGATACGCCAAGCCGGTTACAAACTGTTGACCAAAAATTTCTTTGGCTTCGGCGTTGTAAATAATTTCTACCCGCTGATCTGATTTAATTTGATCAAACGTTAATGGATCGCCCTTAATTTTTTCGCTGCGCACCAACATATACACTTTTTCGGCATAAGACAACAGGTCCCGCACCGCTTCCAGGCCAGCATTGCCTGCTCCAATAACCGCAACGGTTTTATCGCTAAAAAGCGGCGCATCGCAGGTAGAACAATAAGCCACCCCTTTGCCATCTAATTCCCTTTCTCCTAAAATACCCAATTTTCGATGACGGCTGCCGGAGCAAATTAAAATTGTTTTTGTCTCCAGAATTTTCCCCTGCTGCGTGGCAACGGAAAAACCATTGTTTATTTTTTCTACTTTTATTACTAAATCGCCATCAATAATTTCTAATCCCCGTTGCGCGCGTAAATGATTTTCTAGATTTTTTGCCAAATCAAAGCCAGAGATAGACTGGGTGCCAATCCAATTTTGAATATCCGCCGAAGTAATAGATTGACCGCCAAAACTTTCCGCTATTAATGCGGTTTTCAATTTTTTTCTCGCAGCGTATACTCCGCCGGCAATGCCACCTGGGCCGCCGCCTATAATGACTAAATCATACATAGTATGTATTTATCTTTGAATGCCAAGCGCTTTCTCGATATCTGGCCGATTAAATCCAACAAAGATTTCTCCGCCAATATCAATTACCGGCACTCCCATTTGATGAGATTTATTAAACATTTCTCCTCGTTTTTCCAAATCAGTCGATACATTATATTCCTGGTAAGAAACATCGTGTTTCTGAAAAAACTCCTTCGCCATCTTGCAATATACGCAAGTCGGAGTGGAATAAATAATAACTTCTTTAACCGCCATATAGTAAAGTATACTTTAATTATAATTATTGAGAAGCTTGTATCGCTTGCTTCAGTAGTGGCTCAAATTGAGAATAGGGCAAAGCTCCCTCTACTTTTGTCCCATTAATAAATGAAGTTGGTGTAGCAGCGACCCCTACTTTTAAAGCGCCGGTATAATCATCTTCTACTTTTTGCTTATATTTCTGATCCGTAACGCACTGGGAGAAATTGGAAACATTTAATCCCAATTTTGCCGCCAAGGACATAAAAAACGTTTCGTTTAAATTACCATTATGTTCTTTCCCGTCCTTCACTTCCGCGTCATACAAAGCATTATGATATTCCCAAAACTTTCCCTGGTCCTTCGCGCATTCCGATGCTTCGGCTGCCGCTACTGATTCCGGACCTAAAAATGCAAAATGCCGATATACTATTTTCACTTCTTTATTTTTTACAAAATTTTCTTTAATCTTTGGCATTACTTGAGAATAAAACCGGCCACAAAATGGACATTGAAAATCCGCATACTCAATCAGGGTGACTGGTGCTTTAGGATCGCCCAACACCACGTCTTCAGCATTCAACGACAAAGAAACTGCAGCCCCAGAATCTTGGTTTAATACAGTATCTAGATCTGCCGTTGCCCCTTTTTTATTGGCAGTAATCCCGGTACTATATAGTACCGACCCGGCAATTAAAACCCCTGCGGCTAAAATACTAACAGGCAATAAATATTCTTTTTGCATAATATCCTCAATTATATATGATGAACTTACAAACGCAAATCCATGCTTACCTCTTTTCTTAAGTTAAAAACCCTGGTTCTTCTAACCGGCGACATAATTGTGCTTTATGCCTCGCTTATTCTTGTAGTCTTTATTCGATATCAACATCGGTTTTATGGACAATTTTTTAATTATCACTTGGAACCATTTACAATTGTTTTTATAGCGTGGCTTATTGTATTTTATGTGGCGGGATTATACGACCTTAAATTCCTTAAAAACAATTTTCAATTCAAACAACTTTTTGGATCAATCTTGCTGATTAATACCGCCATTGCGGCGCTTTTCTTTTATACCATGCCCGCATTTCAAATTACCCCTCGAGCCAATTTAATTCTTTTTCTCATTATTTTTGGAATCACCGACTACGTGTGGCGCTATTTTTTTAATTCCGCCGTCAGCCGAAATCTTTTTTCAAGCGCTATTCTGGCGATCGGATCTAACGAAACCATGCAAGAAATCATATCTGTAATTGAGAAAAACCCGCAATTAGGCTACGCAATTAAATTTTGGATGAAAGAAGGACTGGCGGACAAGGAATTTGAGCATCTTTCTCAAATTCTCATCACTCATAAAATTAATACTGTGGTCATTCCCGCGCACCTGAAAAAAGATCAGGCTTCGGCGAAACGCATATATCAAATGTTGGTGTTGGGCATTGAAGTAATAGAAATATCCGCGCTCTACGAATTAATTTTTAGAATGGTCCCGCTCTCAGAATTAGAAGAGGTGTGGTTTCTGGAGAATTTAGTCCGCCGCCATAAAATATACGACATCCTTATCCGGCCAATAGAAATATTTTTTGCTGCATTTTTCCTTATTGCACTTTTACCGCTCTTAGCGTTAATTGCCATTTTCATTAAACTGACATCTCGGGGACCAGTTATTTTTACACAAACTCGCATCGGTAAAAACGACGCGCCATTTACTATCTATAAATTCCGCACTATGCCAGTAGACGCAGAAAAGGCCGGTCCACAATGGGCAAATTACCATAAAGATACCCGGGCTACAGGAATTGGTAACGTTCTACGTAAAACTCATTTAGATGAATTGCCACAATTAATCAATATCCTTAAAGGAGAGTTATCATTCGTTGGTCCTCGGCCAGAACGGCTAGAATTTGTTAAAGAATTACGAAAAACAATTCCTTATTATGATCTTCGTCATCTGATTAAACCGGGTATTACCGGCTGGGCGCAAATTAATTACCGGTATGGCGCATCCGCTCATGATGCGTATCAAAAACTGCAATACGATGTATATTATATTAAAAACCGTTCACCCTTTATCGATAGCGCCATCATTTTGAAAACTCTGAAATTTCTAATTACCAATCATACTTAAAATGTTTTTCCCAAACAATCAGTCCCGCCTGTTAGCCAAAAATACGTTTTGGCTTTTTTCTGGGCAAATTATCGGCCGAGTATTGCGAGCTGTCCTAGTAATTTTTGCCGCTCGTATTCTTGGCCCGGAAAGTTGGGGCGCTTTTTCCTACGGAATGGGATTAATCGCATTTTTTTTAATCTTTAGCGACTTAGGCATCGGAGCAATTGTTACGCGGGAAAGCGCCAAAGATCAAGACGTCAGTCATCGTTATTTCGCGACTGCCTTAATCATCAAGGCTTTTCCTCTAATCATTGGGGTTTTATTGTTGATATTTGGCAATCGCTATCTTTCTAATATTTCCGAAGCGCAACAATTACTTCCTTTTATTTCACTCGTATTAATTTTTGATAGTTTGCGTAATTTTGGTTTTGCCTTAAGCCGCTCGTTCCAAAAAATGGAGTGGGAGGCATTTAATGAAATTTTGACCAATATTGTAATTGTCCTGCTTGGTTTTTTGTTTTTAAAAATTGAACCAACCAGCGCTTATCTTACCTATGCGTATATTGGCGGCACCGCAGCCGGATTCATGCTTACGTGGTGGTTATTTCATTCTTATTTTCGCAATCTTTTTTCTTCATTTACGCCAGCGCTGATAAAACCAATTCTTAGCGCTTCTCTACCCTTCGCTTTTGCAAGTTTCCTTGGGGCAATTATGATTAATACCGATTTATTAATGGTTGGTTGGTTGCGTTCTCCGGAAGAATTAGGCTGGTATTCAGCAGCGCAAAAACCAGTTCAACTTCTGTATGTTTTTGCCTCTTTATTTGCTACTAGCCTTTTTCCTCTATTATCTAAAAGTGTTGCTGATACCGCAACTTTTCGATCGCTATTAGAAAAAGCGCTTCGAATTGCTCTTCTGGCAGCAATCCCTATTACCTTGATTGGAGTTATTTTTGCTCAACCGCTGATACAACTTTTTTTTGGCAACCAATACCTTTCCGCTATTGGCACTTTCCAAATACTGATGTTGACCATCCTGATAATTTATCCATCAGTAATTGTCAGTAATGCAATTTTGGCCTTTAATCAACAACGTTATTTAATTATATTTTCTCTTATTGGAGCGTTGGGCAACGTAATTTTGAATTACTTATTAATTCCTATATTTGGCATTGCCGGCTGCGCGCTGGCAACGCTCGCAACCCAAATACTCGCCAACGCCTTCAATTGGTATCGTTTGCGCCGAATAATTGATTTTTCTATTCTGCATTAGTTCTTACTAATAACAAAAATAATACTGCCCCATAGGGGGCAGTATTATTTTTTCTAAGACAATATCTTAATCTTATTGTCCTATCTGCTTCAGTAGTTGCTGCAATTGCTCTTGAGCCGCTTTTAATTGCGCTTCAAGGGCCGTTGTTTCACCACTACTCGATTGCGAAGTTGTTGGTTTTCCAGAACCAAACACTTCTTGCAGTTTTGCTCTGGTCTTTGGACCCACGTACCCGAAACCGGAATCACCCGATTTTGATAAATCATATTTTTCCTGAAAACGTTGTACGGCTTTTTTCGTCAAAGGACCGAAATTGCCATTTACAATGCCTTCTGGATAAATACTGGTATCAGTCGCTAACCATTGCTGCAGGGTTTTAACTTCATCTCCTGAAGAACCCTGTTCTAATCCCCGTGTTAATACCTGGGGTGTAGATGGAGCGCTAACTGGCGTTGTTGCAGGAACAGGAGTTGTAATTTCAGAAGTCGTTCCATTTCCAAATACTTCCTGAAGCTTCGCTCTTGTTGCTGGACCAAGCCGCCCATTTCCTGGATCGGTAGCTTTTTTAATGACACCGTGCTTAATTTGGAATTTACGCACAGCATCTTCCGTGAGCGATCCATAGAAACCGCTGGCTAACCCATTCGGATAGATTTCCTTGTCAGTAGCCAAAAGCTCTTGCAAACGCTTTACATCATCACCGCGATTCCCCCGCACTAAATCTTTGTTGAACGCTGGAGAAACGGATTGTGCTCTCGGAGAAGCATTTTCTAATGCCGGAGCTGCCGGAGTAGCTGGTATCGCTGGAGATACTGTTGGGACTGCTGGTGTTGCCGGAGCTGCTCCGCCACCACCTCCTCCCCCACCTCCACCGCCACCACCGCCTCCGCCACCGCCACCACCGCCGCTATCACTGCTGCAGGTGCTACCGCTGTCCGGTGTAATCGTCACAGTCGTACTTGAATTGTTTCCTACCTCGATTCTCAATAGAGACTGCGTCGTGCTACAAGTAAAAGCGGTCTTGTTCACGGTTGGACTAACAGTAAAATTTCGCCGATCTGCTGAAGTAATTTCTAGAAATGTTCCCCCAGAACTTACATTAACGGTGAAGCTGTCAGAATTAATCACGAAATAATCCGCAATAGAATCCCGATTTGCCACTACAAAAGTATCACTGCCAATTTTGATTTCGGAACCGACGCCCAAAACTCCATCACCAACTGCCGCAATCGCCAGGCTTGCTGAAAGCAACCATGCTCCAATTGTCCATAGCGATTTTTTCATATTCGACTTAAAAAATCTTTAATTACAATGACTTTTATTTGCATGCACCGTATTCCCATACAGCCTCAAGACCTGCACGACCTGTCGTTCCCGTAACAGTTGCATAATCGTTAGTGCCGATATACAACCGATATGGTGAACCACTCGCTGATTGCAACTGAATACAACCACCTTTCGTAGTTGTCTCCGCAGCAATATATAGAGTTGTTGTTGCCGCAACTGTTGTTACCGCAATATCTCCACCCTGTGGAGTTGATGTACCAGAACCGATCGAACCTCTTACCGCAAAATTACCGCTAGAAGCAGTTGTTGTCGCTCGTCCCGCAACCGTTAAGTTACCGTCCACATTGATTGTTGAAGACGCGTTGATTGCCCCGGCATGGGTTTCCAAACCCGTTACTGCAAGCGTACTACTAAGTGTCGCCGCTCCAGTAAGTGTCGTCGCTCCAGTAACTGTTAGAGTGCCTGCTGCTGAAACATTACCAGTTAAAGTACTTGCTCCAGTAACCGTTAACGTTCCTCCGGTGTTTATATTAGTACTGATAGTTGAAGCGCCAGATACTAAACCATACACCGAAAAAAGAGTTACGATTATCGACAAGAAAACCGCTACGTATCGATAGTTATTGCTCAATAAAGAGCTACGCATATTTGATATAAATAAATTTAATTTTAATAAACTTCGACCAATCGTTAAGAATTATTCTATAAGTATATAATAGCTAGGGAAATCTGCTATAAAGCTGTTAATAACTTTTAGAGTTCCTTTTGCAGTTCTTGAATGTATTGCTCTCCCTCTGTTTTAAAAGCTGGATTTACAGTAATTGCTTCTTGCATTACGCGAATCGCCTCTTTCGGCGCATTAAGAAATAGATAAGCTCCGGCTAGGCTCTTCCGATATTCCATATTGGCTGGATTAGATTTCACCAATGCTTCCCAAATTCGCGCTAAACGATCGTATTTTTTTAATCGGGAATATACCTGCACAAGCAAAATATCCGCCACATCAGCAGTTTTATATTTCTCAATAAGAAGCTGGTCTGCTTCTTTCTGCTGGTTATTTAAAATATAAGCTGCCGCCAAATTCATTCTGGCTACGCCGAATTCTTTATCTAATTCAAACGCCCGCTGCGCCACTTCTACCCCATTCCCAAATTCTTGTTGCTGCAAATATATATCCAACATTTCAAAATAAATTTGCTGTTTTTTCGGCGAAACTTTTAAAGCTTCTTCTAAGACTTGAATCGCATTATCAGTTAAACCGACTTTACCATAAATAGTCGCCAAAAAAAGATGGGATCGAGGATCTAATGCATTATCGCGAACATTATTTTCCGCTTCGGCAATTGCTCGCCGTAACGCTCGGTCCTTGAGATCATCCGATGCCTGCGGCACAGAACCAACCGCTACCGCATAACGAACTAATTGTTCTCGCGCTTCGGTTCTGCCAAGCACGCCATTCGCTAATGCTGCTTGAAAATCGCTGTACGCATTTTCAAATTTTCCTTCTTGAAAAACCTTAATCGCATTTAATAAATGTAGGTTGGTTTGGAGTGGCCGCCAGTTTACGTAATATATCATTAAAACTGAAATCAGTACTCCGACAACAGAAAATACTGAAGCCCAGCGAATTGGTGTTTCTTTTTGAATTGAAACCGGTAAGTCCCCAGAAATACTATTAATCCAAGCTAGAATGCTGAAAAAGCTTATATAGGTGGCAATATTATCAAACACAAAAAAGTTTTGCAGGAAATACATGAAAAATAAAGTGCTAAATAATAGCAAAATTTCTAATTGAACGCGTTGTTCTCGGTAAAGCTTGAATAAACAAAAAATGGCAACTATAAAAATACTAATATAGCTCAAAAAGCCAACAATACCCGCGTTAATGAGCCAATCAAACACAATATTGTGCGATCGATCAAACCAGGGTTCTTGCGGCCATAATTCTGGGCGATAGTATTTGGCAAATACAGCCGGATAAGCTTCTGGCCCCCAACCCAAGATTGGCCGTTCTTTTACACCATCTAATCCCATTGACCAAATGGTAAAACGGGACGCAATTGTTTTTTCTTTAAAAGAAAGTGAGGTGAGCCGATCGAGATTAGGAGTAGATTTTACAAATTGAGTATTATGGAGCAATCCCAGTGTCAGCGGCACCACGATTACAACACCCAATACAATACCTAACCAAAAACGCCGCTTGATTTCTTGCGAGTTTTTCGGTTTCCATACGATTAAATAAATGCTTAAGGCAATAAAAAGTCCAATAAGAAAAGCAAGCACCGGACCGCGGCTTGCCGTAAAATAAATAACTAATAATGCAAAAAGCGCTGTAGTAATGTAAACATATTTAATTTTATTGTCTCGATTCCATAACCACATCAAACCGGCAATGCCAACCAAAAAAATAAGATAGGCGGCAAGATAGGTGGGATTGCCGATAGTGCCATCTACCCGGAAACCGCCTTGCGGCGATGGAAAAATGCCGAGCCGTTGGGCAAGGGCATATAAAATCTCAAATACTCCCGAAACAATAAAAAGATTGAAAAATACTATCCAATCGGATTTTCGGAATACATGGGTAATCACTAAGAAATAAAGAAAAAGATGGAGATAAGTTACTAATCCCTCCATTCGTTCAAAATTGGACCAAAACGCCCTGACCGGATTAACGCCAAATAAAGTCGCTAAACTGACAATGAAAATAAAAATACTCAAAGTAATCATTAGCGGTGTCCGCCGCGGCCGATATTCTTGATAAAATGACGCTAACACTACCCATGCTCCAAAAGCAATTTCTACAATGGTCCGAAAAAGAAATGCTTTTCCGGTGATATACGGGAAAAATAAACTTCGCGATACATAAAGCGGAATAAACGGGATTATCCAAAATCCAATCCGAACTACCCATAACAGGGCGTTCTTTAATTTTTGGGACAACATAGAGTTCAGTATAAAGAGCTTTCCCGCTTCACGCAACAGACTTTTTTATACTAAAAATCAGGTGTAATTTACTCCCCGGTGTCCGGACTTCATCATCGCGCCAAAATACATGCTTCACGTTCTTGCCGAATAAATTAAGAATTTCGTCCATCCCCCGTTCTAAACGCGTGCCCTGCGCTGCGCGGGAAGACATCCGGCGTGGAGCGGTAAAAGAGCAGGCGACCAAAGCGCCGTCTTTGGAAACCCGAATAATTTCCCGGACCACTTGCGATAAATCATAACAATAAGTAAATACCCAGCCGCAATTAATCGTATCAAAAGTATTATCTGGGAAAGTCATATGATGAGCATCCATCAGTAAAATATCCGGGCTATAGGTGAATAAATCAATGCCAACCACATTTTTGAAACCATGCCGGCGAAACAGCAAAGTTTCCCCCTCGTTGCGTGGACCAATACACAGCGTTCGGCCGGCTAAATTAGCTGGGACCAATACTAATAAATACAACAGCTGTTCTATGCGGGCGCGGCAAAAATAAAATAAATTAAAATTCTCCCATAAATTATGATTAATGACGTGTTCGTTGTGTTTTGTATCTTCGGAAACCGGAATAATGCTTAATCGAAAATGGCGACGCAACAAAAAATATAATGCCCGGCTTAGATATTCAATCTGAAGCATCCAACGGGACTGCCGGAAATATGCCCAAGGAGAATTTAACATTAAAGCTCGCGGTGGATATAAAATCCGAAAAAAAGAAGAAGAACGAATATGCCGCAACCACCAGATAAAATAAAAAATTGGGCTACGTTCCGCGAAACGATTAAACCAATAATGCACAATGCCACGAGTATCCACGACACCCATGGCTGGATTAGTATGAGTGCCCGCCACGATTTCCTTGGTTTGACGATCTACGTGAAAAAATAACGATGGGAAAGTATGTCCGCGATGGGCCACCGTAATCGATCCGCGGCCATTTGTTTTGGCTAAAAGTTTTTTTCCCTCTTCGCCAAAAACTTTATCCACATCAATAAAAAAAGTTCCAAAAGGAGGAGCGCTGACTTCTCGGCCGGATAAAATTTCTCCTTTTTGATTGTGTAATACCGGATTAAGCGTTACGTGATCAGCATAGCCCGGTTCCGTAGAATGATTAAAGGCAGTAATGAAAGTCTTTCGACTCTCCGTGCTAAGTACTGCCGGACAAAACATATAATAACTTTTGCGTTCTTTGTCTCCGGTAATATTAAATGCTGTTAGAGCCCCAAGGCCGATATGGCATGCTGGCCGTCCGGGTTTTATGGCGGACCATAAACAGACAAAATCACGTTGAGACAAACGCTCATCTGGCGCCACCTCAAACGGATGAACAATAAACATAATGCTTCCTTGAAAACTGGCGTGCCCCGCGGCATTCAACAAAGCGCCAGCATCCAGAACCAGCGTTTCCGCTGGTTTCAAAATTTTCGGTTGAGATGAAATCTCAGTCACCTGGCGCCCGTCTAGATGAAAAAAAACTGCTACCACTTCTTCTAATCCAATCCCAATATTTTGATAATGAAACTCGTTTCGTAGTCCTGGCTCGAGATACACATAACTGGAAAAACATGATTTGTGTTCATTTTTAAAAATCTCTTGCCAGAGTTGATGTGATTGCGCGGGAGATGTCATAAATGCTCGCCTAATGCGGTTTTGCCATCGGTCAAAAAAATAAATGGCTTAGCTAAAAATTGCTCTCCGATTACTTTAATGCCGAATGGCCGATCCCCTACGTGCGACGCCAAATCGGGATCCATAGCAAATAAATCTAGCTTTTGGCAGGCCATCGGCTTCATTGGAGAAACTGCAATCTTTTTTTCTTTGCCATCGGCGTTCGTAAAGTCCAGATTAACGGTCGTGCAAGCGGGGTGCCAAAAACGATTAAAACTGCAACCACTCGCAATGAATAAAAACGGCCGCAAACCCCTAGGCACAGAAAGACCGCTTGCCTCTCGTATATAAATCGGCCCATGACTTGATCTCGGTATATGAAGGCTATGCGCCAGAATGGCAGTATTCGTGCCGGGTATGTAATATTCGGTAAAGAACATACTGCCATGGGGTTGCGGTATAAATACATTCGACGCATCTGGAATTAAATATACGCGCAATACGCCAAACGCATCCAAACCTTTGACATCGGCAAGTTCGACTATGGTATTTTCTTGATCCTTGAGAACTCCTTCTAGTTCTACCGCGATTTTCCCAGTCCGGTCATAGCACTGAATCCGCCAACGCGCCGAAATATCCGCATCGCACATAAAACGAAAATAATTATGGATAAATACCCGAGTAAAGAATCCCTGTTCTCCGTGCATATAATAAGAAGTATTTCCCAATGTCAGCACGTCGCGAAAACGCGAAAGAAACGGTTTGGAACCGGATGAGACAAATTGTTTTATGAAAATTGGATGGGCGGCTTTACCAAACATAATTAATTTTCTGTAAAAATCGATTCGGCGGGCACTCCTTGTTTTGCAAGCCAAATTTTTCCTTCAGCGATAAAATTCGGCGCCCCAGCCATATATATATGAGTATTTTTCGAATCCTCAAGAGCAACATTTTCCCACACAGCGCCTATATCAACTTTGTCAGCTGGCGGACGAATATTAGAATATACAAAATTTTTGCATTTTTCCATCCACAACGCAAGCTCGTCATCAAAGGCAATCCAAGGATCTGAATCTCTCACAAAAGACAGTTGAACCGGCGCGGTGGTCTTTCGCACAAACAAAAGATCATGCAACATTGATCGAAAAGGCGCTATCCCCACTCCGGAAGTAATAAAATGGGCCGGTTGGGTTTCGCTCTGCAATACAAGTTTTCCTTTTGGCCCGGAAAAATTAATTTGGGTGCCAAGATTAATATTTCGGAAAAAATCGGAAACAATTCCCGTGGGCAATAACCGTATCAGCAATTCCACCTCATTCTGCTTATGCGGTGAAGAAGCAATGGAAAATGGCCGTTGAACTATTTGGCCGTCTGGCAACGTGAAATCAACCAATATATATTGGCCGCTTTGAAAGACGAATTTCTGGTCATTGTTTAATGCAAACCGGGCCAGCAAGACTGTCGGGGTTAAAGCCGTTTTCTGAATAAGGCGTGCTTGGTAAGAATCCATATAATTGATATAGTAGCCACGGACTAAGTTTCTCGCAAGGCATTCACCCGGAAAAAATAAGAGTCTTTATCTTTCAATAATTCCTTCGGCGTTCCATCTTCGCTCACTCGCCCATCTTGCAATACCACCAATTTATCCGCCAACATTATTGTTGACAGCCGATGCGCAATTGCAATCACCGTAATCTTGCCATGAAGCGACTCAATGGATTTTTGAATTGCGATTTCTGATTCATTATCCAACGCGCTGGTTGCTTCATCTAATACTAATATCTGCGGTTTGCGCGCTAACACCCGCGCCAGCGCGATACGCTGGCGTTGACCAGCGGATAATCTCATTCCCCGTTCTCCTACCATTGTTTGAAACTGTTGGGGCAATTTTTGAATAAACTCGTGGGCGTTAGCCATTGTCGCCGCTGTCATTACCTCTTCTTGAGTAAGAGTTGAGTTATAAAATCGGATATTATTTTCAATCGTATCATTCATTAAAAATACGTCTTGAGAAACATATCCGATTTGTTCCCGCCAATACCGAAGATCGATGTCTTCCATACTAACGCTATCAATGAAAATTTTTCCGCTTGTAGGAGAAAAAAACCGCATCAATAAATCAACTAATGTAGTTTTTCCAGCTCCGGACGGTCCAATTAAACCGACAAACATTCCTTTACGGATTATGCTGGATACATTGCGAAGCACTGGTGTTCCGGCATGAGCAAAACTCACCTGATCAAAATTGATTTCTTTCTGAAAAAATATTTTGCTTCCGCCACCTTCCGCTTCCTGGTGTCGACGCACATCTACTTCGTAATGCAACACGTGCTCTAAATGCGGTAACAACAAACTTACCCGATACATTTCCGATTGCGCTAATTGAATATTGGAAAATATTTTTCCGCTGGCGTACACGACAACCGCAAAAGCACCCAAGTTAAAAGCGCTGACTTTATAAAAAAAAGCAAAAATTAAAATAACAAACATTAGTCCAATCGGCTGAATCACCACATTGGTAATATTTCGAAGGGCCGCCATTTTCATATTAAATACCCGCATTCGTTCAAAAGACACAACTGCATTATTCAGCACTGGTTGCTCCACTAGCATCGCCTTCACCGTCTTCATCCCCAAAACATTTTCATTGACATAGTGCGCTACTTCTTTATAAAGGAAGACTACTTTTTCTGACATCATCTTCCCTCGTTGAAACAAAGTTTTAAAAATCCAAAAGCCAACCAGGCCAAGTAGCAATGTCGCGAACGCAATTGTCACCGACACATTGACGATTAGCATGCCATATACCAAGGTATTGACGATCACCAAAATCAACGCGCTAGCATACAAAAATAAATTGGAACTGCGCGTTAAATCGTTAGTCAAGATTTGATCCAAATATCCGAGCTTCTGCTTAGACATATACGGCCAGTTCGCGTTGAGCGACAATCGCAATAGTTTCGTGCGGGCTTCTTTTTCATATTCATAGGTAATGCGCGCGCCAACATGCGTCATCCAATACAAAACAAAAGCCTTCACCACAAAAAGCAGAACAATAAAAATCAGGAGCGAACGCATCGTATACCCGATATGCAACAAAGTAAAAAAATTAGCGATGCCTCGCGATAAAATATCATTGCCGGGAGCTTGGCTAGGATCAATAAAGGAAAAAAGCGGAATCACCGCGTTAATGCCAATTCCTTCCAGAATACCGCTGGCGAAACTTAAAAAAGTGACCAAAAAAATTTTAGATCGGTATTCGCCAAAAGCTTGCCACAATACTCGCCAGATATTGCGCAAACCCCGAAACCCGCTGAATGCCAGCAAATGCTTGTTATTCCAAATCATGATTTTATGCAATGACCCAATTTATTATTAACCCATTTTTCGATAAGAAAGTCACCCCTTTTCGCATTGACACGAACAATGCTAATTGCTAGTGTAATGGACACAAGTTCTTCACAACAATCTATAAAGGAGGTGCGTAAGTGCCGAAATCAATCTCCATGTTTATTCCCGCCTACAACGAAGCAAAACATCTGAAACACACAATTGACACCATTGAGCGGGTTCGAATCCAAAATGGCATTCAATCAAATCAGATTGAGTACATTATCGTAGATGATGGCAGCGACGATGCTACCGGTGAAATTGCCGAATCATTGGCGCGAAATTCATCGAACATCAAAGTTATTCATAATATCCTCAATCGCGGGCTAGGCTACAACTTAAAAGTAGCGATTGCGGAAGCAACGAAAGATTATTTTGGATTAATCCCCGGCGATAATGAAACAACCATTGAAACCATCAACATTATCTGCCACGAAATCCAAAACAACCATTATGACATCTACGTTCCTTATCAGGCCAATTCCCAAGCGCGGCCCTTGATGCGGAGAATTCTTTCCAGAATTTACACGTCGATGTTTAATCTTTTGTTCCGAATGAAACTCCGTTACTATAACGGCCTTTGCTTCTCAAGGCTTCCCATCTTAAAAAAAGCAAAGTTGATGACTGACGGGCCAAGCTATATGGCTGGAATTCTCATTCAACTCATCAAACAACATCAGGCAACCTACAAAGAGATTCCAATGTACGTGAATTCTCAACCGGGACGAAAAAGCCGTCTCTTAAAATGGAAAAATGTGTATCGTATCGCGAAACACATTTTTGACCTCAAGCAGCACCTCCGCACCGCGCCCTTAACCTAAACCGTTAAGGGCGTTTTCTTTTTGAAACGATGCCATAACAGTCGCACACTTTCGAATGCAAAAAGATATAACCAGGGTTCAATGGGCACTCGATATCGATGCTGACCGACTGGAGAAGCCAACACCGCATACAATGCGATAAAACTTATTATGAACAACACCGGCATATCCCATGCGTTATTAAATAATTTTTTAATTCCCAAGTATCCAAACGCAAGTAACGCAATCAGCAATGCCAGCATTTTTAACCCCAATGACAAAATCCACAATGGATATTTTTTAATCATCTGCAATGCTTCTGAAATTTGACCGCGCGCTACTGCCTTAATTATGTTGATATCCACTTCCCCCGGGCCGGGATTATGCGCTAATCCAAAATCTTTGACTACTGCTTCAACATTCACTTCGTGGTAAAAAAGCCGCGGGATATGAATAAATTGATACCAGGCAAACGCAATTGGATGCGCTTTCACTTCTTCAAAACCAATTTCCGCCAGACGTTTTGCATTATGCGGCTCATACAACTCGGCCGCGGTTTCTACGCCAATAATCTTTTTTCCTAATTCCACATAGTGGCCGTGATATTTTGGATCGGCGCCGCCACTCTGCCAATCGCGAACTCGATACGCGCTGTCAAAGACTGCCGGGAGTGTTATGGAAGAAAATTGCGGCACTTTCAAAACAGCAAAATTATAGTAGAGCCAGGGGCTAAGAACGATGCCAAAAACCGCTAAGGCGCTAAACATTTTTTTCCATGCGCGCAATTCCCCCGCGCACCACATTACAAATGGAATCATAATGAAAAAGAAAAAGAATTGGGGCTTAGTCAACGCCGCTAACGCCAACAATCCCGAAGCCCATTCTAAACAACACCAGTGTTGAGTCTGAATATACCGGATAAAATTCCAAAATGCGCCAAAAAGAAATAAAGTCGCAAAAACCTCGGTCATCATTACTTTAGATATATACGTGGAAGCCAAATAAGGCTCAACGGCAATAATGAGCCCGGCAAAAAAGGCGGCTCGTTCCGAAACTATCGTGCGGCCGAAATAAAACGTCAGCGCTGCGATTAATGCCATCAATAAACTTTGAATCAAACTAATATACCCAAAAGGTATCTTGAAATAGAGAAAGGGAATCAAGAATAATGGATAAACGGGGGTGCGAAAATTATCCGGCTTAGGATTTTCTTGGGGGCTAGCCGACCACACTCCTTTATTTAAAAAATTCTGCGCTGTATCCAGATAATTTGGCGCATCTCCTTCTAGAGCTAAGAGCGGTTGATGCGTACTCACTAGTCCCACTGCAAAAAGCGATTGCACCGCAATCGCGATAGTGGCAATCCACACCAATTTCCAATTCAATGAATTATTCATGGGGTAATTGTAAAGAACTTAAAACCATCTTTCAATGGCGGTAAATTTTCCATCACATACGGAATATCGCTTGCATTGAAAGCGCGCGTTATATCGCCATATTCTTGCGCGGCGCTGATAATCAAGAATTGAGCTTCAGGCGCAGCTTGAGCGATTTTAAAAAGATACTGGACTACGTCTTCGGGTTTTTTAAATACCAGCAGTAATCGATCCATATAGACTTGTTGAAAAAAACGGTGAGAACCGCCCTCAATGCCGGTAAAAGTGCCCATAATAATAGTATCGGGCGTAGTAATGCGGTTAATATTTTTCCAATATTCAATTTTTTCTTTCTCCATTACATTATTAGGCCACCCGCGGGCATAACGGAATGTTCCTTGGAAATGCCCCGCCCATAGGATTACCACCAGAAATCCGATTAATAATCTTTGCATTCTTGGCAAGGAAAATGATTTCCATTCCACTGTGAGGAGCGCAATCAATAACACAATCGCTGGTGTGACTTGCCTACCTTGATAACCAAAAGTGCCTACAATCGGCACCATCGCCGTATACAATAATCCAGAAAATAACAGTATAGAAATAATTATCAATCGCGCCCGGTCAATGATTTTCCACCGATAAATTAAAAACATAATAATCAAAAGCAGTGGGATAATAAATCGGGTGCGAATGTCTGTCAGATAACCAATAGTGGAAAGCGCCGCAACTATATTTTTCACCCCCATTGGCAATGAATCCAAAACTGCAGGCGCTTGACTGGCGCGAAAAGCAAAAGCGCCCCATAAATCCAAAAACATATCTCGCCATCCCAAATACCAGGCATTTTGCAGAATCTGCGTTACGAATGCGGCTATAGGAGCGCTCGCCCACACCAAATATTCTTTCCAATGGAATTTGCGGTTCCGCCACCAATCCCAAGCGCACAGCCAAGCAAAAATAAAAAAAGTGGAATCATACGACGAAATTGCTAAAAGAAAATACAAAGCCCAGATTCCCTTCTTCCATTTTCCTTCAATCTGTCGAAACTGTGATTGTTCAATCGCATATACGCTTAAAAACAAAATTGCGAATTTAAAGAAATCATCCACCGGTATATTCGCCAACGAATCCGCGTAACCAAGAAAAGTCGTGGAAGTAGTATAATAAAATACCGCAAGGATCGTTATCCACCAACGCCGACCGGCGATGAGGTGGATAAAACCGGCAAGCCACAACACCGAGCCATATGAAAACAAAAGCGCTAAGGCGCGAAACCAGACCCGGCTGTCTGCGCCCAATGCCGCAAGTACGCCATGCGGAACCAAGTATCCGGACGGATAATGCGTGTAATAAAGGCGAATACCAATCAATGCTCCGGTTTTTAAGCCATCTGCCAAAAAACGGAATTCTGGATAATCTAGGATTGCAATATTCGGATGATATCCGGAAGGTATAAAGAGCAAATAATTCTTAAGAAATCCATCCCGCGCCCAATGCCGCACTGTCAGCATTGTCTGCGCGGATCCAAAATCCCAATTATCCCAGCCTTCTTCGCGGGTAATTCTAGTGCCAAGGTAAATCAGCGACGGTAAAGTCACAATTATAAATAATAACCAGAGCAGCCATTTATGTTGCGCTAAGTTCATATTTTATATAATTCCCATTGGAGAGATGAGATGATTGGTTTTTGATTTTTTATTAACTCTTGAGCGCCTGGCGATTTCCCCTGCTCAACCAATATATAGTCTATTCGATACCGTTTCAATTCCAATAGAAAATCTTTTTTTAGGAAAGCGCGATAATTCTCCTCGAGATTATTGAGAAATACTTGATGATCATCGTAGTTAATGGTCTTTCCCATTACCTGCATGCCTAAAAATGAAACCATGATATTAGAATAATTTTCTTGGAGATAAGAATCCAGTGTTGCTGCCGTAACGCCTTTTAACCGCATATATACCAATTGATTATGAATCAATCGTTCGGTCGGTAATAAAAATGTCCAGAAGTTAGATATGTAGACATTACAGCGCGTGAACGCCAAGATGGATCCATTTACATACCGTTTCTCTTCCGTCAGCACAACGCATTCCGGAACCGCATTAGCATTGAGCCATTCCAATGCCGCTGCGTAATGCTGGCGGCCGCGATATAAATCCGCATTCTGAACATAAGTGGTAATTTGAGAATAAATTCCAAAAGTAATTGACACCAACAAAATTCCGACCGTAAAAAATTTAGTAACCAACTTTGGCAGCCACTCCAAACGTGACATAAGAATCGCTAGCGCGCTCACGCACAGCACAATAACGTATTGCACAAAATGATACGGCCACACGGTTCTGCCGGTGATCACCTGCTGGTTAAACACCACCAACCCAACGGCAATCATGCTCAATGCGACATACCACCATTGTTCCCTCCGACGAAAATGGTTGAAACCGCGTTTTCGATCATCTAACCAAGTCACGAACAAAAAAATTGCCAGCGTTGCCAGGGTTACTTTATTCAAAATCGGAATACGCGTGATAAATAATCCATTGCGCATCACCGAATCAATATATCCCTCGTTTCCGGACGCATTCCAGAGATTATACCAATACGGCAACGATATAATTATTCCAATGAAGGCAATCCAAATGCTATTTTTCACCATGTCCCAGCGTTTTTGCAAAAACGCAATCAGAGTTAAAATCGCAAGAAAAGAAAGCATCGCTCCCCAACTGAAGAAGTAGCTAAGAATACCGCAGCTCAAGAGCAAGCCGCCAATTATCCGGCCCCGCCACAAGGAAACTGTCTGACTATATAATCGCCACACTGCCGCTACAAAACCAAATACTAAGATACCGCCAAGCACCGGATTAATCGGCCGGGTCCAGATTAAAAATTCATCCGGCCCGCGTCCGCCTTTCAGGAATCCGATTACGCTGCGATAATCAACCAAATCATATCCCAGCACCGCAAATGCCGCCGCGCCCAGCGCCCACCAACGCGTTTCTTCCGAATCCCTTCCCGCGCTCCGAATCAACGAATAAATTAAAAGAAATAACACCGCCGGCAATACTCCTTTGCTGATAATAAAAACCGTTGGGATGGAAATAAAAAATATTTTACTCGCGATCGCAAAAATTATTTCTAAAAGGCTGGGCGGCATAAACGGCGGGTGCGATTTATATTCCACAAACGGCACCGAACCGACTTTCCAATGACCTTCCGCGATTTCCTGAACTCGTCCGAGATATTCCAATTCATTGGCCGCCTGCGTCATATACAAACCGCGATATTCCTCTCCCAAAGAAATCGCAAACCAAAGATGCGGGGCAATGCTGATAATCGCCACTAACGCCGCAAGCGCAACCGCAATTTTATTATTTTTTAGCGCCGATATAATAGAAGCCATAAGCAATATTCTCCGCGGTTTTATAACGGGAGAAAATAATATCCAAAAAATTAAGCGGCGCGAATAAGACCGTAAAAAACAACACTAATATTTGTTGCAAAAAAACAATATTAAACGATAAAACTGTTGCCAACCATTCCCGCAATGTCCACGTCAATGCATAGGTCGGTCCCCAACCAATGCCAATTTCTTGAGTCTTGAAATCCTGAAAAAATGCTTCTACACCTTTTTTCGTCCAGCGGTGATAATCATTCGGCGCTGCGTGAAAACCACAGATAAAAGGCACTGAAGCATATACCAAGCCTTGCGGTTTAAGCACACGCCTAATTTCATCGCGAACTTTTTCCGCCTGTTTAAAATGCTCAAACGAAGATTCGCAAAGAATCGCATCTACGGAATTATCTTTAAACGGCAATCTGGCGGCATCAGCAACCACGGTCACATTTTCTAATGGATAAACGTCTAAATTTACTATATCTTTCCGAATCACTTTGGTTCCGGAAGCAATGTTGATAATCAATTTTCCCTCGGAAATATTTTTGATCGCTTTTGCCGCAGTCTTACCGCTAAAAAAACCCAAAGTGTAATACAAAGAAAACCATAGCCAAGAATGGCGTTTTAAAAAATTTTTCAGAGCCAGCATAAAAGAATTATCTTCCTCCCGATTATATTGTTCCGGAAGAAAAAGGATTGCTTCTCCTTTACGCGCATATTTTTTCTTGCATCCTTCGCACGTTGCTTCATTGGCCGAAAACGACAAACGCCCAGCGCATTCTGGGCATTGCAAGGAGTCCTGAAATCGTCTTAACATGTTAGATATCATATCATGGAGGCTTATTTATACGAAGATATATACCGCTACGAAACCAACCATTGGTGGTATCGCGTGCGGCGGCGCCTAGTACATATACTACTCGACAAGTACCTCTCTGGGTCACGTCCATTTACTATTCTGGATATCGGTTGCGGCGGCGGCAAATTGAATGAAGAATTGCGACAATATGGCAACGTAATTGGCGTTGATCCTTCCCCGGAGGCAGTGCATTTTTGTCAAAGCCGCGGGTTGAATAATATTTTTCAATCTTCTATTGAATCCTATGCCACCGACCAAAAATTTGACTGCGTGATTGCCCTGGATGTTTTAGAGCATTGTGAAGACGATTCGGCAGTAGTCCAAAAATTGCATTCATTTCTAAAGCCAAACGGCATTGCGATTGTTTTCGTGCCTGCTTTAAAAACTTTCTGGGGGCCACAAGACATCATCAGCCACCATTATCGCCGCTATACCCGAAAAGCGCTTCAACAAATATTTCAAAAAAATAATTTTCAAACCCTGCAGGAATCCTATTTTAATTTCTTGCTGGCGCCCCCTATTTGGATAATCAGAAAATTAGTAAATCTATTGAAAATTAAATCAGTTTCAGAAATTAAAATGAATCATCCAATTTTGAATAAAATCTTGCTGGCAATTTTCAGTCTGGAAATTCCTTTTTTAAAAGTGAGGATGCCTTTCCCTTTTGGGGTATCCCTATTGGGAGTATATAAAAAAATACCCCTCCCGTTTTAAGGGGAGAGGTATTATTCACTCTTGTCACGGAAACCCAGAACCAATCGCCACCAATTGATCAGCAGGATTGCCACAGCAAGTAATAAATGACTTTGCAGTTTGTAACGACCCGCCTCTAACGCGATTTCTCGCATATCCAGAAGACGAACAAGTCGTTTCTGGACAATATCAGAAGTCTTATACAAACAAAGAATTTCCTTTTCTTTGAGAAAGCCAGTTCGGTTGATTTCGTAGAGAATCTTAATGCGCCGAGCCGTTTCACTCATATTAAAGAAATGGAAATAGGTATAGGAGAAAGAACTATACACCAGGAACGCATATACTACGGCCGCTGTCGTTTGTTCCACAAACGAAAGGACATAGTAGAGAGGAAAAAAACCAATCAAGTAAGCGAGAATCTGAAGCGTTTGGATCGGTAATCGGACTTTGAAACGGCAAATAGAAACATGCAGCAAAAAAACCAGCAATGGCGAGAAGCAGAGAAACACGCCTAACGAGATTAAGGAGTTCATAAACTTAACCGGTTTGGAAGCCAAGGCCGAGGATTTTTCTGTAGGCGATGAAAGTGCGAATGACACAGAAACCAACGGGACTTAAGTGATAAGTATCCGTTTTCTTTTTGGCAAGACGAGAGTTAAGCAAGTCCCTTACTCTTTCTTTGACGAGTCGCCGGTCATTGAAGTAACTCAGAAGAGTTTGCGCTTCTAGACCTTCAGGATAATTATCCATAATAAGAAGAATTTCCAGCGATGGAGATATCGCTTGAAAAACTGGATAGGTCGCAATATAGGCTCCCGATAGAGAAAAATGAAGCAAATACCAAAGAAAGATGCTCGCAAAAGAAACGGGGTAGAAAAATCTCGCAGCGACAGCGAAAATCGGAGGAATGAAGAGAAAAATCACAAAGATAGTTCCCGAATCATTACGCGGCCGATTTAGGCGCCAGAGTATAACGTGAAACAGAAGACATCCAAAAAAAGACAAAATTCCCGCTAAAGTAAGCGAAAGAGCCATAGCCCTACCTCCTTGATTAAGATTTCCGAGTAAAATTACTAAGTTGCTAAAGGTAAACTATCATGATTTGGCTATGCGGGCAAATGAATTACCGAAATCAAAAAACCAGCGATTTCCATCGCTGGTTTTTTAATTAAGAACACATCTTGTTTAAATAACAACCGACTCTAAGGTTTGCCTTGAACTCGACGAAGGAGCAGAACCTTTATAGAAGCCAGGTAGGATCATGTTGGCGATGCGAAGCGCGAACATGAGCAGAACGGCAGATTTCGGATAATACAACGTTTCGCGGTTGGAGTGGATAAAGCGGACAATCGGCGGCACGGCCTGATCTACTGAGACCGTAATGACGTCCCGAACCGTGGATTGTAATTTTGACGCCAGCTTGCCGCTGACGAAAATTCCAGTCGCCACCGGCCCCAATACAACCGACTTGAAACGCATTCCGTCTTTTCGATAAGCCCGATTAAACATCTGAAACGAACGGTACAACGCCAATTTACTGACAAAGTACCCCAGACAATTCGGATTAGCGAAAAGATTGCTCGTGGATGAAGCAGCTACGAATGTCGTGGCGCGATTCTTTCGGTAACGTAGCGCTTCAGACACGAAGTTCATCACGCCCATCAGATTAATGTCCATGACTTCTTGGTAAACATCAATCGAGAATCCGTCGAGGTTATCCACCTTGTTAATGCCCGCGCTCAATATGTAGATTGAAGGCAAGCGATTGGTCGTAGCCGCTTCCTTAAAATACGTACGTATTGAATCCATATCACGCACATCGAAATACTGAAAGTTGACCTTGGGAAATTTCTTTTCCAAGGATTCATCTTTTCGGCGATTGACGGCAGTCACCCGCCAGCCTTGGGCGGCATAGTGTTGCATCAGCCCAAAACCGATGCCAGAGTTTGTGCCAGTAATTAGAACGTGTTGATTTTCAAGTTGAGAATTCAAAATTACACCTCCTTTTTTATTCCCTTAAGGGAAGTTGGGTTTGGGACAGGGAATTTTTTGATTCCTCGCCCAATTGTAAACCAAGCAAGCGAAATAACCTTTGGCAAAAACCGCTGGATTATTTTTCTTTACCCGGGATGCAATCAATAAATGAGCTTTCCCAAGATTGTAATACGGAACTTTCGGATACAGATGGTGCTCATGGTGGTAATAGACATCCAAGCTACCAATCAGGAGCCGCTCAATCCAGTTGAATAACTGAAAAGAGTAATGATTCATCGGTGTTCCGAAAGAACGCGTAAAGAATGTGCCCCGCGTTTTCTTCTCCAGATTTGTAACGCCTAGTTGAATAGCTAACCCATGTTCCGCAATACCTCGGACGCGCATTAAAAACATATGCGCGGTTACCATAGGTAATATCCAGAGCAGCGCATAATGTATCGCGTTAAAGCTAAACACCATACCCAAGATCAATATTTGAACCAGGGCAATGGACGCGAATTTCATTATCTTTTGACCCAAGGTAACAGTCTCTACGTAATCCTCAATGGCTTCCTTCGGTTGATTAGCAAGCTTCCGATCATACATTAAGCGGATCGAAATCGCCGTGATTCCAACCAGATCTTTGAGGAAGAGCAGCCAGAGTTTGGGATTGCGAAGTTCGCAAATTCTGTATTTCTCCGTATCCGAGAGCGGATCACAGATTTGATTCGTGCACGCGTGGTGCCGCATATGCGGCTCCTGGTACCCTTTCAAATCCAGACCGATCGGATAGCAAGCCATCCAGTTGCCGAACCAATCATTAAACTTTCCTTCGGCGACTAAACCATGCGCCGCTTCGTGGGCCAGCTGGAGAAAAACTCCGGCTCGTCCAGCCATCAGGAACATGATTACCGGATACAGAATATATAACAGGGGCGATTGCAACAGCAGATAAGCTTTTACAAACACCGCTAGGAGCCCAAAATTAACCAAGGCGGCAATGACCGGCTTATGCGGTTTTAACACCTTTAGTTCGGCTAAAGCTCGCTTGTCCACATCATACCAGTGGGGACCGTAAAGGACCTCTTCGTTCATCAATGCTTTCATACTGCCTCCTTTATATCGAGTTTATCTAAAATTTTGCTATCAATATGCTTTTTGCAGCATAGCATTAGGAAAAGAAAGCGTACAACCTCTCTTCTTAACGTTTAACTCCAATCACTGTCCAGCTATTCCCATTGCATGGATAAATTTCTACATTTTGAAGGCCAACATCCACTAAAAGCTTCCTCGCTTCATCTTTACGATAATAATTCGCAATCCTCGGAAGTAATTGGTCAAAACAAATGGAATGAATATGCCAAAGTTTAAATTCTTTTAATTGACGTAAATACGTATTTTTTGTCGGTAGGATTTTTACCAAAAGCCATAATGGCACGCTGACAAAATAAGTAAGGTAATTCAAAAGCCAAATTGGTAGGCGGCTCGTGATCAATTTCCGCACCGGAGAAACTAAACGAACAATCCATTCATTACCCTCATAGCCATATACCCAAATCAGTACTTTCCCGCCCGGCTTTACTGCCATTTTCATTTTTTGCAATGCGAGGTTTGGATTTTCCAAATGATGAATCACGCCAATGGAAAACGCGATATCAAACTGGTCTTGAAAAGGAATTTCATAGAAAGAATATTTTTCTACGCGAGTTTGGGGGAATTTTTGCAAATTCTTTTTTGCCGCGGCAATGCTCCGGTCATCCAAATCAAATGCCACTACTTCTTTCGCTCCGGCTTTCGCGGTCCAATAGGCATTCCGCCCCATGCCACAACCAGCATCCAATACGGATTTACCTGCAAAATCTTTTTTTGTTAGCGGACTCACCCACTTCCAAAACTGCTCCTCGTAGATTGGAGTCATTTCCGAAAATGTGTCCCACTCATAACCAAAACGTTCTGATGAAGCCATAAGATTTTTCGTAAATTAGGAGTTTCTATTTTTTAAATAATTTATTTCCGGAATCTGAACCTCCAAAAAGTTTTTTGGCATCTGCGATAATAGGAAATATTCTCCAATCTTTATTTTTGTTTTTGGCTTAGCGGTAAAAAGAAGCGCGATGCCAAATTCCCGTTTGCCGTGATACACAAAATAATAATTAAAAGATGGGTTGGAAATTGAAATATTTAATTCCTGACGAGCCACTCTTTTGAAAGCATCTTCAACTTTTTCGCCATATCTTAAAATGCTTCCTGGGATATGCCAACCGTCATAAAATTCATCTTTCCTATGTGTGAGAAGAACGTGTTGGTCGTCTGGCATCACCGCGAGGTCAATGGCGATTAGTGGCACGGACTTACAGAGCGCAATAAATACCGGATAAGGCGCTGGCAATTTAACTTTCTTCAAAAGTCTTACCAGCGTTTTAATCTCTGCGCCAGTTAATTTATTTTTAACATTTTTTTTCATGCTAGTCATTAATTTAATTCCAACGTTTACGCCATAATTCCAGCGCAACTAAATTCCAAATTTCCATACGATTATCTACTTTGCCTTTTTGATGATCATTCCATATTTGATCTATCGCGGCCGAATTAAACCAGCCAGTTTGTTTTAAATCAGTCAGCGCGTTGCCAGCAAAATCTTTTAATTCTTTCCGAAACCACTGTCCTAATGGTACGGCAAAACCTTGTTTTGGTCGCTTAGTAATTCTTGACGGAAAATATTTCTGAGCAATGCTTCGCAAGATATATTTTGTCGTCCAGCCGCGCAATTTATAATTCAAAGGCAAATTCGCCACATATTCCACCAATTCCCGATCCAAAAATGGCGCGCGCATTTCCAAACTATTTGCCATACTGACTCGGTCTACTTTAGTGAGTACTTGATCGGCTAAATAGGATTTGAAATAATATTTGAATAATTGCTCCCAACTGTCGCCTGACTGGCCAGATACCAAAGATTGATAACCTGTCATTTTTTTAAGATTACTATCAGATTGACTGCCAAGCCAAGCTTGATGGCGTTCAATTGGAGATAAACCGCGGCCAAGCATTAGCTTTTTCAGTTTGAAATCCAAGGATAAATAACCTCCAGAAGCTGGAAGCAGTTTTTGAAAAATCTTAATAAAAGGCGAAGCGATAGAAAGGCTTGGCTTGATTAAACCCCAATACTTCTCCACTAGCATAGTGGGATACCCGCCAAAGACTTCGTCGCCGCCATCCCCGCCCAGTACTACCTTCACATGCTCTCTGGCGAATTTCGTTAATAAATAAGTTGGTAGAATGGAAGCATCGGAAAATGGTTCGTCAGTAATTTCTCCAATTTTTGGCACGATTTCTAAGACATCTTTCGCGCTAACTATTTTTTCGTGATGCTGAGAGCCAATAATTTTAGCGACCATTCGCGCATAAGATGATTCGTCAAAAGACTTTTCGGAAAAACCGATAGAAAATGTATGTAAATCTGGTTGAGATTGCTTTGCCCAATAAGCCACTAGACTGGAATCAATGCCGCCGGAAAGGCAGACTCCCACCGGGACATCCGCAACCAGCATTTTTTGCACCGCTGATTTTCCTAATTCTTCAATTCTATTTTTTGCTTCTACAAAAGAAATTTTTTCTTCAGGCCGAAAAACCAGTTCAAAATATTTTTTTTGTTCTATAATGCCATTTTTATAAATAAGGTATTCTGCGGGTTCTAATTTTTTAATTCCTTGAAAAATCGTATTGGGCGATGGCACTTGGCCATACTGTAAATACTGTACCAACGAGGATTGATCAATGTTTCGCTGGATGCCCGAATATTTTTCTAATGCCTTTAATTCCGATGTAAACGCAAAGATATCTTTTTGCTCTGTGTAATATAACGGTTTTTCCCCAAAACGGTCTCTTGCAAGCAGTAGTTGTTTTTTTTGATTATCCCAAAGCGCAAACGCGAACATGCCTTCTAGCTTTTTCAGCACTTCAATGCCCCATTTTTGGTAACCGGCTAAAATTACTTCTGTATCGCTTTTGGTTTGAAATTTATATGCAGATGCCAGTTCGTTTCGTAATTCCTTAAAATTATAAATTTCTCCATTAAAGACAATGGTCAATGAACCATCGATAGATTGCATTGGCTGATGGCCGCTGGAAAGATCAATAATGGAAAGCCGTCGATGGCCGAAATAAACTGGCGGCTCAATAAACAATCCTTCGTCATCCGGACCGCGATGCGACAGCGTACTGGTCATCGCCTGAAGCGTGTTCCGATCACCCTTCCCGACAAATCCAACAATTCCGCACATAGTTATGAGTTTACTGTTTCTTCTTTAACAAAAATAGTTCGAGTTGCCGCTACGTCTCCAATTTTCCGGACAAAAATTTCCGCCAGCAACCCCATCAGAATAAATTGAATCCCCACAATGGTAAAAAGCGCAGTCAAAACCGGCAATGGCGTCAGAATAAAGCTTGCTCCCATCACAAATTTGAAATAGAGCATGCCAATAAAAGAAAGGAAGGCAAAGAAAAAACTGACGAAACCTAACGCGCCGAAAAAGTGCATTGGCCGATTGGCATAACGGTAAAAGAAAAGTAATGCCAGCACGTCAACCAGTACTTTGAAAGTCCGTAAGATTCCATATTTGGATTTGCCGTGCGCGCGCGGCGTATAACGGACCGGCACCTCGGTAATCCGAGCGCCATTAATCGCGGCATAGGCGGTAAGTAAACGATGCTCTTCGCCTTTTAACACTAATTCTTTCAAAACATCGCTGCGATAGACTTTTAATGTGCAGCCATGATCGTGAATTTGAATACCCGCTACCCAAGAAATTAATTTGTTCGCCAGTACGGACGGAAAGTGCCGAACAATGCGCTGGTTTGGCCAACGGTCTTTTCTCCATCCCGATACCACGTCATGGCCTTCGCGCAACTTATCAATCAGCAACGGTAAATCTTCCGGATGATTTTCTAAATCTCCATCCATTAGGGCAATAACATCGCCTTGAGCCCGCTCAATGCCCGCGCGCAACGCTTGGCTCTGGCCGTAATTTCTGCGCAAACGCAGCGCTATAATCGGGCTTAATTTCTGCAATTCGGCATAAGTTCCATCCAAAGAACCATCATCCACAAAAATAATCTCAAACGGAACTTGGAGAGTTCGCAGAGTTTTTACCAAACGATTGTGTAATTCAGCAATAGCTCGCTCTTCGTTGAAAATTGGAATGACGACAGAAAGTAACTTCATATTGTATGCAACCTCCCAGTGTCAGGAAAGGTTAATAATTACAATATAATACAATTTTTAGGGACTAATTACAAGTACTAGAAAAAACGCCTTACGATGAATCCGGGTATTAGCAATACTGCCAAAAAACGAAAATTGTAAGGATAACAATTATAATTTCTCTTAAAGGCGTCCAGGATGTATTTATTCACATTAATTCCTTTTCTCTTTGCTGATAAAATAATTGCCAAGATAAAAGCGGCAAAACGTTTCTGATGCCGTGCAGCCTCCCTCGGCATATATTCCCTAATTACATTCACAATCTCCCGGCTATCGTACAGATTAACCATCAATATGCCCGGAACAGAATGCGTCCAGTGGTTCTCGTTTTTTCTATGCAACACCAGCGGTTCTGCAATCAGGTATAATTTTCCCAATTTTGCGATACCCATAATAACCGGGGCTTGATACAAATACACATTGTCTTTGTGGACGTAATGCTTGGCTTTGTCCATCCAATCTAAAAATAATTGCCTCTTGCACGCAACCGCGCTTAGTAGGCCCGTTAAATACAGCCAATTTTCAATTTTAAATAATGTATTAGCTTCCGCTTCAAAATTTTTAACAAAGACATCCTTTTGGATATTTAATCTATCCTCCACAACGATTTTATAATCTAAATTCCTATTGTCCAAAGATAAAATATTTTTAGTATTGATAATTAAGTAATTTGGATTATGATCGTTAATGACTTGCAAAACTTTTTGAATAGCTCTATTAATAATCAAATCATCTTCTCCAAAGTGCCAGATATATTCGCCGCTGGCGGCAGCAACGATCGCTTCCATATTACCGGAGAGGCCAAGATTTTTGGGATGATTCAGGACTTTTATAAACTGGTGCTGACGGCTGATTTTATCCAGATATGTTTTCGTATCATCGGATGAAGCATCATTGCCGATAATTACTTCCACTTTGCCGACTAACCCACCGCTGATGATTTGGGAAATAAAACCAGAGACCGTTGTCTCTAAAAAAGCAGCTCGGTTGTACGTGGTGATTAAAACACTCAGCGTGATATTATTGCCCATTTTTACGTACAAGGTATTTTTTAAATAAAGATTTAACTGGGCTGGGCACGGTTTTTAATTGGCGATAAAGGCTATAAATAAAATATCGAGTTAGCATTTTAAATTGGCAAAAGCGAGTATTGAATCGATCTAACCAAGAACTGCGTTCGCATTTCGTCGCATAGATAATGCCGCCAAATAAACCAACTCGTTTAAATTGTTGGGAGGCAAAAATATATTTTTCCACCACTTTTCTGGGACCGGGCAAACCAAAAAACGGCCCGCCTTCCAATATCGCTTTTAGATTGGGAGTCGTATCGTGAAACGCAACAATGCCACCATTAATAAGATGCGGCGAATAAAGCAAGAAATCTTTTTCCACGGCCGCGTATTCGTGATCGCCGTCAATAAAAAGAAATTCAATCGGCTGATTCCACGTTTTCGCCGCCTCTTCGGAAGTGCCAACAATGGTTGTGACAATATCCTGAACTCCGGCTTTGGTTAAATTATTTTTAAAATCATCTAAGGTCCACACTTTTAAACCGGGCCGCTGATTTTCAATGCTGCCAGTGAATGAATCAATCGCATAGACCGGGACATTATTTCCCTGCTTAGACCCTTGAGCAATGCATGCCGTGGATCTTCCCTGCCAAGAACCAATTTCCACAATCACGCCCCGTTTTTTCAAGGAACGGGCGGTTTGGTATAAAAATGCCAGTTCTTCCATGGTTGTCCAGCCGTGAATGGATTCGGTGAGCTTTTTTAAATATTCAATTATCTTTTTCGTTTCATTTTTCATGCGCTGATTTTTTGACCGCCAGAATCACTTCTAAAACCTCCTTGCCTTGTTGCAAATTAATGGCTGTTGGACCGCCGGTTTTAATGCATTCCAGAAAATTCCGCATTTCTGTCAAATAGGTTTCATTGCGTTCAAAATTCTTTAATTCAATTTTTTCTTCCTTAGCGTCTAACGGCATAAGATCCGCAGTAGATTTTATAAAATCTAAATAAATTCTTCCTTGCGTGCCTAAAATTTCTAAAAAATGCGCGCCGGGTCTTTTTAAAAAATCCAAATGTAAAGAAACAATCGCTTTCGGATCAGAAAACTGGAATATGCATTCCGCAATATCATCCACATCAATTCCAAGACCGCCTAAATTACCGGCAGCCGCGAGAATTGTATGCGGCTTCCCAAAAAGCCAGTACAGATAATCGATCACGTGAGAAAGAGAAAGAATGGCTCCCCCGCCTAAATCTTTGCGGCTCGCATAAGAAATTTTAAAATCCTCCCAGGGATGCCAATCCGTTACTCGGCCGGACATTTCCGCTCGGCCGGAAATTACTTTGCCAATCGCCCCGCTTGCAATCCATTTTTTTACTTGCAGCAAAAGCGGGTGAAAGCGAAAATTATACGCAATAACAGCTTGCAACTGCCTTTTTCCCACTTCATTGATCAATTCATCTATCCCTTCCAAACTATCCGAAAAAGGTTTTTCAATAAAAATATGGCTACTTGCTTTCGCCGCCTTTAACGCGAAAGGAACATGAAAAGCAGTCGGGCTAGAAATAACAGTCGCGATTGGTTTTGCTTTTAATGCCTCGTCAATATCAGAAAAAACCGGGTGGCGATTTTTATGCGCTGCCAATACTTCATCGCCAAAACTCTTGGCGCCTTTACCGGTTCGAAAAATCAATATGTTTTCACAAGGCACGCCCAATTGCTCTAAATTTTCCAAATGCCTTTTTCCAATACTGCCCAAACCACAAACTAAGAACTTTTCAGTTACCATGCTGTCCATCCGCCATCAATAATAAGACTGCTGCCAGTCATATATGAAGAAGCATCCGAGCAAAGAAATAACATGGCGCCCTTATAATCTTCCTTACTCGCCATCTTCCCCAACATTGTTCGGAAACTATAATCTTTCTCAAATTGCGCATCCAAATAACCGGCTTTAACTCCGCCGGGAACAAGGGAATTTACCCGAACATTATACGGAGCAAGATAAGAAGCCATCGCTCTCGTAAAACCAAGAATACCCGATTTAATCACCGGATACGTAATGGCTTTGAATTTCCCCTCCCCATAAATTCTATTGTCCGGAGCAATCACGCCATGTGTGGAAGATATATTCACAATCACTCCGGATTTTGCTTTTTTCATAAACGGGATAACCGCTTGCGAACAAATCAACGTCCCCGTAAGCCCAACACCGATTTCTTTTTCCCAGATGTCTAAAGAAAAATCTTCGTACGGCGCAAATCGTTCGGAGTTTTTAAATCCGGCAAAATCCGTTGCCGCCGCGTTATTAACCAGAATGTCTATGGCGCCGAATTTTTTCACAACTTTCTTTACCGCTTCTTTCACCTGCTTTTCCTTGGAAATATCCATAGTCATCCCCACGATATGCCGTCCAGGAGAGGCGATGGCCTTGATCCGAGAATCAATTTCCTTTTGTGGTACCACATCAAAGAGCACTACCCTTGCTCCCGCATCGGACAAAATTTGAGCATACTCTTGGCCAAGCATTCCCGCTCCACCAGTAATAACCGCGACTTTATCTTTAAGAGAAAAAAGTTGAAAAACATTTTCTTTATTCATTGTATGATGATTTAATATATTCTTTAATTGAATTTAAATATAACGTATTCAGAGTTACTTCATCAAGGCTCGAATCCCGCGCTGCCTCCGATATAAATGGTCCATTGTAATTTATTGCTTTAAGAGCTTTAAAAATTTCCGGAAAAGGAGTTGCGCCCTTGCCAATAGGATAAGAAGTAGTGGCGCCAAATTTTCTATCCTTGATATGCACGCCGCTGATTAAAGCGCCCAGTTCTTTTATTTCTTCCGGAACTTTATTTCCCACAAAAGTAGTCCGATTGCCGGTGTCAAAATATGCCTTAACGAGGGGGTGTTTGAACTGTTCTATAAATTCTCGCAGCTCAACCGCGCCAAGAGAAGTTTCAAAGGACAATTCCATATTAAAAGCTTCAGCTTTTTTCAAACTGGGCTGGAGATTTTTTATGATTTCCTCTTTTTCTTGCTGGCTCTTGATTTCACTATTACCAAGAAAAGGAATCAAAATTCTTTCCACGCCTATTTTTGATCCTTGTTCAATAAGCTGATTCAGAACTTCGGAACTTTTTTTTGCGGTAGTACCCGTAAAAGGAAAGTCAATAAAAAAATAAGCGCAGATGGAGGGTATGCGGATATCGTGTTTTTTCATCAACTGCTGAATTTTGGCAATGCCTGATTCGGAAAGAATCGGATTTTGTTCCCAATTTTCTGCCGCGAATCCCCATTCAATCGCGTTGAATCCAACTTTTTCCGCGGCGGAAAATTCCGCTTCCCAGGTTTCAAAAGGAAAAAACATCAACTCTTCGGAATGAGTTAATCTACCCTGAACCACACCGATTATATTCTTCATGATAAAATAGATTTCATTCTCTCTTCTCCAATAACCCAATCTTCCGGACCGTCAATATCAATATTGTATTTCACATCCATTACGTATAATTTTGTGCGATTCCCAAAAAGACTTGGCGGATTACGGAAAAGACAATCCGTTTTCATAATATAAAACGCGCCGTTTTTTGCGTACACCTTTGGAAGCGACTGCCGTCGTGGAATAATATCTTTCATTGCTTCGCCGGTAAAAATTTCTGCGCAGCCATTTTCATCCTTTTTTAATAGCCAGTGGGGATTATACTGCGCCGGCGCTTCCGTCACCGTCACTAAACTATCCACACTCGCATCTTCTAAAAATATTTTAAGCGCTTCCTGAATATGATGGGGCTGTTTCGTTGGCGATACGCATTCCAACAATATTATAATATCGGGATAATAATTTTCCTTCTCTTGCAACCACTTCACCGCGTTTTGCAGCACCGGCAATGTCGGCGTCAAATCTTGCGCTAATTCACTTGGGCGTAAATATGGCGTTTCCGCGCCAAATTGCCGCGCAACCGCTGCAATTTCTTCACTGTCCGTGTCCACAATATAACGATCCAAGACACCGCTTTTGAGCGCGGTTTCAATTGTCCACGCAATCAGTGGTTTACCAGAAAAGTTTTTTATATTTTTCTTAGGAATACTTTTGGATCCCCCGCGCGCGGGAGTAATGCCTAATATTTTCATACTATGTCTTCCCATTTAATCACCGTATTTTTAGGAATATTTTTATTTATTTTTCTGCCAAGCAGTTCTTTGGAATATTTTTGGTCCAAATACTTTGCTGGTATCCCCCAACCCGGCCGGGCCGGCCGCGCGTTTTCCAAAGTAATCACATCATCTTTCTTTAAATCAATATGAGAAACTACGCTATGAAAAGCCCAAGAACGGATTTCTTGTTCTTCGGGAAGCACATTTTTTTCTTTTACTTGCAATGCCTGTTCAATTTTGCGTACGCTACTGACCAACTCCTTCATCATCGCCGGATCCAAAGACATAAAGTCGTCCGGAAACGGTCCATTTCTATCCAAAGTGAAATGTTTTTCAATCACCCGAGCTCCTAACGCGACTGCTGCAAGAGTCGTATAAATTTCCGTGGTGTGATCAGACTGTCCTATCATTACCTCGAATTTTTCTTTCAATACCGGAATCAAACCAAGCCGCACGTGGCTATAATCTTTTATCGGATATTCCGAAGTGCAATTCATTAATAAAAAATTGCTGCCTTCTTCTTTGTGAATGGAAACGATTTCTGCTAATTCCTCCATCGTGCACATTCCGGTAGAAATCAATATCGGCTTTCCGGTTTGAGCAGAAAGCTTAGCAATCTTCCGATGAAAAGGCAGATTATAAATTTCTCCGGAGCCGGTTTTAAATCCATCTACTCCTATCTCGTTCAGAACATCAATTGCTTTCGGAGAAAACGGAGTACACAAATATTGTATGCCGATTTCTTCGCAATATTTTTTGAGCGCTGCGTGTTTCTCGGGCGAAAACCAAACGTCTTTTAGAATATCCTGTAAATCGCCCGCCCACATTTTTACCCCAGAGGTCATTTCTACGTCTGGAAAATGCATCTGCACCTTCAACACATCTACGCCAGCATCTTTGGCCGCTTTTGCAAGCTCTTTTGCTTTCTCCAAACTGCCGGTATGCCCATCGGACAATTCCGCAATAATTACTACCGGGGTGTCTTGGCCAATTTTTAATTTTCCTAAGGTCAATTCTTGCATAGATTAGTTATATACTATTATAGAACCGTGTTCAAATTGCTATGGTTACTCTAAAATTTTGATAAAAAAGAGGCGTATTTTCATTACGAAAATACGCCTCCGCTATTTTGTCTTACACCTAAAAGCTTAAGACAATAGTTGTTCCTCCAATCAACCCGATAGCAATAGCCAACCACCCTAATTTATTGAAGTGAGTATGTTCTTCAAAAATGATCAGCCCAACAAGAGTTGGGAAAATCATTTCTGAAATTTGCAGTAGTGGCTGAGTTACCGTGATTGGAGCTAGTGATCTTGCCCAGTAAGCCATGGAAAGAGAAATGCAGATATTCAGTGAAATTGGCATTACTCGCCCCATAGATTGCAAAAGTGTAGATGGATCACCGCGTTCTTCTTTATGAGCGCAGGCAAAAACTCCCAGTGCTCCAAGAAAAGAACCAGAGTACCAACAAGGAACAAATTCCCAAAGCGGTACTCCTTTTAAAGAAAAAAACCGCATCAAGAACATTGCTCCACCCCAGATCAGGCTATAGCAAGCAACCCACAAAGCAATTCGTTGAATACCGGCCGGATGTTCTCCCGCTGCAACATTGGCTTTCAACGATATTGTCTTTGCAAAGGTAAAGAGCAGGATCGCGCTTAAAGAAAACAAAATACCAATCCCAAGTTGCAAATTTAAATATCTTGCTTCTCCCAACACGATAAGTCCTAATACCATCGCGATTACATCGTCCGCCCAAGTATTAACGGAAGTAGCTGCTAAGTTAATAGCAGCCGCTCGCCAGTGGCAATAGCAAGCAAAACCATTGAATGCACCCAGTATAAGCACGAAGATTAGCTTACTATCCCATGCGCATACTGCCCCGAAGACATATTTAGCAATCATTGCAGCAATGACAGCAAACACTGCCGAAAAAAAATACTGCCACACTAAATTACGCGCTCTTCCCGGAGCTGATGCAATTTTCTTGATAAGTACTGGTTGAGTCCAATAACCAAAAAGAACCCACCAGATGACGATAATGCGCCAATCTATGGGCATAACTGCTCTTTGTCGGATAATCGCAAAAAATATCAGTGAGGCAATTAAGAACGCCCATAGGTAAAAGAAATTATTTCTTATCCAATGGCTTATTGCGCTCAATTGTAACCGATTTTCTGAAACAACTATTCCTTCTCTTAGCTTCATGACATCCTCCTATGAAAATTTATTAAAGTAACGTGTTCAATACACTAAAACATTTTTCTTGTTTTGTCAAAAATAATTACATATCTCATTAGTCATATTTAAAAAAGGGGGATGCGTTTTTTACGCATCCCCCTTTAAAGAACTGCCAGCGAATCTTGTTGATTACGCTGGTAAAAATAACGGCTCGTACAAACGAGGAATGTCCGTAAGATCATCGTAGACTTCCCCCCAAATATCATCCTTGGGGACAGAGTGAAAGTTCCACGCGCTCTCGTAGTGTTTCCCTGCGATTTGCCGAGCAGCCGGTCGAAACTTGCCGCCAAAAGTCCAGCCAAAGGAACTCACTGGACTTCCAGGCACTTCATCACGAAGACGACGTCGGGAAATCTCGAGTTCTTGCTCGATGTCGGCAAGCCCCGTAATGTCCAGCGCGGGATGCGATACGGTATGCGACGCGATTTCCATGCCAGCAGCAAACATCTCGCGAAGATTGCTCCCCGACATAAACCATTCGCTGGCGTACCGCTCTTGCGATCCTTCGCCCACATATTCGGCGAATATCCGATCGATGATTTCCTGTTTGAACGCTTGCGACGCCCAATGATTGAACATCCATTTGATTACCCGAACTTCTTCCGCCTCGCCCACTTTTCGGCCAGTCGCATCGTATCGCTTTGGGTCGAGAAGATCGAGATAGGGAGTCCCGTAAAACATCTTCGGGAGAATCTCTTCTCTCAAACGATCCGGAGTCAGAAGTTGAATCAGGATTTGGAATCCGATGACCGGCGGAAGCTTGCCATCAAGCGCGCAGGTTATGTAGAAGAACGTCGCTGGCACGCCATACTCCTTCAGAATAGGAAGTACGGTCGTGTACTGATCCTTCAGCCCATCATCGAACGAAAGAGTCGCATGCTTTTCCGGCAATGGACGACTTTCCTTGATGCGCTTTATGACTTCCTCGCACGTGAGGATTTCGTAACGATCCTCTTTCAGCTTTGCAATATGCTTGCGCAGACGATCGGGCGAGCAATTGGGTCCGGGAGCTTTCTCGTTTCGGACATAATGATATCCGAGATGTAACACATTTTCCATTTGGTCTACCTCCTTTTAGGATTTTACTGCTGGAATCTTAATAATCATCAGCCGCGCTGTGCTTCCACCAATGTTTCGATGCATATGCGGTTCGTTGGTGGGAATCCAGAGAAAATCTCCGGGAGTTAAAATAATCGTCTCGCCATTACTGATAGCGCTGCCGGTTATTTCATTACCTCCATATCCCGGAACTTCTTGCGGATCGATTAATTCTCCACCACAGATAAATTCCGCTTTCCCCTGCAAACACACCCAGAGATCTCCTTCGTGCCGATGAACTTCCGGCTTTGGTTCTTGAACATTAATGTCTTCAAGTATGCCAAAAGGGATCTCCTTTGAAAGATGTAAAGATTTCAAGGGATCGAGATGACGTTTTCCTGGCAATCCCGGTTCCTGCTGCAACAATTTCTGAAGCGCATCTTGGGTAAACAGAAACGATTTCATAGCCTCCTCCTCTTCTTTCAGTTGTTAAAGCAACGTGTTTAATACACTAAAACATTTTTCTTGTTTTGTCAAAAATAATTCTGACTATAAAAACCTCTAATCGTTGCTGTTACCGGGGACTTTAATGATTAAAAGACGAACGGTGCTTCCTTCTTTATTTCGATGCATATGCGGTTCGCCCGGAGGAATCCAAAGCGTGTCACCAACTTTAAGAAGTATTGTGGTACCGCCAGAAATTCCATCACCCGAAATTTCATTTCCGTCATTCCCAGGAATCTCTTGTGGCTTAATAAGTTCACCGCCATAAGTAAATTCCGCTTCTCCTTCCATGCAGATCCAGAAATCTCCAGCTTGCCGATGGATCTCTGATTTCATTTCTTGCACGTTAAAATCTTCAATAACGCTAAAAGGAATCTCTTTGTTAAGAAACAGAGATTTTAATGGCTCAAGATGATGCTTCCCGCTTACCGGTTTCTGATTAAGCAATTCTTGAAGCTCGCTTTGAGTGAATAAAAATGATTTTTTCATAACATCGCTTTAGCTATATCTTTTAGCATAAAAACATTCTTGTCAAAAAATAAAAACGCCGAACTTTTTAAGGTTCGGCGTTTTTTTAATCAAAGTACAATTTTAGTATCTCCGAAGCTCCTCTCCTTTGAGAAGCTCTGTTTTGTCTTCCGCTTTTCGCACATTGTGAAACGTCGGGAAAAGATCCATCATCCCTTGCCAACGCTCAAATGCTTCTTGTTGAGAACACCAAGGTGTACTCAACTGAACTCGCCCGGGATTAACCGCGGCATACGATACCGTAGTGAGCACATCCCGAGCATCTTTAAACGCGAGCCAACCGAACTTCTCGCAGACCTCATACATTTCCGTTCCAGGATACGGCGTCGCGATCAGTGGGGTAATGCCATGAACGCCGAGGGCAAGTAATTTCTTACAGAACTTCACCGTCGTTTCAAACGACTGTTCGTCCTCGCCTCGCATGTACACATCCTTACCATCTTCAATGAGATACTTACCGTACTCACTTGTAACAGTTGGACTTTTTACATGTCGAGGATTCAGCCTGCCACCGGGATACGCCACGATGAAAAAACAACTGACTCGAAGTCCGGCGTCTACGCACCACTTGGAAACTTCCAGAGTCTTCGCGAGATGATGTTCTGCCACCGGCTTATCCATAGACATGAGCACTCGCGTATCCCCCGACTCAACGGGAAGATACACAATATCCGCTCCTGCCTGAACTAGAAGTTCCGCAAGTGAAGACGTCATCTTGTCAATCATGATCCCATTCGGAAAGGAACAGGAAAATCTGTGCCCTTTGCGGCGCAGATTTGCGAGATGCTGGAGAACTGCCAACGCTCTCGGTTCCTGAAGAGTGAAGTTGTCATCTTCGAATTCAATATGATTGACTCCAAATTTTTCAATCATCATTTGAATCTCTTGCAATACCCGCTCCGGAGTAAACGGCCGCCATCTCTGCCCCTTTTCAGGAATCGAACAGAACTCGCAGGTAAAAGGGCAGCCTCGAGACGAAATCAACGACAACGTCCGGTCAGCCTTATCGCCGCGAGGCGACCACATCACATATTCCTGCATAGGCCGAAAGTCGTAACCCGGCTGAGGAATATCGTCTATGGTCCTTAACTGTTCGGATCTTTGAGGATGAACGAAGATAGTTCCGTCCTCTTTCCGAAACGCAAGGCCGGGAATTTCTTGCAGTAGATCGCCATTCAAGATGCGAGAGAATGCTACTTCTCCCTCACCTCTGATGACAATATCTGCTTTACATTCCTTAAGCACTTGCAGAGACAACGTTGTTGCGAGCACGCCTCCGACAACAATCGGCACGTTTGGAAACGCTCGTTTAATCGCATCTATCATGGGATAGACGGCGAGTCGAGAATCTGTAAAGGGCGCATTCACGCCAATCACATCTACATCTTTTGGAATCTGGCTGACAATCCAATCATCCGAATGGCCAAAACGATTCGTCAGTTGCAGCTTGGTTTGCACCGGCTGTTTGACGAGATGGCCATTCTGGAGCATTGGATCAATAAACGCGACGATTTGGTGGCCAAATTGCTTGGCATAAGCGCCAATATAACCGAGGCCAATTTGTTGAGATCGAAATTCGACCTCATTAAAAAAAAGCCAAGGCGCCGCAATGAGTGCCACTTTTTTGGGAACCACCGTTTTACCGAGAGAGTTATCTCTCTCGATAATATTCATTTTGGCTTCCAACTGATTTTCTGTCGGCATTAGAAAAGCCTCCTTGTATTAATCCTTTATTAAGGATCTAATTCTGGTAAAAATGTAGCACGATAAAATAGATTTTACAATACTGCTGAAAAATTGTATTGTATGTTTTTTCTAGATATTGCTATCTGCAATTTTTGTGATTATCATTAAAAAATTATGTTGGGATCGAATTTCCTACTGGCGGTAAAAAAAGAAATCAATGCGTTGCGGTACCTTGTCCGCCATCGAATGTATATATCTGCAAAAACAGAAAAAGATATTATAGAGCAATTTCACAAGCTTTATTATGATTCTCATATTTTTCGCAAGGCCTGGGGCGATACTTTCTGGCTAGGCACTCCTACGCAAAAGTGCCCATTAGATATCTGGATTTACCAAGAAATTCTTTCTGAAATAAAACCGGACATCATTATTGAATGCGGAACGAAATACGGCGGCAGCGCTTTATTTTTAGCTTCTATGTGCGATTTATTGCATCACGGAGAAGTGATTACTATAGATATTGAAGATAAAAAGAATAAACCCCAGCATCCAAGAATCCACTATCTACTCGGCTCCTCTACTTCGGAAGCAATCGTAGAGCAGGTTAAAAAATTCACCCAGAACAAAGAAAGAGTGCTAGTAATTCTTGATTCCGACCATAGCAAAGAACATGTCCTGAATGAATTAAAACTCTACAGCCCACTTGTCACCAAAGAGAGTTATATGATTGTGGAAGATACGAATATTAACGGGCATCCGGTATATTCGGATTTCGGCCCCGGCCCAATGGAAGCGGTGCAGGAATTTTTAAAAGACAACAAAAACTTCGTGGTTGATAAAAGCAAAGAAAAATTTTATCTCACCTTTAACCCAAGCGGTTATTTGAAGAAAGTATCTTAGAAATCTATATCCAAAAATTGTTTTTGCGCTTTAATCCCCCAGATATTTTGATTCAATAAAATATCTAAGAACTTTTTGTCGCTGCCAGCATTGCCAAAATGTCGCGTCTGCCGATGTTTCATTGTCGAATTAGTGACTGCTTTTATCGCCGCTGAGATGGCTTCCTTACTATAATCGCAATGCTTGATGCTTTTAACTGCCCCAACTTTTACCCGTCCGTTTTGCCGATTGCCGATATTAATTGTCGGGGTGCCATAATATGGCGCTTCCCGGACACCGGCTGAAGAATTGCCAATCACAAAACGAGTGTTTTTTAACATGGTTAGAAAATGTTCAAAACGCAAAGATGGGTAAAGAGCAAAACGGGGATGCTGGGAAAAGTGTTTTTGATATGCATTTAAAATAACGTCGGTTCCGGGATCATTATTCGGATATACCGCCACATAATTCATATTGGATTCCAAAAGCGTTTCCACTAGCTGATTGGTATAAGAAGAAAAATTAGCCAGGTCTGTCGTGACTGGATGGAACATGAGTAAAGCAAAATCATCAAAAGGCACGTTATAATGTTTTTTTACTTCCGGCCATTTCGGCAGATGAGGAGAATTGATAGCGTCAATCTCCGGCGAACCAATGATAAAAATCGTCTCTTTTCGCTCGCCCATCTGCAACAAACGCCGTTGCGCTTCTTGATTAGAGACAAAATGCAGGTGGGAAAGTTTGCTGATTGCGTGCCGGATATGCTCGTCAATAGAACCGGAGATTTCCCCGCCTTCAATGTGCGCCACTAAAATATTATTCAGCGATCCGACTAAGGCGCCGCCTAAAGCCTCTACTCGGTCACCATGGACAACAATCAAATCCGGCTGTAGAGATT
>Ga0209542_10000158_pt1 | contig 166311 bp, 155 predicted proteins | sample RifCSPhighO2_01_FD_184028 | JGI IMG/M metagenome (GOLD analysis project Ga0209542, IMG submission 184028) | Soil microbial communities from Rifle, Colorado - Rifle CSP2_plank highO2_0.1 (SPAdes) (version 2) | ecosystem: Environmental > Terrestrial > Deep subsurface > Rock core/Sediment ... | reverse complement strand
TAACCATATACATAAACATAAACAGCCCACTCTAGCCCTCATAACTCATACAAAATGACCAAGGATGATTTTTGGAGAAAATATTTTGCAGTATACGATGTTCTGAACGAGCTTAGGCCGTATCAGGACCTTCTCGGTTCGGTCAAAGACAATCTGAAAATCAAAAAAGGGGACTTAGTCCTTGATGCAGGCGCGGGTACGGGGAGTAAAGGGGGTCAGGTACCCTTTTTGGGTCTCCCTGTGGGTCGGACAGTAGTTTCCAGCCCAAACTTCTTGATCATTTTCATAGCCCATGCATCTGCGCCAAATGGCTTCCCTTTTACAACAGACCCCCTGATGAGTTCTTCTTCTTCTCTTGTTTGAGGTATATTAACAAATGAAAGATAGTCTTCGGGCTCAAGTATCGGCCACGCTGACAAAAGTTTCTTTTTTGCTGGGTGCTCTGAAAGACGTCGCGCCAAACTGCAGAAACCCCAATTCTCTGCTTTTTTAACTAATTTTGCACGCAACGAATTTCGCTCTACATAGCGGATGACGGAAAGAAGGTGTTTGTCGTCTTGTATTAAAAAAGATTTGTATCTCCCTTGATAGAGGTGTCCGCTTCCTTTTGTATTGTTCGCTTGGTGCCAGCGCTGGGTATGAGTGAGTGTGAGCCATTGCATAAACTTCCCCATATCGCCGTCATTTATGGGATAGAGTACTAGGTGGAAATGATTTGGCATAAGACAATACGCAAGGATCCTCATAGAAAACTTCTTTTGTGCTTCTTCCAAAACTTCCTCAAATAAAAGGTAGTCCTGTTCTGCAAAGAAAATGGGGAGTCGAGCGTTGGCGCGATTGATGACATGGTAGCAATGATTACCGATGTCGGTACGGGTAATGCGTGGCATTCGGTTAGTATATCAGAAGTAAGATGGAAAGGGTACCTGACCCTCTTTCTCCATTCCAAGATAGTGGGACATCTGACCGTAGTTCCAGCGACGCATTTACTCACAGGGAAACTCATTGCGAACAAGAAACCAAGCGTCATGGTCACCTCTATGAAATCTATACAGAAAAAAGTTGCAGTTACCACATGGACTATGGACAATGGTATTGAGAATCAACAGCACGAACAATTTGGTATCCCAACTTACTTCTGCACTCCAGGCAGTCCTTGGCAGAAACCGCATGTAGAGAGTAGTATTGGGCTCATACGCCGCTGGTTTCTTCCCAAAGGTACAGACCTTGCAAAAGTACCCGATGCAACATTCCAATCTATGCTTCATACGATGAATCACAAGTACCGAAAATCACTAGGCTATCGCAGTGCATACGAAGTGTCGATAGGCTGTGCTATCATTGAAAAAGTTCCTCGATTATCAAGAAGTAAAGCAATTGCATTTAGGTAGAGAATTTACCTCTCGAGGCATTTGACAAAACTTATTGAAGTAGGTACTATATAATAGGAGTAAGCGTATGTTCCGAGATGGTCTCGGGGTGACGTATTGAACATTATAAAGAAAGGAGTTTCGTTATGAATAAGAAGAAGTCAGCACCAAGCCATAATCCTTTTGCGGAAGAAGGGTTTAAACTCTCTTCTTATACGCACAAATGCTGCTGTGTTGCTGTGCGCATAAGGGGGAATATGGTGGATATCCGTGACACCAAAAACCCGAACGGCCCCACCATCTCTTACAATAAGAAAGAGTGGAGCGCTTTCTTGAAGGGGGTGAAGAACAACGAATTCGACGTTTGAGAATGTCGCAGAGGGGGTTGCATACGAACCCCCTCTGTTTTTGTTTTAATAAAAAAATGGAAAAGAAATTAAAAATAAAAGTATCAGAAAAAAATTACATATATGGACGATTGAGTGGGACATCTCGTCAGCCTCTTTTTATTATTGTTCATGGTTTTTTGGAGACCATGGATGGAGATTTTTACTTAAACGCTACACGCTATTTTGCAAAACAAGGATATGCAACTTTTCGTTTTAATCTATACGGAGGAGAGAAAAATGCTCGTCAGATGATAGATACAACACTCAAAATAAATGCGTCTGATATTGATGCAATGGTGAGATATTTTCGTAGGAATAAATTTCAAAAGATATTTATAGCAGGACATAGTTATGGTGGTACAGGCATACTGCTCTCGAGTGAGCAAAATTTTGATGGGGCAGTTCTTTGGGATCCTTCGTATAAAATGTCCTTCACAAAAACAGAACATGGTCTTCCTCCTATAAAATACATCAAGGAGGCAAAAGGGTATCTGATGAATTGGGGAATAAATCTTATTGTTGGAAAGCCAATAGTTGAAGAGGCCGATATAATAAATTGGAATGACCTCACCAATAATTTTCATGTACCTTTGAAAATTATTGTAGCCGGAAAGGGTGTCCTCGTGAAGGGGGCGAAACGTTATTTTAAGACAGCTAATAAACCCAAAGATCTTACTGTCATTAAAAATGCCACTCATTATTTTAACGATACAGAAGATATGCGTGAAAAAATATTTAAAATCTCTAAAGATTGGTTTGGGAAAATTGATAAATACAAGAAAAATAGTTAAAAAATTTTACCGAAACACCCTACTTTTCCATAAAATTCTTACCCATTTTCACACCCCTTATGTTTTTATGGAGGGTAAGAGCAATGGTGGCTGTTCTCGTCTCAGTTATATTATTTGTCAACGACACCTCTTTTTTCTAAAGCATCTAGTGCAGTATCAACTGCTCCCATATATTTAATTGGTTGAAAGAGTATCTCATTGTGTCCACCTTTGACGGAGTAAAAACCGTTAATAGAGTTTGAAGATACTTTCTCTTGCAACTTATCCATAGGAATGATTTTATCGTCTACCCCTGAAATTACAGATACTCCGATATTGTGTTGTTTCAGTTCGCTAATCATCTGTAAAATGTCCGCTTGGGATATTGCCACCGCCTCTCTTAAAGACAAGGCTGGATTACTAAGAAAATATTTCGCAATCTCTTTATATTCTATTAAAACAGATTTAAATACCCCCTTTCCTCTCAAAGAAGCTTTAAAATCTTGGAATACTTCAGTATAAAATTTAAAAATATGTTTTGGAAAAGTATTTTCACCAATCATTCCAGCAGGATTAATGAAGACGATATTACGAAATTTTTCTGGATGCTCAAGTGCCGCAATTGCTAAATTAATACTTCCTTCGGAGTGTGCAACAGCATCCACTTTTTCTATATGTTTTTTATCTAGGAGTGCTAATAGTGCGTATGCTTTCTGTAGTTCTGGAGAAACATGCTTATCTGATTTTACTTGAGAAGATTCTCTTATGTGGGCAAGGGAGATGACGCGACGACCATTTTCTACAAGAACTTCAAAAGATTGATTGAGTGTTTCTGGCGTAAATCCCCACCCAGGGGCAAACAGTACGGGGATTGGAGTTTTTTCTTTTTCTGGTTTTAGATCAATTGAATCAATTGTAAATTCTTGCTCGCTTGCTTCTGGTGTCTCAGGTGTTCTAAAGCTAATAGATTCATATTTCATATTTTTAATATTTTTCGGATTGCCTCCTTTTTGATTATTTATATATTAGTTTAGAAGCTTAGGCGTAAAAACCTTGATGTATCAATAATACCCCCTAAAACGACTTTCTCCAAACAAATATATTACCCCCTATGTTTTTATGGGGGGATTTGGTAGAATGGGGGGATAATAGGGGAATAGGGGAGAAAAATACGTAACCATATACATAAACATAAACAGCCCACTCTAGCCCTCATAACTCATACAAAATGACCAAGGATGATTTTTGGAGAAAATATTTTGCAGTATACGATGTTCTGAACGAGCTTAGGCCGTATCAGAACCTTCTCGGTTCGGTCAAAGACAATCTGAAAATCAAAAAAGGGGACTTAGTCCTCGATGCTGGCGCGGGTACGGGAAACTTGGCGATAATTCTTTCAAATATTGGTGCACAGGTAGTCGCCTTTGATAGTTCTAAAGAAGGACTTGATCTTTATAAACAAAAACAGAAAGATGCTATTGTTGAGGTTGGGGATATTTTAAAACCACTTCCTTTTAAGGATAATTACTTTGATAAGATTTGCTCAAATAATGTACTCTACACGTTACCGAGAACGTCTCGGGTAGCGGTTGCAAAAGAGTTGCACAGAGTTTTAAAGCCAGGGGGTGTTATTGTTGTTTCAAATATTGTAGAAGGGTTTTCGCCTTTAAAAATTTATTTTGAACAAGTTACTCAAGATTTTAAAAATAATGGAATTGTGTCAATTTTCAAAATATTTAAATTCCTTATTCCTACAATCAAGATTTTTTACTATAATTCATTAATCAAGAAGGAAAATAAGTCAGGTAGTTACGACTTCTTTAAACAGGGAGAGCAGAAGGCATTATTGTCACAAGTGGGGTTTAAAGACATTTCTGATGATCACGTCGTGTATGCAGGGCAGGGGATTTTAAATACCGCTCAAAAAATATAGAAAAATGAAAATAATGTACGAATTGAGTGTCGAGGATAATAAGCAAAATAAAACTATTTATTTTGGAGTACCAAACTGTGAAAAAGAATTGCAAGAAATGTATCGCTTAAGATACAATATATATACATCGAGGGGCTATATAGATCCAAAATTGTTTCCATCACAACAAGATATAGATGACTATGATCTGAGTGGCAAGTGTGATTATTTCATTGCAAAAGTTGACGAACAAATTATTGGGACTGTCAGATTAATAAAAGATCAATTCCTTCCTACAGAGAAAGAATGTTTTTCTTTTGAAGAGCCATCGGACATTAAGAGTATCTCGAGAGAAAATAGAGCTGAAATAGGACGCTTAATAGTTGCCCGAAATGATAACAATAAATATTTGCCCAGAAATATTGTCATGCTTTTCATGATAAAATGTCTAGCTGATTTTGGTTTAAATAGTGGAATTAGTGGAGGGTATGCATTTATTAAAGAAAAACTAGATAGTAAATTAAAAAAATTAAAGATACCTGTTCATACAATAGATAATTATAGACAGATTTATCAACAAGAAGGAGTGTTGTATAATTATTTTAACCAAGAAGGCGATAAGGTTATTCCTATATATTTTATTACTGATGAAATTGGAAAATATATTGATGATGTGCTTCATAATTCTCGCATGTTTCAAAAAGCAGAAGACACGAAGTATGTTTTGAGGAGTAATTTATATAATGGATTTCTTAAAATGTTAGGAATAATTTAGTGATGCTTAATTTTCTTCCATATATTTTTTCGGTTGTCATTCTAATCAACTTAATTCTAAGTTTAGTCGTTTTATTGCAAGATCCAAAGGATAAAATCAACATTTTTTTTGGCTCAATATCTTTTGGTGTGGTTTTGTGGAGTATCGCAATTTTGGGTTTTTTCTCTTCAGGCTTTAAATTCCTCTCCCCAGAGATCTGGCTAACTTTGACACATACAGCGGCAGCTTTTATTGCTCTATTTTTTCTATATTTTTCGTTAAATTTTCCTTCAGTATTAATAAAGAAGAAGTATGTACTAGCCCTACCAATGATTACATTTCTTGTTATTGTTTATTTTCTTTTTTCTACAAAGTTAATAATTGGTGATACTTTTTTACAAGCATATGAAATAAAGCAAGGATATATTTTTTATGGTGAATACATAACATTTTTATTTGTATTAGGATACTTGGCACTTTTTTTACAATACAGAAAAACAAAAGATGTTTTACAAAAAACACAATTAAAATATATTTTTTTAGGTTCCTTACTCTCTTCTTTTTTTGCAACTATTACTGATCTCGTACTTCCTTACATAGGCATATTTCAATATACTTGGTTAGGCCCTGTTTTTACTTTAATTCTAGTATTGTCTATTGCGTTTGCTATTATTAAGCATCATCTTTTCAATATTAAAGTTATTATTGCAGAATTGATGACCTTTGCGATTTGGACAGCGGTTATTGCGCAGGCGGTGATGGCGGAAACGCTCAATGGGAAAATTCTTGGTGCGGTGACGTTTGTTTTTGTAATTTTCATAGGCCTTTTCCTCATTAAAAGCGTCAAAAAGGAAGTTGCGTTGCGTGAGGAGATCGAGCAGTTGGCAGGGAGGCTCAAGAGTGTCAATCGTATTATGAGTCACGATATTAAAAATGTGCTTGGGAAAGATAAAGATATGTTCGGCATGCTTCTCGACGGTAGTTTTGGCGCAGTCTCAGATCAGGCGCGCCCATTCCTCGAGCAAGCCCACGACGATACCAAGAAACTTATTCGCTCGGTTATTGTGATCCTTGAATCTGGTCAAGATCTTGTGTTAAAGCCAGAACCATTTGATTTTAAAGAAGCGGTGCTTGAGGTGGTGCACGATGTCGAGTCGGAAGCAAAAACAAAAGGGCTTTCACTTACGACGAATATTTCTGAAGAGGGAGATTATACATTTGTCGGTGACCGCGTCCAGCTCGTTACCCACGTTCTAAAAAATCTCGTTGAGAATGCTGTTAACTACACCCTCGCAGGCGGGGTTACGGTAGGATTGTCGAAAAAAGGGAACGCTATTCTCTTTTCTGTTAAAGACACTGGCATTGGTATCAGTGATGAAGATAAACCAAACCTTTTTAAGGAGGGCGGTCACGGCAAAGATTCACTCAAAGTAAATGTCCACTCTACCGGCTACGGCCTTTTTAGTGTCAAAAAGATCGTCGACGCACACGGTGGCAAGGTATGGTTTGATACCGCAACAGGGAAGGGAACGACGTTTTGGGTGGAGATGCCGAGGGGGTAGGGGGAGAATCAGGTTCAATTGAAAATTACTGCTCTTGACAAAAAGGTGGCGGGGGGGTATGATACACCTAGATAGTTAATTTAGCTTCACAAGAGGACACCTTCCCTGTTTTTTATATAAAGGAGTTATATAATAATCGTGCCTCGGTAAAAGGAGGAGGATCAGATGATCGACAAAAGTGAAGAGTTTTTGTGCAGTTTTAGTATCACTGGTCCCACACTCAGCGTTCCTCGAGGAGAAAACCCGTCTTTTATAGAACCTTGGAAGTAGAAGCTTTCCATACGTCTCAAACAAAGGAGGTGAGTGCCATGAGTGACAACTGCGGTGGTAACTGTGAGGCGGGAGGTGCTCCTTGCGACGGCGATTGCAACGGGTAGAACTCTTTCTCAGTAGTAAAAACTACACACAGAAAGGAGGTGATTGGTATGTCAGACTGCGGAAACTGTGGCGGGAATCATGGCGCCGGTAGCAATGACCCTCCGTGCAAGTAAAGGCCTCTCTTTTCCCCTCCACAAGATGGTGAATATGGAGAGTAACCCCTCTTGTTGCGTAACGCAACAAGAGGGGTTTAAATTTAAAATGAGGGGCTAATCCTTCAATAAGTGCAGAATATCTTGTATTTGGTAATATATAATAGAATAAAAAAGATGATGTATTGGTAATAATACTTATGAAAAATTTTGATACAAAACGCGATGAAATTAACGAGGTGGTTTTGAACACACCTATCACTGACCCATATCGATGGCTGGAAGACGGAGAAAATCCAGAAGTAAAAAAATGGATTAATCTACAGAATGAATACGTAGAGAAAGGACTTCGTGGTGATTTTTTTGGTTTTTTTCAAAAAGAATTATCATCATCTTTTTTAGAAACAGTTTTTTCTGTACCTGTCCCTGGACAAGGGAAACATTTTTATCAAGAAAAAAAACAAAGTGAGCAACAGTTTGCTCTTTATATGAAAGAAGGCGTAAACGGGGAATCTGTTTGTGTTGTAAATCCAAATGAATTGAGTCAAGATGGGACAGTGACGCTTTCTCAATGGACGAAATCAGTTTCGTCGTCATTTGTTGCCTATGAGCTTTCTACAAAAGGCTCAGAAATGGGGACCGTGTATATAAAAAATATTAACACAGGGGAGGTTCTTCCCGAACGACTTGAAAGGTGTAGATATTCTAGTATTGCGTGGTTGCCTGATGAAACTGGTTTTTATTACACAAGACATCCATACCAAGGGGAGGTTCCTTCTAATGAGGAACACTTGCATTTAAAAGTATATTTTCATGCATTGGGGACAGGACAGGAGAGCGACGTTCTTGTTTTTGGGCACGGGAGACCATTAGACGATATGATTTCGTTGAAGATATCCCCAAACGGAGAGCATCTCGTGATATCAGTATCTCGTGGGTGGACAGAAAATGGAATTTACATTTATCATACAGCCAAAAAAACAGTATCTTTATTTCTTGGCGAGATGAAGGCTAAATTCTCTATATCGTTTTCTCAAGAAAAAGTGTATCTCCTAACTAATTATAAGGCAGATAAAAAGCGTGTGTTGTCAGTAGCTCTCGAGTTGTGGGACAGTACGCCTATTGAAAAGTGGATTGAGCTTATTCCTGAGAATGAATACGTGCTTGACTCTATCTCAATCTCAAAGAGTAAAATACTTGCTCACTACTTGGTAAATGTATGTTCTGAGGTTCGTGTGTATGACCATGAAGGAGTTATGGAAAATGTACTTCCATTGCCAAGTTCTTCGGCCATACATAGCATTAATGCGCGATATTACGATGAAGAGTATTTTTATGGCGTAAAATCATTTATTGTTCCATTTACAGTATTCAGATATAACCCAGACACAAAAAGAAATGATGAATACAGGTCTACTGAAAGTTCTCTTCGTTCAGAAGATTATATTGTTGCTCAGGAATGGTGTGTTTCAAAAGACGGCACAAAAATTCCTCTGTTTGTGATCCGTAAAAAAGATATAGAGAAAAACTCAAAAAATCCCCTTATCTTAAGTGGGTATGGCGCACATGGTAGTTCGCTTCGCCCATCTTTTTTGAAAAATTTTTCCCCATGGCTAGTTCGTGGAGGTGTTTTGGCGATTGCAAATATCCGAGGAGGTGGTGAGTTTGGTAAAAAATGGCAAGAAGAGGGGTCTGGGTTGACTAAGCAAAATTCATTCGATGATTTCATTGCTGTTGCGGAATATCTTGTTTCTCAGAAATATACAAATCCACAACACCTTGGTATCTCTGGTGGAAGTATGGGTGGGACATTGGTTACTGCGGTTTCTGTCCAGCGTCCAGATTTGTTTAAGGCAGTATGTGCGGAAGTTGGTATTTTGGATATTGTTCGATTCCATCTTTTTGGGTTGGCGGTGCGATGGACGGGGGAACTCGGCGATCCTCGGGATGAGACGGGCCTAAAGGCAATTTTGTCTTGGAGTCCATATCATAATATGAAAGAAGGGAAAGAATACCCAGCATATTTTTTTACTACGGGAGAAAATGATACGCGCGTCAACCCACTACATTCGCGCAAGATGACAGCGTTAGCTCAGTGGGTAAACAAAATTAACAAAGTCTTTTTAAGAACTGAGGTTGATGCAGGGCATGGGGCCGGTAAATCAACAGAAAAAATTGTTGAAAGTTCAGCATACAAACTTTCGTTTTTTGCAAAAGAACTCGGTCTAAACAAATAAAATTTATGACGCAATATCTAAAAATCTTGAAAGATTCTGATATTTTTTCTAGCAGTAAAATAGAAAAACCAATAGAGTACGCAGAACGACAAACTGTTAAGGCTATTGTTTTTAATGAAAAAGGGGAAGTAGCTTTAGTTACAAACCCTATACACAATCTCTATTCATTTCCTGGTGGTGGCGCAGAAAATAATAATTTAGAATCAGAGATTACTAGAGAGTGTCTTGAAGAAATAAATCAGGAAGTTGAAATTCTCGGTATAATCGGCACAATCAAGGAACTTAGAGATAGAGATGCTAAAAAATATATAACTACTTGTTTTGTTGCTCGTGCGATAAAAAAAGTAAAAAAAGATACTAGAACAAAAAGTGAAATTGAGAACGGTCTAAATGTCGTGTGGGTAAGTAAAAAAAAGTTAAAAAATATCTTTGAGATACAAGATAAAAAAGTTAGCGCTGGAGAAATAATTTTTTACAACACTGCTTTCAATATTGTGAGAGACTCGGAGTTTTTAAGGGAATATTTAAAGAATTACGAAGAACGAAAGTAAACGTCCATTCCACCGGCTACGGACTTTTCAGCGTCAAAAAAATCGTTGACGCGCACGGCGGTAAAGTATGGTTTGATACGGCCACAGGGAAGGGAACGACGTTTTTTGTAGAATTGCCACAAGAGTAGGGGTGGGGGTGTTTTGGATGTGAATATGTTTACGTATAATATCCATATATGAAAGTGTCGGGGATTAGGATATACTGCATTTATGGACCAAGATTCTATTGTTGTTTCGAGTCTCTCAAAGAGTTTTTCATTTCCAATAAAAAATCCATCCGTAGGGTGGATTAAAAATCTTTTCAACCCGGAGATTAAAGAGATCACAGCGGTTGACGATATTTCTTTCTCGGTAAAGAGTGGTGAGCGCGTGGCGTTCATTGGTCCGAACGGTGCTGGAAAATCAACAACCATTAAGATGCTTACGGGTATATTGTTCCCAACTTCAGGAGAAATACGTGTACTTGGTCTTGATCCATCTAATGATCGAAAAAAACTTGCGTACAAGATTGGAACTGTTTTCGGGCAACGCTCCCAGTTACTTCCAAACCTGCCCCTCACTGACTCACTTGAATTCTTTGGTGTTATGTATGATCTGAGCGATCGGGAAATTCGTCACCGTATCAAGGAGCTTTCGGAGCTTTTCGATCTTGGTTCGTTCATTGATCAGCCAGTTCGAAAACTCTCTCTCGGTCAACGTATGAGAGCGGAAGTTGTTGTGTCTTTGATACACAAACCGAAGATTATTTTTCTTGACGAACCGACTATCGGGCTTGATGTAGTGGCAAAGAAATCATTTCGCGACCTGCTCCTCAAGATAAATAAAGAAGAGAATACAACAATTTTCTTAACATCACATGACGTGGGTGATATTGAGTCTTTGTGTGAAAGAACAATCGTCATCAACCACGGCACGCTGGTCAAAGATTTACCAACACAAGAATTAGCACGTACCTTTGTAAAGGAAAAGAACATCGATATTACCCCGAATACTACATTCAGCGTATTTCCTGAGTTGCCGGAAGGTTTGAAGTATGCCGTAAAGAGTAAGGATAAGATAACTGTGATTATTGATATTAGTAAAATTGGTGTTCAAGAGGCACTCCGTAAACTCCTCGACGTGTTTATGGTTGATGATATTAATGTTTATGATACCGATCTTGAAACAATCATTAGAAATATTTATGAAAGTAATCCGGCTCGGTAGTAAAATAATTCAAACGCTCGTTAGGGATCGTATTTATTATCCCGGCAAACTCATGGTCGATACGTTTGGTATGGTCGCTCGTTGTGGCGTACTTCTTCTCTTGTACTGGTATGTATTCCGCTTGAATAACGGCATGGTTAATGGTACGACATTTTTGATCGCTGCGTGGAGCATGTTTCTCTACTTTGCGTTCTCAGTGCTTCGCTTGAGAGGTATTTCGAAAGAAATTATGCGGGACATTCGTTCGGGGACTGTTGAAATACTATTGTGTAAACCGATCTCATATCTCTCATATCGGATGTGGTGGCAAGTAGGTACAGGGCTCTACTCATTTCTAGTTATCTCTCTTGTTGGAGTAATTGCACTTGCCTTCATTGTAGGGATTCCCGAAACAATGTCGGCACGTATTTTTATCCCCACCCTTGTTATCGTGGTACTTCTTGGGGTGCTCCTTTCTTTATTTTTATATACTGCAGTTGGGCTATTGGCTTTTTGGATCGAAGATATTGATCCAGTCTTTTGGGTCGTCGACAAGACGGTGATGATCCTTGGTGGGTCATATCTGCCCGTTGCCTTATTCCCGGACCTTATGTATAAGTTTGCGGTATGGAGTCCTTTTGGCGCATCACAGTTTGTGACCCACACTGTTTATGAGACATGGGGTGTTGAATGGATGATGAAGGTAGGGATACAAGTTTTCTGGGTCGTTGCATTCTTGGTGATTACTCTTTTGCTTTTTGCGAAAGCGAGAAAGAAGGTTTCTGTAAATGGGGGATAATTATATTTATGATAAAAGAACTAAGTTTTGCGCTCTATGCGATCAAGAAGAATATTCAAAGCAGTGCGGAACTCCGCACGAGTTTTTTGATGAATATTGTCGGTATGACAATCAATAATACCGCATTCATTATTATTTGGGTTTTCTTTGTAAAATCGGTTGGTGTGATACATGGTTGGACTGCGGCTGATATCATCGGCCTGTTAGGGTTTAGTTCGTTGTCGTATGGCGTTGTCCACTCTATTGCCTCAGGTATTGGATTGACTGCGGAATATGTCTCGAGCGGAAGCTTTGATAGGTTTATGGTTTCTCCAAAGAATTTATTGATAAGGATAGCGACTTCTCGTTTCAGCGCTTCAGCGATCGGGGATATAGTCTTCGGTCTCGTATGTTTAGGAGTCTATAGTTTTTTGATTCATATTAGTATCGTGCAAATTATCCTGATGGTTTTCTTGGTGGTTGTCTCGACTATGGTATTCCTCGCGGCGTTGATTGCGGTCATGTCGGCAAGTTTTTTGTTTACTGACGCACACGCGGTGACGAGTAGCCTTTTTGAATTGTTCTTAACCCCTACACTTTTTCACGGAGGGTCATTTCAAGGAGCGACTCGATTTATTTTTACGTTCTTTATCCCTTCTTTGATTGCTGGTGCTTTACCGGTGGAAATTGTAAGGGACGTATCTCTTGAAAAACTCGTTATTGTATCAGTCGTCGCTATTGTCTGGTTCTTGCTATCTCTTAAGTTATTTACTGCAGGAGTAAAAAAATATGAGAGTTCGAATCTAATGACATTCGGGAATTAATTACACAACAAAATGTCTTACATAAAGATGTTTTTGTAGAATTACCACATATTCAATCGTAAAAGATAGAAACAATCGCTTGTTTTTGTGTAAAAATGGTCAACTATAACGATTTATCACTATCTCTTGCATATTGTTTTGCGCGGGATAAAAAAGATGGTAAGATGGCAGTATGTTTTGGACAAACACCAAGCGAATTTTTAAAGCAGGGTTTATTAATTTTTGGCGTAATGGAAGCGTTTCTCTCTCGGCGGTATTTGTGATGATTATCGCGCTTTCACTCGTCGCTGCAACACTCCTTTTGACGGCATTTCTCGGCACCGCACTCAAAGAACTTCAGGGTAAAATTGATGTTAATATTTATCTGACTCGCACGGCACCAGAATCATCGATTATGGACCTTAAAAAGAGGCTCGAGGCGCTTCCTGAAGTGAAAGCAGTTACGTATATCTCTCGCGAACAGGCACTCGAACAATTCCGTGTTCGTCACGAAAATGATCAGCGCATCCTTCAGGCACTCGAAGAGGTAGGGGAGAACCCTTTGACGGCAGTACTCAATATCAATGCAAAAGAACCATCTCACTATGAAGGGATAGCGACATTTTTGGAAAAGAAAAGCTCTTTTTCTACAGATTTAATTTCTATTGTTGATAAGGTAAATTACAACGATAATAAGGTTGCTATCGACCGTCTTGCGCGCCTTATTGCGGGCGTGAAAAAATTGGGAAGTTTCATTACTGCCGTTATGATTGGCATTTCAGTGCTCATTACGTTTAATACGATTCGTCTCGCTATCTTTATCGCACGTGAAGAAATCGGCGTGATGCGTCTTGTGGGAGGTGAGCACGGGTATATTCGTGGCCCGTTTGTTGTTGAGGGAATTATTTATGGACTTGTTGCAGGGGTTATTACTATCATTCTCTTTTATCCAGTCACCTATTGGCTGAAAAATACTACGAAAGGATTTTATGGAGGCATTGATCTCTTGCACTACTTTGTGGCAAATTTCATACAGATTTTTTCTATCATCATTCTCTCGGGTGTGGTTCTCGGTGCGGTATCGAGTTATCTCGCCGTGAGAAAGTATTTAAACAATTAAGATAAATTTTAAACATGCGCAAATATATTTTCGTAGTAGGTGGCGTTATTTCTGGTGTCGGCAAGGGGATTACCACCTCTTCTATAGGAAAAATATTGCAATCGCACGGCTATCGGGTGACCGCGATGAAGATTGATCCGTATGTGAATATCGATGCGGGTACGATGAATCCTACCGAACATGGCGAAGTGTTTGTGTTGAACGATGGCGATGAGACGGATCAGGATATGGGGAACTATGAGCGTTTTTTGGGAATACCGCTCACGCGCGATAACTATATGACGACAGGGCGCGTATATTTGTCGGTCATCGAAAAGGAGCGCGCGCTTGCGTACAAAGGCAAATGCGTACAGGTGGTCCCTCATATCCCGTACGAAGTAATAGACCGTATTAACCGCGCGGCCGATCATGCCAAAGCGGATATCGTGGTGATTGAAGTGGGTGGTACGGTTGGCGAGTATGAAAATATTCTTTTCTTGGAAACAGCGCGTATGTTGAAGATTAGAAACCCTGATGATGTGCTGTTTGCTATCGTTTCCTATCTCCCCACACCATCAACGGTGGGTGAGATGAAGACCAAGCCAACACAACATGCAGTTCGCGCGCTCAATAGTACGGGCATCCAGCCAGACTTTATCATCGCACGTAGCAATATTGCGCTCGATGAAAAACGAAAAGAAAAACTCGCACTCTTTTGTAATATCCTTCCTGAAAATGTGATCTCGGCGCCGGATGTTGATAGCGTGTATGACGTGCCGGGTAATTTTGAAAAAGATAAATTGGGAGAAAAAATATTGAAGCGTCTTAAACTTAAAAGTCGTGGTAAGGACAAGTCGTGGAATGAATGGGAGGGGTTTGTGCGTAAGGTACATCGCGCAAAAGATACCGTCCGCATCGCCGTGGTGGGAAAATATTTTGATACGGGCGATTTTATGTTTGCGGATTCGTACATTTCTGTTATCGAGGCGATTAAATATTCCGCGTATGCGCAAGGAAAACGCGCGGAGCTGGTGTGGCTCTCTGCAGCGCAGTTCGAGGGTGTAAAACCGCCCCTTTCTGAACTCGCTACGTTTGATGGCATTCTCGTGCCGGGAGGTTTTGGGACGCGTGGTATCGAAGGTATCTTGAATGTCATTCGTTATGCACGTGAACACAAGATTCCGTATTTTGGTATTTGTTATGGTATGCAACTTGCGGTTGTTGAATATGCACGAAATGTGCTCGGTTTGAAAGACGCAACATCGCGCGAGATTGATCCAAAATCTTCAAACCTCGTTATTGATATTATGGAATCGCAGAAAGAAGTGCTTAAGAATGGGAAGTATGGTGGCAGTATGCGTCTCGGTACGTGCCCTGCTGTTTTGAAAAAGGGAACAATCGCGCGTACGGCGTATGGCGTGGATAACATCGACGAGCGTCATCGTCATCGCTTTGAAGTAAACCCCGCATACATCGAGCGTATTGAAAAAGCAGGACTGGTATTTTCTGGCACATCCCCCGACGGTGCCTTGATGGAAATTGCTGAACTCTCCAAAAAAGACCATCCTTTTTTCCTCGGTACTCAATTCCACCCAGAATTCAAAGCAAATCCTTTGAACCCACATCCAATTTTTAGCGCGTTTATAAAGGTAGTTGGTGCACAGAAAAAAACTCAAGAATAGGGGAGAGAGAATTTAAAGATATTTCTTGGTGTCGCGAGTATCATCTAATGGTCAATAGATAATATGGTATAATATTTATATGCCACGTAATTGGAATAAAGGGAAGACGAAGGATACAAATCTTTCAGTAAAGAAAATTTCCGATACGATGAGGTTGAGGAAGATTGATAACTTTAAAGTGTGGAGGGAGAAAATGAAAGCTCTTGGGAAGGTCAAATCTGATTACTTACCACTAAAGAAAAATGGGGATCTTGCAGAACTTATTGGTGTTATTCTTGGAGATGGCCACATTTGCAAGTATCCTCGTTGTGAGGAATTACGCTTAATATCAAATTCAAATAATTCTGGTTTTATTGAAAGATACGCGGATATTATAGAGAAGGTGTTTAAGAAGAAGCCGTATATTATCTCAAGCAATCAAACTAATTCAACGAAAATCGGTGTCTATGAAAAATTAATTAGCAAAAGGATTGGAATTGCTGTTGGGGCGCGGAAAGACCTAATAATCACTGTTCCAGAATGGATTTTAAAAAAAAGAGAATATATGATAAGGTATCTCCGTGGTTTATATGAAGCGGAGGGAAGTTTCTGTGTCCATGAACAAACATATACCCATAAGTTCCTTTTTGCGAATAGAAATATCTCGATGCTTAATAACGTGTTTGAGTTAATGAAAAGGTTAGGGTTCAGTCCTCATAAAAGCAAGGATCAAATTCAGATTTCCAAAAAAGACGAGGTTTATCGGGCGATGGAAGTTTTAAGTTTTAGAGATTATAAATAGATATTGCGGGATCATCTAGTGGTAGGATGCAGCTCTCTGAAAGCTGTCACCTTGGTTCGAATCCAAGCCCCGCAGCACTTCGATAGGATTGATGTTAAAAATAGAAAATAAGATTATGACAAAGGAAGAAGCAACAAAACTTATTGAAATTTATGGAAAAGCATGGGAGACAAAAGATCCAGAACTTATCATTACTATTTTTACCGAAGATGCGACGTACGACGACCCGAAAGAGCCAGTTAATAATGGAAGAGATGCGATACACAAGTATTGGATCTCTAAGGTTATCGGTGAGCAAGATGACATTCATTTTCATCTGCGAAATATTTGGATTGATGGCAAGAATGTAATTGCTGAGTGGGATGCTGAATTTATTGACACAAAACGTAACCTTCGGATAGAAATGTCTGAGGTTGCTATTTTTGGTACAAGAGAAGGGAAGTTTTCGTCACTTCGGGAATACTATAAAACCATTAAGACTCCGCTCTAATTCTCTTTTACGTCTCTTTGCTCAATATCCAGACATACTTATTTGTGTCGCAGAAAGTGTTATAATGATGTTATTAGTGTACCTAACTCATTATAATGCTATGAATACAAAATATATTGTCATACTGGCAGTCATTGCATTGCTTGCTATTGGAGGATTTTATTTTTCCATAAACAGGAATTCAGCTCCACAGATTCCCGTCGAATTTAATAATAATTCTACTCCTGTTATCCCACAGAATCAGAATTCAGTTTCTGTGCCAACTTCACCTGACGTTCCTAAGACCACTCATGCTATCTCAATACAGAATTTTGCTTTCTCGCCAACCTTAATAACCATAAAAAAAGGGGACAGTATTGTGTGGATCAATAAAGATTCTGTTGCTCATACTGCTACAAGTGATACGGGGGAGTTTGGTAGTCTGAGTCTTTCTACCAATGAAAATTACAACCGCGTCTTCAATACGGTAGGTACATTCAAATATCATTGCACACCACACCCTTTCATGAAAGGCACAATAATAGTTACAGAATAATTAATGTTTACTCTCTGTTTTTTTTGTTAAAAAAGTTTCCAATTAGATCATGAATCAATTAGAAATAGAGCGTTTAATTAGTGAACTAATATTAAAAGGAGTTTTAAAATCTAAATCAATAGAGCAATCTTTGCGTGCCGTAGATAGAATAGATTTTGTCCCAAAAAAACTCTCTTCACTTGCGTATGAGGATGAATCATTGTCTATTGGTCACGGGCAGACCATATCGCAACCTTACACCGTTGTTTTTATGTTGGAATTACTTGAAGTTAAAGAAGGTCAACGGGTGATGGATGTGGGATATGGTTCTGGTTGGCAAACAGCACTCCTATCTTATATAGTCGGTGTGCACGGACATGTCTATGCCTTTGAAATAATTGAAGCGCTTTGCCGGTTTGGAAAAAATAATATAGAAAAATATCCGGCACTAGCGAAAAGAATATCATTTTTCTGTAAAAGTGCTGACACTGAATTAACCGATTGTGGCATCGGCCCACTCGACAGGATAATTGTTGCGGCAGATGTTAAAAGAGTACCGTCATCGTGGAGGGATAGTCTTGTGGTGGGTGGTGTAATGATGTACCCGCACGAAGGAAGCATTTATAAAGAAATTAAAAATCCTGACGGGACGTTTACTAAAAGTGAATTTTATGGCTTTGTGTTTGTGCCTTTTGTACAAGATTAGCCGACGATATGATAAGCTATTTAGTATAGTAACTTACTAGGTAATAAAATAATTATATATTTTATGAAGCAATTAATTGTATTAGCGGTCGCTGTTATTCTTGGTTTGTTTTTTTACGTGTTTGGTATTAGTAATAATGTTCAAAATCAGGCTCAAAGAAATATCGCAACGTACTCGAACCCAGAAATTGGCCTTGAGTTCAATTATTTCGTTGGCCCCTCAGGATATGTCGTAGAAGAATCAAATGTTGTGAATACTGTTTCTGGGTTAGTGCGCACTATTGTTCTTATAAGAAGTGAGGATGTAAATAGAAATATACCTGTTGGAGGTGAAGGCCCTGCAACTATTGCCCTGCAGGTATTTAAAAATACAGAAAAACAAACTCCACTCGCGTGGGCTGAAAAGCATATTCAGTTTAGTAATATTAACCTGAAGATAGGTAATGTTGTCGAAGTGGTGGTTGGCGGTGCTCCGGCAATCAGATATATGGCAGATGGATTGTATGCTTCAGATAATGTTGTTGTCGTGAACGGGGACTATGTATATCTGATGAGTGGAATGTTTATTGATGCTGAGTCTCAACTTAGAAAAGATTTTTCACCACTCGTTGAGTCGGTTCACTTTGTTCCCGTTCAGGGTACGGACGTGCAAGGGAAGCTCAATATTAATGCGATTTGTGAAGGGGCGCTCGCGTATATGACATTTCCTGATGGCTCACGTGCTGATGCGTTCGTCGCAGAATGTAAAGAAGGGAAACATCCCGAGGTGATCGAACAATATAAATTACAGATGGGGTTAGGAGATGGGGCTTCTCTCTAGTATATTGTATGGCAGTTCTCTATATGAACATCCTTTCAATTTCCTCAGATCGGAAAATGTTTGAACCAGGGAGCGCCGTGCGGGCGCGCCTGCTTGAGTATGGGCAACTGGTAAAACGGTTGCACGTCATCGTTTTTACAAAAGAGTCATCTGGGTTTGAGGACGAAGTCATTCATCCAAATATTTTTCTCTATCCAACCAATACTAAAACACGGCTTGGGTATATTCCGCGTGCAATAATGAAAGCGCGTGCGCTCAAGAAGCGTGGTGTGCGCATAGATGTGGTTACTGCACAGGATCCTTTTGAACTCGGACTCACGGCATACCTCATTGCGTGGATACTGGGCGCAAAACTACATCTCCAAATTCACACAGATTTTATGAGTCCGTATTTTGCAAAGGAATCATTTGCAAACTATGCGCGTGTAATGCTTGCTAAATTTCTGCTTCCACGCGCCGACGCTATCCGTGTGGTCTCTCTGAGAATTAAAAATTCATTGTCGAGTATTCAACGCGCGCGTCATATGCCGTCAATTGAAGTGCTTCCTATTTTTGTGCCTACCGATATAACTGCCGAGGTTTCTTCCGCGCACGATCTCAAGAAAAAATATCCACAATTTGAAAAACATATTTTGATGGCGTCACGCTTATCGCCTGAAAAAAATATCAATCTGGCTATAGAAGTGATGGCGGAGATCGTTATTAAATATCCAAAGACAGGGCTTATTATCGTGGGTGAGGGAAGTGAGAAAGAGTCGTTGATGTCAAAAACAAGAAACTATAATTTACAGGATCATATTATGTTTGAAGATTGGCAGAGAGATCTTTTTTCGTATTACAAAACAGCAGATCTTTTCTTCCTCACGTCGAACTATGAGGGGTACGGTATGGCAGTTGCTGAAGCACTTTCGGCAGGATGTCCTGTCGTGATGACCGATGTGGGGTGTGCGGGTGAAATTGTGCGCCACAATGAAAATGGACTTATTGCACCCGTAGGGAACCATGGTGCGTTGGTGCGTATAGTAAGTCATTACATATCTAGCGGGGTACACCTCGAGGCGCGATTGCCAAGTCTCCTTACAAAAGATGAATATCTTGCACGTTACCTGAAATCGTGGCAGGATGCGTTAGATAATTAGAATATCTAATGCTTTTCAATAACGTAAAAACTGAAAAAGACCTTCGCGAACTCAAGCGAATGGTGCTGGTGGACCCCGTGCTCTATGAGCGTTTTTTAGAGGTTTGTAGAGCAAATCACGACCCCGCGAGCAAGATAATTCCCGAGAGCCGTTTTGGGCCTCGAGTGGGTGACCTGAGGGATAAAATGCCAACTAATGCAGAAATGTTGGCTTTTTATCGTGCCCTTATTGCAACCGGTGAGGAGGTGCAAAATCTTGAGGCAGAGCGTATTATGAAAAAACTCAAGACGCGCAGTAATTCTGGTGTGGCGGTCGTGTCGCTCCTTACTAAGTCATTTCCGTGTCCGGGGCGCTGTACTTATTGCCCCACAGAGGAACGAATGCCGAAAAGCTATCTTTCAGAAGAGCCTGCGGCGGCACGTGCGCTTGCCAATAACTTTGACCCGTATGATCAAGTAATTAATCGCCTCAAGGCGCTCCAGATGAATGGACACCTTACGGAAAAAGTGGAGATGATTGTTATTGGTGGTACGTGGAGTTTTTATCATCCAAAATATCAAGAAGAATTTCTCGCGGAAGCATTTCGCGCGTGCAATAATTTTGGCGTAGCAGAAGACAGGCAGACGCCAAAAGGAATAAAATCTCTCAGCGAGTTACAGACAGACAATGAGACTGCGGGATCGCGCATCATCGGGCTCTCGATAGAGACGCGCCCCGACTATATTACGACGGTAGAGCTTGAGCGTTTGCGTATGCTTGGTGTTACAAAAGTGGAACTCGGTGTTCAGCACCTTGATGACGATGTTTTGAAACGTACCAAACGCGATATGAAGATCGCAACAGTGGTGACAGCAACCGAGCGCTTGCGTAATGCAGGATTCAAGGTCGTGTACCATATGATGCCTAACCTTTCTGGTTCAACCCCTTTGCGCGATATTGAAATGTTTGGCGAGCTTTTTTCGGGAGAAAAATTTCATCCTGATATGTTGAAGATTTACCCTTGTATGGTGCTCCCTGGGAGCGAGCTTTTTTCTGAGTGGCAAGAAGGGAAATTCACGCCATATACGAACGAGGAAATAATGCACGTTCTGGTCGAAGCAAAAAAACAGATCCCCAAATATGTACGTATTATTCGCGTGATCCGCGATATTCCCGCAACGCATATTGAAGCGGGGAGCAAGGTGTCTAATCTTCGACAGTGGCTCCTCCTTGATATGGAAAAAAATGGATGGCGTTGTAAATGTATTCGTTGTCGTGAGGTGCGCGATGCTATTGTTGTGCCGGAAAACTTCCCCCTCACCCACACTGAATACCGCACGATGACAGGGAAGGAAGTATTTCTTTCGTTTGAGGAACAAAATGAAGGGAAGCTTGCTTCATTTTTGCGTCTTCGTTTACCTGACAACAAAGGAGAGGAATTTGCCGACGGTCCGCTTGCCGTACTCTGTGGCGCAGCGCTCGTGCGTGAGCTCCATACCTACGGGCATATGGCAGTTATTGGTGAAAAAGGTTCGCAAAGTCAGCATTTGAGTTTTGGAAAACAGCTTCTTCTTGAGGCAGAGCGTATTGCGCGCGAGGCAGGCTTCAGAAAAGTTGCTATTATTTCCGGTATCGGCGTGCGCGAGTATTACAAAAAACGCGGATATTCTCTTGAAGGGACGTATATGGTAAAATATCTACATGAAGATGGTTACTCAGAGGAAAATACAGATCTTTTTGTATAAAGAATGGCTGGAAAAAATGTTTTCTGCGCACAGCATAGTTTTTAAGTTTATTATTGCAGGGGGAATTGCGGCGATTATTGATTTAGGGGTGTTGTATATATTAACTGCTTATGTGGGTTTTCATTATCTGACGTCGGTGGCTCTTGCTTTCATTACTGCATTTATCGCAAGTTTTACTCTTCAAAAATTTTGGACATTCAGAGATCATTCAATACAAAATATTCATCAACAATCAATATTTTATTTTGCCGTTTCATTGGGAAATTTCTTTTTAAATACGTATTTGGTGTATGTTTCCGTGGAAAAAATTCACATTCATTATTTAGTCGCACAAATATTGGTTGGCGGGATGATTGCTTGTCTCAGTTTTGTTTTGTATAAATACGTTATCTTTGCGCGACAAGAAATCACTATATGAATGTATCCGTGATCATACAAGAAATTCGTAGAAGAAGTATTCTTGCGCAGAAATATATTTTTTGTGGCTTATTATTGTTCACGGCAGTCGTTGTGCTGTTTCTTTCTACGTATAAAATATCTGAGAGTCCTCCTATTTGGATGGATGAAGGAATTATTACCCAAGTTGCAGAGAACGTAGCAACACAAGGAGTAAATGGCATTCAGGTCGCTCCTGGAGAGTTTGTCTCTGCAGGTTTTGTAACTACGAGTTACGTGGTCACGTATCCCATTGCTTTATTCTTTAATTTCTTTGGGGTAGGACTCCTTCAGGCACGCGCAGTAATGGTGCTATTCTTGTTTGCTTTTTTCTTAGTTGCATATTTCTTAAGTAAGCAGCAAATGCAAAAAACTCTCGCAATACTCTCGTTGTTACTGCTGGCAAGCTTTGCCCCTATTTATGGAAATGGGAAAAATGTACTCGGAGAGATTCCCGGATTAGTTTTTTTGTTTGCTGGGCTTTTGGGGGTAGGGATGATTGAACGCGGGGTTCGTACAATTACACTTTTTGTTCTCACGGGGTTGTTTTTTGGGTTGTGTGTGGTGACAAAGCCAATTTTTATATTGGTGATTCCTGCACTCGTTGTACCACTCTATTTTTACCGACAAATATTGTTAAATAGTCCAAAACTTTGGGTGCTTGCTGTTGCTTCATTTTTTGTACCCGTACTTGCGTGGCTCTGGATACAATTTTCAGGTGACTCCTTCGCAAACATACTCTCTATTTATATGGACCCTCATAGTACACTTTCTTTGAATTCGGTATTCGGCAACCTTAAACGTTTTGTAACGGAATCACAGCCGATATACTTCATGGTATTGTTTGTAGCTTGGTTAACCTCATTTGTTATACGTTTACAAAAAAAGTCCCACATTTCATATGTCGAGACAATCACTTTTTTGTTTACAGCGCTCGTTATTCTTGCATATGTAAGAACCATCGGTTACTATCGATATTTCTTTCTCGGGCAAGTAATGGCACTGATGTATTTTCCTTTAACACTTTCCGTTTTATTGAATTGGAGAATCATAAAACGTGCGGTATACCCTATTATTACATTTCTTATATTCTTTCAGTTTTATCAGACAGGGTTTCATTCATGGGTGGCATCGTATTACCAGGGCACGCGCACACACGAGGTGCAGACATATTTCAAGGAACAATCCCCTGAGCAGACATTTTTCATCTACCAAGCTCCGGAGATTGCTCTATTTTTGCCTGTGTCGAAATATTTTCAATATATGAAAGTGACGAGTACTATCTTGATAGGGGAAGATCAGTTAAAGAGTATCGAAGAAGGAGTTCCCGATCAAATTGTCATTAATAGTGAAGAATATGACCCAAAGAATATGCTCTTTAAAAAATATGAGGAAAAGGAAGTTGTTGACCGATATACAATACTTGAGAAGGCTCAGTAATGGGTTTTGGTAATAGTTGATACTATTGATATACTATACACTTATTATGAAAAGCGTGATCATTATTCCAACGTACAACGAGAGAGAGAATATCTCGCAGTTGGTAACGGAAATTTTCGATACAGTCCCTACGTCGGTGTACGTGATGGTGGTGGATGATAATTCCCCTGACGGGACCGGTGATATTGTCGAATCCCTAAAGAAGATGTTTCCTCGACTTTCACTCCTTCACCGAAGAGGAAAAGAAGGGCTCGGGAAGGCATACCTTGATGCGTTCGGAAAAGTGTTGGAAGATAAGGAAGTTGATTCTCTTATAATGATGGATGCTGATTTCTCACACCACCCTAGATATCTGAAAGAGATCTTGAGTAAAAAAGATGATTACGATGTTGTTGTTGGTTCACGATATGTTCCTCAGGGTACTGTTGAAGGGTGGGAATTATGGCGACGTGTATTGAGTTTTGGGGGTAATCTGTATTGTAGAATAATCACAAGAATATCGATTAACGACTGTACAGGCGGTTTCAATCTTATTCGTACAGATATTCTTCGCAAAATAGATCCCTCAAGTTTCGATGCTTCGGGGTATGCTTTTATTTTTGAATTGAAGTATCTCCTCTTTAATGAGGGGGCTCGATTTGTAGAGGTTCCGATTATTTTTAAAAATCGAACAGGGGGAGAATCAAAGATTTCAAACCATATTATTAAAGAAGGAATTTTGGCGCCATGGAAAATGATCATGAAAAAATAACAACGTGTGTTGTGTGTAAAAAAGCACAAGGCTATTTTTTTGTAAGGAAAAATGGTTTTGATTTGTATCGATGTGGTGCTTGCGGGCACATATCTCCCTCTCCTTTTTTAAAACATGATTCATCGTTTTCCTACGATGAAGATTATTTTTCTGGGGCAAAAACGGCGTCAGGGTATATTGATTATGACAGGGATAAAGAGCCGATGCGACCGGTGTTTGTGAGGTACATGAAAGTAATAGAGTCTCTTTGTTCGGGAAAGGGAAGATTGCTTGATGTTGGGGCAGCTACGGGTTTTTTTGTAGAGATTGCAAAAAAGATCGGATGGAAAGCATGCGGTGTTGAAATCTCAGAATATGCTACTGAGATTGCTCAGAAAAAAGGTCTTGATGTCGTGTGTGGAACATTGGGTAGTGGTAATACGTTAGAAGAGGGCTCTTTCCGTGTGATCACGCTGTGGGATGTGTTGGAGCATTTTCAAGATCCACATAGAGAAATTCATCTTTGTTCGAAGCTGTTAATGTCGGATGGTATTTTGGCGATTAGTACGCCCGATAGCGGAAGTTGGTATGCTCGGAGTACGGGCAAAAGATGGCCTCTCTTGTTGCCTCCCGAGCACCTCCATTATTTTACCCAGAAGAGTATCAAAATTTTTCTGGAAAACAATGATTTTCAGATAGAAAAGATTACAAAAATTGGGAAGACGTTTACCCTTGAATACACGCTGCTCATTGCTTCGGGGTTACGTAATTTTGGTTTTTTGCGTAAAATAGTTACATTCTTAAAAAAATATCCGCGTGTGGGTAGTTTTGCAATCCCTATTAACTTACGTGATAATATGGTTGTCATCGCACGAAGAACGTAAGCAAGCCTTCAATTATATGCAGAAAGAAAAAAGAATTAAAATTCTTATCATTACCCAAAAAGTCGATAACAAAGATCCTGTTCTTGGTTTTTTTCATCGATGGACAGAAGAGTTTGCTAAACACGCTGAATACGTGACGGTCATTGCGCTTGGGGTGGGGGAATATCAATTACCCAAAAATGTACGTGTTTTTTCGCTTGGTAAAGAACGTGGTGTTTCTCGCCTCGGCTACATTTTTAATTTCTACCGCTTTATTTGGCGCGAGCGCAAAAACTACGATACCGTATTTGTGCATATGAATCCGGAGTATGTCGTCTTTGGAGGCATTTGCTGGCGATTATGGGGAAAGCGAGTTGCACTGTGGTATACCCACAAAAGTGTTGACCTAAAACTACGAGCTGCATCACTGCTGACACATACAATACTCACTGCTTCAAAGGAAAGTTTTCGTCATCAAAGTAAGAAGGTACATATCGTGGGGCATGGAATAGATACTGATTTTTTCTCTCCTAATGATAACATCAAGCGTGAATCGTTCCTTCTTTCTGTGGGGAGACTTTCTCCAATCAAGCGACACGATCTCGTGATCGAAATTGCAGCACGTGAAGGAATCCTCCTTCATATTGCTGGTGAGGGAGATGAACGCGAGAACCTCGAATCTCTTGCTCGAAGGGTCGGAGTCAATGTTGTATTTCTTGGCGCACTCAGTCATGTGCAACTTCGCGATGAATATCGTCGCGCTGCTCGATTTATTCATCGCTCAGAAACCGGCTCGCTCGATAAGGTGGTTTTGGAGGCGGCTGCATGTGGTTGTCCGGTAGACACGACAGATCCCGCACTCGTTGGTTTGCCTCTTTCCCCATCTTATGTTCGTGAGCACCATGGGCTTTCCTCGCTCATTCCGCGCATATTTTCATTCTATGAAACAACAAGACAATAATAACGTGCCAAGTGTATGTTTCTTTGGTATCTATGATCCCTCGTACTCTCGCAACCGAGTACTTGTTCGTGGTTTTGAAGAGAACGGGTACAAAGTCTTTCATTGTCGCGTAGATCCAAAAAAACACAAAGGGATATTAAAATTTTTTCTCCTTGTTCGCGAATATTTGAGCGTTCGAAAGAATAAAATTGATGTTGTTATTGTCGCGTTTCCTGGACATACGGTCGTGTGGCTTGCGCGAATCCTTTTTGATTCGCATATTATTTTCGATGCATTTGTTTCGCTCTATAATTCAAACGTGGAAGACAGAAAACGATACCGCGCTTTTTCGTTACACAGTCTGCGGGATCAGTTTCTTGATTGGTATAGCATGAAGATCGCATCAATTATTTTTTTTGACACGAACGCTCAGATCGGTTACGTTGCGAAAAAGTTTAATATTTCTGTTCAAAAATTTCGTCGAGTGTTTGTCGGAACGGATGACACTGTTTTTTATCCGCGCGAACAAAAAGACAATCACGGTCATTTCATTGTTCATTTCCATGGAACATTCATACCTCTTCACGGTATCGAATATATCATCGATGCCGCAAAACTTCTTGAGGACGATCCAGATATTATCTTTGAGATTATTGGTGATGGGCAAGAACGAAAAGGTATTGAAGAAAAAATATCTGCGGTTGGAGGAGGAAAGAATATTCGACTGTTTCCACGGATGTCGTATGAAGAACTTGCAACAAGTATAGTTCGTGCGGATATTTGTTTGGGAATTTTTGGAGCAACGAGCAAAGCGGCGATCGTGATCCCAAACAAGGTTTTTGAAGCACTTGCTTCTCAAAGGGCGCTTATTACAATGAAAAGCGAAGCGATTAACGAGCTTGCTCTCGATGGACAAAATATGCTTTTGTGCAACCCGGGTGATCCGCGCGATATTGCAAATAAAATTTTATTACTAAAACAGGATATGGTGCTTAGGAATAAGATTGCTCTGCATGGATATCAATTGTTTACAAAAAAGCTTACCCCCTCTATACTGGTTAAACACCTCATTTCAACTCTATGAATTCAATAGCTGGTTACTATAACAACAAGGAACAATATAGCCCAAGCGGGGAACGGGTTCGTCGCGTCGTTCAGATATTGGGGAATGATATAAAAGGGAAAAAGATTCTTGATATCGGATGTGGAAACGGCACCATGGGTAAAGCACTCAAAGAAAAAGGGGCTATTGTTTTTGGCACGGACATTTCTAGAAATGCGGTTGAAAAAGCCGCTCACGTTTTGGACAAGGCATTTGTTCTTGATGTAGACGGAGGAGATCTTTCCGTTATTGATAGTGATTATGATGCCATTATCGTTTCGGAGGTAATAGAACATTTGTTTGAATCAAAGAAATTTTTGCTCAATGTGAAAAGTCGCATGAAGAAAGATTCAGTGCTTATTCTCACCACGCCAAATTTTCTGATGTGGACGAATAGAATAAAGATGTTTTTTGGGAAGTTCGAATATACGGAAACAGGGTTTCTTGACGAGGGACACATACATTTTTTTACCTATGATTCTTTGAAAAAACTTCTTTCGTTAACAGGATTTAAAATCGAAAAAGAGAACCATATTATTCATCCAAAAATTCCGCACAAGATAGGGATTCTTCGCCCGAATCTTTTCGCATTTCAGTTGATTATAAAAGTAAAAACAGCATGAGTATCTTATCCATAGTAACTATGCGTATGTCAGTTGTATATCACGAGTAATGACAAAAATTTTTATCTACAAGAAAATAGAAGGAGTTTCCTGTATCCCAGAATTGTATCCTATTTGGGGGATTGAGAATCAGGGTATAGAGAACCAGCTTAATATTAAAAGAATTTTACCTTTTTACCGTAACGCATTCTTTGAAATAGTTTCCACTCCGGATGATGCGGACTTTATTTTGATTCCTCATATTTACAACATCATACAAAAAAGAAATCCGACATATCTTGATGATGCGGTCTATTTTTCTCTTCAAAAAAAGAAACACCTCTTGCTATTCGCCTACGGAGACGATGATTCGGACATTGCACTTAAAAATACGGTCATTTTTCGTTATGCTCAGTACCGACATAGAAAAAGACAAAATGAGATCATTGTACCGCTCTATGCTCCGGATGGAGCTCTTGAAACGCCCGTTTCTTTTCTCGAAAAACATGCAGGGGCTCCTACGGTAGGTTTCTGTGGTTTTGCACAGTATCCCTCTCTGCGGTCTGTCGTGAAGGCTTTTGTAAAGAATCTTTTATGGGAACTCGCTGCACTCATTCAGGGGAAACCGATAGTTCGGGCACGTAAAGGTGGTATTTATTTTAGAAAAAAGATACTCGCTATACTTGGTGCATCTCCGCACATAAAAAGTGCATTTATCGTAAGAAATTTTTTTTCGTCGCACAAGAAAACAATCCGTATCGACGTGGAATGTGTGCGAAAAGAATTTTTGGATAATATTACGAAAAACGACCTTGCGCTCGCCGTGCGCGGTGACGGGAATGCCTCGATGCGGTTCTACGAAGCGCTCTCACTGGGAAGAATTCCTGTTGTGATTGATACTGATGAGATATTTCCGCTTGAAGATATTATTAATTACCATGATTTTTGTCTATTTATTTCGCTAGGGGACATGCATCGTGCCGATGCGTTAATTCGAAAATATTATAACGAAATGTCACCCGAGGAATTTTTGAGGAAACAGAAACTGGCGCGCGAGATATTTGAGAAGTATGTGCGGGTTGATAAATTTTATGAGCTCATTTTTAGTAGACCTGAAGAGATATTAAAACGGGTTAAACTTTGATTTTGGTGGGGTTATTCGGGGACTGTCGGGGGTAGGGCGTTCGTGGTATACTTTCAAAAAATTGAGTTATAAAGGTATGAAATTGTATTATATTGCCAACGCGCGAATGCCTCACAAAAAAGCATATGCTATTCAAATCGCCAAAATGTGCGAGGCTTTTATTGAGGAGGGTGTGGACTTGGAACTTGTCATACCGCGACAAAAAGGTATGGTTGATGATATCAAGGATTACTACAAGCTTCGCCCATCGCTTTGCGTGACGAGATTACCATCCCTTGACCTCTATGCGCGTGGGAGATGGGGGTACTTTTTAAGTGGCGTGAGTTTTACAATTTCATATTTCGTATACATTTTCTTAAAAAGATGCCAAGGGAAACGAGGTGTTATTTACACGATAGACATGGATACATTCTCGTTCGCGGTAAGTGCATTCTTGGGCATGCCTTGTTTCCTTGAGACACATGGAGGAAAAGCAACGTCGCTTGTAAATAAAATATTTTTTAAGCATGTTAACGGAGTCATTGTCATCAATAATATTATTAAAAAACAGATAGCGAAGGTCATGTCATTTTCAGAAAACAGAATGCTCGTATGGCCGAACGGCATCGACCTTGAACTATTTCATAGTATTCCAAAAGATGACGCGAGACGTAGTTTGTCATTACCTAAAGAGATTAAGATTGTAATGTATTGCGGGAGATTCTATGGATGGAAAGGGTTGGACGTTCTTATTGACGCTGCGAAGGAGCTTCCGCAGAATATTTTTGTGTATATTGTAGGAGGGACAAAGAATGAATTTTTGTCCGTTGCTAAAAGGAAAGAGTTGCCCTCAAATATGGTATTTGTCGGAGGGAAATTATATACGGAGGTCCCTGTATGGCTTTCTGCTGCGGACACCCTCCTTGTTCTAGGTACAAAACATGATACGCAATCATACTATTACACTTCACCAATGAAGGTATTTGAGTATTTGGCAATGGGGCGGGGGATAGTAGCTAGTAGGACGCCTGCCATTCAAGATATTGTTTCTGATGAAGAGGTTGTTTTTTATGAGCCTGATAATCCAAAAGATTTAGCCAAAAAAATGGAGCTTGCTGTTAGTAATTCCGAGGTGATAGACAAGAAAATTGCCGCCGCGGTGATTAAGGCAAAAGATTTTACTTGGCAAAATAGAGCAAAAGATATTTTAGAGTTTATAAAGAAAAATATATGATTGATAAAAATAATTCTAATTCACAAATAAAGAATGACTGGCTTCTTGATTATCGAAAGAAGGTAACTTCTCAGTTTGGAGAGGATGGTATCATCGAGAAAATATTCAGTATAATCGGTGAGACTAACAAATGGTGTGTCGAACTTGGAGCATTAAATGGTGTTCACGATAGTAATGTGTGGGACCTACTTAATAACAAAGGTTGGTCTGGAGTCTTGATAGAAGCCGACATTACGAATTATAAAAAACTCCAAGCGCTGTATGAGGGCAAAAAGAATATTGCGTGCGTCAACGAGTTTGTAAGTTTTGAAGGTGAACATTCATTGGATAAGATTTTCTCGCACACGCAGATCCCAAAGGAGTTTGATTTGTTATCCCTTGATATTGATGGAAATGAGTATCATCTTTGGGAGTCCCTTGTTAACTATTCGCCACGTGTGGCAATCATTGAATTTAATCCTAGCATCCCCAACGATATTGATTTTGTGCAACCACGCGACATGAATATTTTTCAAGGATCATCACTCCTTTCACTCTTCAGGATGGGAAAACAAAAAGGATATGAGCTTGTCTGTGTTGTTGGCGTGAACGCAATTTTTGTGAAGAAGGAATTATTCCCTATGTTTGGGATTAAGAATAACTCCCCAGAGAGTCTCTATACAGACAAAAGTGCGTATACGCGGTTATTCCAGCTTTATGATGGGACGCTCGTATTGTCCGGCTGTGATACGCTGTTGTGGCATAAGAAGAAAATTCGATCAGAAGATATTCAAATAGTTCCTCGAAGAAAGAGGTATTATCCTGCAAAAATAGACGAGCGCAAGGTCATCCGTTCTCTCAAAGACACGGTGAGGAGACTCCCTCTGTATCCTTTGTTGCTTAAGTTTAGAAATTGGCGGTTCTATGGATAATTTGTAGCTATGCATGTAACTGGAGCATATGACAATGTAATATTGTTTACCAATGGCGCTATTGGAGATTTTCTCATGGCAGGGCTTTGCGCTGATAGTGTTAGTAACATATTACAAAAAAGCGATATTACAATCATTACCCCTCGCAACACCTCACTCCTGCGAGAACTTTTTTCCGCATATCCGCACATTAAGATACGTGAGGTAAACCGCCGAAATTTTTTGCATGCTTCAACATTGCTGGCACGTATGGCATGGAAGAAAAACTTGGTAATAAATCAGGGTGTATTTAAAAAGATTCCCTTTTTTGTGTGGCTCCTTGCGCGTCTCCTGGTTGTGCACCCTGGAAGTGTTCATCTGCATTTTCTTCAGAAAGCACCACAAGGTAAATCAAAGAAAGAGGGTGTAGTCGTTTTTGATTATCATCTGTCAGTTTATGAAAATCTTGTACATCTTGTTCGTGCGCATGGCATTGAGATTTCTCCAGCGGTACCTTTGTATCGTTTCGTTGCCATTACGGATATTTTTGAACGCTACGGGTTAACACGTGATTCATACGTTGTCATTCATCCCTGTGCTTCTAGTTTTGCTCGTAGTTTGCCGACGTCGCGGTGGGTGAATATTTTTCAGTACATTACGCACCATTTTCCGGAGACGAAAATTGTCGTTACGGGAAGCATACAAGATGACGTGTTTATTCAAACAATATTCAATGCTGGTGTATCTCCGGATTCAGCTGTTACCCTCGCAGGAAAACTTTCTATGGTGGAACTCGCAAATATTATCGATGGTTCTCGTGGGTATGTAGGTGTTGATACAGGGATAACTCACCTTGCTGGTGTTTTGCAAAAACGGAGTGTTGTAATCGGCAATCTTTCAAATCCTTGCTGGCTCCCTTTCTATAATAAAAATGCTACTATTCTCACGGAACGTAAAAACTGCACCTGTGATGGGCAGAAGGGTGGAAACTGTCTGTATCAAATAGGAGGAGAACGATACTATAAATGCATGATCGACATACCTGAAGAGTCTATTTATGAGGGTGTGAGAAAAATGCTCGTCTGAAAATATATATGAATACAACTAATGGAAAAACACTGATTATTCTCTATGAAATAGGACACATTGATATTGTGCTCGCACACTTTGGCGCCGAAAAAATTAAAAGTGGACACGGTCCTGTCATTGTTCCCATTGATTACGGAATTGAACTTGCATTGCGTGATCGAGGGATACCTTTCCATTCTATGATGGATTATTCTGCGAGAAGTTCGCTTAAAGAGCGAGGTCTACTGGTCTCAGGAATAATGCGACAGATGTATACTGACGCTGAATTTAATTTTTTTGAACATAACGGCATACACCTCGGCAAAATAATTGGCTATTCTTTCGGGGAGTACGTGCTCAGGGTTTTGTACCACTTGGACATATTCGATTTTATTCTCGGGCAATTTAAAAATATAGAAACAGTCTACATTCCGGAATCGTTAATGAAGCTACCTTCAACGGTCGGTCAATTGGCGATTTTTGAGGTTCGTGTGGGTATAGACATGATGGCGTTTTTGGCGCAGAAGAAAGGAATATCACTGCATATTATTCCGTGTACGCCGGACGTGATATTGCGGGGCGGATTGCGCAGGTTCAAACAATCATTCACGAGAGGCGTTTTTATTCGATTGATCAAGATCTTTAGTAGTATTATCGCACTCTTTCGTAAGCGAACCGCGATGAAAATTTTTGTGAGTGATTATTGGTGGCATATTGATTCATTTATTACAAAAATGAATGACGTTGAGGTCACTATGATGGAACGCAAAGAGGTACAAAACGCTAGGGAGTATCTTTGGAAGTATAAGATCCGTTTCAATCATCCGCGAGACTATTCCACTATCTTTATGCGACATCGTGCGGAAAAGAAGCGTCAATTCTATGAACAAATGTGGCAGACGCTCGATGAACATTCACGTTTTTCTCAACAATTTATGTGGTACGGAATAAATTTTTGGGAAGTTGTCCGTCCAGCATACGAACATCTGGTGACTTCATTTTCTAAAGATACCGTAGAGGCGATAGAAGCGACTGAGCGAATTTTTAAGAAACAAGGAATAGGTTCGGTTATCTTGAGAGCAAGCCAGAGTGGGCAGATCCATTTTCCTATACTTGGTCTTGTTGCACACAAAATGAGTATTCCTGCCATAGAATTACAGCATGGGCTGGAATGTTCAGGGGAGTTTTCTTTGAGCGTATATAAAAATGCGGACACCCTTGCTTCGTATGGACCTTTAATCAAAAAAGAAATAGAGGGTGTACATGGCACTAATTTAAAAGTTCTTGATATTGGCTCACCTCGCTTTGATCAGTATCGAAATAAAACGATTAGTGAGGAGATAAAAAGTAAACTGAGAAAAAAGCTTAATATTGATCCTGAACGGCCGGTTCTTTTGTATATCGCCACGGATATCGTTTTGGGACAGACGCATGACACCTATAGTATGCTTCGTCTGTTCAAAAATATTGCTGAGGCAACCAGGTGCATCGAAGGACTGCAAGTGATCATAAAAATACGCCCGGGACCCGCTACAGAATATTTTCTCAAGCGCTCCCTCAAGGAGGCATTTGGTGAAAGGTGTTGTATCGCCCAATATGAAAACCTGCATGAATTGATAAGTATTGCTAACGTTGTTGCTTCCAGTTTTTCAACCGTTGTTCTTGAGACGATGATTGCGGAAAAACCGGTTGTCCTCGTCGGTTTTGATAAGAATGACCTCGTGCTGATGGAATCACATTTTCTACCGTATGAGGAGGCGTGCGCTCTACGAATTGCAAGAACAAAAGAGGAACTTGTTCAGTGTATGCGTACGCTTGTTTCGAACCCTGCCGAAGCAGTAACTCTTGTTAATAATGCAAATAATTTCCTTAAAAAGAACTTCTCTTTTGATGGAAAATCTGCCGAACGTACGGCCGTTTTTCTCGAGGCATTGAGAGATTGACCAAGATTGTCCATTCCTATATAATCCCAACATGAATAAAAAAGATTATTTAAGTGGTAAAACGATCTTGGTAACAGGCGGAACGGGCACGTTTGGGCGCGCTTTTGTAACGCGAATTCTTGCAAACAAAAGCGTGGCGAAAGTCATCGTCCTAAGCAGAGATGAATTTAAGCAGAATGAAATGTCGCGTGATTTTAAGGATAAAAGACTAAACTTCTTTTTGGGTGATGTCCGCGATTTACCAAGATTGGAACGAGCATTTTCGGGCGTTAATATTGTGATCCATGCTGCCGCCTTGAAACAGGTTCCTGCTACTGAATATAATCCCCTTGAAGCGGTCAAGACAAACATTAATGGAACGCAAAATGTGGTGGATGCCGCAGTTAACTGTGAAGTCGATAAGGTGCTCGTTGTGTCATCCGACAAAGCAGTTGAGCCGATCAATCTTTATGGTGCAACAAAACTTGTCGCTGAACGATTAACTGTCGCTTCAAACTCATACCGAGGCAAAGGAAATACAAAGCTTTCGGTCGTCCGATATGGAAATGTCATCGGCAGTCGAGGAAGTGTTATCGAGCTTGTTGAAAAACAGCGTGCCACCGGAGTTTTGACTCTTACTGACGAGCGCATGACTCGTTTCTGGATCCATATACAGGATGTTATGGAGATGGTTATCAATATTCTTGATCACATGGAAGGTGGAGAGATTTTTATTCCAAAGATGAAGAGTTTGCAAGTTGTAGATGTTTTAAAGACACTTGCCCCTGAGTGTAAATTGAAGGTTGTCGGTATCCGCCCTGGTGAAAAGCTTCATGAAAAACTCCTTACTAAACATGAGTCTGATCGCACGAGAGACCTCGGAACGATGTTTGCTATTTTGCCTGAGTTTGTAAGCTGGGCTACCAAAAATTCTTTTGCAAATAAAAAACACTTCCCGTTGGAGGCTGTATATAGCAGTGATAGCCCAGATTTTCTTCTTCCTGTAAAAGATGTCAAAAAGATATTGAAGATATGATTCCATATTCGCGCCAATGGGTTGATAAAGATGATATTCAAGAAGTTATAAAGGTTTTGAAGTCACCGTTTATTACGCAGGGTCCAAAGGTCAAAGAATTTGAAGAATCAATTGCACAGTATTGTGGCTCAACATATGCCGTTTCGTTCTCTTCCGGCACGGCAGCGCTCCATGCTGCGTATTATGCGGCTGGTCTCCATGCGGGTGATGAGGTGATCACGTCGCCACTTACGTTTGCGGCTACTGCAAACATGTTGGTTGCTGTAGGAGCAGTCCCTGTTTTTGCTGACATCGAAATTGCAACGGGTAATCTTGATCCACGCACCGTAGAAAAAAAGATAACTAAGAGAACAAAAGTGATTGTCGGAGTTGACTATGCGGGATTGCCGGTGGATATTTCTGCACTCAAGAAGATCGCAAAAAAGCACAAGCTAGTTTTTATTGAAGACGCGGCGCATGCATTGGGTGCGTCGTATGGAAAGAAAAAAGTCGGCGCACATGCCGATATGACAATGTTCAGTTTTCATCCATTGAAATCAATCACAACGGGCGAAGGAGGAGCGATTGTCACAAATAATAAGGAGTACTACGAGAAATTGTTGCTGTTTCGCAGTCACGGCATCACTAAGGATACAAAGAAACTTATTAACAAAAAAAATCCCGCATGGTACCATGAAATGCATGATCTGGGATACAATTATCGTATCACTGATATTCAAGCTGCGTTAGGGGTGAGCCAGATGAAGAAATTGGATTTTTTTGTATCGAGAAGGGGAGAGATCGCACATCGCTATCAGAAAGAGTTAGAAAATCTTCAGAATTTTGTCATACCAAAAACGTTTTCCGATCGCACTTCAAGTTGGCACTTATTTCCATTGCGCCTCGCTCCCGAAAAGAAACACCTGCGGGATTTCTGCTTTAATGAGTTACAGAAAGCGGGGATCGGCGTTCAAGTGCACTACATCCCGGTTTACCGGCATCCGTACTATGAGGCGCGGGGGTATAAAAAAGGTCTTTGTCCAAATGCTGAACTATTTTCAGAATCAGAAATTTCCATACCTATTTTCCCTGCTCTTTCTCAAAAAGATCAGACTAAAATAATCAAGGTAATCAGAGAAATAAACAAACAGTTGTAATTTAAAAAATATGAAAAAACAAAAAATAGTAAGTACAAAAAAAGGACAGGCACTTTGGGAAAAAGCAAAGCAAATAATTCCTGGAGGGAATCAGCTTCTTTCCAAGCGTTCTGAAATGTTTCTTCCAAATGGATGGCCATCCTATTACACAAAAGCTAAAGGTGCTGAAGTGTGGGATTTGGATGGGAATAAATTTATTGATATGTCTATTATGGGCGTGGGGAGTTCTCTCCTTGGTTATGCTGACTCTGATGTCAACAAGGCAGTAAAAAAGGCAATTGACAATGGGGTGGTCTCAACCCTGAACGCACCTGAGGAAGTGGAGCTTGCTGAAATGCTTTGTAAAATTCACCCTTGGGCAAAAATGGTCAGGTATGCTCGATCTGGAGGAGAGGCGATGGCTATCGCAATCCGTATCGCGAGAGCTTTTACAGGCAAAGATAAAGTTGCTTTTTGTGGGTATCATGGCTGGGCTGATTGGTATCTTTCGGCAAATTTGTCTGATGATAAAAACCTAGATGGGCACCTTCTCCCTGGCCTAGAGCCACGCGGTGTGCCACGTGGGTTGAAAGGTACCTTACTTCCTTTCCATTTTAACCACATTGAAGAGCTTGAGGATATTGTGGCAAATCATGGCAAAGAGTTAGGCGTCATTGTTTTAGAGCCGATGAAAAATGCGGAGCCTAAGGATGATTTTCTCAAGAAAGTTCGCGCTATCGCAGACAAGACGGGCGCAGTCCTTATTTTTGATGAAGTGAGTATCGGTTGGAAGATGAATTTTGGAGGATCACATCTCTTATATGGTGTTAACCCTGACATCGCAGTTTTTGCAAAAGCTATCAGCAACGGTTTTGCGATGGCGGCAATCATCGGTACTCGTGAAGTAATGCAGTCAGCACAGGTAACATTTATTTCCAGCACCAACTGGACAGAAAGACTCGGTCCTGTGGCGGCGCTTGCAACATTGAAAAAAATGAAACGATTGAATGTTGCGAAAAAGCTTCAAATTATTGGGAATAAGGTCAAAAAAATCTGGAGCGATAAGGCTAAAAAGAATGGTCTATCTATTACAACTGGTGGTCTACCTCCATTTAGTAATTTTACCTTTGCGCATGGCGATAAACATCAAGCACTTAAAACTCTGTTCATTCAAGAGATGCTCCAGAGAGGGTTTCTTGCTTCAAATATGGTTTTTGCGAGTTATGCACACACGGATGCAATTTTAAAGAAGTACGAAAAGGCCGTCGATGAAGTATTCAAAATCTTGAAAGAGGCTCTTGATACGAATACGGTCGAAAAACGCCTGAGAGGTCCGGTAGCCCACACTGGATTCGCTCGGTTAAACTAGATATGAATATGGAAGGGATATTTCTTATTATTGGTGCCGGATCAATTGGCCGTCGACATGCGCAGAATGCGCGCTTTTTGGGTTTGCGTACGATTGTGTGTGATGTCGATATTGAGCGCGCCAAAAAACTTGCCGAGGAAACAGATTCAGAAAAGTTTTATGAGGATTACAAAAAAGCGTGTGAAGACAATCCTGAGATTACTGCAGCAATAATCGCCACGCCGTCTCAATTTCATATTGAAAATGCACAATTCCTCGCCGAGAAAGGAATACATATTTTTATTGAAAAGCCACTTGCTACGGCGTTTGAGGGAATAGATGACCTCATAAGAACAATTGAGTCAAAAAATGTCGTGGTAATGATGGGGCAATCGTATAGATTCCATGAGGGTTATTTGTCTGTGAAGAAACTTTTTGAAGATGGTGTGATAGGAGAGATCTATCACGTGAACTTGTTGAGTGGTCAGTATTTACCGGACTGGCATCCGACGATGGATTACCGAACAGAATATGCGGCGCAGAAGAAACTCGGTGGTGGCGCGCTGTTTACCAGTATGAGTCATTTGTTTGATTCTATGGGGTGGCTCTTTGGCGAGATAGAAGAACTCTCAGGATGGAGAGCACGGCTGAGCGATTTGGAAATGGACGTAGACGATAGCGTTTTTTGTCTCATGAAGACGGATCGCAATATTGTGGTGATGTGCCAAACAGATTTTTTGCAGAGAATATCAAAGAGTTACATGGTCGTCGTTGGGGAAAAGGGGACGATAGAGGTTGATTTTATAGCACATGAAATCACGGTGGAGCTTCCAGGGGAGCAATCCTTGGTGCAAAAATATTCTTTTGAGCCAAACAAGAGATATGTCGAAGAGTTGAAGCATTTTGTACAATTAATAAAAGACGGGTCCGTAAAACATTCTCTCGATATTCACGCCGGCGAACGGGTCGTGAAGCTCCTCCTTAGTGATAAGATAAAGGCAGTTACAAAAATTTAGTCATTGTATTAAATATATGATCGTCTGCATCATCCAAGCAAGAATGGGTTCAACACGACTACCGGGAAAAGTCTCGAAACTTATTCTCGGGAAACCGATGCTCGTGCATCAAATTGAGAGAGTGAAGCAATCACGGTTTGTTGATAGGGTTGTTGTTGCAACCACGATTAAGGACGAAGATGACATTATTGCACGCATGGCGCAGGAGGCTGGTGTAGAATGTTTCCGAGGGAGTGAATCAGATGTTCTCGATCGTTACTACCAAGCGGCACGAGAAGCACAGGCGGATATTGTCGTTCGGGTAACAGGGGATTGCCCACTCTCCGACCCAAAGGTCATCGATGAAACGATAGAGTATTTTTTGAAGAATGCTACGGACGTTGATTATGCCTCAAAACCATCCAATTATCCCGAAGGGCTTGATATGGAAATCTTTTCATTTAGCACGCTTGAGCGGGCATGGAAAGAGGCAGTGAAGCCGTCAGAACGTGAACATGTAACACCGTATGTGTATAACCATCCGGAGATGTTTCGTGTGCGAGCATGGCAGAGTGGTGTTGAGGATTTTTCTGCAATGCATTGGTCGGTGGATACTCCTGAAGATTTTATTTTTGTTACGAAAATTTTTGAGAACCTCTATCCTCAAAACTCGGTTTTTTCAAAAGATGAGGTGCTCAACCTTTTGTCGGAAAAGCCTGAATTACACTCGATTAATGTTGGTGGAACGGGGTATGAAGGATATCATAAATCATTAAAAGAAGATGAACAGTTTCAACAAAAGCACGATCTCTATGAACGTGTGGTTGGTTTTGAACCTGATGCAATCGTATTGATATCCGGAGGTATCGTAAAAGAGGTGACGCAGGATGGGGTGACTAAGTATCGTTCTACGCGAACTGATGAGGGGGATGCTTTTGGTATCCTGTGGGGAGAGGCGCGTGTTCTGGCTGTTGCGGAATTGGCAGGATTCTTCCCTAAAGCAATGATTATAGCAACGGGCGCACATCACCCTGAGCAAGCACAGGCGACTGTTTTTCAGAATGAATTGGAACAACTTTCAATTCTGCGAAATAGAATCATTCTAGAAGAGCAGTCGACAGACACACTTTCTCAGATTGGCGAAACGATGAAAATTGTTCACGAGAGAGGATTGAGGTGTGTCGTGTTTATTACAAATGAATACCATATTCCACGTGTGCGTGCGATGTACGAACATTTTGAAACATTGATGCAACCCGACGCTGAAACAAAGCGCATCGTAAACGAATGTAAACTTCGAGGCGTGCAGGTGCAGTTCACTGCTGCAGAGTCTATTTTACCCTATCGGGATAAAAAGTTTATAGAAATTATTGATACGGTAAAAAAAAGTCCTGCATATTTAAAACGCGTGCAAAACGAAGAACGGGGGACTGCAATGGTAATACATGGCGAATATGGGAAACAGGGGACTGCACGCGAGGATAAATTGGAGAGAGAGGTATAAATTGATGGGTTTGCACAGAATCGTCTTTCTTGTAGTATAGTAAAGATATTGAACATAATATGGGAATAGAAAGAAAACAATTTTTTGAGAGCTTGCCAAAAAACCTTACCTATGAGCCGGTAGAGGTGGTTACCATCGGCAACAGGCTGGTGGGTAAGGGTCAACCGGTGTTCGTTATTGCTGAAGTAGGGGCAAATCATCGAGGTAAAATTGAGGAGGCACTTAGATCAATAGAGCTTGCTGCTGAGGCGGGTGCAGATGCGATAAAGTTTCAGCATTTGACGCATGATAAAATTGCTGCGGATACTATTGTATATGAAGAATGGCACGGGAAACCCGTGGGTGCATTTTCGGAATTTTATCGGTCGGCCGAGATCCCATTTGAGTGGACAGATAAACTCATTGCTCATGCAAAGAAACATAATATTATGTTTCTCTCGTCTCCGTTTGATAAAGATGCCGCTGATTTTCTTGAGACGGCAGGAGTGCCAGCATTTAAGATTGCATCGTATGAAATGACTGATGATGTTCTCTTGCGATATATTGCGCGAAAGGGAAAACCAATCATTTTGTCGACTGGCATGGCGTATCTAGAAGAAGTCGCACACGCAGTGCGCGTGATCCAAGAAGAGGGGAACAATGAGATTATTTTGCTCCACTGCATTTCAATTTACCCGCCAAAAAGTTTTGCTGATCTAAATCTTCGTGCTATAGAAACACTTGAGGAGGCGTTTAAACTTCCTGTCGGGTATTCTGATCATTCCAAGCCCCCATTTCTCGCTGCTCCTATTGCTGCGGTGGCACTTGGTGCGTGTGTCATAGAGAAGCACTTTACTACGGAACGAGATGGAGGAAGTAATGATGATCTTAATTCTCTCGAGATTGATGATTTTAAACGCACGGTTGAGGAAATTCGTAACGCTGAGCAGGCGCTTTCAAGAGTGGGCATCAAGCAACCTGTTTCTGGTGAGGATCATGCATTAGGCAAGGACGAGATTGCGGATAGGTGGGCGCGTCGCTCGCTCTATGCTATACGAGATATTCCCGCAGGGTCACTCCTGACTGAGGATATGATTATCACCCTTCGTCCATGGGGAGGTATCGCGCCAAAAGATGCAGGGCTTGTCATTGGGAAAAAAGTACTCCGCGCCATTAAGGCTCGCGCGCCGATTACTTGGGAGGATTTTTTAGAAACAAAATGAAAAAAATAATACATAAAGGAAAAATACTGGACAAGAAGGAAGGTGTTTCGATTATCGAATGTATTTCGTGTGGCTTTAAACATGTTAATCCAATTCCTTCCGAAGAAGAGCTTGCAAAGTTTTACGAAGAAGAGTTCTACTCAAAGGGAAAACCGAATTATTTTAAAGAAACAAAGGAGGATCTTTCGTGGTGGATGGCAACGTACAATAATTACTACACTCTCTTAGAGACGTACACTAAAGGAAGAAAAATTTTAGATGTTGGCTCTGGCCCTGGACATTTTTTGGTGTGTGGCAAGAAGCGAGGATGGGATGTTCTCGGGTTGGAGCCTTCTGTTGACGCATGGGAATATTCTAAACGTCGCAAGCTCGCAGTGGTAAATGATTTTTTTAGCTATGAGTCTGCGAAACAGTACGGACCTTTTGATGTTATTCATGCAAGTATGGTCCTTGAACACGTTCCGAATCCAGCTACTTTTATCGAGGATATGAAGAAGTTGTTAAAGCCGAATGGTATTATTGCGATTTTTTGTCCTAATGATTACAATCCTTTGCAGGAAATACTGCAGAAGAAGCTTAAATTTAAGCCATGGTGGGTTGTGCCAACACATCACCTCAATTATTTTGATGCCAATTCGATGGGAAACTTACTTTCTAAAACTGGATTTGAAGTTAAGGAAAGTCTCAGTACGTTCCCCATGGAATTCTTCCTTCTTTCAGGGAAAAACTATGTGAAAGATTCAGCGCTCGGGAGGGAATGTCATCGTGAGCGAAAAGAGTTTGAAATGAATCTTTATCGAGAGAACAGCATACTATTGAATTCGATATACAGAACACTTGGAACACAAGGGATTGGTAGAGAATTCATTATTATTGCACGCAAAAAATAATATTATGCGATCACCACATGAATTTTTCTCAACTATAAAAGTTGTAGCTTTTGATTTTGACCAAACGCTTGTGGATGAGCAGTCTCTGGTGCGACACCGATGGCAGAAAACTCTTGAGAATTTTTCTCACATGCACCCCGATCTTCAAAAGACGTTCTTTTCGATTTTTGAAGCAAAAGGGTATAAATATAAAAATCATCTAGACGACACGTTCTGCGTGTTGGGGTTGCCCGAGGACTACAAAGATTCACTGATCAGTTCTTTCCGTAAGGAACAGGGTGACAAGGAGTATGTGAACGAGTATTCGCGAGAAGTTATTAAACTGCTTAAGCAAAAAGGGTTTCGTATCGGCATCATTACTGATGGATTGAAGAGTTATCAGGAACAGAGAATTGTGCGCGCAGGTTTCAGTGAATTGTGCGATTTTATTTACTATGGGGATGAACATCAAAAGCCAGACCCTGCCTTTTTTAATATGTGCATTAAAGAGGAGGGAATCCTTCCTCACGAACTTCTCTATGTGGGCGATCATCTTATAAAAGATATCGAAGGCGCGCTTGCTGTTGGTTCTATTGCGTGTTATATTGGGAACGAACAAAGCGTGCCGTTGCCACTGGAGGTACTCTCCTTTACAACGATGCAGCATTTCTATCAATGGCTGGAACAGAAATAAAAAAAGGATTACTGGTGGTAAGTGGTGGTATTCTCCAGACATTTGCGCTTAAGCGGGCTCGGGAGCTTGGTATAGAAACATATCTCGTTGATGGTTCCGAGCACTGTGCCGCCCGCAATCTCGCTGATCATTTTTATTTGATTAGCACGAGGGACGCTGATGGAATTGCCACACTTGCCAAGGATCTGGCTTCTCAGGGAAAGATTCAAGGCGTGTATACACAAGGAGCCGATGTTGAACATATTGTGGCTCTTGCGGCTCACGCCGCGGGACTTCCGGGAATTGACCCCGAGAGCGCTTTTAATTGTAATAATAAAGTACGTACACGCCGCCTTCTTACAGAACATGGTGTGAGCAAAGTTCCGTTTGTCGTTGTGGAAAGTTTGGCAGATGCCGATACTCTGGTCGCTCGTGTTGGGTACCCTTGTTATGTGAAGCCGATAGACAATTCAGCATCACGTGGCATGACGCGACTCACCTCTTCGGCAGGGCTGAGTAAGGCGATAGAAGATGCTCTCAATGCATGCTTTATAGAAAAAGCTGTTCTGATTGAAAAAGAAATCACTGGCATTGAATACAGCGTCGACACAATTTTATATAATGGAGTTCTTTATCCTGCAGGTATTTCTGACAGAGTTTTTCAAACAAAGGAAGCATACGCGGTGCAGTCGGGGTCGCGAACCCCGTCGCTTCTTCCTGCGGCAACTCAAGATGAGATGTATCGAAAAATGAGAGATGCTGCGAAGGCAGTTGGTATTTCTGATGGTGCATTTAAAGGGGATCTTATTGTACGGGATGATACTGGAGAGGTGGAGATTATTGAAATAACTGCGCGTACCTCGGGTGGACATGATTCACAACTTCGCAAACCACTTTCGTTCGGGATTGACCTTATGAAGGCGACCATGGATATTGCGCTTGGTCAGCCACTTGACCCTCTCGATCTCATTCCTCGATGGGTGAAATGGTCTTCCACCTTTGCTATTTTCCCAGAACCAGGTATTGTGAAAAAAATATCAGGACTTGATGAAGCCCTAGCAATTCCCGGTGTTGCCGACATCACTCTCCTTGTTAAAGAGGGGGATATGGTGAAGCCGTACATACATTCAGCAACCCGTACCAACTTTATTACGTGCGTGACAGATACTTACGAACAATTACTTGCCCTTGAAAATAAAATTCGTGACACGCTTCATATAGAAACTATCCCTGCGTAGCCCTTGTGTTTTGATTAAATATGTGTTATTCTATATTTAGAAGTACCATATAAAAAAGGAGGGCTATTATGCCTAAAGAGGATAACAGGGTTTTGGTCGGAATGAACGGTTTTGGGCGCTTCGCCCTCAACTTGTTATGGTGGTGGTTTAACGACCGCCATGCGCCGTACCGGATTGGGTTTATCAATGATGAACAGTTAACACCGGAGAAGATTTCCTCAATCATCAAAAGTGATTCACTGGTAACTGGTTTCCGGAAATGCAAAATTGTGTTAACGGGAACAGTCTTGATGATTCAGGCACCGGACGGAAGGACAGAACACATCTCTATCTCGAGTGGCCCTGCAGAAAGGGCGGGATGGCTTGGTGAACCGGGAATTTTCTTCGAGTGTTCAGGGGGGCGGTCATCGGGAGCAGATCTATGTAGGCCGTTTCTGGTCGGTAAGACCAAGACGGTCATTGTGTCAGCGACCTGCTATGACGCCGATGCAACGCTTGTTATGGGGTATAACCACGAGAGTTTTGACCCCACGAAACACAAGGTTGTATCGTACGGCTCATGTACAGTCAACCCTGGCGTAGTGCTTACGGCAACAATGAACGACATGTTCTGCGTCGTAGGATGCACCGTGCACGTTATCCATAATGTGCAGGAGCATCGTCTCCTTTATAGCGAGACGCAGACTCTTCAGCGTAAGTTTTGCACATTGGAGCGGATGGCGCCGCAGTTGTTACCGTTTCTTAACGGAAAGATTGCAGTGAAGTACACCGTTATCCCATGGGCAGGTGCGTCAATCATTGATTTCGCGTTCCGGGTTGAAAAACCCGTGACAAGAGAAGAAGCGGTTGGTGTGCTCAAAGAGGCAGTCGGGAAGAGTGGTCGTCTCGACGGTCTTATCGGAATGGTGTCTGTAGACAACGGGCCTGGAGCCCATATTGGGTCTCCCTACTCGATGGTAATCGTCGAAGATGAAATCGAGGTTGTAGGTGACATCATTCATCTCTTCGGGTATTTTTACAACGAGGGGTCGGGCATCAGGATGCATGAACTCGCGAAACATATCGTTGCGAAGCTATAGCAATTCATTTCAGTCATGATGCCCCCAGCTTTAAAAACTGGGGGCATTTTTTTATGCTCGGCAAAGTTTTTTTCAGTGGCCAAAGATGATATACTCGGGTATACGCTATCTGTATTTATATGAAAAAAGACAAGATTAGGTTAATTACTATTTTTAAATATGTTTTCGGTCGATACAAGGCCCAAGTCATCCTTCTCGTTGCTCTCGGTTTTTTTGGAGGGATATTGGAAGGTATTGGGGTGGGTGCGGTTATTCCCGCCCTGTCTTTTCTCTTGGGAAACGGTAGTCAGGTGGAGAACAGTGCCATTTCCCAGACCATAAAAGTTTTTTTTGATTTTTTCTCAATACCATTCAGTTTCAGATATCTTTTGGCAATGGTCGCAGCGCTTTTTATCGGGAGAGCGTTTATTCTTGGGATATTTACCTATGTGCGCGCACGCATTGGAGCAGAATTCATTAATGCGGAAATGGCGGATATTTTATCGGCAACGTTCAGTGCTCGTTGGCCATTTCTTTTAAGGCAAAAAATAGGATATGTGCAAAACACGGTCGTGTCCGATGTGCGTCGTAGTGCAAATCTTTTAGATGTTTTTACACAGATTATCCAGTCGTTTAGTGGACTCATTATTTATTTAGTCTTCGCACTCAGTATATCCCCAAGGATTACGCTTGTTACTCTTGCTGCTGGCGTAGCTCTCGTTTATATCTTGCGACCACTGGTAAAGAAAACTCAATCAGTGAATGAGCAAGCGAGCCTCGTGGATAAACAACTTTCTCATCATATAACTGAGCATCTTGGCGGACTTAAGGTGGTAAAAGCATCAGGAGAAGAAGGTAGGGTTTTTGAGAAAGCAAAGGAGCTTCTTTTGTCTTTGCGTACTCTTTATGTGCGGAATATTGTAGTACACGCACTTGGCACAATCTTTATTCAGCCATTCAGTGTAGTTTTTGTTATCATCATTTTTTCATTTGCGTATAAAACTCCAGGTTTTAATATAGCCGTATTTGCTGCAACACTCTATCTCATTCAGAAAATATTTATTTATTTACAGTCGGGGCAAGGCGCGCTTCATTCGGTGAGCGAGCTTCTGCCGTATGTGGCGAATGTTATTAATTTTAAAAAGGACCTTGTTGAAAATATAGAAGTCGAACCTAAAGAGCGCGACCCTTTCAAGTTCAATACCTCGCTTCAGTTTAACAATGTAGGTTTTTCTTATGGACAAGGGTCTGACACTGTTCTAAAAAATGTAACCTTCACCCTAAGAAAAGGAGAAACAATTGGACTTATTGGACCGTCAGGAGCGGGAAAAACATCAGTAGCAGATCTGTTCCTCCGCCTTTTCAAACCAACGGCAGGAGAGATTACCCTCGACAGTGTTAATATTCAAGACATAGATCTTCGAGAATGGCGTTCGCGCATTGGCTACGTTTCGCAAGATATTTTCCTCGTCAATGAAACAATACGTCACAATATCCAGTTTTACGAGAACACACTCTCGCAAGAAGATATTGAAAGAGCCGCAAAACAGGCGCATATCTATGATTTTATCGTGGGCCTACCTGAAGGATTTGATACGATTGTTGGAGATAAAGGAGTAATGCTTTCTGTTGGACAACGACAGCGAATTGCCTTAGCGCGGGTGCTTGCTCGTCGACCGGAAATCTTGGTGCTTGATGAAGCGACAAGCGCTTTGGATAATGAATCGGAACTCTTGGTTCAAAAGGCTATTAACGAACTCCATGGAACGGTGACGGTGTTTATCATCGCTCACCGCCTCTCTACTATTATGAACGTGGACAAACTTTTAGTTTTAAGAGAAGGAATGATTGAAGAGGAAGGGAAGCCGCAGGATTTATTGCAAGATAAAGATTCATATTTTTACAAGGTAAATAATAAACACCATAGTCACTAATCGTGTAGCCTGAACAGTCTTTTGGGAAATATGGTACGATAGTACATTATGAACACACAAAAAATAATAGCGAACATTGTGGTTGCCATGGGATTTGTGGCGGTGCCGTTTATTCCATTCATTGTGTTGGGGAATAGTACATTCTTTCCATTTATCGTCGGCAAGAATTTTGCGTTTCGGGTGATTGTGGAAATTATGCTTTCCGCATGGGTGGTTCTCATGGCAATAGACCCCGCGTACCGTCCACGCAAGAGCTATCTTCTTGGTGCCCTCGTTGCGTTCCTCGCTATTATCACACTCACAGGACTCTTGGGTGAAAATCCAGAAAAAAGTTTTTGGTCTAACTTTGAGCGTATGGAAGGCGTGATTACGTACCTGCATCTCTTCGCATATTTTATTGTGGCATCTACCGTGCTTTCGGTACGTGCAATGTGGCGCACGTACCTTAATTTTCATGTTGGGGTTGGTGTTGCGATGGCGATGTATGGGGTGTTGCAATGGGCGGGAATGCTCACTGTAGTACAAGATGGTATTCGCGTAAACGGCACACTTGGAAATGCTGCGTACCTTGGAACGTATGCACTCTTCAATATTTTCCTCGCACTCTTTTTGATGGTGCACACAAGTGTGACCGAAACTGGTGCGCGTATGAGAATGCTATTGTATGGCGCAGTCGCCATTCTACAAACGTTTGTGCTCTATCACACCGCGACCCGTGGCGCGATGTTGGGACTCATTGTGGGGGTTGGTATTGCAATGATCCTCATCGCACTCTTTGAGCGTGAGCGTCTCATGTTAAGAAAAATAGCGATCGGTACGCTCCTTGCACTCACTCTTTTTGTAGGCGGATTCATTGTACTTCGTGATACTTCGTTCGTTCGTGAAAGTCCTGTGCTCGCGCGCTTTGCGTCCATTTCGCTTACAGAGAAAACTACCAAGTCGCGCTTCATGGTGTGGAATATGGCATATCAGGGTTTCAAAGAACATCCAATTCGTGGATGGGGGATGGAGAATTTCAACTATGTGTTCAATGAATACTACAACCCCAATATGTACGACCAAGAGCAGTGGTTCGACCGCGCGCACAATGTATTTTTTGATTGGTTGATCGCGGGTGGTTTCCCGGCACTCCTTGCATACTTATCACTTTTTGGATGTGCGCTCTACTGTATCTGGCGACGTGCTCGTACACTTTCTGTCTTAGAAAAAAGCGTACTCACGGGGCTTTTGGGAGGATATTTTTTTCAAAATCTTTTTGTATTCGATAATATTACGAGTTTAATTTACTTCTTCACGATTCTTGCGTTCGTGGAAAGTATAAGTAATAAATTGCCCGTAGTAGAAAAAAAGAAGGGAACCAAAGAAGAAGTTTTGCAAGGTGTTTCTGAAGATGTGTCATATGTGGTGTCGGGTGGGGCGCTCGTGCTCGCACTCGTGCTCATTTATGTAGTGAACTATGCAGGATACAAACAGAATACGACACTACTCCGTGCACTCAGCGAGCGCTCAGCGACACTTGGTGCCGCACATAATCTCGCGCTCTTTAAAGAGGCACTTTCGTATGATTCGTTTGGTACTTCGGAAGTGCGTGAACAGTTGGCACAAATTTCTCTTTCGGGGATTGAACGCGGTAAAGAATTGACACGTACTCAACAAGAGTTTCTTATACTTGCGGATCGTGAACTCACCACACAAGCAGAAACACTTCCACAGGATGCACGTTATCAGTTATTTACCGGAAGTTTCTTTAGTCGCGTGGGGATGTTCGGGCAAGCAATTGTGTATTTGGAAAAAGCACACGCATTGTCACCCGCAAAACAAACGATTATGTTTGAACTAGGTAATGCGTATTATAAAAATGGAAATACAGAACAGGCGGAGCAGATCTTTAAACAGGCATACGAACTTGCACCAGAGTATGACGAAGCAAGAATGTTTTACGCACAGATATTAACGGCAAATGGGAAAGATAGTGAAGCACAGAAAATACTTGGGGCGGGGAAGTAGGTCAAGATCATTTATTTTATGAGAGCGTAAAAAATTAATAGCCCTCACTCCGGAGAGTGAGGGCTATGTGTTGCTAAACAAAAAATACTGGCGGTCCGGTCGTGGTCTTATGCGCCGAACTTGCCGTGCCCGGGAATGTCGTGGGCGCCGTGCAATCTGTCGTTCACTTTGGTGCTCTCGTTGGTCCTGGCCATGGCGTCAGCCGTCACAAAGGTTTTACCTACGTTTTTGGTTATTCTTCCGTTCGGCGGCATAAAACCTCCTAATTGTTGGGTCATTATTGACCAGAACTAGTGCCCGATAGAATAGGACCTTTCGTATCTATGTAGTATTATACACCCATTACGTTCTTTAGTCAAGTTGCAAGCTTTTACCGTGCGCATATACTAGGAAAGCGGATACTTTCTAGATATCCCGCACATATTACATTATTACGTTCAAATATAATAACCATTAATTAATCTATGAGTACAAAACGAAAAATTACTCCCCTTGGTGATCGCGTCTTGGTACGCGCCCTTGTGCCCACGACTAAAACAAAGAGTGGTATTATTATTCCTGATACCGCAGGAAAAGAACGTCCCGAACAAGGTACTGTGGTAGCGGTGGGACTCGGACGCACGACAGACGCAGGGGTTGTCATTAAACCTACGGTCAACGTTGGCGATGAAATTTTATTCTCAAAGTATGGTCCCGATGAAATTAAAATTGATGGAGAAGAATTTTTTATTCTCAGTGAGTCGAATATTTTAGCAATAATCAAATAATTTTTCCTTTACATTTTTATTATGGCAAAACAAATTCTTTTTGATGCAGAGGCGCGCAAAGCACTTAAGGCGGGAATTGATAAAGTAGCAGATGCGGTAAAAACAACGATTGGTCCACGCGGGCGTAATGTTGTGCTTGATCGTGGTTATGGTACGCCCACGATTACGAACGATGGCGTATCTATTGCGAAAGATATTTCGCTTCCCGATAAGTTTGAAAATATGGGCGCAGAAATTATCAAAGAAGTTGCTACAAAAACAAATGAAATCGCCGGTGATGGTACGACGACGGCGGTAGTTCTGATGCAGGCAATCATCGCCGAGGGCGTGAAGCAGACCGCGATGGGGGTAAATGCGATGGGGATTAAGCTCGGCATTGAAGCGGCAAAGAGAGATGTGGTAGATGCGCTCAAATCTCTCGCGAAACCTATCAAGAGTAAAGAAGAAATTATGCAGGTAGCGACGGTGTCAGCAGAATCAAAAGAGCTTGGAAAAATTATTGCTGATACGATTGATAAAGTAGGCAAAGATGGTGTCGTGACCGTAGAAGAGTCGCAGTCATTTGGCGTGGATCGTGAAATTGTGGAAGGTCTCGAGTTTGACCGTGGGTACATTTCGCCGTATATGATCACCAACCCTGATCGTATGGAAGCAGAGTATCGCGATGTGCCAATCCTCATTACTGATAAGAAGATTTCTTCAGTGAAAGATATTTTGCCGTTGCTCGAAAAGCTTGCACAGAGTGGTAAAAAAGATTTGGTTATTATTGCGGACGATGTGGATGGCGAGGCGCTTGCAACGTTTGTTCTCAATAAATTGCGCGGAGGGTTCAATGCACTCGCGATCAAAGCTCCAGGATACGGAGATCGTAAAAAAGAAGTTTTGGAAGATATCGCAATTACGACAGGTGGAACGGTTATTTCAGAGGAACTCGGTATGAAACTCGAAAGTGCTGAAGTTTCAATGCTCGGCAAGGTGACTAAAATTATTGCGACGAAAGACAAGACTATTATTGCAGGTGGTAAAGGTAAAAAATCAGACATTGAGGCGCGTATTGCGACACTCAAGGCACAGGTAAAAGAAGCGAAGTCAAAGTACGATGTAGAAAAACTTGAAGAGCGTATCGCAAAACTTTCTGGTGGCGTTGCCGTGATCAAAGTTGGCGCAGCAACAGAAACTGAAATGAAATACCTCAAACTGAAAATTGAGGATGCGGTCAATGCAACCAAAGCAGCAATTGCAGAAGGCATCGTTCCAGGAGGTGGTACGGCACTTATTAAGGTTGCCGTCGCGCTCGCGGGGAAACAGCACAAAAATACGGGGAGTTTTGATGCAGAATTTAAAGTAGGGTATCAGATTTTACTTAAAGCACTTGAGGCACCTCTTCGTCAGATCGCGATAAATGCAGGGAAAGATGATGGTGCGGTGATTGTAGAAAAAGTAAAAACCGCAAAGGGAAACGCTGGGTATGACGCGCTTGCTGATGAAATAGTACCCGACATGCTCGCTGCGGGAATTATTGATCCGGTGAAGGTTACTCGAAGTGGTGTAGAGCATGCGGCAAGTGCTGCAGCAGTTCTTTTGACGACCGAAGTTGCTATTGCTGATGAAGAATCTCGTGACGACAAACCAATAATGCCTAATATGGGTGGTATGGGGGCAGGGTACTAGTTTTGCAATATGGCTGTTTTGAACACAGAAAACACAAGGTCAAACCTTGTGTTTTCTGTGTGGTGTGAAATACTAATTATATTAGTATTATAAGAGTAAATATATATCATATATGGATAATTATATTGAGGTGTTGAAAAAATATGCCTTGTTTAATGGAAGGGCTGGCAGAAAAGAGTATTGGATGTTCACGCTCGTTAATGTCCTCATTATGCTTGGTTTCAATTTCCTTTCCTTTGCACTTGATTCAACTTTTATTCAGGTTCTCGGTATTGTATATCTCCTTGCGGTGCTCGTTCCTTCTCTTGCGGTGTATGTGCGTAGACTTCACGATACCAACCACAGCGCATGGTGGATACTTCTTGGTCTCATTCCTATTGTTGGCAGTATTATCCTTCTTATTTTCTTGGTTACGGACAGTCAGGCAGGTGATAACATATACGGAACAAATCCAAAAGGGGTACCAGTCCCACAGATTCAGGCCTCTCTGTAATAGTGTTTGTTTTGTGGTATAATAGTTGGATAAGCATTTAGTAGTATGAGGTGAAAAACGCTCCTCATTAAATAAACTTAATTATGAATATCGTATATATTATTTTAGGAATCATCGCTGTTGTCGCTATATGGGCAATCATCTCGTACAATGGTTTTATAAGACTGGTGAATCGCACGAAGGAAGCGTGGGCAGATATTGATGTACAACTCAAACGTCGTTATGACCTCATTCCTAATCTCGTCGAGACGGTAAAAGGATATGCCACACACGAGAGCGCAGCATTTGAGAATGTTACGAAAGCGCGCGCACAAGCACTCGGTGCACAGTCAGTACACGACAAAGAGGTTGCAGACAATATGGTAACGTCAGCACTCAAGACAATTTTTGCAGTGACCGAGGCGTACCCAGACCTCAAAGCAAATCAGAATTTCCTCGCGCTTCAAGCAGAACTTTCTGATACTGAGAACAAAATTCAGGCAGCACGTCGTTTTTACAACAGTAATGTACGCGATCTTAATACCGCTATTGAAGTATTTCCGGGAAATATCATCGCAGGTGTGTTCAATTTTGGTAAACAGGAATTCTTTGAGCTTGGTAACGATGCTGCTCGTGAGCCAGTAAAAGTTAGTTTCTAATCGTCAGAAATGGCAACCCTTTATACGCACCAAGATCAAAATAAGCACAAAACATGGCTTCTTATGGCTGTGTTTTTTGTCGTAGTGATTGCTATCACATGGGGGTTTAGCTATGTGTATCAAAATCCGCTCATTCTCTATGTTGGAGTGCTGTTCAGTGTTGGTATGAATATCTGGAGTTATTGGTATTCAGATACGTTGGTTATCAAAATGTCTGGCGCACAGCCCATAACACGCGAACAGTATTTCTATTTATGGAACGCTGTTGAAAATCTCTCTATTACCGCGGGGCTTCCTATGCCAAAGACTTACATCATCCACGATGATTCGCCTAATGCATTTGCGACAGGGCGCGACAAAGAGCATTCGGCAATTGCGGTTACCACGGGACTTCTTGCAACACTCAATAAAAATGAACTTGAGGGAGTAATTGCACACGAGCTTTCGCATATCGGTAACCGCGACACACTTCTGGCGACCGTGGTGGTTGTACTCGTTGGTTTTATCGCTATTATGTCGGATCTGGCCTTACGAACATCGCATCTAGGTGGAGGGCGCGATCGTGACAATCGTGCGGGCGCAATTCTGATGATCGCGGGTATTGTTCTTGCAATCCTCGCGCCGATCGTTGCACAACTTATCCATCTTGCGATCTCGCGCAAGCGTGAATTTCTTGCCGACGCTTCGGGTGCACTTCTTACTCGCTATCCCGAAGGACTTGCATCCGCGCTAGAGAAAATTTCTGCATACCCTCACGGACTTGCGCGCAAGAATACTGCAATGGCACATTTGTATATTGCGAATCCTTTGAAAAATGGTGGCACTGCTTCTTTTATGTCAAAGATCTTCAGTACGCATCCGCCGATACAAGAGCGCATAGCTACATTACGTGGCGCAGAAAAATAATCTTTCAATAGGTGTATTACAGTGTGGTATTTCGTCTACCTATTTTGTAAAATTAAATAACAATATCGACGTATAATATACTATAGTATATTATACGTCGATATTAAAATTAATATGAAAAAATACAATAAGGGAGAAATAGCAGAAATGATACTTTCGTTGATATTAGCTACGGGGGTAGTTGCAGTGGCGGTTACGATGCCTAATGCGGTACAGCTTTTTAAATATTTTAAACCGAGAAATACCCCTGAGCGAGATAGAATTAAAAAATCCCTTATTCGTCTTGAAAAACAAGGACTCGTTATGAGGAAAAATGTGGGAGAGGATGGTTTTATTTTAACCACAAAAGGAGAAGAAAAAGCTTTACGTCATAAACTTGAAGTAATGAAGATCACCCATCAAGATAAATGGGATGGAAAATGGCGTATTGTTATGTTTGATGTCTCAGAAAATAAAAAACAGGCGCGACGTTCAATAAATTTTGCTCTTAAAAAACTTGGGTGTGTTCAGTACCAAAAATCTGTTTTCATTACCCCATTTCCTTGCAAAGAAGAAATTGATTTTGTAGGCAGATGTTTTAATGTGAGGAAGGACATCAAACTTATACTCGCTGAACGTATCGAGGGTGATGACATACTTAGAAAGACTTTTAAAATATAATTTTTTTTACACCCCCGACGTATAATATACTATAGTATATTATACGTCGATAGCGATGGCGAGAATTTTATTTTAGTGGGTTATTAATTAAATACCTAATCTCAGCTACAAGATCATAGGTATTAGGTTTGGACGCCAATAGAGTACTACGAGCTATTATTTTTTTAATAACAATCGTGCGATGCGGATTTCTTCGAATGAAATATCTTTACTGAGGAGTGCTTTTGTGGGGGTGAGTAAATACACGCCACCATGCATACCGCTCTTATTGAGTGCTTGAATAATTTTTTGAAGTCGTGCTTTTGGCATATTTTTTTCGAGTGGGGAGAGATCTACAGTGGGGTCATTTTCTTTGATTTTTTCTAAATGGTCCAAAATAGTGCCTAGTTTAAGTGCTCGTATTGCGACAATTTCTTTTAGCATTTTTCCTTCACGTACGAGACGTATTGTTTCCTCGGTAGTGTCTACTTTTTTTGCTTTCACGTTCTTTTGCGGTGCTACTTTTCTAAGATGCTCCTGATGACTACGCGCAATTTCTTCTGGAGAGTTTGCGTGAAGGTTCTTGGTATGCTTTTGTGATGCCTCGCGAAATTGTATATCAAAAAGAGTAACTTCAGGATTAACCTCAAGGGCGTTAGAGTTCATTCCTTTCAGGGAAAGTCCTCCTAGTGTGCGCACGCGCGAAAGCGCGACGTACCCCATACCTTTTTCAAACGATTGCGAGAGGTCGACCAAGGCGGCGTCGAGGCTCATGCCTTGGCTTTTGTGAATCGTGATAGCCCATGCGAGACGAAGGGGGTATTGGGTGATTTCTGCTTTCACTTTGCCATCCTCGTCAATTCGCCAACTTGTTGGTTTTACATCAATAATACGCTTATTAGCGAGACGTACTTTGATGCCGAGCGAGGTACATTCTTCTATAATACCGAGTGTGCCATTCGCATACTTTTCTTCAAAATTATTTTTTACGAACATTACGCGCGCACCTTTCTTGAGACAAAGTTTTTCTGGTGCCAGACAGCTTTTTTTGAGAATAGCAACGAGATTTTCCCTTCCTTTTGATGTCATGGTGTATTCAAAAGTTTCTCCGGGAATTTTTTCAAGTTCACACATATTTTCTGTGTCGACATCAGTGTTATGGGTGTAGAGTTTTGTTGGCTCCGCAATACTTTCTGGTTTTTGATTCTTGCGCGTGGCGAGGATGCGCGTAGTTTCTGGCGAAACAGCATTGTCACGAATTGCGTTTAGAATGTCGAGGTACGCGCCATCTTCTTGACGATGTTGTTCTTCGAGATAGCATATCTTGAGATCAAGCTTATCCCATACCTCTGCGTGATAGCAGAACTCAGCGGGCCGTTCGTATGCGCGTGATACAGGGGGAAGCTGAAAGAAATCACCACAGAGAATCGTTTGCATACCGCCAAACGGTTTGTCAGTTCTTTTGAATGAACGTGCAATTTTATCCACGAGGTCCAAGCGATAATGATGAAGCATGGAAATTTCATCAATGATAAGAACGTGCACATTTTCGAAACGTTTCCAGAGATACGGTTTTTCCTCAAGCGCTTCGAGGTCGTATGCGCTCAGCGTGTCCCTGATACCAAGTCCCGACCATGCGTGAATGGTCGTGCCTCCCATGTGAGTCGCCGCAATACCCGTTGAAGCAGTGATGCCGATTTGTGCATTGTGTTCGCGGAGATAGCGAATGTATTCGTTCAAGAGGTGTGTCTTACCACTTCCTGCGGCGCCTGTTATAAACGCATTATGTCCCATTTTGAGGATAGCGAGGGCTTCGGATTGCTTCATGTGGGTAGTATATCAGAAAAGTCTGACTTATTTTTCCGTGCAAAAATAGCGTTTTTTTGTTACAGTGGTGGGGATTACGGCTAAAGCAATTTGCTACGCAAATTGCTCGCCCGAACAAATTTTTCAAATTTGTTCTAGGGAGGATTCGCATAGTGGTCTAGTGCACCGCCTTGGAAAGGCGGCAGGCTCGAAAGGGTCTCGAGGGTTCAAATCCCTCATCCTCCGCAATTGTCCGCGAAAACGCGTAGCGTTTGAGTGGTTATAATTGCGCGAGGAATGAGGGATTTGAAAGCGAACGCGGGGAACCCATTCAGTAGAATGGGTCGCGTGAGCAGGACTGAGAAATTTTTTGAAGCGACGGCGACAAAAAATGTTCTTGGTCAAACATCCCTCATCCTCCGCAAAATAAAAAGTTGAACACAACGTGTTCACGATTATATTTTGCGCAAAAATGAGGGATTTGAAAGCGAAAATTGCGTGTTTGGCTGAGCCCCTTGTTTAATGCGCCACGGTACAAGCAAGAATTTTGCGTGGATGTGCAGAGGAGAGTGTGTGTTTTGCAGAGAGGAGGGTTGCGCCGGTGGTTGTTACGTCATCAATAAGAATGATCGTGCGTCCACGAATGCGGGTAGGGTCGGGGCACGTAAATGCTTCATGAAGGTTGGTGATGCGCGAGGTGCGTTTTTCTGCGCGTGCTTGCGGTTTTGTTTTGCGAATACGTATGAGCACTTCTGGTGCGAATTCAAAAATACTACTATTATCGTGTGACATAACTCCTTGTGCAAGGTGTTCGCTTTGATTGTACCCACGTTCGCGACGCCTGCTTGAGTGAAGGGGGATAGGGATAAGGAGATATTTTTCTTGTTGATGCGTATCAATATCATCACAGAGTTCATCAAGAATTTTTTCATACAGTGGTCGTGCAAAGATCTCTGCAAAAGCACGTACATTTTCGTATTTAAATCGCCATAATGAACGCTTTATTATGGGGTTTTGGTAGTCAAAAACGGCATAAATAAATGAATGTTTTGTGGATGTGGCACGTGGGCAGGATTCAAGACATCTGTTACAAAACAGTACGCCGTGGGCGCGACATCCTGCGCATTCATATGGAAAGAGTATATCAAGTATATACGTAACAATTTTTTTAAATGTATACATTTAGATGTATTTGTTGATTTTACTGCTTGAGGACGGTGAAAATTTCAACTGTGGATTACTGAGGCAATTACACTGCTTTTATTTTATATTTTGTAGTATAATATATAAAAGAATTTTTTGTACGATTTATTTTTACCATAACTCATCTTTTCCAGATACCATACTATGTCATTTTTTGATCCTATAAAAGAAATTCTTTTCGGGGGACACACAGGAAGTTCCGTGGGGATCGATATTGGCGAGTCGTCAATAAAAGTTGTTGAGCTTGAGAAAAGTAACGAAAAGGTTGTGCTTCGTAATTATGGTGAGATTTCACTTGGTTCTCGTGCGGGCGTTTCCTCGGGCCAAGCAACAGTTCTTTCTCCCGAAAAGATTTCCGCAGCTTTGAAAGATCTTTTCAATGAAATGGGTATTTCACCCAAACATACTACGTTTACTATTCCTTTTAAGTCGAGTCTTCTTTCGGTCGTTGAATTACCTGCCGTAAGCAAAAAGGAAATCGAGACAATGATCCCGCTCGAGGCACGACGTTATATTCCTGTACCTATCACTGAGGTTACACTAGATTGGTGGGTTCTTCCTAAAAGAAAAACTGATTCCAAGCCTCCTGCTATTTCATTACCAAAAAGTATTTCCGCAGAACCACTCGGCAAGGTAGAAGTTATTATTGCTGCTATTAATAACGAAACAATTAAGAAATACGAAGTGGTGAAAAGAGAACTCCGTATTGCAAATTCTTCTTCACATTTTGAAATTGAAGTTTTTAGTACGCTTCGTGCGGTGGTAGGGAATGACCTTTCTCCCGTTATGGTTATCGATATCGGTGCAGGGATGACCAAGTTCGCTATCATAGAGGAAGGTGTGGTGCGTGCGTCACACGTAGTGTCTACGGGAGGACAAGACATTACACTCGCGGTTTCGAAATCATTAAAAGTTTCTGTTGCTGATGCAGAGAAAATTAAATGTCGCACTGGTATGGAAGGTGAGGAAGAGGGACGTGATGTGTTTGCCGTAGGTGAGCTTATTTTGGCAGGTATTACCAATGAAGCAGGGCGTTTTATGGAGAATTACGAAAATAAATACAAAATAAAGATATCAAAAATTATTTTGGTGGGAGGTGGCGCAAATCTCAAGGGACTAATTGATATTTTTTTGAAGAAGTTTCCTAGTATTTCTGTTGCACTCGGTGACCCATTTGCGCGCGTTGACGCGCCAGCGTTTCTTGCCCCTGTCATTAAAGAATTGAGTCCAAATTTTGCCGCCGCACTGGGTTCGGCGCTTAAGGGAATCGAAGAAGGATAAGATTTTACGTGGTATTCTGTTTAGTTTTCTAAAAAATAAAGTGCAAAGTTTTGTATTGAACAATTTGTTTGTTTACTTTGTAAAAATAGTACGATACAATATATCTAAATGTATGAATAGCGACACTTCTAAAATCTCCTTCATTCCAAAAAATCCTCTTGCTCATAACGATGCGTTTGTGGTACGTCGTCGTCCTACAAGTCTTATTTCCGTACTGGCAGTAATTATATTTTTTGGAAGCGTAGCTGCGTATGTATTCTTTACGTTTTATAGTAATACGCTTGATAAAAAAATGAGCGGTCTTACGACACAGATTCAGGAGTTGCAAAAAAGTTTTGATCAGCCAGAGATTAGGGAGGCGCGCATTTTTAACTCACGCGCAAAATTAGTACATAATTTACTTGATCAACATATTGCCGTAACACCATTATTTAGTTTTCTTTCCGAAAACACCACCGAGAGCATATTTTATACTAAAATCAATTTCAAGAGGAGTGATGAAAAACACCCACTATTCGTAGAGCTCTCAGGGGAAGCTCCTAGCTATGCATCACTTGCATATCAGGTTGATGTACTTCGTCAGAAGAATAAAGAGCTCTCGTTTTTTGAAGTAGAGGATATTTCGCTTACAGGTAAGGGGAGTGTTGGTTTTCTTTTTAAGATTGCATTTAGTCAAGAATATTTATCATACGCACGACAAGCTGGTTCTGATAATACCAATGAATCTCCTAAGGAAATCATTGCCGATTCTTCTTCCGGAATTTCCGCTCAGGCTTTGCTCCATAATTTACTTGAGTCAGGGGTAACAGATACAAACTCACTTTCCGTCGCGCCTGAATCAGACTCATCGGCGGTTCAAAAAGGGACTTCGGTAGAGATAAATTGTGAAAAGCCACTTGTGCGTGTTCTTCAGGAGGATGGTAGTGTGGTGTGTGAACAGGAGCAGGGGTCTTCGTTTGCTATGAACCTTGAGCTCCCTACTTTCTTGTCGTGGATTAAGTTTTGGTGATTCTTTTATTGAATATTTTTTATGATCAAACCTATTTTATCACTGATTGTCATCGTTATCTCTGCTGGATTCGCCTTTTTGTATGTGCGGCCAGCGTATGAGCGACTTGATACCAAAAAAGCTGACCTCGCGATGCTTAATGAGACGCTCACGAATGCTGACGAGGTTCAAAAAATCATTCGCGAGACAAAGGAGAATATGGAGAGTATCACACCAGCAGAATATACACGGTTTGAAGCGTTCCTTCCTGAAAAAATAGATGAGATTCGTTTTGTAAATAATATTGTTCATATGGGTGTGCAGAGAAATATCGCCGTTGATGAGATTAAAATATCGAAAATAGGAGACGGGGGGGCAGGAGGGAGTGTTCCGGCAGGAGCAAGTGCGACAGCCGGAGTAAGTAAAGTTTTTTCATTAAGTCAGCTTTCAGACGAGACAACTGCAAATCCGTCTCCTACAAATAGTTCTTCTGCGGGAATGTTCGCTTCACATAGTGTAAGTTTCTCTTTTGTTGCGACATATCCGGTGACTCTATTGTTCCTGGGGGATTTAGAGAGGAGTCTTGGGCTTATTAACGTAAACAATCTTACCCTCGAAGAGTATAAAGATACGTCAAAAAATAAGAAAACCTCGGGTTCAAGTGTCCCGCTCTATCGGTCTACGGTTGAGATAGAAACATACTCTTTGTAATATAAAACTATGCAAACACCATCAATAAAACGTCTCGTTGTAAATATCGCTATCGTCGTAGTTGTTGCGGGTATTTTCTTTGCCGCATATACGTTTTTTGTAAAAGAAAAAACTGTTTCAGTGGATGGTGGTGTTCTTGATAGTAACGAAAATCAAGCACTCATCATTGGGACTGAAATTAGTAGTACCCTCAAAGAACTCAAAGATTTACAGTTATCTATCAGCGCGTCAAAAAATATTTTTGGAATGTCAGTATTCAAAAGTCTCCATGATTTTTCGGTAGCGATTCCAGAGGAGGACGTCAAGCGTGAAAATCCATTCCTTCCTCCTCAGTGGAAAGTGGAATTAGAAAGAAGGATGAACCCAAGCAGTAAATAAGCGTTTTTTTTGATTGCGTGATGTTTTATATTGTTAGCATGTTGTCGTATGGTAATACTTGATACATTTGTACAACACGGTATTGTAAAAAAGGAGGACGCTCCAGGTGTGCTTCGTCGTGTGGAGGAAGGGGCAACACTTGAAGATGCACTGATACAGTTTGGTATAAGTAAAGAAGACGTCTTGCGTGGGCGCGGTATTTACTACAATCTCCCTATTCGCGACCTAAAAGGAAAAGGAGTTCCCTTCGATATATTAAAATACATTCCTGAAGACTCGGCTTCGCATTACCATTTTGCGCCTATTGGCATCGTGAATGGTATTTTGGAAATTGGTATACTCGATCCTGAAAATATTGAAGCACGTGATGCCCTGCAGTTTATTGCGACAAAAGTTAGTATGCCGTTCAAGATTTACCTCATTTCACGAGATGACTTTCGGTCAATCCTCGAAAACTATCGTGGTCTATCGGGGGAAGTTACGAAGGCACTTTCTGAGCTTGAGGTTGATATTAGTGATGTTAAAAAGGGCGAAATTGTTACCCAGCGTGAACCGAGTGTTAAAGAGACAGAGGATGAGAAAAAACGTGCGCACGTTGCCGAGGATGCGCCGGTGGCAAAAATTACTGCCGTGATTTTGCGCCATGCAACAGAAGGAGGTGCTTCAGATGTGCATATTGAACATATGGGTGAACAGGTACGTGTACGTTTTCGTGTAGACGGAGAATTGTATACAAGCTTGATTCTCCCTGTTAATGTGCACAGTTCGGTGGTGGCACGTATTAAGATTCTTGCAAACCTTAAACTTGATGAAAAAAGAAAGCCTCAGGACGGCCGTTTTTCTGCGCGTATTGATGGTAGAAAGATTGATTTTCGTGTCTCCACATTTCCTGCATACTACGGAGAGAAGGTGGTGATGCGTATCTTGGATACACAAAAGGGAATTAGGACACTTGCTGAAACAGGGTTTCGTCCACGCGATCTTGCGCTGGTGCGCTCTGCCCTCGCACGTCCGTACGGGATCATTCTCATTACGGGTCCAACAGGTTCCGGAAAGTCCACGACGCTGTACTCGATGTTGAATGAGCTTGATAAAGAAACGAGGAACATCATTTCGCTTGAAGATCCTGTGGAGTACAATATTGCGGGTATTAACCAATCACAGGTGCGTCCCGAGATTGGGTATACTTTTGCTAACGGACTTCGCACCACGCTTCGTCAGGACCCCGATATTATTATGGTGGGAGAAATTCGCGATAAAGAGACCGCCCAGCTTGCTATTCAAGCTGCTCTTACTGGGCATCTGGTGTTCTCAACACTCCACACCAACAATGCAATTGGCGCTATTCCACGTCTCGTTGATATGGGGGTAGACCCGTACCTTATTGCACCTACGCTCGTTCTCTCTATCGCGCAACGCCTCGTAAGAACGATCGCGCCGGGGAGTGAAAGTTTGCTCGAGGAAAGTGACGCGATGAAAATTATGGTTGAAAAACAATTTTCGGATCTTCCTACCTCTTTTAAAAGTGAGATCAATATTGATAGACCGTTTTATGAAGCAAAGCCAACCGAGGAATCTTCAACAGGCATGCGCGGACGTGTTGCCGTATTCGAAATGTTCCCCGTGGATAAAGAAATAGAACGGCTTATCTTGGCGGAACCTACGGAGCCACGTTTGTGGGAGGCTGCACGAAAGAAGGGCATGCTTACCATGAAGGAAGATGCAATGCTTAAATGTATGGACAAAATCGTTCCTTTCCAGGAAATCGGAGGTCTCTAATATTTGACGTTTGATATATTTGGTACTCCCATATTTTTATTGCTGAATATTTTTTGACTTTAGAAACTCTATGATATAATAAAAGCATTATGGAAAATACACAGGCTGGGAAAAAGATATTTATCGTCGATGATGACAAGTTCTTGCTCGATATGTATACGTTCAAATTCAAAGAGAAAGGATTTGAGGTAATCCAAGCGTTCGGTAGCGTAGATGCACTTGATAAATTGAAGGGAGGTATTGTTCCCGACGTCGTACTTCTCGATGTGGTGATGCCTGCAATGGATGGTTTCGAGCTCCTCGCCCTCATACGAGAGCGCGGACTCGCAACAACTGCAAAAGTAATCATCCTTTCAAATCTTGGTCAGCCGTCAGATATAGAGAAAGGTCGCTCACTCGGAGCGAACGGATATGTTATTAAAGCTTCGGCAACTCCTTCCGAAGTGGTAGAAAAAGTATTAAAAGTTTTGAATGGGGGACAAACATTTGAATAATAATTGAATTTACGAAACGAACATATGTCAAAATATAAAGATGAATTAAATGATCTTATCTCTCGTGCCCTTGCAGATGGTGTCTCTGATATTCATTTTTCTGTAGGACATTATCCTACGTTTCGTGTTTCGGGAAATCTTGTACCGCTCATGAATACGCGTGTCTTCACTCCTGAGGATACGATGGGGTACATTACCGAGCTTTTATCTGACAATTTCCTGAAAACATTTTTGACAGAAAAAGAAATTGATTTTTCTTATGATTTTTATGGCAAGGCACGCTTCAGAGGAAATGCTTTTTTTCAAAAAAATGCAGTTAGTATCACCTTGCGCTCAATTCCTACACAAATCAAAACTATTTCCGAACTCAATTTGCCACCTATCCTTGAAATGTTTTCAAGAAAGAAACAAGGATTTTTCTTGGTCGTGGGTCCCGTAGGGCAAGGTAAATCAACCACGCTTGCTTCTATGATCGAGCTTATGAATCGCGAACGCTCTGAACATATCGTTACTATTGAGGATCCTATAGAGCATTTATTTACGCAAAATAAATGCATCATTGATCAGCGTGAAGCGGGAATCGATACGAAAGATTTTCGTAGTGGTCTCCAGGCGGCGTTTCGTCAAGACGTGGATATTATTATGATTGGGGAAATGCGCGACCTTGAAACAATGTCTACCGCAGTAACGGCGGCTGAGACAGGACACTTGGTACTTTCAACGCTCCATACGAACAATGCTTCGCAGACTATCAATCGTATCATTGACTCATTCCCCGGTGATCAACAGTCTCAAATTCGCGTACAGCTTGCGGGAAGTCTTTTGGGAATCTTTTCGCAACGTCTTGTGCCTCGTGTTTCTGGTGGACTCATTCCTGCGTATGAACTTCTTATTAACAACACTGCCGTTTCGTCATTGATTCGCGAGGGGCGTACCAATGAAGTTGATATTATCATTGAAACAGGAACAAAGGATGGTATGATTGACATGAACCGCTGTCTTGCTGACTTGGTACGCAAAGGGGAGGTGACGCCAGAAAACGCTCTTTTGTACTCGTTCAACCCTAAAGGACTTGAAAGAATTCTTCAATTTTAGAATTTGTCATCCGTGTCAGTATATGTGGGAGTCTAATGATCTATATAATAATTTCAATATAAACCATGCTCTTTATTTACAAAGCAGTCACCAAAGAAGGGATAGAGACTATTGGGGAAATTACTGCTACTAGTCAAGATTCTGCAGTAAATGCTTTACAGAGAAATGATCTTGTCGTGATATCGGTACGTTCTGCTGATGAAAAAAAGCTTTTTGAATACGATATCAATATTCTCAATCGTGTTACGGCAAAAGAGATTGCGATGGTTTCCCGACAAATTGCAACACTTCTTGAAGCGCACGTGCCCGCACTCAAAACGTTTCGTCTTCTTGCAAATGAATCTGAGAATCCTACGCTTTCGAAAAAATTTACTGAAATATCAGACGATATTCAGAATGGCGTTTCTATTTCTGATGCGCTCTATAAGCATCCATCTCTTTTTTCTGATTTTTACGTCAATATGGTTCGCGGAGGAGAAGAGTCGGGTAAACTTCCAGAAACATTTATTGCCCTTGCTGATTATCTCGAACGTTCGTATGAACTTATGTCAAAGGCACGTGGCGCGCTGATCTACCCTGCATTTATTATCTTTACTTTTATCGTGGTGATGATTTTGATGTTGGTGCTCGTAATCCCGAAACTTACGGATATTATTATCCAGAGCGGACAAGATGTGCCGTTCTATACCAAGATTATCATCGCTTTAAGTCGTTTCTTGATTGATTACGGAGTCTTTGCGCTCATTGCATTTATTGCTGCTTCATTCTTCACGTGGCGCTATACGCGTGGTACTAATATGGTTGCGCAGGCAAAACTTTGGATGCCAGGAATTGGCAATTTGTACCGCATGATATACCTTTCGCGCATTGCTGATAATATGCACACGATGCTCGGAAATGGTATCTCAATGGTTCGAGGATTGGAAATTACCTCAAAGGTTGTTGATAATGATATATATAAGAGCATATTAACGAACGCAGGAGTTGCCATTAAGAGCGGTTCGTCGCTCTCGGCTGCGCTATCGGGGTACCCAGAGATTCCCAATGTTATGATCCAGATGATAAAAGTAGGTGAAGAGACGGGAGAATTGGGAAACATCCTTGAAAAGCTTTCGGCCTTCTATCGTCGGGAGGTAAATACAGCCATCAATACCGTCATCTCTATGATCGAGCCAATGATGATCGTGGCGCTTGGGCTCGGTGTGGGAGGTGTGTTAGCGTCAGTCTTGATACCTATTTATCAGATTGCGGGTGCGGTGTAGGTTTAAAAAAGTGACTCTAAACACTTCTTCTTTGGTGGTAAATGTGGTATAGTAATTTGTGTTATTGGCGACGTAGAGCGAGCGAAATAAGGAAGTAGTCTTTTTTATTTCCGAGCTGAGGAGCTAATATAAGGGTAGTTTACACTGTGATGCATACCGCTTTTATTAGAAATGTGGCATATATAGCTTTTAAATTATGAAAAATGTAACAATTTATACGACTCAGACTTGTGGATACTGCAAAATGGCTAAAGATTATTTCGCAGAACAGGGTGTATCGTATGCTGAGTACAACGTAGGGACTGATCTTGAAAAGCGTAAAGAGATGATTGAAAAGAGTGGTCAGATGGGTGTACCAGTTATAACGATTGATGACGAAGTTGTTGTTGGTTTTGATAAAGCACGCCTTTCAACACTCTTGGAGATTGCATAAGACAATTATTACGGTGAGTAAAGAAAGGGGGCATTGCCCCCTTTCTTGTATGCCTTTGTAGTTCAATGGATAGAACAGATCCGTCCTAAGGATTAGATGCAGGTTCGATTCCTGCCGAGGGCACAAAATAAAAACCCCCATAATTATGGGGGTTTTTATTTTGTGCCCGAGAGCAAGTGAACTGCTTCACTTGCGTGCAGGAATCGAAAAGGTTGAGTCTATCGTAGCGAGCCGTAGGCGAAGCGAGATGCGAAACCTGTACAGTTCCTGTAAGGAAAGATAAGCGTACTCGCGGTCCTGACGAGGGCCCTCGGAGAAAAGCGCCTGCGCGCTTTTCGTCAGGAATCGAAAGGCGGAGCATGTTGAGCGAGCACGCGAGACAGCGAGCCGGGTGAGAAGCGAATGCATGGAGCTTCGCAAGGCCGGAATTCGTTTTTCTAGTAAGAAAAACGAATGAGGAGGGGTTGCGACTTTTGCGAGACGACGGTCAAGCAAAAAGTTGTGACCGAAGAATTTTGTGAGTGACGACGAACAAAATATCTGTGACCGACCTGCCGAGGGCACTAGAAAAATACCTTAGGGTATTTTTTTGTGCCCTCGGCAGAAATCGAACGGGAGGGGGTCGGGGAACGGGAGTTCCCCGTGGAGGAAAACAGCGAGCGAAGCGAGTGTTAGAAACCGTGGGTTTCTAAAGAGGAGTGGAACGACGAGTGAGATAGCGAAGCGACCTGCCGAGAGCACGTGAACTGCTTCACGTGCGTGCAGGAATTAAAAACACCTATGAGCTCATGTTATTTAAGTGCAGAATAATGTACAAGCACTGTAACAGTTATGATATAATTGTATTACCAATTTAAAATGTTCATAACTTATGATGGCACGATTCTAAATGTGGCCGTTTAAAGTTATGTTTAGTATGTAATGAAAAAAATTGCACTATCATTTTTAGCGTTAATATTAGTTTTTGGATATTTTTCTCGTGTTGCAAACGCTCAGAGTCTCGTTTTTTCGCAAGAGGCTATTCTTTCCTTTGATTCTGCTATCATCGTTAATATTGATAACTCCATAAATGTATCAGAAACAATACAATACACTACTGGAGCAGAGGAGCGCCATGGTATTTATCGAGATATATATCCCTATTCTTCTGAAAATAAAAGAATGAATATTGGGAATATTGTGGTTACTGATGAGAATGGTACGAACTATCAATTCCAAGTCTCTGAAGTAAATGAATATATAAGAATTAAAATTGGAGACCCAGACAGAACATTTCATGGACAGAAAACATATGTTATCAAATATCGTGCAACAAGAGCTGTTGCTCAGCTCGATTCTTTTGATGAAATATACTGGAATGTGACAGGTAACGAATGGGTCATGCCGATATATCGTGCGCAGGCTTCGGTTGCTCTGCCATCAGGGGTCACGTCAACTCAATCAGCATGTTATTTTGGTTTAAAAGGAAGTAAAGATAAATGTCAGTTAATAAGTGAAATTGCTGGAACTAGTATATTTAGTGCCCCATCAGTACTTGGTCCTCGACAGGGTTTGACGGTTGCTGTCGGTTTTCCAAAAGGAATTGTTACTCCTTATTCATCATCAGACGCAACTGCTAGTTTTTTTGACAGGTACGGAAGTTGGCTTGTGGCTATACTGCTCCCAATTTTAACACTTTTGTTCTCTCTAATGTATTGGTACAAGAAAGGAAGGGACGCGCGGGGCACCGACGTTATCGTTCCTCAGTATGATGCTCCCCATGAGCTGACTCCTATGGAAATAGGAGGAATTATTAATGAGAAGGTTGATGTAAGAAATATTTCTGCGGAGATCATCTATCTTGCTACAAAAGGGTATCTAAAAATTAACCAGCTCGATGAGCGTTATATTGGAATTAGTAAAACACCTGATTATCAGCTTGAAAAATTGAAAGATTTTTCCGATCTTCAAAATGATTTTGATAAAAAACTTTTAGCTGGTTTATTTAATTCACAGCCACGCTCAACATTGTCTAGTTTTGCAAATTATTTTGTAAAAGACACTACGTTGGATGAAAATCAGACACTGAACACATTAGCTCGGTCAGTTAAATTATCTAATCTAAAGAATGTTTTCTATAAAGATGCGTTGCTCGTTGTTGTTTCCGTAGCAGATGCTCTTTTGGCAAAGGGTTACTATAAAAATTTAGGAAAAATGAAAAATGGTGGTATGCGACTATCTTTTATTGTTATATTGTCGTTGCTCGCGATTGTGTTTCTCGGAGAAATGTTCAATGTCCTCCATATCAAAGGAGATCCATTCCCGTTCGTTGCGGGAACACTACTTTCGTTTGCTATTTATGGGGTAGTGTCTTATTTTAATCCAGCAAAAACAGAAAAAGGAGTTATTGCAAAAGAGTATATCCTTGGCTTGAAAGATTATTTGCAAATTGCTGAAAAAGATCGCTTGCAATTTCATAATGCGCCAGAAAAAAAGCCAGAAATCTTTGAGAAATTATTACCATACGCCATGGTTTTGGGAGTATCAGATATCTGGGCAAAGGAATTTGAGGGCATCTACACAGTTCCACCATCGTGGTATTCTGGGCCATCTGAAGGAGCTTTCAGTGCTGTCGCATTTAGTAAAATAGCCGATAATTTTAATACATTTGCAGAAAACTATATGTTGGCAACTCCTCGTAGGTCTGGAGGTAGCGGAGGAAGTGGTTTTTCTGGAGGTGGCGGAGGTGGTGGTGGTGGGGGAAGTTGGTAGTAGTTTTTGAAATAAACCTTAAACTTCAAAAAAATAATTTTAAAATAAAAGAAGAGGTTATCCCAATTTTTTACATCAGTATTTCATTGCAGTAAACTTCGTGTTATGGTGTAAAGATATACCATTGATTTTTTGGTTACGTTTGCTATATTGTCGATATGGACTTTGACACAGAAAAGATGGAAGAACTTCTTGAGCTTACACGCGAAAATAATAAGATTTTGCGCTCGATGCGGAAGGCTCAGAAGGTGACAACCCTCTTTTCTTTTGTATACTGGATAATTATTCTTGGTTCTATCTTTGGAACTTATTATTATTTCCAACCAACAATTCAGAAGTACATAAAGATAACGCAGGTTTCTCTTGATACATTACAGCAACTAGAAGGACAAGCGGGCGCAATCCCTAGTGATGTTAAAATGTTCAGGAGCTTGTTAAGTCCGAACACAAAGTAGAATATGCCGGGGTAGCTCAGTTGGTAGAGCATACGCCTGAAGAGCGTGGGGTCACCAGTTCGATCCTGGTCCCCGGCACAGATATAAAAAAACGCAACTATGTTGCGTTTTTTTATATCTGTGTTGGGAAAGCAAGCAAACTGCTTTGCTTGCGTCCGGGATCGAAAGGCGCAGCCATGCCGGAGGCGGGCGAGCCCGGGCCGAGAGTACTTAGTAGATTCTGAGCGAAGCGAGAGAATATACTTAGTAACTCGTGGCCGACCTGGTCTCCGGCACAAAATAAAAAAACCGCAAAGCGCGGTCTTTTTTATTGCAGTCAAAGGGAAAATTATTTTCGTTCTACAGTGACTTGATTTTTACCGTTTTAATTTTTCCCTTATTGAGCTTAGGGAGCTTAATCGTGAGGAGTCCGTGGCGTTCGGTGGCCTCTACTTCGTCGGCCTCAATTTCAGCGGGAAGGAGAATGGTGCGAGAAAATGCACCCCAGTAGAGCTCTTGGTAAAAATAATTTTCTGGAGCAATGCCCGTTGGAGCACTTCGCTTGCCCTTTATGGTTACCATTTCGCGTGTCGCAGAAACTGAAAGTTCGTCAGAAGAGACACCAGCGACCATTGCTTGAACGATAATTGATTCATTTGTTTGGTATACATCTACGGCAAGCTCGCCTTCGGTTTGTTCGGCTTTGTCCCATCCAGAAAATGAGGTTTCGCGAGGTGATTCTTCTACGATCACTTCTTCTTCGAAATCAGAATTGTGTCCACGAAGTGAAATGGTTCCTGTGATTCGTTCAAAAATAGATTTCATGTAATGTGTATGATTATTAGATAGAACACGTTTGCTTGCGCGTGTTAATATACTTGATTATTCCTATGAGAATAATGATGCCAATGATCACTGCCCAGTATTGAGAAAATACCGAGAGAATGTTTATCGTTCCGTATGCTTCTATTATAGATAAATTGAAGTGTGTATGCAAGAGAATTGCAACCAAAAGACCAATCGTAATGACGATACTCTTTATAAATCGAGATGCAGAGAAAGAAAATGCGAGCGCGATACCTACGAATGCTGATGAAACCGTGTGAAGAATTGTGGCGCCGAGAAAACGCAAGTTTCCATTAAGGATAGTTTCCAGCCCTCCGCTCTGCGTGAGGTCTTTAAGGAGATACAGTACGTTTTCCATTGCGGTAAAACCAAGTGCTGCGGTAATAAGATAAATGACCGCGTCAATTGGTTCATCAAAATATTTACTATGAAATGCAATAAGAAATACCGTGAGGTATTTCCCAATTTCTTCAGAAGATGCAAGAAGAAAATTTTTGAGCACATCAGCGCTTGGCGGTACAAGTGAAAGTTTGATTGTCAAAATATCGACAAGTTCTGAAATGGCAGGCAAGAGTGCAACAGTAAGTTTTTGTACAGGAAGTACAAAAAATACAATCGCCATGCCAGCTAAAAATGAAATCATTACAAGACCTTTTGGTTCGGGACATTCACGGTCTTGGCGATGCCAAAACCATAGCCAAACAAGTGCAGGGAGGATACCTCCTAACATTGCGATAGCAAGAAGTTTTATGGTTATGAGTTCGGCCATGCTTCAATGATGAGAAGGCGTTCTTCTTTGTGAAAAGGAAAGGCATCCCATAATTCCTCAGTAATGAACGGAACAAAAGGGTGAAGCATTTTTGTGGTTGTGGCAAGTACCTGTAGAAGTATCCACGCTGCTGCCTGTTTTGATGCTTCGTCGGTCCCGGAAAGGCGCGGTTTCATTTCTTCAATAATAATATCTGCAAATGTATGCCAGAAATAATGATAGAGTTCTTCTCCTGCGAGATGAAAACGATAATTTTCAAAATGTGTTGTTACGTTTTTTATGACGGTGTCTAATTCTGCGAGAATTTCTTGATCACGCGAGGTTAAATCAGGGTGCGAGGTATCGACGGTCATATCGCCTGCATTCGTGAGTACAAAACGCGTCGCATTCCACATCTTGTTACAAAAATGTTTGTAGCCTTTAATTTTGTCTTCTGAGAGTGAGATGTCGTTGCCGGGGGTATTGCCTATAACGAGCCCAATACGAAGTGCGTCTGCACCATATTTGTCAGTAAGTTCAATAGGGGAGACTACGTTCCCTTTACTCTTCGACATTTTCTTTCCCTGCTTGTCATTAACCATTCCGTGCAGGTAGACAGTATGAAATGGTACTTTTCCTTCGAGGTAGAGCCCAAAAATTACCATACGGGGAATCCATTTGAAAATGAGATCGCGTCCTGTTTCCATAACGTCGGTAGGGTAGTAGGCGAGGTCCTTTTTGTCAGGGTAGCCAAGTGCGAGTAGGGGCCATTGTCCAGAGGAAAACCATGTATCAAAGGTGTCTGTGTCAATTTCAAACACGCCTCCGCAAGGGCATGATGTTCCAGCTTTCATATCATCATCGAGTACACCTTTGTTACATTTCTTGCACACGAGGGCGGGAATGGGGATACCCCATACGATTTGTCGTGAGATATTCCAGTCGATGGTATTGTCCATCCAATAAAGAAATATTTTCTCAAAATTGTCTGGAATGAAACGAATTTTTCCTTCACGCACGGCATCGGCTGCACGCTTGGCAAGTGGAGCCATCTTAATGAACCATTGGGGCATAATGCGTGGTTCGATCGTCGTGGAACATTTATAGCACGCAGGAACAGTATGTGCGTAGTCTTCTATTTTTTCTATAAGACCAAGCGCTTGGAGATCTGCAACTACCTGTGTGCGTGCTTCGGCAATTTTAAGGCCTGCATATTTTCCTGCTTTTTCGTTTAATTTACCAAACTGGTCAATTACTTCTATGCGAGGAAGTTGGTGTGTTTCTGACATACGGAAATCGTTATGGTCGTGTGCGGGGGTGATTTTCAGTGCGCCAGTACCAAACTCTATATCTACCGCTTCGTCCGCGATGACTTTGAGGTTAATTGTTTTTTCGGGATGCTGTACGGTGACCTCCTGTCCAATGTATTGCTGATATCGTGAATCCTCTGGATTGACGGCAATGGCAACATCACCAAAAATAGTTTCTGGTCGTACGGTTGCAACAGTAAAAGGTCCATATTTGATGAAATAAAGTTTGTCGGTTTTTTCTGTGTTTTCTGTTTCAACATCCGAAAGAGAGGTTTGATGTTTGGTACACCAATTTACGGTGCGATAGCCACGGTATGCAAGGTTGTCGCGATACAGTTTGCGGAATGTTTCTTGCGCTTCGCGTACGACTACAGGATCAAGAGTAAAACGCTCACGTGACCAATCACACGAAGCACCAAGCGCGCGCACATCATCCTCCATAAATTTCTTACTCTCAAGAGTGAACGCCATAATCTCGTCGTAGAGTTCTTGGCGTTCCATTTTGAAGCGTGAGCGACCTTCCTTTTCGAGTTTCTTTTCGTAAACGGTTTGCGTTTCAAAGCCCGCATGGTCGGCGCCGGGTACCCAGAGTGTTTTTCTGCCCTGCATACGATGATAGCGAATCATAATATCCTCAAGGGTAATAGTGAGTGCGTGCCCAACGTGGAGCCGACCATTTGCATTGGGCGGAGGCATAATGATTGTATAGGGTTCTGTGTGTCGGGAAGGAAGATTGTCAGGGTTAAAAAAACCGCTCTCTTCCCAGAGCTTGTAGATGCGTCCCTCGGTTGCCTTTGGGTCGTATGGTTTGTTCAGTTTTTCGGGGATAGTACCCATTTCCCCCTTAGAATATCACATTTCCGTTTAACAGAAAAATTTGCTAGTATATCCTCTATGATCGTCACGTACTACGGAAAACAATTTTTCAAAGTTCAGCTCGGGGATACGACCATCGCGTACAACCCTATTAGTAAGGAATCAAAGCATAAAGCATCGCGTTTTGGTGCTGATCTTGTGTTGTCTTCTCTTCGACACGCGGATTTTAATGGTGTAGAACAATGTGCGTATGGAGAGAAAGAACCTGCTTTTATTCAAGGTCCAGGGGAATATGAAGTCGGTGGTATTTTTATTAAAGGATTTGGTACGGAGACCGTGTATGAAGGAGAAAAGAAAATTAATACGGTTTACGGTATGATGTTTGAGGGTATAAATTTGTGTTTCCTTGGCTCATTATCTTCTAGTGATGCACTTTCTCGTGAAGTGAGAGAGGGTCTCGGAGAAATTGATGTACTCTTTGTGCCAATTAGTGGTGGGGATATGCTCGTACCTGCTGATGCATATAAGCTTACACTCGCGCTTGATGCGAAGGTGGTAATTCCAATGGACTATGAAGGTTCAAAGGGTATGCTTGAGCAATTCATTAAGGAGGGAGGTGGAAATGCAGAAAAGACCGAGAAGTTTACTTTCAAGAAAAAAGACCTCGATGGGAAAGAGGCATCAATTGTTGTGGTGGAGGGTGTGTAAACTCGAACGGTTCGTCCCATTCTTGTTTTTCTTACTTTATTCCTATGTTTAAAAAAATACAGGAAAAACCTGAGCATGTTAAAAAAAGAATCTCCTTCATTATTACTTTGGTAATTTTTAGTGTCATTGTATTTGTGTGGGTATCATCAAGGACTGCACGTATGGTAATTAACGAGTCGCGCACACGAAGCGCAAGTCCTATCGAGAGTTTTAAAGAAATTTTTAACGGGGGTATTTCCGGCATACAAAACACAATTACAAATGCTGAATTTTTTGGCGGAGGTAACATTGAGGTTGTTCAAAATGCTGTTCCTCCTGTTGCGCTACAGCAACCTGCTTCTTCTACGTTACGCTTTGATACATCCGGTGTGGTAATTATTGATCTTGCGACGAGTACAAAAAGTGTTCGTTAGTTGCTCGCTCTGTTTCTAAAATAATTGAGTTTAAGAACTTTTGTTTTGTGGTAAACTAATAGTAATGCGCGTAAAAAGTCTAGAAATATCGGGGTTCAAATCATTTGCTCGAAAGAGTGTTTTTGAATTTGGGGCACAAGTATCATCAATCGTTGGCCCCAATGGTTCAGGTAAATCAAACGTTGCGGAAGCGTTGCGCTTTGTGCTCGGTGAGCAATCTCTGAAATCAATGCGTGGGAAGCGAACCGAAGACCTTATCTTTAATGGTTCAAAAACGGTAGAACGACAAAATCGTGCCAAGGTGGTTATTACGTTTGATAATCGCGACCGTACATTTCCAGTGGATTTTGACGAAGTATCAATCGCCCGCGAAATTCATCGCGATGCTTCGAGTGAATACTTTTTGAATGGCTCATCAGTGCGCCTTAAGGATGTTGTTGAGCTTCTTGCTTCTGTGCATATCGGTGCATCGGGTCACCACATTATTTCGCAAGGAGAAGCGGATCGTATCTTGAATGCAACACCTCGTGACCGTCGCGCGATGATTGAGGATGCACTTGGGCTTAAAGTATACCATTGGAAAATAGCGGAGAGTGAGAAAAAGCTTATTAAAACCGAACAGAATATGCGGGAGTCAGAATCTCTTCGTCGTGAGATTGCGCCACACATTAAATTTTTAAAGAAGCAAGTTGAAAAAGTAGAGCAAGCGCGCAGTCTTCGTGATGAGCTGATGGAGCTTTATCGAGAGTACCTCAAGCGTGAAGAAGTATATTTGAGCTACACACGAACAAAACTGCACACTGAAAAACAAGAACTCGATGTCAGTCTCAGAGATACTAGCGAAGCACTTACTAAAGCAGAATCCCTCCGTGGACATAATGTGGGGCAAAGCCCAGAAAATACGGCACTCCTTGATGCACGTGGTGAACTCGGTAATGCGCGTCGTGAACGAGATGAATTAGGGAGAAAAATTGGTCGCTTGGAAGGTATGATTGAAATGGAAACGCGACGTCTTGATCGACCTGTAGAGTCTGCCGACAAAATGATTTCGGCACGGGAGAGCGAACAGCTGGCACAAGGGCTCTATGAGGAACTTGGGTATGCTGAATCAAGCGAAGACTATCTTTATATTAAAGGAGTGGTGAGTAGAACACGTGCACGTGTAGGGCAGTTTTTAGAGCATCTACGAGGTGGAACTAGTGATGTTGATACCCGACGTGAGGAATCAAAGAAGGAGATTGAGGGGCTCAAAGATGAGCGTGACGCACTTATTCGTACACGTGGCGAGCTCGAAAACACTATTACACAGCTTGAAGTGCGGGTGCGCGAGCTCGAGCGCGTTATTGAAAGCAAGCGTGCTGAAACGACTGATGCAGAGCGTGCATCATTTGAACTTCGTGCAAAGAATCAAGAGTTGACAATGAAACTTGCGCTCAATCATGACCGCACCGAGCATTTTACGCGTGAAGAAGTAGCGTTCCGTGAAGAAATTCGTGAAGGGGGAATTCTGGTGGGACGAATGATTCAGGAATATCCAAGTTTCTCGCTCGATGAAGGCGCAGCGCTTCTCGAGGATCGTATGGAACAAGAAGGTCGTAGGAAAAAAATTGAGCGTATTAAAATTCGTCTCGAGGACATTATGGGTTCTAGTTCGGGCGAAGATGTTATGCGAGAGTACGAGGATACTGTTCAGCGTGATGAATTTCTGGCAAAAGAACTCGAGGATTTGAAAGCGAGTGCGGAATCTCTCCGTGTATTAATGCGTGAACTCGAGGAAACATTGAACGAGCAATTTAAGGATGGTATTACCAAAATTAATAAACAATTTAGTGAATTTTTTGGTTTGATGTTTGGTGGGGGTACGGCGTCGCTTCAAGTGTCATATGAGAAAAAGAAAAAGAAGTCTGATACTGAGATTCTGGAGACGCCCGACGAAGACGAAGAAGAGTCCGAAGAGGGAATTGAGGTTGCGGTGCACTTACCACACAAAAAGATTCGTGGACTTCAGATGCTTTCAGGTGGCGAGCGCGCGCTTACTTCTATCGCACTCCTCTTTGCTGTGTCACAGGTCAACCCACCCCCATTCCTTGTCCTTGATGAAACTGATGCGGCGCTCGATGAGGCAAATTCACGCAAGTACGGCGACATGATCGAAAACCTCGCAAAATATTCACAGCTTATTGTCATTACGCACAATCGTGAGACGATGTCACGCGCAAATATTATTTACGGTGTAACGATGGGTGCTGACGCTATTTCAAAATTGCTCTCAATAAAATTTGAAGAAGCGGCACAAATGGCGAAGTAATAGTGTGTAGTCACGCCTCATAAAAAGTTTTCTGTTGCGCCATCAAAATAAGTTTAGTAAACTGTTGGAATATGAAAGAAAATATTCTTCACACCATCAGTTCTTTTAATACTATGATCGAAGGGAGGAGACACGAGATCGTCGAAATTTTATTGCGTGTCGGCGTTGCGATTGCATTTGTGTATCCTGCGGTCGAAGCATCGTTCTATCCACAAGCTTGGATTGGATTCTTCCCTCTTTGGATGAGAGATCTTCCTCTCGATGACCAACTGATGCTTCACCTGTTCGGTGCTTCAGAGATCATCATTGCGCTTTGGATACTTATAGGAAAGAAAATCTTTATCCCGAGTGTACTTGCGTCAGGATATCTCTTTTCCATCATTGTGCTCAACTGGAAATTTATGGACCTCTTGTTCCGTGATATTGCAATTTTTGCCATTCCTTTTGCGCTTGCGGTGATGAGCTATCCGTGGGGAAAAAAAGAAGCGGTGCAGATTCCCGTAATTTCACAACAGAATTAACACAACATCACGATGCCTGAAAAATATTATACGAACAAAAGTGCGATCATTGGTTTATGTGCAACCGTTATCTTTGTGGGTGTTGGTATCAGTACCTCGTTGTATCAGAAAGGGTATTTTAAGGAAAAGAAAGCAGGAGAATATTCTCTGGTAGATGTCGCACAGCATAATAAAATAGATGATTGTTGGCTCATCATTGATAGAAAAGTTTTTGATATGACCGAATCAAGCAAGGCGCATCCAAGTATGTTTACGTGTGGTGGGGATGGAAGTGAAAATTACCACAAAAACCATGGCCCAGTTATTCGTAGCCGAATGGACCCGTTTTTGATCGGGAAACTTGACGACGATGCCGTAAAACAGCTTTCTGCAAAGCAAGAAGTAAAAACAGCGACGGCTTCTGTAGAGGGTGCGGAAATCAACCCTCATCCTGAACTTTTTGTAGTGGAGGGCTCATGGAATCCCCTCGACCTTATGATGGTTATGGAGCGCGATAACCACTCACTCCTTGTCGTAGATGGAAGTACTCATAAAACCGTTGGTCGCATCAACGACATAGGGTTTCAGCCTCATACGCAAGTATTCTCTCCTGATGGAAATTTCACCTATCATATTTCTCGTGATGGTTGGTTGACGAAGATAGATCTACGAACGCTGAAAGAAGTGAAACATGTAAAAGTGGGTACGATTTCTCGTGGCACAGGACTTACGGATGATGGAAAATTTGTAGTTATTGGAAATTATGAACCAAAGAAAGTAGTCATTCTAGATGCAGAGTCGCTCGAGACCATTAAAAGTATCGATCTTTTTGATACAAGAAAAGGGGAGATTGTTCGTTCTCGCGCTGGTGCGGTAGTCGAGCACGGAAGCAAAGTATTTGTCGTTCTTAAAGATCTCCAGAGTGTGTGGGTCATCGATATGAGCGAGCGAGGATTTCCTGTCACCAATTATTATTGGAATATAGGAAAAGAAGGAGATACGCTTCATGATGCATACCTTACTCCCGATGGAAAATATTTTATTGCCGCAGTACAAGGTTCTGATTATGTGTGGGTACTCGATACGAAAACAATGAAGGAAGTTGCGCGCGTGAAAACAGGGAAGACTCCCCATACCGGTCCTGGCGCAACATGGGGGAACGTTACCTTTGTCCCTGCGCTTGGCGAAGGACTCATTACCGCGATTGATATGAAAACATGGGCACCGAAAGCGTCGATAAAAACTGCAGGACCAGGGCTTTTTGTACGCAGTTACCACAATGACGATTCATATCCATATGTTTGGGCTGATGCACCGCTCGCAACAAAAGGAGATGATGAGATCTATGTAATTGATGGTAAAACACTTACGCTCAAAAAGACACTCATACCGATGCCAGGGAAGAAAGCTGTGCATCCTGAGTTTAGTCGGGATGGTAAATACGTGTATGTAGGAGTTTGGGGAGGTAACAAGATCTACGTATATGATTCAATGACGTTTGAAGTGGTGACGACCATTGATGCGGTCACGCCGACAGGAATCTCGAATGTAGGACTCCGTGTTGAAGAACCAGGATTGTAGTTTTAATTTTAATTTTAATTTTAATTTTATAATTCCTTTACGCGCTCAACGATTAAACTCTTCTCTCCGTTACGTTCTGAAACCTTTCCTTTTACTTTAATACAGCGATCAGGGGTTTCAAAAAATTCTTTGTGCGTAAAAAATACTTCAGGAAAGAGAACAAGTTCGAGCGTTCCTGAATAATCGGTAAGTTTTACAAATGCCATTTTGTCGCCTTTTTTGGTGAGGATGGAGCGAATGTCTTCTACAATACCACCAGCGACTGCAACATTGCCATCGCGGAGTGTTTTTACCTTTTCAACCGTGGTTCCAATTGCTTCGAGTTTTTCACGATGTGCATCGAGGGGATGCCCTGAAACAAAGAGTCCTAAAAGCTCTTTTTCCCATGTGAGCATTTCTTTTTTTGCTGCAGGAGGGGCTGATTTGAGACGAAGCGACGGCACTGTTGAGGTATCGGTCATTTGTCCAAACAGTGACGCTTGACCGCTCATTTCCTCACCTTGTGCGCGATTGTACGCGAGTGCTTCTTCCGTGTTGGCGAGCATGACCCCACGTTCGCCGAGACCATCCATGGCACCTGACATAACGAGCGCTTCATATGATTTTTTATTCAAATTTTTATGACGAATTCGTTCAAGAAAATTTGCGAGCGTGCTGTAGTGCCCGTTTGCTTCACGTTCGGCAATAACGGCATCAGAAATATCGGTGCCAAGATTTTTAATTGTATAGAGTCCAAAACGAATTTCCTCTTTGTCGTCTTTGGTTACGATGGTAAAACCGCCAAAACTTGCGTTTACGTCGGGAGGTAAAATAGGAATACTCATGCGCTTTGATTCAGAAATAATTTCAGCAATTTTTTCTGTATCACCACTTTCTGCGGTGAGGATTGCCGTCATATACTCAACAGGATAGTTAGCTTTCATGAAGGCTGTTTGGTATGCGAGGCGACCATAGCTTGCAGCGTGTGCTTTGTTAAATCCATATGCAGCAAATGGTTCAATGAGCGCCCAGAGCTCTTCGGTGACTTTTTTAGAGAGTTTGCCGTATTCTGTAAATCCCTTAAGAAGTTTTTCTTTTTGTGCCTGCATTTCTGCGGGGATTTTTTTACCCATTGCTTTACGAAGTTTGTCAGCATCGAGCCACGAATATCCTGCAAGGTGAATTGCAATCATCATAACGTCATCCTGGTAGGTGATAACACCGTACGACATTGCAAGAATATCTTTAAGGCGTGGGTCGAGGTAGGTAATTGTTGATGGGTTGTATTTACGCTTGATGTACTCAGGGATGGATTCCATCGGTCCCGGACGATAGAGCGCAACCATAGCGTTGATATCGTGAATGGTGGTAGGGCGAAGCTCTTTGAGGTAGCGTGTCATTCCCGCACCGTTCAGTTGGAAAAGCCCCATGGTTTCTCCACGTGCAAGCATCGCAAATGTTCTTGGATCATCGAGGGGAATATGGTCAAGGTCTATGTGTACATCGTGACGTTCTTTTACGAGGCGAATTGCATCCCCTAAAATAGAGAGGTTGCGAATACCAAGGAAGTCAAATTTAAGAAGCCCCGCGTCTTCAACCGCGTGCATATCATACTGAGTAATAATTTTACCACCCTTGGGGTCAAGCTGTGTGGGGGTGAATTCGTACAGCGGTTTTGGTCCAATCACCACACCCGCTGCGTGCACGGAAATGTGACGTACGCATCCTTCGAGTTTTTTCGCGAGGTCAATAATTTCTGTAGTTGAAGCATCGTTTTTATAGAGATCAGCAAGTTCAGGTACGGTCGAAAGGGCAGTATCGATGGTCATCGGAAACCCTTGCGAGCCCTCGGGAATGAGGCGCGAGATTTTGTCACCAATACCGTATGGATGTCCGAGTGCACGCGCTACGTCGCGCACCGCACCACGTGCCATCATCGTACCAAAGGTTCCAATTTGTGCGACGTTTTCAGAGCCGTATTTTTGTCGCGCATAGCTAATAACTTCGTCGCGACGATTATCGGCATAGTCCATATCGATATCAGGTGCAGAAGGGCGTTCTGGATTCAAAAAGCGCTCAAACGGGAGATTGTATTCAAGCGGGTTTACGTTGGTAATACCAAGAAGATAGGTGGTGATAGACCCTGCAACGGACCCTCGAATGTTCGTGAGGATGTTGTTCTCTCGAGAAAAGCGAAGAAGGTCTCCCACTACAAGAAAGTAGGGAGCATATCCTTTGTCGCGGATCACCTTGAGCTCGTATTCAATACGATCTATAACGTTGCTGTCGTTTGCATCTAGTCCGCGCGTGGTAATACCTTCGTACACGAGACGTTTCAATTCGCTGTTATAGTCCGTTCCCTCGGGAATTTTTAAATCAGGAAATACCCATGAACCAAGAGTAAGTTCGATATTGCACATATCGGCAATCTTTTGCGTATTCCAAACTGCTTCAGGTGTTTCCTTAAAATATTCAAGCGCAGTTTCTGTATTGATGAATGAAAAATCATCAACGGCCATTGAAAAGCGATTTTCGTCTTTAAGGTCGCCGTTGGTTTGAATCGCGAGCAATGTTTCGTGTGCGCGCTGGTCTTCGTGGTGAAGATAGTGTGAATCTTGTGTTGCGACCAGCGGGATATCGAGTTTTTTACTGAGCGCAATGATATGGTCGCGTGTTTTGTCAAAATCTTCTATCCCTGGATGATGCATTATTTCCAAGAAATAATTTTCTGCACCAAAAATTTCTTGATGTTCACGGGCAATTTTTTCAGCTTCTTCGAGATCTTCGCGACGAACGGCACGAGAAAATTCACTTCCGAAACATCCCGAAAGGCAGATGAGGTCATTACTATATTTCCTTAATACTTCTTTGTCGATGCGTGGTTTATAGTAGAATCCTTCAAGGTTGGAAATAGTGACGAGACGGATAAGGTTTTTATACCCAGCTTCATTTTTAGCAAGCAGGGTAAGGTGAAAACGCTCAGTGTCGATACCAGGGCGTTTGTCGTGACGTGAACCAGGGGTCATATATGCCTCAACGCCAATAATAGGCTTTATACCCTTTTTTTTGCACGTTTTGTAAAAATCGATTGCCCCATACATATTCCCGTGGTCGGTAAGGCCAACAGCGTTCATACCGTACTCTTTTGCGAGCGCGACCATTTCCTCTACTTTTGAGAGACCGTCCAAGAGGGAATAATGCGAGTGAGTGTGAAGATGTATGAAAGATTTTTGCTCTGACGGGGTGCTCATATGGGATGAGTATACCAGTCAGCGCAAAAGAAATCGAGTAGGGACAGGGTATCGTTTTTGGGTACTTGTTTGTTATGATAAAGGAGTGAAAAAAATACCAGTACAATATCTCATTGGCGTTGACGAGGTAGGACGCGGACCGCTCGCGGGACCGGTGGCGGTAGGAGCGGTGTGTGTACATATTAAGCACCAAAAAATACTAGAAAAGTGGGGGAGAGGGTTTCGGGATTCTAAAAAGCTCTCAGCGCGCGGTCGCGAAGAATGGATGGTGAAAATTAAGAAGGCCGAGGAGGATGGGTTCCTTGAATATTCGGTCGCGTTTGTGTCGTCGCGTGTCATTGATAAAAAGGGGATTGCGCCCTCAATTCGTACCGCACTTTTTCAGTCACTTACGTCATTAGAAAAGTCTAAAATCCAACCTCAGATATCTCGTGTGCTTCTCGACGGGGGGCTTCGTGCTCCTGTTGCGTATGAGGACCAGAAAACAATTATTAAGGGAGACGAGAAAGAGCTTGTTATTGCACTCGCTTCTATTGTTGCCAAAGTGACGCGTGATGCATACATGATAAAACTTGGTAAAAAATTCCCTGCGTACGGCTTTGAAAAGCACAAAGGATATGGTACGCGTGCGCACTATACTGCCATCAAAAAACACGGGATTACCTCGCATCACCGCAAGAGTTTTCTCAAGAAAAAGAAGGAAAGGGGATAACTCAATTCCTTTTTTTTTAAAACACGATATACTAATACTAATTAATTTAATTATTATTACATATATCGCCATGTCCATTAAGCACCTTCGCTTTCTTCCGTTTCTCTTTCTCTTCCTTATTCCGAACCTCTCCTCTGCAGCGACCGAATCAATTCGTGTCATCCGCCAAGACTGTACGGGATATTCAAACTGTTACACTTCACTTTCCGCGTGGGAAGCAGGGGAGCAACGTGATCTTACTGCTACCGACGAAATTGCGGTAGCACGTATTGAAGGCGTATGGACAAACCCTGATACCACCGCAGTAACGATTGATGGCTGGACAACCGATGCAACGAGATACATTAGAATCTATACTACTCTGGAAGCGAGGCATGGGGGAGTGTGGAGTGACGCGAAATATAGATTGTCAGTTAATGTCTGGAATTCAATTGCAATAGACAATAAAGAAGATTATACGAAAATTGAAGGTTTACAAATTTTACATTCCGCTGGGGGAGGTTCTAGCGCAGGTATTAGTAGTATTTTATTTGCTGGTGTAACAGTAAAAGATTCCATTGTTCGAAAAAGTTCGGTAGTGGCAGGAGAAGGAGTAAAAATTATCGGCACCAACATTGCCAATGCTTTTGTAGTAAATACTGTTGTGTCTGGCGGTTGGGACTATGGAATTGATATTGCCACAAATGGCGGTTATGGTTATGCATATAACACCACTAGTTATGGAAATAATTATGGATACAACGGTTTTCACACTCAAAATCTTAAAAATTGTATTGGTGCAGGAAATACCATCGCTGACTTTGCGCGTGTCAGTTCTTATCCAGTCAACATAACCAATTGTGCAAGTAGTGATGCTACGGCAGGCACTTTTAGTGGTACCGGTACTCGAGTAAATCAAACATTTTCTTTTATTGATCCAGTCAACGGCAATTTTCATCTATCGTCATCTGACACTGGAGCAAAAAACTACGGTACAGACCTCTCTACTGACTTCAACCTCTCTTTCTCCACCGACATCGACGGAGAAACCCGAACAGGGTACTGGGATATCGGTGCCGACGAAACCTCAGGTGGGGGAGCGCCGGTAGCAGACACCACCGCCCCATCTATCCCCACCAACCTTTTAGCTACCGTCGTTTCTCCTTCTCAGGTTAACCTCACATGGTCAGCATCCACGGACAACACCGGTGTCACCGGTTACCGCATCTACCGTAACGGTACCCAGATCACCACAACCACCGGTACTACCTATTCCAACACCGGTCTCTCTGCATCAACCCTCTACACTTACACCGTATCTGCCTACGACCTTGCCGGCAATGTCTCTCCCCAATCAACCGGAGCAAGTGCAACAACGCAAAATCTATCTGCCGATACTACCGCACCATCTATCCCCACCAACCTTTTAGCTACCGTCGTTTCCCCTTCTCAGGTTAACCTCAGCTGGTCAGCATCCACGGACAGCACCGGTGTCACTGGTTACCGCATCTACCGTGACGGTACCCAGATCACCACGACCACCGGTATTACCTACTCAAACACCGGTCTCTCTGCATCTACGCTTTACACCTACACTGTTTCCGCCTACGATGCAGCAACCAACGCATCCGCTCAGTCAACAGGAGCAAGTGCCACCACACAAACAGCCACGACAGTTACGACCACCGGTGCCCCTGTTCTCAATTTCTCTGATATTATTTCTGGACCAAAAACTGGCAACACTGATGGGCTTGGTTCTGGTGCCATCGTTTCTATCTGGGGTAACAGCCTCGGTTCATCACAGGGAACTTCTCAGGTATATGTTGGAGGTGTTCCTGCTTCACATATTTACTACTGGGGAAATGCAGACGGTAACCCAAATGCGGGCCCTGCTGATCTCTATACCTATCACAAGATGCAGACGATCTCGTTTGCGATCCCCGCAAATGCACCGGATGGACTTACGAATATCTCGGTAATGGTAAATGGTGTGCAGTCAAACACCTTGCCGTTTACCGTAAGGGCGGGGAATATCTATTTTATAAAAACTGGAGGGAATAATACTGGAGCAGGAACATGGCAGACACCGTGGGGAACTTTTATGGAGAACGGAAACAGTAGGATGACAAACGGTGATATTTTGTATGTTGTTGGTGCATTCAATTCAACCGGTGGGGTAAATGGACTTCTTATAAGATATAATGATTTTCAAAATACTGCAGAAAGGCCAACTGCGGTAATTGGCTATCCTGGTTCTACGGCATATCTCAATGGTTCTTCAAATGGTATCGGTGTATGGGGTTCTCCTCCATACCCTCAATATTGGGTTTTTTCTAAATTAAAAGTAGAAACAATGGAAACAGGAATCTCGTCTATCAAAGGAATGAGAGCGATTGCAAATGAGATAACTGGTCCGCTTGCTTCTGGTCAGTCAGGTGCAATCTCAGGGTCAAAAGATGGTACCTCTGGAGTTAAGAGTTTTGGAAATTATATTCATGATTTCGGATTGAACAGTTATGATATTCGCCTGCATCATGTTTTTTATCTTTCTAACAGAGACGGTACTCCAAACGAAGCATATGAACTCGGGTGGAATTATTTATTGAATAACCATGCCAGAGGAGGACTTCATAATTATGATGAAGGAATCTGCGGTGACTTTACGGGTATTATAAAAGTGCATAATAATGTTGTCGTAAACCAAGCCGGTACTTCGTTTGATGTTGGTGGAAGTGGTGGTGGATATGATGGTACGGGGTGCTTGAAAGTTCCTTTTGAAGTCTATAACAATCTCTTTATTAAATCCGGTCAAACTCCTTTCAATGATCCTGCTATCTCTGTGACCTATTCAGGTACAAAGAGTCATATTAAATTTTATAACAATACCATTTACGGATGGGGTAGCTCTGAGGCAGTCTATATTCAAGATAATGGTTCTGCTACTTGGAATTTCGGGGGTACGTTTGAATGGATAAATAATATTGTTGTTGATACTGACAATCTTCCATATTCTCATTCTGTTTATTACAAGACGCCGTCGGTTAGCAGTAATAACATCTGGTATAATGGTGGTGACGGAAACCCATCGTCTGTACCAGCATGGGATCCAACTGCCTCATCAGCGAACCCTTTATTTGTAAATCCTTCTGTCGGTGACTTCACTCTCCAGTCCATATCATCCGCCATCAACGCCGGCTCATCACTCGTCTCATCCCTCGTCACCCGTGACTACTTTGGCATCTCCCGTCCCCAAGGTTCCGCCTACGACATCGGTGCTTTCGAATACTGTACTAACTGTACGACGACGACAACCACGACACAACCAACAGGAGACACCACCGCCCCATCTATCCCCACCAACCTTTTAGCTACCGTCGTTTCTCCTTCTCAAATTAACCTCAGTTGGTCAGCATCCACGGACAACACGGCAGTCACTGGTTACCGCATTTACCGTAACGGTACCCAGATTACCACCACGACCGGAACTACTTACTCCAACACCGGTCTCTCTGCATCTACCCTCTACACCTACACCGTTTCCGCATACGACCTTGCCGGTAACGTCTCTTCTCAATCAACCGGAGCATCTGCTACCACGCAAAATCAACCGGTTGCCGACACTACCGCACCTACCATTACCAGCATCGCATCTTCCGTTACCACAACAGGTGCTACCATCTCATGGACTACCAATGAAGCAGGCACTTCCCGCGTAGAATACGGTCTCACGACATCCTACGGTAATACGACATCTCTCTCTACCTCTCTAACCTCCCATTCCCACACCCTCTCCTCACTCCCTCCTAACACCACCTACCACTACCGTGTGAACACCACCGACAGTGCCGGCAACACCGCAACCTCTCAAGACCGTACCTTCACCACCTCTGCTGTATCTGACACCACGGCACCTTCCTCAATCACCGACCTCACCACCTCGTCCCTTGGTCAAACATCACTCACGCTCTCATGGACGGTTCCTACCGATACCTCAGGTATTGCATCCTACGACATCAGATACAGCACCACCCCCATCACGTCTACCACCTTCTCTTCTGCAACTCAGCTTACCAACGTTCCTCTTCCTACTACCTCAGGTTCCACCCAAACACAGTACGTCTCGGTCGGCCTCACTCCAAACACCACCTACTCCTTCGCCATTAAATCAACGGATGCCGTAGGCAATGTCTCTTCACTCTCGAACATCGCCACCGGCACTACGCTCTCTGCTCCTACCACCACCTCAACCACTGCTTCTACCCAAACCGGTACCGTCTCTGTTCCTACGGTAAGCAGTGGGGGAGGTGGCGGTGGTGGCTACACCATTTACCAACTCTCTGACGTCACACCACCGAAGAACCCTACCAACGTTCGTATTGAACCTACCAACACCCAAGCAACCCTCTCATGGACGAACCCTACCGACCCTGACTTTGTCCGTGTGAAGATTGTCCGCAAGACCGGCAGTGCCGTTTCCTCCCACACCGACGGCACCACCGTCTACGATGGTACCGCTACCACCTTTACTGATACGAACCTTGCTAACAATCAAACCTACTACTACGCCATCTACGCGTACGACAAGGTACCGAACTACACTTCAACCCTTGGTCTCTCGGCAACTCCCCAAGCATCCCTTACCCAGCGTAACGTTTCCTACACCACCATTGAAGCTGGCTGTACCGAAACTACTACGTACTCCACCACAACCGGTGTTCCATGTACTAAAGTCCCCACCGCCTTCCGTCCATTCTACACCTTCTCCAAAGACCGTGCTGTTACCTACGGTATGAAAGACAGTACCGATGTCCGTGAACTCCAGAAGATCCTCCAGTTTGAAGGACTCCTCTCCCTCGCATCTTCTGCCGATGGTGCCTTTGGCCCCGGTACTAAATCAGCTATCATCGCCTTCCAGAAGAAGTATTCTATTACCCCTGCACAAGGTACTGTAGGCCCTCTTACGAAAACCAAACTCAACCAACTCTACGGTTCCACTACCATCTCTACCACTTTCTATCGTAACCTCACTATCGGTTCAAAAGGTGACGATGTAAAGAAACTCCAACAGTTACTCAATACCGATATTGCTACCCGTATCTCTGCAACCGGTGCTGGTTCTCCGGGGAATGAAACTAATTACTTTGGAAATGCTACTAAAGCTGCGGTGATCAAGTATCAACAGAAGAACAACATTACTCCTGCACAGGGGTATGTGGGGCCGTTGACGAGGACAAAGTTGGAGGGGAGATAGGGGGGGGGCACAGAAAAATGTTTGACAGTCTCTTGATATTTTGTTATCTTGTGAACAACGGTATTTGATTGAGTAACGAGCGCGCCGGGGGTACAATTTAATAACAGATACGTCTACATACGAGTCTTCATTTTCAAAAAGGTGGTTATCACTTGCCTTTTTGATTTTTGTCGTTTAGGTGTAGGCGAGTTAATCATAATATACGGCGTTATATATGAGAGAAAAAAAGTATTTTTCGCGATATAAAAAATCGCTTGTGCCACTCCCAAATCTTGTGGAGACCCATTTGAAGTCATACCAATGGCTTCTCGAAGTAGGAATCAAGGAAGCGTTTAAGGATTTTTCTCCTATCAAGGATTATTCGGAGAAAAAGTTTGAACTTGAATTTAAGGGAATCGAGCTCTCGAAACCAAAGTTCGATGAGTACTTTGCAAAGGAGAATAAGCTCTCTTACGAAGCTCCTTTAAAAGCGCGCGTCAACCTTATCAACAAGACAACAAAGACTGAGAAGGAGCAGGAAATTTTCATTGCGGATTTTCCTATGATGACTTCACACGGCACCTTTATTGTGAATGGTGTTGAGCGTGTCGTTGTTCCTCAGATCTCACGTTCTTCTGGTGTATCGTTTACCGAAGAAGAGCTCAAGGGCAAGCGTTACTTTGGCGCAAAAATTATCCCAAGCCGTGGCGCATGGATCGAGATCGAGTCTGATCCAGACGGCGCAACGTATGTGCGTATCGACCGCAAGCGCAAGTTCCCTGTGTCAGTACTTCTCCGCGCGCTCGGTATGAAGGACAATGAAGAAATCTTCAAAGCATTTTCTTCTGATGAATTAGGAAAGAAGGTTATCGAAAGCACACTCGCTAAAGATCCTGCACAAACTCCCGATGAGTCATTCATCGAAATTTACAAAAAACTTCGCGATGGCGATCTTGCTACCCCCGAGAACGCTCGTGGTTTTGTACAATCTATTTTTGCAAAAGAAAAATATGACCTTTCAGAGGTAGGTCGTTTTAAGTTCAATAAGCGTTTTGGGAAATCGTTAGACAAAGAAGAGATTGCACGCCGTACAATCAACGTTGACGATGTCGTAACAATTGTGCTCCATATCGCAAAGCTTAATGCAAATCCTCATGCTATGCCGGATGATATTGATCATCTTGGTTCTCGCCGTATTCGCGCGGTAGGTGAAATGCTTCAGCAGAAAATGCGCGTTGGTCTTACGCAGATGAAGCGCAATATTCAGGATCGTATGTCCACGATTGATACGGACGCGACACTCCCTATGCAATTCATTAGCCCTCGTCCACTTCAGGCACGTCTCAAGGAGTTCTTTACGACAAACCAGCTTTCGCAGTTTATGACGCAGTACAATATCCTTTCGGAAATTGAAACATTGCGTACATTCTCAGCATTGGGCCCTGGAGGTCTTACCCGTGAGCGCGCAGGTATTGAAGTGCGTGACGTACACCCTTCTCACTACGGACGCCTTTGTCCTATTCATACGCCAGAAGGTCCAAACATCGGTCTTATCCTTCGTCTCTCCTGTTACGCACGTATCAATGATTTCGGCATGATCGAAACTCCATATGCAAAGGTGAAGAACGGGAAAATTACTGAGGAGATCGTATATATGGATGCACTCGAGGAAGAGCAGTACAATATTGCACACATGGCAACTAAAATTGCTGATGGCAAGATGACGGAAGAATATATTGAAGTCCGCCGTGCCGGCCGTCCTGAAGTTGTTCTTCGTGACGATGTACACTACATCGACATTGCTGCAAATCAGGCATTCTCTATTGCAACTTCGATGATCCCATTCCTTGAGCACGATAATGCAAATCGCGCACTCATGGGTTCTAACATGCAGAAGCAGGCAATCCCATGTATCATCCCTGAAGCACCACTCGTCGCAACAGGTGTTGAGGAACAGGCAGCACACGACACGGGCCGTCTCGTTATTGCTGGTATTGATGGAAATATAACGCACGTTGATGCACGTAAAATCGTCGTTAAGAATAGCGCAGGTACTTCTGAAGAGCACAAGCTCATCAACTTCTCACGTACGAATGGTCTCACCGCGTTTCATCAGCGTCCTATTATCGCGGTAGGCGATACGGTAAAGAAGGGTGCTGTTCTCGCTGACACTTCATCATCTGACGGTGGCCAGATCGCACTTGGACAAAATGCATTGGTAGCATTTATGTCATGGCGTGGTTCAAACTACGAAGACGCTATCATTCTTTCAGAGCGCTTGGTAAAGCAGAGTAAATTTACTTCTATTCACTTGGAAGAGTTCGTGGTAAATGTGCGTGATACAAAACTTGGGCCCGAAGTCACCACCCATGATATTCCAAATGTAGGCGAGCTCAAACTTAAAGATCTCGATGAAGACGGTATTATTCGTATCGGTGCTGAAGTGCACCCGGGAGACATCTTGGTAGGTAAAGTTACACCAAAAGGTGAGACTGAACTCACTCCTGAGGAACGCCTTCTTCGCTCTATCTTTGGAGAAAAAGCACGCGATGTAAAAGATACCTCACTTCGTATGGATCACGGCAAGCGTGGACGTATCATTGGTGTTAAGATCTTTTCTCGTGAAAAGGGAGACAATCTTGAGTCAGGTATCATCAAGCGCATTCATCTTGAAGTAGCACAGGTTCGCAACATTTCTGTTGGTGACAAGCTTGCAGGACGTCACGGTAACAAAGGTGTTATCTCCGTAATTCTTCCTGAGGCTGATATGCCATACATGGCAGACGGTACGCCTATCGATGTGATTTTGACACCACTCGGTGTTCCTTCACGTATGAATCTCGGACAGATCCTCGAGCTCCACTTGGGGCTTGCTGCAAACACGCTTGGATACCAGGCTATTGTTCCTCCGTTTACGGGCGCAACAGTAGATGAAATCAAGGGTGAATTGATAAAAGCAGGATTCCGCGACGATGGCAAGATGAAGCTCTATGACGGTCTTACAGGAGAAGCATTTGGTCAGGATATCGCAGTTGGATACATGTATATCTTGAAGCTCAATCATATGGTTGAGGACAAGATTCATATGCGCTCAACGGGACCTTACTCACTCATTACCCAACAGCCTCTCGGTGGTAAAGCACAAGGTGGAGGTCAGCGTTTTGGAGAAATGGAGGTGTGGGCTCTTGAAGGGTATGGTGCCTCACACATTCTCCGTGAAATGCTCACCATTAAGTCAGATGACATTACTGGTCGTTCAGGAGCATTTGATGCAATTGTAAAAGGAAACAATATTGAGCAGACGAATATTCCGGAATCATTCAATGTGCTTTTGAATTATCTCCGTGGACTTTCGCTCAATGTGGAACTTCTTAAAAATAAATAGTGGATAGATAATAATAACTATACACCTCTATTATTAATATTTACTATTAACTTATTCACTATCAATTATGAAATCATTACGCGAACAGAAAAATTTTGACGCCATTCTTCTCAAGCTTGCTTCGCCTGAGAATGTTAGAGAGTGGTCCTACGGCGAGGTTACCAAGCCTGAAACGATCAACTACCGTACCCAGCGCAGTGAGCGCGGTGGACTCTTTGACGAGCGTGTGTTTGGACCTGAAAAGGACTACGAGTGTTACTGTGGAAAATACAAGCGTATTCGTTACAAGGATATCATTTGTGAAAAATGTGGCGTTGAGGTAACACGCTCCATCGTTCGTCGTGAACGAATGGGACATATTGAACTTGCAACACCAGTGGCACACATTTGGTTTTTGCGCTCAATCCCTTCTCGTATGGGACTTCTCCTCAACTTACCGATTGTTGATATTGAAAAGGTTATTTACTTTGCAGGATATATCATTACACATGTAAACGAAGGTGAACGCGAGCGACTGCTCAAAGAGATCGATCAGGAATACAAGAATAAATCAAAGACACTCACTGACGAAAAAGGAAAGGAAAAATTGAAAGAACTTCTCGTTGCAAGCAAGCACGAAATTGAATCACTTATTGAAGGCAAGGTACTTGATGAGGTAACGTACCACAAGTTCGCACTTAAGTACGGTACGGCATTTGACGCACACATCGGTGCGGAGGCAATTTACGATATTTTCAAGAAAATCGACCTCGCAAAACTTCGCGGAGAACTTGAAATTGCACTCGAAAAATCTGGTGCGACAGAACGACAAAAAATTGTGAAGCGTCTTGCATTGGTAAAATCAATGTTGAACGCAAACCTTCGTCCAGAATGGATGTTCCTCACGGTAATTCCTATCATTCCTCCTGCACTTCGCCCGATGGTTGCCCTCGAAGGAGGACGCCACGCAACGTCAGATTTGAACGATTTGTACCGCCGTGTTATTAACCGTAACAACCGTCTCAAAAAGCTTAAGGAAATCGATGCGCCAGATGTTATCTTGCGTAATGAAAAGCGTATTCTTCAGGAAGCCGTAGACTCACTTATCGACAATTCTATTCGTCGCGTGCAGTCTGTGGTGATGAATCAGGCACAAAAACGCTCTCTTAAATCACTTGCTGATACCTTGAAAGGAAAGCAAGGTCTCTTCCGTCAGAACCTCCTTGGAAAGCGCGTAGACTATTCTGGTCGTTCCGTGATCGTGGTAGGTCCTCGACTTCACCTCAATCAGTGCGGACTCCCAAAGCATATGGCGCTCGAGTTGTTTCGTCCATTTGTAATTTCAAAGATTCTCTTGCGCGAACTTGCGTACAATATCCGTGGTGCAAATAAGCTCATTGAAGATAGTGCTCCTGAAGTATGGGCAATTCTCGAAGAGGTCATCAAGGGTAAATATGTGATGTTGAACCGTGCGCCTACCCTTCACCGCCTCGGTATTCAGGCATTCCATCCCGTACTTATCGAAGGCAATGCAATTCAGGTACATCCACTTGTTTGTACTGCATTTAATGCTGACTTCGACGGAGACCAGATGGCAGTACACGTTCCACTTTCGCTTGAAGCACAGAGGGAGGCAGATCAGCTCATGGCATCAAACAAGAACCTTCTTGGGCCAGGAAGTGGTGACCCTATCGTTAATCCTAAACTCGATATTCCTCTTGGTTGTTACACGATGACCAAAATTGTTGAAGGGGATAAAGGTGAAGGTAAATTCTTCTCAGCACCTAATAGCGCAATTACCGCCTATGACTTTGGTGTAGTGGGTTATCGCGCAAAGATTAAAGTACTCGGTACCGAGTCTCCTAAATATGCACAATACAACGGTGAAGTTTTTGAAACTACGGTAGGACGTCTTTTGTTTAACAGCGTTCTTCCTTCAGATTTTCCTTACACAAACAAGGAGATAGGTAAAAAAGAACTTGAAAGCATTATTGATGAGCTTATCAATACGTATGGTGTTGATATGACACCTCCAATCTTGGATAAAATTAAAGACTTTGGATTCAAGTATGTTACGACCGCAGGTATTACGTGGGGAATTGATGAGGTTAAGATTCCTACAGGCAAGAAAGCAATCGTTGAGACAGCGCGCAAGGAAACTGATACGGTACGCGAAGAATGGCAAGAAGGTCTTCTTTCGGAAGAAGAGCGTTATCGTCGCGTGATCGAAATATGGCAGGGCGCCCGCGGTGAAATTGAAAAATTGATGCCCGCAACACTTGATAAGAATGGCTCCGTAGAAGATATGTTGAAATCAGGTGCCCGCGGTTCTATTTCCCAGATCGTTCAAATGGGAGGCATGACAGGTCTTATCGTTAATACGACAGGTCGCACCCTCGACTTCCCGATCGTTCCTTCATATAAGGAGGGGTTGTCACCGGTGGAATACTTTGTGACGACACACGGTTCACGTAAAGGTCTTGCTGACACCGCACTTCAGACGGCAAAAGCAGGATACCTTACGCGTCGTATCGTTGATGTGGCGCAGGATGCCATTATTACTGAGGAAGATTGTGGTACCAAAGAAGGCAAGCTTATTAGAAAGCAAAATCTTGTAGGGTTCGACATTCCGCTCTCGCGCAATCTTCGTGGACGTATTCTCGCACGCGATCTTGTGCTCGCTGATGGTACTACCTACAAGAAGGGGCACTTGATGACCAAGGCTGAAGCTCGTGACGCAGAGGCAAAAGGCGCAACAGAAGCATTTGTACGTTCACCACTTTCATGTCACGCAGTATATGGTATTTGTCGTAAGTGTTACGGCTTTGATATTGGACGTAATGAGCCGGTAAAACTTGGCGAATCAGTTGGTATCATTGCAGCACAGGCTATTGGTGAACCAGGAACTCAGCTTACGATGCGTACATTCCATGCCGGAGGTATTGCTTCAGCAGGTGGAGACATTACGATGGGTCTCCCTCGCGTAGAAGAGATCTTTGAGCGTCGTGAACCTAAGAGTCTTGCAATCGTATCACACACTAATGGTGTGGTTCTAGAGATCGTCAAAGATGATAAAGAACTCAAGATTAAAGTTCTTCCTAATGAAGGTGAAGGAAAGAAGAAGGGTGAAGCGATCGAATACGAAACTTCTTCAAAACGTTCTGCGTTCGTAAAGGTTGGAGACGCGGTACAAAAGGGAGCATTGCTCTCAGATGGTTCTGCGGATATCGCAGAGGTGTTCCAGTACGCAGGCAAGGATGTCGCAGAGGATTACATCATTACCGAGGTTCTTAAAATTTATGAACTTCAGGGTGCTTCAATCTCACATAAACACATCGAAGTTATTATTCGTCAGATGTTCTCTCGTCGCAAGATTAAGGATTCAGGTGATACAGGATTCAGTGTTGGCGAGATCGTTGAACAGGGAGAATTGTTGAAGGAAAACAACCGCATAGAAGAGCTTGGCGGAGAAAAGGCAAAAGCAGAACCTATCGTGCTCGGTATTTCTGAGGTGGCACTCACCACCAAGAGTTGGCTCTCAGCAGCATCATTCGAGAATACGACGCGTATTCTCATCAACACCGCACTCCGTGGTGGTACTGATACGCTTCGTGGTCTTAAAGAAAATGTTATTATTGGTAATTTGATCCCCGCAGGAACAGGGTTTGATGCGCATCACAAGAAGGGCAGTGAGCTTCCCGGAGAATCGCAAGAGGAAGTAGAGGCGTAAGTACTTGTAGGATTACGGTCTCAAATTGACAATACTTCCGTTCTTAATGTGTTGTGTGGTAATGCTACGAACGTAGCATGTAAGAACCTGTTTAGAATCTAAACGCACAATAAACCTTAACAACCATGCTTGGCTGCCAAAACAACAAAATCTCGGCTGCAAAACTTCACTTCGACCATGCCGTATCTCGATACGGCTTGGTCTCCAGTTCGTTTTTCGCTCAAGATTTTATCGTTTTGTTCAGCCATTAGATTCTAAACAGGTTCAAACTCCAAACTATGTCTTCTATTACCGAAGAGATCAAATCACGACTAAATATTGTTGATGTAGCGAGTGGGTATATTAAGCTTGAAAAGGCGGGGGGTAACTATAAAGCGTGCTGTCCTTTTCATAGTGAAAAAACCCCATCGTTCTTTATTTCGTCCGCACGACAGACTTACCATTGTTTTGGGTGTAATCGTGGTGGCGATGTTATCTCGTTTGTTGAAGAAATTGAAGGGTTGGATTTTTCTGGTGCATTAAAGATTCTTGCAGAACGTGCTGGGATAGAGCTTACGCGCGAGCGCAGTGAGTCCAAGAACGAACGTGTAGAAATATATCGCGCGCTCGAGCTTGCAACGAAATTCTATGAAGCGGTATTGCTGAAATTTCCTGACGCACTCGGATATCTACAGGGGCGTGGCCTTGAAGATGAAACGATACAACAATTCCATATTGGATTTGCACCAGATGAATGGCGTTCGCTTAGTGACTTCCTTACAAAAAAAGGTATTTCAGAACAGGCAATGGAGCGTGCAGGACTCATTGTGCGTTCTCCGAAAGGGATCTATGATCGTTTTCGTTCGCGCATTATGTTTCCTATTATGGATAGCTCGGGACGTGTCATCGCGTTTTCAGGGAGGATCTTGAATGAAGATACAGGTAAAACGTTGGGTGCGTCTGGTTCTGCAAAATACGTGAATAGCCCTGAGACAGAGATTTTTCACAAATCACGTATCCTATTCGGTTTGTATCAGGCACGTGAAGAACTTCGTCGTGAAGACCGCGCCGTTCTTGTTGAGGGGCAAATGGACCTCATCCTTTCACACCAAGCAGGAGTAAAGAATGCTGTTGCATCGTCTGGGACAGCATTAACCATTGACCACCTTGCGCTCATTAAGCGTTTTACGAAAAATCTTACGCTGGCACTCGACGCTGATAAGGCAGGACTTTCGGCGACGCACCGCGCGGTCGAGCTTGCTTTCGATCAGGATATGACGGTTTCTGTCGCATCGCTTCCTGAAGGACTTGACCCTGCAGATCTGATTCTTCGTGATCGTGAAGCGTGGAGCAACGCAATTCGCGAGGCGCGTCACGTGATCGATTTCTATCTTGAATTGTTGCCGAAAAAATATCCCGATACACATATGGTGCGTACGCAAATCTCGGAGATTGTTATTCCGCTCATTGCACACCTAAAAAATACGCTCGATGTAGCCCACTTTGTGGGACGTATTGCGAGCTTGCTCCATATCAAAGAAGAACCTATTTGGGAGGAAATAAAAAAACGTGAGGTTCTCTCTTCTGTAGAACGCGCACGAGAAAAGATTTCGGAAGAAATGGCACCCCTCTCACGCCGTGCCCGCATCGCACGTATTATTAAGAGTATTCTTTTATGGCAAGGAGGACTCAAAGAAACATCGCTTGAGATATCTCAATATCAACCACGCTTTGAAAAACTCCTCGAAGCCATACCCGTACAGGAGGTGTCGTTCGAAGATACCGGCACCCTCATCTTTGAGGCAGAGGCACGGTTTCACGGAAATGAACATCTTGCTGAGGAGATTGAAGAACTTTTGAGGAACCTTGAGGAAGAAATACACCGTGAATTGTTTGCTGAAAAAATGAAAGAATTAAAGGAGGCAGAAAAAGAGAATGATATCGAAGGTGCACAAAGACTTCTTGTTGAGTGTCAGGAAATATCAAAAAAATTACAGGGCTTTAAGGGAACATGATGGGGGATAGTACTCCATTTACCGGCGATTAATATTTATACATTTACTTACGTATGTCAAAAAAAACAACTACGAAAAAACTCAAGAAAGCAACTCCTTCACCCGCTAAAACATTAGCGGTAAAGGCAAAAAAAACTGTTAAAATTCCTGCGAAAAAAACAGTGGTAAAAAAGGTTGCAAAAAAGGACGTCAAAAAGACGTCGGTAAAAAAACCGGTAAAGAAAGTACCTTCTGGTAAAAAGGTAGTTCCGGCGTCCAAGAAACCAGCGCGCAATGTAAAGGTTGCAGAACGTTGGGAAGAAAAAGCAGCGCGCCTTATCGCCAAAGGTCGCGGACGTGGCTTCATTACCTTCAATGAAATCCTTAAAGAATTCCCTAATATCGAACAAGACGTTTCGTTTCTCGACGAGTTGTACGGAAAGCTTTCAGATACCAATATTGATGTATTAGAAAGCGGTGGCCTTCTTGATATTGAACCCGAAGAAGCACTTGTACATAAAAAGTATTCCTACAAAAGTGGAGATTCTTCATATGATTCCATTCAGATGTATTTGAAGGAGATCGGGCAATACTCACTCATTTCTGCAGCAGATGAGCGTGATCTTGCAAAGCGTATTCAGGAAGGGGACGAGGAGGCTAAAAATGTACTTGCGCGCGCGAACCTCCGCCTCGTGGTTTCTATTGCAAAGAAGTACGTAGGACGAAGTGCCGACCTCACCCTTCTCGACCTTATCCAGGAGGGCAACCTTGGCCTCTTTAAGGCCGTGGAAAAATTTGAATGGGAAAAAGGATACAAGTTTTCTACGTATGCAACATGGTGGATTCGTCAGGCAATTACGCGTGCACTCGCCGATCAGTCGCGCACGATTCGTATTCCTGTGCACATGGTAGAAACCATTTCAAAATACAAACAAGTGGTGCGTCGTTTATCACAGGATCTTGGACGTGAACCACTTCCTGATGAAGTGGCAACCGAGATGGGGCTTGACGTGGAGAAGATTTACATTATTAAAAATATTGACCAAGACACGGTATCTCTCGAGAAGCCTATTGGTGATGACGATGAGAAATCCACTCTCGGTGAGTTTATTGCTGACGATAAGATCCTTTCGCCTTCACAAGAGTCTGCGCAACGTATTCTTTCTGATCAAGTAAAAGAGATTATGAGTGATCTTTCAGAAAAAGAACGCAAGATTTTGGAAATGCGTCACGGTCTCGTCGATGGAGTGATCCACACCCTCGAAGAAGTGGGGAGGGAGTTTGCGGTAACGCGTGAACGTATTCGCCAGATTGAAGCAAAAGCAATCGAAAAGATTCGCGCACACGAGAAGATAGATAAGTTGAGAAATTATTAATCTTATTAAAGCGAATAAAAATAATAGCGCGGTACCCTAGGGTACCGCGCTATGTTTGTTTATATCGTCCTTACTATTACCCCTGCACTTCGATTTGTTTGCTCAGCTGGTCGAGCCAGTTCGAAGGGAGTGTCTTTAGTCTATTTTTTGCCTTATCGATGATGCCGGGGTAGGTATGGAGTGAGTGGAAGTTGTTTCTTTCCTCCACGTTTTCCCTTGTTATACTTGATAAGTCATAGTCGGCAATATACGTCAAACAGACGAGGTGTTTGAACGAGATAAGTGCTCGTTCTGTTTTGGAGTGTATCTCAGCGTAGCCGACGAGTTCCTTCGCGTTCCTAAACGAATCATTTTCGTCCAAGATTTGAAACTCTTTTACCGGAAAATCATCGTTCTCTCTTGTTCCTGCGTGCCCGTTTGAACAGCGGTATCTTCTGAGAGTTCCAGAGAGAAGTCCTCCGGACATGGTTCCTTTTTCCATAAACCCTGCTGGTATTTCTTCCTTCGTTTTCTTATCTATAAAACAAACAAAGCTCATAACGGCTCCACACTTTGAACATTCCTCGACGGCATTTTCTGTTGGCATTGAACGCCTCCTATTCCATTTTTTTAATCAAACTCTAAATATAAGTATATACAAAAAGGAGGTTGTTGTCAAAATCGATAAATTGTGGTAAGATAATAAGATGTCGCATGAAGAGAAATCAGCATATAATACCGGCCTTTCCGAGGAACTCGTAAGGCGTATCTCGTCGTCTAAGGGCGAGCCCGCATGGATGCTTGAAAAGCGTCTTTTAGGGCTTGCACTCTATCTAAAAACACCAATGCCAAAGTTTGGTCCTTCACTCGAAGGGCTTGATTTAGAGCATATGAATTATTATGTCGATCCTGGAGTCGCAGAAGCGAATGCGTGGGAAACATTGCCTACAGAAATTAGTGAGACATTTGAAAAACTTGGTATTCCGAAAGCAGAGCGCGAGTATCTTGGGGGTGTTGGTGCACAGTATGACTCAGGAAGTGTGTATCATCACTTAAAAAAGTCTCTTGCAGATAAAGGGGTCATTTTTGAAAATATGGATACCGCGCTTGAAAAGTATCCAGACCTCGTGCAGAAATATTTTATGACGAAATGTGTACCCGTTGAGGATCATAAATTTTCAATGCTTCATACTGCGGTATGGAGCGGTGGTACGTTTATCTACGTGCCAAAGGGGGTGAAAGTTGAAATGCCTCTTCAAGCATACTTTCGTATGCAGAAAGAACGAAGTGCGCAGTTTGAACATACGCTCATCATTGCAGACGAGGGTTCGGAACTCGAATATATTGAGGGGTGTTCAGCACCACGCTATAATGCGTCGTCGCTTCACGCAGGTTGTGTAGAAATTTTCGTGCTTCCGGGTGCCAAAGTGAAATACATTAGTATTGAAAATTGGTCACTGAATACCTACAATTTAAATACCAAGCGTGCCATCGTAGAACGAAACGCGGAGATCAAGTGGATAGGAGGGAATATGGGGTCGGGAGTTACCATGCTCTATCCATCGTCAGTCCTTGTTGGTGAGGGCGCACGCGCGGACAATCTTGGCTTGGTTATTGCAGGGAAAGGGCAGGTGCAAGACACGGGAGCAAAAGCAATTCATCTTGCACCACACACTACGTCTACTATTTTTTCAAAATCTATTTCAAAGGATGGGGGGATTGCAAATTATCGTGGACTCATCAAGGTTTCAAAGAAAGCAACGGATACGCATTCATCACTCGTATGTGATTCACTTCTCCTCGACAGCGAATCTCAGGCAAATTCTTTTCCTGCAATACAGAATGCCAATGAGCAGGTTGATATTTCTCACGAAGCACACATTGGGCGCATTGGTGATGATGAAATCTTTTATTTAAAAACACGTGGGTTTAGTGAACGTGAGGCAATACGACTTGCGGTAGGAGGCTTTGCAAATCCTATTATTAAAGAACTTCCTCTTGAATACGCGGTTGAGCTTAATAAACTTATTGCACTTGAAATGGAATAATGACGAACGAAACAATATTCAAACAAGATTTTCCTTTTTTTTCTGATGCGGGGCGCGAAGGTGCCTACCTTGATAACGCTGCGTCTTCACAGACGCCACAGGTAGTCCTTGACGCAATGCATGCGTACTATGTGTCATCGCGCGCCAATGTGCATCGTGGGTTGTATCGTGCGAGCGAGGAGGCGAGTTCGGCATATGAAAACGCTCGCACAAAAATCGCACGATTTATTGGTGCTGAAACACGCGAGATCATTTTTACGTCTGGAGCTACCGCTTCATCAAATATGCTGGTGGCGATGCTCGAACATTCCATCCAAGGTCGGACCTTGGATATGACGCTCGAGAAGGGCGACGAGATCGTTACAACCATTATGGAACATCATGCGAGCTTGATCCCGCTCCAAGAACTTGCAAAGAGACGAGGTCTCACGTTGAAACATATTCCGCTCGCTCATAATTCATATGGGCTTGATTACCGTCCGGTGGATGAACTCATTACGACAAAGACAAAGATTGTGAGTGTTTGTCTTGCGTCCAATGTTACGGGGACAATACAAGACGTGGCATATATTGCAAAAATTGCACATCGTGTTGGCGCGCTTGTTATATGCGACGCAACCGCTGCTGTTGGTCATATACCCGTTGATGTTCGTGCACTTGGAATTGATGCGCTTTATTTTTCAGGGCATAAAATGTGCGGGCCTACCGGTATTGGCGTGTTGTGGGTTCGTGAGGAACTTTTGGAAAAACTTGAACCAGGAACATACGGCGGGGGAATGGTTGATTCAGTAACAACGACTACGGCGACATGGGGACTCATTCCTGAGCGTTTTGAAGCAGGGACACCTCCTATCGCTGAGGCAATTGGCCTTGGAGCTGCAGTAGAATATCTTGAGAATGTAGGAATTGAGTATATTCGTAAACATAGCGAGGATCTTGTTCAAGAAGCGATTGCACGTCTCGAGAAAATTCCAGGAGTACGGGTTATTACAGAAAAAGAGCAGGGAAAAAATATTGGTATTGTTTCTTTTGTTATCGAAGGTATCCATGCACATGATATTGCGTATATTTTAGGCAAGGAAAAGGTTGCGGTGCGCGCAGGACATCATTGCGCAATGCCCCTTCATACGGCTCTGGGTATTATCGCAAGTACGCGCGCTAGTTTTTATTTCTATAATACGCGCGAGGATATTGATGCGCTCGTTCGAGGAATTGAAACAGTACGGCACGTTTTTAGTGCCTCATAACTAACAACACTATGCACGACGAAATGTATCAAGAAAATATTTTAGATCACTATAAACATCCTCATAACAAGAGGGTGGTTTCCTGTGCGGGAGTAGAGGCTGAAACGCGCAATGCTTCGTGTGGAGACTATGCTACATTACAAATGTGCTTTGATGATACAGGGCATATTTCCGACATTGCATTTCAAGGAGAAGGATGCGCGATTTCCCAAGCAGCCCTTTCGATGCTTACCGACACGTTGAAAGGGAAGACATTAAACCAACTTAAGCTCTTGTCGCCAGGAGATATCTATACTATGCTGGGCGTACCGGTGAGTCCTGGGAGGGTAAATTGTGCGCTCCTTGGATATGCAGCACTGCAAAAAATATTAAAAATTAAAAATTAAAAGTATGTCATCTGTTTTTTCTCTCAACAACCTAACTATCAATCGCGCAGGAGAACCGGTGGTTTCTGACGTGTCGCTCGAGGTGCGCGAAGGTGAGATTCACATCATTCTTGGCCCCAATGGTTCAGGAAAATCTACGCTCTTGAATGCCGTGATGGGGCACCCATCGTATGAAATAGTGAATGGAACTATTCTTCTCGATGGTGAGGATGTTACGACACTTCCCACCGAGAAGAAAGCAAACAAGGGGATTACCCTCGCGATGCAGTATTTGCCGGCAATTCCTGGGGTGACGATGCTCTCATTTCTCCACCGCGCACATCGGCTTTTGAAAGGGGACGAAATTTCAGTACCAAATTTTTATAAAAATATTGTTGAAAAAATAAAGGAGTTTAATCTTGATGATAATCTTCTCAAACGTTCGGTAAATGTGGGCTTTTCCGGTGGCGAAAAGAAACAAGGTGAGTTTATCCAACTTCTTGCACTCGAACCAAAATTCGCGCTCCTCGATGAGATCGATTCTGGTGTCGATATTGATTCCTTGAACAAGATTTTTGCGGGAATTGAAAAACTGCGAAGTCAGGGGACGGGCTTTGTTATAGTCACACACCTTGGTTCAATTCTTGAAAAAGTTACCCCAGACCGTGTGTCAGTAATGAAAGGAGGAAGAATCGTACGTACTGGTGATGTAGAACTTGCCCGCGAGATATTAACGAAAGGTTTTGAAAATATATAATTATGAAAAATATAAACGAACAACAAATTATTGAAAAGATAAAACTGGTAAAGGATCCAGAGATTGAGATTGACGTGTGGACACTCGGGCTCATTTATAAGATTGCGGTTGTGGAGGATGGTGTTGAAATATTGATGACCCTCACGACACCTCTTTGCCCTTTTGCAAATGAGCTTATTTCTGCGGTAGAAGAAAAGGTTTCCGAACTTGGATACGAAGAAGGTGAAGTACGCGTAGAGCTCACCTTCGAGCCTGCATGGGAACCATCTCCTGACGTGCGCATGATGTTGGGCGTATAAGGTGTCAGCAAAAAGTCAATGACAGCCTATCCAGTACTATAGTACTGGATAGGCTGTCATTGCAATTTTATATAAAAACAAAAATAAAAAACAAGAACAAAAAAAGAACGTGTCGTTAAGACACGTTCTTTTTTTGTTACAAAATTCTCTCACGTGTTATTTGAGTGCTGCTTCAATAATTGCTTTTACTTGCTCGTATGGTTGTGCGCCTTTGATCGTGCCTGCTACTTTGCCGTTCACGAGAACAATTGAGTGGGGAGTACCGTTTACCCCTGCTGTCTGTCCGCTTTTCATATCACGATCTACGCGTGCTTTCATTTCACCACTTGAAAGACAATTCATGAATGCAGTTTTATCAAGTCCAATTTCCTCAGCAATTTTTGGAAGTTCTGCTTCGTTCAAGCTGTCATTTCCTTGAGTTACTCTAAAGATGGTGTTTATGTATGTCCAATACTTTTCTGTGCCACCAAGTTTGTTAGCACATTCAGTTGCTTCTGCTTCTTTAGGAGCTTTTTGATGGAAAGGAAGTGGATAGTGGCGATACACCCACGCAACATTACCACCTTCTCCATATTCACCCATTACTTTATTCATCGTGTCGTGGAACATTTTACAAAATGGACATTCAGTATCTGAGTATTCAACAACAATAACCTTCGCACGAGGATTGCCGAGTATGTGATCATCTGCCGTAACAGCAGAAACGATTACATTTTGTGCTTCTGCTGGTGGGGTGATTTTCTTATTGTCGCCAAAATAAACTGCTATAGCGATAGCAAGTCCTGCAATCACGATTGCAATAGGAACAGCGAAATTATTAGTAGAGATGGTAGGCGATGTCATCTCGGGTGTTTGTGCATTGTTTTGTTCTTCCATGTATAATTTATGTAATTAACCAGTAAGTACTGATATTATATCACGTGCATTTTATATTATCCTAATTTGTGCTTGAATAGAGGTATGGAGATAAAAAGCGCAGAATTTATAAAGGGTATTATTGGAACGGACCCTATTTTGAACGACCAAATTCCCCATATAGCCTTTGTGGGAAGGTCAAATGTGGGTAAATCGAGCGTTATCAATTCGCTTGTACTCCGCAAGGATTTGGTAAAATCAAGTGCTACCCCGGGCAAAACAAAAGAAATTAACTACTTTTTGATTAATAAAAAGTTCTACTTTGTGGACCTTCCCGGGTATGGATATGCCCTTATGGGAGCGCAGGGGGGTGAAAAACTTCGCAAACTTATCTTGTGGTATCTTTCGGGTGGTGAAGTGCACCCACGTTTCGTCGTGCTCGTTGTGGACGCATGCATCAAACCTTCAGCGTATGATAAGGAGATGGTTGATATTCTTCGTAGAGAAGGACACCCTTTTGTCGTTGTGGCAAATAAAGTTGATCGTCTCAACCAAACAGAGCGCGCACACAATCTTAAAAATATTGAGGCAACGCTCGCTACAAAGATTTTCCCTTACTCGGCGCGAACCAAGATGGGGAGAGAATCTCTTCTGGAAACTATTACCTCATAGTATACTGTGCATACATTTATGGTTAATAAAAAATTTACGGTGTTTATTATTGTTTTTGGCGCACTTATTGCAAGCACATTTTTTATTGTAGGAGACCAATCGTCAAAAAAACTTGATAAAAATAAAATTTCGGTAGTTACGAGTTTTTACCCTCTTCAATATTTTGTTGAGGCAGTAGGAGGCGATCTCGTTACGGTACATAACTTTACTCCTTCAGGATCAGAGCCACATGATTTTGAGCCACTTCCGCGCGACCTCGTGCTGTTGGGCACTGCTGATTTTTTTGTGTACAATGGTGCTTCGTTTGAACCGTGGGTTGAACGATGGGCGAGTGGGGAATTCCCTCGTCCAAAGAAAACGCTCAATATGACGAGTGAGCTTACTTCCCGTGGTGTAGAGCTTATGGTGAATAACGGGAAATTCGATCCTCATATTTGGCTTGACCCACATATTGTCCAAAAGGAAATTGAGGTTATTAAAAATATGCTCATAGAGGTTGATCCAAGCAATCAGGGATTCTATACAGAAAATGCTGAGCGCGCACTGCAAGAAATTACGCTTCTCGATAAACGTTTCGATGAAGGTCTTGCCTCGTGTGTACTTCGTGATATTGTCGTCTCGCACGAAGCGTTTGGATATCTTGCACGGCAGTATGGGCTAAAAATGACTTCTATTGCAGGAATCTCGCCAGACGAAGAACCTTCCGCAAAAGAATTAATGCGCATTATCGATCTTGCAAAAGAAAAGAAGGTGAAATATGTTTTTTTTGAGACGACGGTAAGTCCAAAACTTGCAGAGACCATCGCACGGGAAATCAGTGGAGGAGTTCTTGTGTTAAATCCTATTGAAAACCTTACCCCACATGAGGTACAATCAGGGGAGGATTATCGTTCTCTTATGGAGAAAAATCTCATTAATTTGCGTATTGCGCTCGGTTGTCAGGGGTAATTATCACTATTGATACTATCAACACGCATTTATATACTATGAACCTTCCAGAACCATACATCGAACTAGATAACGTGAGTTTTAAATATGACGAAACTCCTGTTCTTGAAAACCTTTCTTTTACGGTAAGGAAAGGGGAGTACCTCGGCATCATTGGGCCTAATGGAGGAGGGAAGACAACACTGTTGAAAATTATATTAGGACTTCTTCATCAGACGGATGGCACGGTGAAGCTTTTTGGAAAGGATCGTCATGATTTTAAGGAACAATATCGTATTGGGTATGTTCCTCAGCGTGTTACTCGAGCAGAGCGAGGATTCCCTGCGACGGTATTTGAAGTAGTGAAAAGCGGTCGTGTCCCACGCCTCGGCTTTTTTCTTGGGTTTACTAAAAAAGATATTGAGGCGGTTCAGCGTGCGATGGAGGTTTCGGGTATTGAGAAATATAAAAACACGCTCATAAGCAAGCTCTCAGGAGGTGAGCGACAACGTGTTTTTATTGCACGTGCTTTAGCAAGTGAACCAGATGTGCTGGTGCTCGATGAGCCTACAGTGGGAGTAGACATCGGTGCACAAAAGAAGTTCTATGAATTCCTCGCGTCACTTAATCGTGATCACAACCTTACTATTGTGTTTGTGTCTCACGATGTAGATATGGTGTCGCAGGAGACAGGAACCGTGCTGTGTCTCAACCATAATTTGGTGTGCCACGGTACGTCCAAGGATCTCTTGTCTGACCATACCCTCGAGCGATTGTACGGGGGACAGGGGAAACGTGCTCATACACACTAATACATTTTTATGCTTGATATTTTTCAATATAGTTTTATGGTGCGTGCGTTTGAAGCAGGAATTGCGATTGCAGTTATCGCACCACTTATTGGTATGTTTCTTGTTGTGCGTAGATATTCCTTGCTCGCGGACACCCTCGCACATACGTCGCTTGCAGGGGTGGCAATTGGACTTCTTTTTCGTATTAACCCCGTGCTCTCGGCAATCATTTTATCTGTCGTAGCTTCTCTTGGTATAGAGCAGTTGCGCGCTTCGCGTCGCGTATTTAGTGAGTCAGTGCTCGCGCTCTTCCTGTCAGGGTCACTTGCGCTTGCGGTTGTAATCCTTTCTCTTGCAAAAGGGTTTAATGCTAGTCTGTTTGGGTATCTCTTTGGAAGTATTTCAACGGTCTCACAAACCGACGTGTGGATAATCGTTGCGCTTGCGGTTATGGTGTTTCTGAACGTTGTCCTTTTGTATAAGGAATTGTTTTTTGTATCGTTCGATGAAGAGCTTGCGCAAGCGAGTGGACTTCCTGTACGACGCCTTAATTTTACGATTGTATTACTCGCTGCCATCACGGTTGCACTTTCTATTCGTATCGTTGGGGTACTCCTCATTGGTGCGCTTATGGTAATTCCAGTTATCTCTGCAGTACAATATGGTCGCGGGTTTCGTGCCACACTGATCCTCTCGGTTATTTTTTCTCTACTCTCTGTTTTAATAGGACTTTTTACGTCATATTATTTCAATCTCGCTTCAGGGGGAGCTATTGTGCTCGTCGCGCTTGTTATTTTCTTGCTCAGTTTGGCAGTTTCAAAAAAATAAAAGATCCTCGGGGTAAAGTCTTGAGGTAGTTCACTCGCCCTACGTCGCTCATAAAAAGCAGTACCAATATTTATTTTTTTTGTGTGGACAACTTTTCTTGTGATAGTTTATTTTTTCGTGATAAAATATAAAAGAACAAAGCAAACAATAATAATCTAATAGCAAATTTTTTATGTACGACTACACAATTTATTATGTACTTTCGTGGTTTGTAGGGGGTATATCACTTCTCGCCCTCGCATTTTTTTTAGTAAGGAATGTTACGTTTAAGGAAATATTCCTGAGACCAGCGATCATCATTTCTGTTTTAGTACTCATTGGAGCCATATTCTTTGGTACGTATTCGTATAAAACGTATGCTCCTGATTTTGCAATGCCACCATTTATGCACACGATGGCACCTGGTGGTCTCGCACCGTATTTACCACTTGCAAATATTTCGAAGTTTTTCGCGAGCGAACCAAATTTCCCACGTATCGAGGACATTGGGGCCGACTATAATGCGGTCCCACCACCTATTACACGCACAACCTCAGAAACTGTCGAATTTAACTTAACGGCTACTGAAGTAATTTCTGAGATAGCACCTAATATATACTTCAACTTCTGGACCTACAACAAGCAGGTTCCTGGACCGATGCTTCGCGTACGAACTGGTGATACGGTGGTCATCAATCTCACGAACGACATAACAAGTCTTCATACTCATAACATTGACTTACATTCAGTTAATGGTCCTGGTGGTGGCGCGACCCTTACGAATGTTGTTCCCGGCGAAACAAAAAGCTTTAAATGGAAAGCAGTTCAGCCGGGGATCTACGTGTATCACTGTGCAACGGCAAATGTTAGCACTCACAGCTCTCACGGGCAGTACGGTCTCATCCTCGTAGAACCTGAAGAGGGGTTGCCAAAGGTTGATAAAGAATTTTATGTGATGCAGGGAGAGCTTTATACGCAGGGTGACATAGGGCGCCAAGGAATGACCGTTTTTGACGCAAAGAAACTTATTGACGGTAATCCAACGTACGTTACGTTCAATGGGCGTATCGAAAAAGAAACTGGTATGGAAATTAATCGTGGTGAACGCGTCCGTATGTATGTTGGAAATGGTGGTGTAAATCTTGTCTCCTCATTCCATATTATCGGTGAAATTTTTGATACGGTATATCCAGAAGGTGCAATGGGTAAAAACTCCGCGCTCTTTAAAAATGTTCAAACAACGATTATTCCTGCAGGAGGGGCAGCGGTTGTTGAGTTTGTTGCAGAGGTCCCTGGTAAACTTGTGCTTGTTGATCACGCTCTTGCACGAATGAATAAGGGTGCGTGGGCAACCGCAATCGTAAAAGGTGACGAGAATCCTGAGATCTTTTCGGAAATAAAAAGCAACACAACGACTGCAGGAATAATGCCGACGATGAATCATCACGGATACTAAACATCATTAAAATAGTTCTCTATGGATACCTTAGAATTAAAAACAACACGAGATAGTCTTTACTTTTGGAACATTATTGCGATCATTGTTTTTATGGTGGTAATAATAAAAATAGTAACAATAGCTGGAGTAGAAGCAATGCAGGTGATCTCAGAAATTTCGCCGTTTCATTTTTTGCTTATTTCGTTGACCACATTTCGCTTAACGAGACTCTTTGTTGCAGATCATATTACGGAATGGCTCCGTGATCTTTGTATGAAAAAAGTCTCAATCAACGATCCTTTGACTGGTGCAGTTTTTGTAAGGCAAGAGAAATATTTAAAAGGACTCAGGAGGCTTATTTCAGATATTTTAGGGTGCCCGTGGTGCGTAGGGGTATGGGTTGCGTTAGGAACAATCGTACTTTACTATACAGCGATTACTGGCATCTTCAGTGCGGGATGGATGATTATCCTTGTATTCTCCTTGGCAGGAGCAGCTGAGTTAATTTATGCAGTCGTGGTGGCGCTCTTGTCTCCTCATGCACGTGTAGGTTTTGAAATGCAACAAAAAGGTTCAAATCTCTTAGGAAGCGCAAAACGAGTGCCACCATCTCAAAATGCAAATGTGTGTACGGAATGTGGTGTGTAGATAATGTTACCTTCAACAAAAAAACCGCACTGTGCGGTTTTTTTGTTGAAGGTAACTGGTGTTGTTAGTATACCTTGTCGATATGTTCTTTGACGAATTCAATACTGTTACCAAACACTTTTTTACCAGGGTTAAAAATATGTTGTGGATCAAAAATATTCTTTGTTTCTTCAAAGAGCTTATAAATTGCCTCACCATACATTTGCTTAAGGAATGGTGTACGGATAAGCCCGTCGTTGTGTTCTCCTGATATTGAACCACCATATTCAAGAACAAGAGCAAATACCTTTTTTGAAAGCTCTAAAATCATATCACGTTCGGCGGTTTTGCGGAGGTCCATGAGAGGGATAATATGGAGATTGCCGTCACCAATGTGTCCCGCAACGGTGTATACAAGTTTATGCTCATTGAGAAGTTTTGTAAGACGTGGGAGGAACTCTGGTAAATGAGAAGGGGCAACGACAATGTCTTCAATAAAAGGTGCGGTACGTTTTTTACCGCCATGATGGCGCAAGAGATTGAAACTTTCGTGGCGAATAGTCCAATATTTCTCGGCGTCTTCTTTGTTAACAGCAATATAGGTTTTAAGTCCGAGAGAGGAAATATCTCTTCGCGCCGTTTCGGCACGAGCGAGCACCTCTCCCTCTTCAGTTCCGGTAAATTCAGCAAGGAGTACGAGCTTTGGGATACCGCCCGTAAGTGCCATAAAGAATTCAGGAATAAAATTGATTGCAAGCTTAAAGAACCCACGCGCTTTAAGTGAGCGCATAATATCAGGGAAAAAGCGAATGGCAAATTTCAACGTATTGTCATCATAGGATTCAAATGTTTCTGGTTTGTGGTTGAGAACGGCCCCCACAACCTCAGGAAGCTTTTCAAGGTCACGTATAAAAATGACAAGAAGTTTTGTTTGAGGTTTTGGTTCAACGAGCTTGAAGGTTATTTCGGTGGTAATACCAAGTGTTCCCTCTGAGCCGGTGAACAATTTTGTGAGGTCAAACGTCGTACGGTCCCATACATTCCATAGTGAATAACCGGCACAATTTTTTGATACGCGTGGTTTTGCGCTTTTGATGATTTCATAATTTTTCTCAATAAGGTCATACATTTTACGATACACTTCGCCTTCAAACGTAGTGAGTTTTGTTTTTTCGTCAAGCTCGTTTTTGGTAAGTGGTCCAAAAGAATATTCGTTTCCATCAGCGAGCACCACCTTTAGTTTTTGGACATAGCGATCAGTCGATCCATAGTTAAGCGTTTTTTCTCCTGAGGCATTGGTCCCGACCATACCACCGACTGCACAAAGCTGTTTTGAAGCTGGGTACGAAGGCATAATTCGATTTCGCTCAAGCGTTGCGCGTTCGAGGTCGCGATAAAATACTCCTGGCTCGGTAACCGCGTACGTGTCAGTGACTTCTTTAATGGTATTAAGGTTTTTGACTTCAAGGACAATAGAAGGTGTGAGTGCGCCTCCTGCCATTCCGGTACCTGCAGCACGGGGAGTAATAGAGAGGGCAGGGTTCTTTTTGTTGTGTTCTGAAACAAAGCGCACAATATTTTTAATATCGTCTACGTCTCGTGGACGCGCCACGAGAAGAGGGGTAACTTCGAAAATACTTGCATCGTTGGCACACGCTGCGCAAGACGCGTCGTCTTCAAGGAGTTCACCTTTAAAGTGAGGGCGAAGAGCATCCTTTATTTCAGTAATTGGGTTGTTCATAAAATACGGTATATTGTCTTTATTTATTCCTGTAAATCTTTACCCTCTATCTTTTTATGTACATAGTTTATCATATTGGTAAACAAAACATAGTACTAAAAAGTCGATATTAGCCTTTTTAAAAAATGAATGAATTAACTGTTATTCTTAAGTTTTTCTTTCTGTTCATTAAATACTTTTTCCATCGCTTCCTTTTTTGCGAGGTTGTCCTTGAGGTTGCTGTTTGAAACGATAAGCGCATTGATGATGATATTGAAGGCGTTTGCAATTTCTCCAAATTCATCCATTGTGTTGAGCGAAACACCATCTTCATTATCTCCCTTCAACATTCTCCCCGTTGCGTTCCTTAGGTTATCAATAGTCATTTTAACCCCAAGGTAAAACCCTATAAAGAGATATATAACCAGAAAGAGTGAAATACCTACTGCAAAAAAGAGAATATTTCGTTGTCTTTCAAGTTCATCAACGTGTTCTTTGAGGTGTCTATCGAGAACAGGTACTGCTTTTGTGTAAAAATCAAATACTTTATCAATAAAGTGTGTAGTTGAAACATAAAACGCGTCTTGTTCGATGGTGTTTACATCGGCTTGAATAATTTTTTCATCAATAGTCTGCAAAAGTGTTTCAGTTGCCTCGGTCATTTCATTAAGAACAGTTTCAAGATCACTCTGAAGAGCAGGGTTCTCTTGGAATACAGCATTCATCTGGCGGTTTGTTTTTTGAAGATATGAATTTGCGGTATTGGAAAGTGAAATAAATATCTGTTTTTCTCCTGAGGAAAGCGATTTGCCTGCGGGGAGCATAAGTCCTGATACTCGCAACTGTGCCATACTCTCGCTAATAACAGGAATACGATTTATGAATATTTCGATCAAGTATGAGGTATCGAGGTGACGTTCGAGCCCGAGGTCAGATTTATCTGCGATATCATCCATGAAAAAAATGATGTTTTGTCGAAGGTTGGTATGAGTTCTAAAACTTGTTTCGAGAGTAAGAGTACCTTTGTCGAAAGCTTGTTCAATCTCATTCCATTCGTTCTTCATGTCACGTATACGTGAGGGTTCAGATTTTATTCGGAGAAGACTCCCCACCTCGGCGTCTACACGCTCAAGTTCCAAGAAATCTTGCTCGACCTCGTCTCCTTTTGAGGTAAGTGATTGAGCGATGGCGGTATTACCTCCAAGATATATGCTGGTGAGTCCTCGATGCTGCTGAACATCTTTGAGGAGCTTCTGTGTAGGGGTGATATACTTAAGCCCATTTTGTTCGAAATGAATTGTTTTAATTTCCTCGTTGATTTTGGTTACGAAAAAATATGCTCCAAGCGCAATAGGGATCGCAAAAAGAATACTAATAATGAGGAATTTTTGTGGATAGCGAAAACGACTCATCAAGAATACCGATGGAGAAAATATTTTTTTCAATTCAAACTTCATATTAATAGTATTAGTATACTAGAAAAATGAAATTTTTAAATACGTGATAACCACGTTATTCGTAGCGAAGTGCTTCGATAGGGCTTTTGCGTGCTGCCGTACGTGCTGGGTAGAGTCCAAAGACAAGTCCTATGAGTCCAGAGACGCCAAGGCCAAGAATAATAGCAGGTACGGGGACAGAGAACGGCCATGCAAGATTAAGGTATTGTGTCAGGATAACTGACGTGATAAATGAAAGTCCGAGACCAATTAAAATACCCATAATTCCTCCCACGCCCGTTAGCATCACGGCCTCAAGAAGAAATTGTGTCAGAATGTTTTTATATGTTGCACCAAGTGCTTTGCGAAGACCTATTTCTTTGGTGCGTTCGGTTACCGAAACAAGCATAATATTCATAATACCAATACCTCCTACAATGAGAGAGATTGCGGCGACGGCAGTAAGAAAAATAGTGAGTACCGCGGTAATAGAGGAGAGACGCGCTGCAAGGTCAACCTGTGTGGTTACAAAGAAATCGTCCTTGTTTGGATCATTAATTTCGTGTGATTCACGAAGGGTTTGTCTGATTTCCTCAGCTGCCTGATTAATAACTTGCTCGGTGGTTGCCTGAGCGATAAAGCGGTTAAAGTGTTTAATTCCTAAAACATAATCTTGCGCGGTAGTGTAGGGGATAATGGCTGCTTCATCAAAGTTAAAAAGATCTTGCCCGCGTTCTTCGAGAATACCAATTACCCTAAAATTGTTTCCCTTTAATTTTATTGTTTCTCCAAGAGCTTCGCCTGCGCCAAAAAGTTCCGTTTTTACTTTTGAGCCAATAACAGCATTTTTTGCGCGTGCGCGAACGTCTTCCTCGTCAAAAAACACACCCTCTTCTAATGGCATATCAAAAATTATTTCGAGTGCGGAAGAAGCTCCAAATATCGTGAGGCCATATGTTTCGTTCTCGTGTGAGGCACTTGCGGAACCAAATACTAGTGGCACAATTTGGTCGATGTCAGGAACATTTTCTTTTCTACTGAGGAGGTCGAGGTCACGTTTTTTGAGAGAATCGCTAAAAATTTGTCCTGCGTCAGATGGTCCTGTGGGTTCTCGCCCCGCGCCGACCGCAATCGTGCGCGCGCCCATTCCTTGCACTTGGTTCAAAATAAGGTTTTGTGCACCTTCGCCGAGTGCCATGACGAGGATGATTGCGGTGACTCCAATAACGATTCCAAGAATAGTAAGCAAAGAACGAGATTTATTCGCCTCTAGTCCTTTAAACGCTGTTTGTACGCTGTGACGGAATGTCATGTTATTTTACAAATGTTACTTCACCTGCGCGATGAGGATTGTTAATTATGTCATCGCTCTCAACCAGTCCGTCTTTGATGCGAATGATGCGCTTTGCGTGTTCTGCAGTGTGTGTTTCGTGCGTGATGAGGATAATCGTATGCCCCTCGTCTTCGTTGAGTTTTTGTAGAATATCAATAACCGCACCCCCCGATTTAGAATCGAGATTTCCCGTTGGTTCATCAGCAAAAATAACTTCAGGATCGCAAACAAGTGCACGCGCAATTGCTACACGCTGACGCTCTCCGCCTGAAAGTTGTGTGGAGTCAAAGGAAGCACGATGACTGAGACCAACCGAGGCTATGGCTTTCAGTGCCCGCTCATCCCACTCCTTTTCAGAAATAGCAGAATACAGAAGGGGAAGCTTTACATTTTCGAGTACACTCGCATTGGGAAGCAGGTTGAATGATTGAAAGATGAAACCAAGTTTTTGATTGCGAATGTGTGCAACTTCATCTCCTGTATATGACCGTGCGTCCTGTCCGTCAAAAATATATGTTCCGTCGGTGTAATTATCGAGAAAACCCAGAAGATGAAGAAGGGTTGATTTTCCCGATCCTGAGGGCCCCATAATAGCTACAAATTCCCCCTTTTTAATCTCAAAAGACACCCCATGGAGAACGGGTGTGTCTACTAGTCCGTCTCGATAGACTTTGGTAAGTTTGTTGACAGTAATGAGAGCCATAAGAATAAAATTGATGAGCTTGAAAACAAAAACCTATTATTTTGGCGCGGTAATAATTATTGCTCCTTCGGTAATTCCTTCAATAATTTCAATAGAGCCATCTGATCCACGAAGTCCTGTGGTGACTGTTGTCTCCGTGGTGGTGTCGGTACCGGTAACCACCATAACTGTTTTTTGACCATCTTTATTAATCACCGCACGCTGGGGGATTGAAAGTACATTTTCTTTTCGTGCCGTCGCGATATCAATGTTTGCCGTCATTCCTGACTTGATACGCGTATCGTTTTTGGTAAAAGCGAGCGTTACCTTGTACGTAGGAACATTATCAATAATTGTTTCTGCGGTGTCGATCGTTACGACGCGTCCTTCAAAAAATACATCACTTCCGTATGCGTCAAGAGTAATTTTTGCTTGGTCGCCAACATGGATTTTTGCGATGTCGGCTTCGGGGACATTTGCTTCTATTTCGAATGACGTATCTGAAATAATACTAATGAGTGGCGACGATGCATTTGCGTATTCTCCCACCCGTGCATCCATCGTGATAACTGTGCCACCAGTTGGTGCATAGATTTTGTATTTAGCGAGTTCACCACGTGCTCCAAGAACGCGTGCTTCTTGTGCTTGGATAATTTCTTGCGCAGTTCCTGACTTCAGAAGCGCGAGTTCAGTCCTTGTTTTGATAGCGGTGAGCGTGAGAGAGGAAATCGTTTGTTTCTTGGTGTTGATGGTTGCAAGAACCGTGTTAATGTTGGTGCGTGCTGCGTTAATATTTGTGCGATAGGTGTCGAGGTCGGTGTTTGCAATCGTGCAATCAAGGGTGAGTGTACGGCTAACACCCTCAAGGAGTGATTTGGTCACCTTTAGGTGATTTTCTGTTTGTGTAAGCAAATTGAGTTCCGTGGTACTAGTTCTTTGTGCTCCATTGTTCGTATTCATTTCTGTGCGCCATGTATCAAAATCAATTTCAGTTTGGTTTTTGAGCATAATTACCTCATTATCAAGCTGACTGTCGCATACTGGATAGGTAATATCATACGAGGTTGTCTTAAAACCAGAAAAAATCCCCGTCATTTTTGTATGAAGGGCATCATCAGCTTTACTAAATGCATCAATTGCGATGTCGGAGATTCCGTTATAGGCATTGATAAGATCTTGCTCGTATTTTGCGAGTTCGGTTTCTTTTATGGTGATTTCCTCAGGGCGCGCACCGCGCTTGAGTTCGGCAAGACGTGCTTCGTATTCTAGAAGGCTTGCTTGCGCGGATGAAGACTCCAATTCTGCAAGAAGTGCTCCCTGTGATACTTTTTGGTTCGTGCGCGCATAAACATGTTGAATTCGCCCACTTTTTTCAAAACCAAGTTTAACGCTCGTGGTAGGCTCAATTCGTCCCGTTACGCTGACTTCTTGGATAATATCTCCGCGTTTTACGGTGGTCGTATTTTGCTCTTCTGTGTTTGAAGAACGACTATTCCACCAAACACCAAGAAGAACAATGCCGATTATAGCGATTGCCCACAGTATCTGTTTTTTCGAAATTTTTTTCATACCGTAATTGTATCATACTAATATGGTCGTAAAAAATAGTGTATTTTTTTTAATTTTTATGTATAGTGTGGTCATTATATTAAAAAGTGATAGGTAATTTTTATTATGCCAATACCAAAATTAGGAACTGTTGCGTATAAAATTAAACGCTCTGCGACGGGACTTGGGTTGTTTGCTGACGAGCCTGTTAAACGTGGTACGTGGATCATTGAATACGTGGGAAAGGTGGTGACGGGGAAAGCGGTTGATGCGCAAGCGGGGAAGTACTTGTTTGAAACGAGTCGTTACCGAATGATCAATGGAAACGCACGCTCAAATACGGCACGCTACATCAACCATTCATGTAAACCAAATTGCGAAGTGGAAATTATTGGTGGGCGGGTATTTATAAAAGCAATTAAACGTATTGAGACTGGTGATGAATTTACGTATGATTATGGAAAAGAGTATGTGGATGAATACATCAAGCCACACGGTTGTCGTTGTGTATCGTGTCGTACTGCGCCAAAGAAAAAATAAGTTTTTGGTTGCGTTCGCGTAAAACTATTTTGCGAGCTTGTGCGGATTATGCATAGGACACGTTTTGTCTGAGCATCTTTCAGGGATGGTCTTCGTGCCATCCATCATGAGGGCGCCACAGGTAGTGCCGTCCATTTTCTTGTAGGTACAGTAGTTGCCGGTAGGGCGTGCTTTGATGGCATTTTTACAATCTGGGTAGTTGGTACAACTATAAAAGATGCCAAAACGACCCTTGCGTTCGGTCATAAAACCTTTTTTGCATACAGGGCAGGGGACACCGGTGTGGTTGCCGAGTGCGCCAGTTTCGTCCTTTTTAATAAATTTACATTTAGGGTAGCTCGCGCAGGCGATAAAGCGACCAAAACGCCCTTCACGCTCTACGAGGTTAGCTTTTTCGCACTTAGGACATAGTTCTCCCGTATCGCGAGGTCCTTGGAGTTCAGTACCATCAATAGTGCGTGCGCCATCACACTCAGGATATTTTTTACACGAAAGAAATTTACCATTTTTCGAAAGCTTGATAACCATTACATCGCCACACTTAGGGCATGTATGCTGTGGATCGGCATCACCAAGGGTGGTGATTTTATCAAGCTTATCTTTTTCTTTGACGTCTTTTGAAAATGGGCCGTAGAATTCCTTGAGTGTTTTTACATACTCACGGTCGCCGTTTGCTATATCGTCGAGCTTGTCTTCCATTTCTGCGGTGAAAGAATCACTGATGTAGTTTTCAAAGTTTTTTTCGAGGAATGAACTCACCACATCGCCCGTGTCGGTAGGTTTAAGGGCCTTGCCTTCCTTGGTAACATAACCGCGGTCAACAATAGTTTTAATAATAGACGCATACGTTGAAGGACGTCCAATGCCACGCTTTTCAAGTTCTTTTACCAGACCTGCTTCCGAGTAGCGTCCGGGTGGTTCTGTAAATTTTGCCTGGTCCGCAATCTCAAGGAGGGTGAGCATTTCATCGACGGCGACCTTAGGAAGTTCTACATCTTCACCGCGGGCGTTTGGGTCCGCAGCGAGCCATCCGGGAATGATGACGCGCGAGCCCGTAATAGAAAAGTTTGGGATAGCGCCTTCTTTTACATTTGCCAAAATAGTAGTGCGGGCAAGTTTTGCGTCAGTCATCTGTGACGCGATCGTGCGTGCCCAAATGAGTTCGTACAGTTTCTTCTCTTCAGGATTGACACCCATAGAGTGTTTGGAAATATTTGTCGGACGGATTGCTTCATGCGCTTCCTGCGCATTCTTACTTTTTGTTGTAAAGGTACGTGGGGATACCGCATCCTTGCCGTAGCGTTTCGTAATTTCTCCATAAATAGTACCAAGTGCGTCCTTGGAGAGGGTCGTGCTGTCGGTACGCATATAAGTAATGAGACCGCGCTCATAGAGCTTTTGTGCGATACCCATTGTACGTGATGGTGCAAATCCAAAACGCGAACTTGCCGCTTGTTGGAGTGTCGAAGTAATGAACGGAGCCTTTGGTGCGCGGCTCACCTCGCTCTCTTTTACATCGCGTATATACCACGGACTGTTTCTCCCAACGTTGAGAATATTTTTAACCACTGATTCTTCGCGCGGTTCTTCTACGCACGACATTTCAAGTTCGTTTCCGTCTCGTGTTTTAAAACGTGCGGTGAGCGTCCAGTATGCTTCAGGGACAAACGCGCGAATTTCGCGCTCGCGTTCCATGATGATACGAAGAGCGGGAGATTGAACACGTCCTGCGGACAAACCATAACGTACCTTTTTCCAAATAAGGCCAGAGAGATCGTACCCTACGAGACGGTCAAGTACGCGACGTGCTTCTTGTGCTTTGACCAGATTGTCGTCAATTACGCGCGGATGCTTGAGTGCTTCCTCGACTGCGTTTTTGGTGATTTCATGAAAGACGATACGCTGTGGTTTTTTAAGTCCACACGTTTCAGCAATGTGCCATGAAATTGCCTCACCTTCACGGTCGGGGTCTGTTGCAAGGAGGACTTCATCTGCTTTTTTCGCAAGAGATTCTATTTCATGTACCACTTCTGCTTTTCCTTTAGAAATTTCATAGTGCGGAACAAACCCTGCAGGAATATCGATTGCTTTTTTATTGCTTTTAGGAAGATCGCGCACGTGTCCAACGCTCGCACGCACGACATATTCGTCGCCAAGATATTTGCCAATCGTTTTTGCTTTTGAAGGTGACTCAACAATGAGAAGTTTGTAATTTTTTGTTGCCATTTACATTAGTAGTACTACGAACAGATTTTTTTTGCAAATATATGGTGTAAATATTTTTTTATTTCTTTATTATTTATCCACACCACATTGTTGACAAAATGACCATAAAAGGGAATAATTTAAAATAGAAAAAATATATTTCCAAGGAGGGCATATGCCTACCGGCAAAGGTGGAAAAAGCGTTGTAAAAACAGAGTCGCAGAAATGCCTTATCAACCGCTATGGCGGGAATGGGGGACTACATGTTCTTTATGATTCAAGAATGAGAGAGTTTTTTAGAAAAGGGGATCAGAGTGACGAACCTTCTTATATTCGCGTACAGTCAGACGCCGAAAGTCTCGTAAAGCGTGGACGCTGGTGTCCCTCGTAGAAACCCCTCTCCCTATTATCAAGGACCTAACCATGCATATATATGTGGTTAGGTCCTTCTTGTTATAGGGAAAGAACGTGGGGTGTCGTATACTATATATGAAATGCATCGAACAAAGATTATATTTTTCTCAGTAATTACCCTCCTTGTTTTTTTCTTGTGGCTGTTTTCTGATTTTTTTGAGGTAATTAGTAAAGCGCTTGTTTTTAGTAAAGCGTCTATAGAGCTTCATCCTGTTGCAAGTATTTATATATTTCTTGCACTTTCGATTTTATCTGCGGTTTCAATTTTTTTTACCAGTATTATCACCATACCATTGGCTGTATTTGCATGGGGGGAAATAGCTACTATTGCTTTACTGATGGCAGGATGGTTTATCGGGGCGATGATTTTGTATGGATTGGGAAGATTTTTAGGAAGACAGATTATTGAATACTTTATATCTGCAGCAAAGATTAATAAATATGGAAGTTTAATCACGCGAGAAATGAAAATGCTTGATATTGTTTTGATCAAACTTGCACTTCCGTCGGAGGCCCCTAGTTTTTTCCTTGGTATTGTTCGGTATCCTTTTCTAAAATATATGGTAGTGGTTTTTATCTCTGAATTGCCATTTGCAATCTGGGCGGTGTATCTCAGTAGTACGTTTATAGAAGATAATCGCTTGCTTTTTATTGTGATGCTTGTGGTTGGATTTATTTTGATTGGGATTGCAGCACAAAAATACAGAAAGAGACATACGCACACATAGCACATCTTTTGAAGATTAAGAACGTTTTTCTATTTTCCCCATACGTTCTTCGATGATATTTTTGATTTCTAGAATCGTAAGAGTGGAAAGGGTGCGCGCAGGGGGAAGGGTTGATAACGCCATAATGTCTTCACGAGCGCGTGGTTCGTTGAGGAGGAGAAGAATCACTTGTTCGTCGGGCGAAAAAAGTTCAAGGTCGAGTTGTTTTTGTTCTGTGGTAAATGTGACAGGTGCCACAAGACCAAGTTCTTCAAGAAGTTCCACGGCGCTCGTTATAGGCGTCGCTCCTTGCTTGATAAGTTTGTTCGTTCCTTTTGAGGGTGCAGAAAAAATGGAACCGGGGACCGCAAAAACATTTCTGTTGTAATCAAGGGCGAGACGCGCCGTGATGAGCGTGCCGGATTTTTCCTCAGCTTCAATGACGAGCGTACCCGCAGAAATTCCCGCCATAATACGATTACGTTGAGGAAAGGTCCATGGCGCCGCGTGCAGATCGTCAGGGTATTCAGAAAGGAGCGCGCCACCATTTTCTAGAATTTCGTGCGCAAGGCCAAGGTTGGTGCGTGGGTAGAGGACGCTATTAGAAAGTCCCGAGCCTGGAATAGCGACCGTAGGAAGACCTGTTGCAAGAGCAGTTTGATGCGCGATGCCATCAATACCGAGCGCAAGTCCTGACACGATACAGATGGGGTAACCAGCAAGTCCTTCGATGATGCGCTCGGCAACTTCTCGTCCATAGGAAGTGTATTTGCGTGAGCCAACAACAGCGAGGTAGTAAAATTGTGCAGGGTCGGGGAGTGTGCCACGAAGATAGAGTTCAGAGGGAGGGCAGGGGATTTCAAGAAGCGAGGAAGGGAATTCGTCAGCGGATAACTTTCGAGTTTCTTTATTGCGCGCAAAAGACATGGAAATATCATACCATAGTTTGTTATGAGGATTTTATTAATTATCTTCAATATGAGCAAAATCTGAACCATTACAGTGTATTGACAAAAACAGTAAAAAGAGCTATGCTTTATATAGATGGTATTTCTGAGCTTGCTCAAAAAAACAACTTGGGGAGAAAAAAATGAAAGAAATCATAGGTCTTCATCAAGCACTTATGTCAAATCTTGAAAAGGTGGATGGTTTCTTTTTTGAGGATGATGCCAAAATTCTTCTTGTTGATGTAGAGGCTTTTGTCGCCAACAAGAAGGAAGTGGTGGCAACTATCGAGAGTGGTATACCGGTGATTTTTTTCTGGTTTGACACACCGGAGAGGTTTGCCACCTCTGGTATGTCCGCGGCCCCGTATTCGCACTTGAGGAATACGGGGTACATACAATTGCCCTCCAACACAGTTGCAGATCTTGTTGGTCACTACGACAGGATCGTAGGAAGCAAGAACACAGAGAACAAGGCACTGACACTTCTCTCTATAGTGAGTGCCAAAAGGTACCTTACAAATATTTTTCTCCACGACCTCCATCCTGGTAAAAAGGACTACAAGGCAACTCTTCAGAAGGTGAATAAAGATCTTGGTATCACGGGGACACGCAAGCAGGTCCGCGAGAAACTTGAGGTTCTGCACTCTCGCGAGCTCAGATCCAAGGCTGTCGCAGAACTTGCGAAGGGAGAGATACTCCCCGGAGTCTTCTGTGGTATTGAAGGGACGCTCTTTATTAAGGGGGAAATAAACCCCGCTATCCTTGAGAAGCTCAACGAGTGTAGCAAGGACAGAGCGGTAACGCTTTGGACCGGCGGAAATGTTGATAATCCGCGCACACGTCTTGCTTATAATAGGATTTACTATCCCTTGGTGAGTAAATATGACTTTTACGACTGCAAGGTCGAAACAGTCATCGATGACTTGACTCCCGAGGAGTTTTTTAAAGAGTACAGGATTGTCGCGAGCGAGTACATTCAGGTTAAATAAAAATAAATTAAAAATGGAGGTGATATAAGCCCACGATTTAAAAAGTCGTGGGTGTTTTTTTGCGCAGCGTGCGGACGTCTGGTATACTGTCTTTTATGTTAGATATCAAATTCATTCGCGAAAATAAAGAACTCGTGGCGGCAGGAGCACTGAAAAAGCACATCAATTTTAATGTTGACGAGCTACTTTCTGCAGATGACGTTCGTCGCGCACTCCTTGCCGAGGTTGAGGTCATGAGGAGCAAGCAGAATGAAACAGCAAATCTCGTTCCTCGTGCCGCAAGTAATGAAGAGCGCGCGCGCCTTATTTCTGAATCAAAAGAACTCAAAGATGTTCTTCAAAAAAAAGAAGAAGAACTTACTGAGGCTATTAAAAAGTGGCAGGCACTCATGGTGCAGGTGCCCAATATTCCTGATATGTCGGTCCCCGAGGGTGCGAGCGACGCTGATAATGCTGAGGCACGTACGTGGGGAGAAGCTCCAAAATTTTCATTTACCCCAAAGAGTCATATTGATCTTATGCAAAATCTCAAGATGCTCGACCTCGAGCGCGGAACTAAGGTTGCAGGTTTCCGTGGGTATTTCCTGATGAACGATGGTGCGCTTTTGCAATTTGCGCTTTGGAATTTTGTGCAGGATTTCTTTGCACAGAAGGGTGGTTTCGTGCCGATGATCGTGCCGTCACTTATTCGCCGTGAACCATTTATCGGCACGGGATACTTGCCTCAGAGTGAGGAAGACCTCTATAAGACGCAAGATGGTGAGTATCTCTCTGGTACCGCCGAGGTTGCTACGATGGGCTTTTATATGGATGAGACTATTGAGAAGAAAGATTTGCCCATCAAGATGCTTTCGTTTTCTCCCGCATTTCGTCGTGAGGCAGGAAGTCACGGGCGTGATACGAAGGGTATTATGCGTGTGCATGAATTTTACAAACTTGAACAGGTGGTATTATGTGAAGCATCACACGAGGAGTCGGTGAAATATCATGAGGAGTTGACGCAAAACACCGAGGAGTTGATGCAAGCACTCGGTCTTCCGTATCGTGTCGTCGTGAACTGTGGTGGCGACCTTGGTCTTGGGCAAGTGAAAAAATATGATATTGAGGCATGGATACCTTCTGAGAATACGTATCGCGAAACACACTCATCGTCATATTTCCATGATTTTCAAACGCGACGTCTCAATATTCGTTATCGTGACGACGATGGCAAGATGCGATTTGCACATTCGCTCAATAATACGGCGCTTTCAGGACGCCCGCTTATTGCGCTTATTGAAAACTATCAGAATGAAGACGGGTCAATCAGGGTACCTGAGGTGTTAAAGAAGTATATCGGAAAAGACGTTCTTAAATAACTTTATTATATTTTTTATTTGTTGCTAGAAAATGCTACACATTCTCTACAAAATTTTAGCAGCGGTAATTCTCGTGGTTTTGTTTGCTGTGGCGCTCGGTGGGGCATCACAACATAGTAAATGGAGTATTACAACTATTAAGGTTTCGGGAGTTCAAGTGGTCTCTGAAGATGAGGTACGGTTACTCACTAGTACTCTGCTCGAAGGGAATTACTATTTTCTTTATGCGCGCGACAATAGCTTCATCTTTCCTCGTAATGGAATAGAAACAGAGATTTTAGAAACATTTCCACGCATTAAAAGTGTGAGCATTCGCCGTGAAGGTGCACATACGATAGTGATTGATGTTGCTGAGAGAAAACCGTTTATGTTGTGGTGTGGAGAAACATTTGAAGGAGAAATGCCGACGCTTGCGGAATGTTGGTTTATTGATGATCAAGGTTTTGTTTTTTCTCACGCACCAATTTTTTCAGAAGGGGTCTATCGTGAGGTATATGCACCACTTGCATATCGAAATGAAGGCACCCCTCTTCACGCGGTAGTACCTCCCGAACGTTTCTTGTTTGCATATTCGCTTGTAGATGGTATTGAACGTGGAGTTGGTGATATTGCGCGTATTTTTATCAAGCCAGAAGGGCAGTACGGCGTTGTGGTACGTTCGAGCACACTATATCCTGAACTCGTTGACGCTGAGCTCTATTTCAAAGATGGGCAGGGGGCAGAACGCCTCATGTACAATATTCTCTCAGCGCTTCCGGTACAGTTTCCTCCCGATACTTTTTCTGAAAAAAAACTTCAGTATGTCGACCTTCGTTTTGGCAATAAAGTATTTTTTGGGTTTGAGGAAAACGAATAATACCTATTGTTTTAGGTACATATATTTAGTGTCTATTTCTTAAATCGTTGGTATGAGTAATTTTCATCTCTTTTCTGAAATATGGACACGGCGTGTCCATATTTGATATGATAGTTGGTATGGAGTTCTATCATCTTATTAATCGTGGGGTAGATAAAAAAATTACGTTCCTTGAAGATTCTGATTATGTTAGGTTTATACACGACCTCTATGTTTTTAATAATGTAAATAACGTAGGTCCCAATCACCGTTTTCGTGAATTTCAATCTCAGTATGTACGCAGACCACTCGTTGAAATTCATGCATTCTGCTTGATGCCGAATCATTACCACCTCCTCGTTTCAGAACTGGAAGATAATGGCATTTCTTTATTTATGAGAAAGATTAATATGGGGTATGCAAAATATTTCAATGAGAAATATAGTCGTTCTGGTGTCTTGTGGCAGGGCACCTTCAAGCGAATTCATATTGAGCGTGATGCGCATTTTCTTTATGTTCCGTATTATATTCATCTTAACCCTCTTGATCTCACACATTCGGAATGGAGGACTGGAAACATTTTGGATATGACATCAGTGATGGAAAATCTAAAAAAATATAGATGGAGTAGTCTTTTGGATTATTTAGGACAGAAAAATTTCCCATCTATTATAAATAAAGAAATATTGTCAGAAAATCTTGGTACTGCAAAAAACCAAGAGAAAACTATTCAGCAGATCATTTCAATTAGCGATTTAGCGCAGGGTTCATCATCAATAGAGTAAAATATGGACACGCCGTGTCCATATTTTGACGAAATACACCGCTTACGTATTACTCACATTTGGTACTCGGGCAGGTATCTGCTAGAATGCGGGCAAATATATTATGACTGAACAAGGCATTCATATTGCGCTTGCGTCGGAACACTTAGGGTCGTTTTTTGGTATTCCTATTACTAATACGGTCGTGATGAGCTTTGCGGTCATTTTGCTCATTGGTTGTATTGTCTTTTTAGTACGTCGCTCACTCTCAATGGTCCCCGGTCGTGCACAGGTCGTCTTTGAAATGCTATTTACGGGCGTTTTGGACTATATGACGGAGACACTCGAAGATGAGAAACTTGCACGAAAGCTTTTTCCTATCCTCCTCACGATTTTTCTCTTTGTGCTCATTGCAAATCTTGTTGAATTTGTGCCGGGAATTGGAAGTATCGGCCTATTTCACGGTAATGGCGAGGCGACACCTATTTTGCGTTCAATGAATACTGACCTCAATATGACGCTTGCCCTTGCGTTCGTTGCGGTCTTTACGGTTGAGGTATTTGGTATTATGGCACTCGGTACCTTGAGGTATGGTAAGAAATTTGTTAACCTTAGCTCGGCAATGGGGTTTTTCGTGGGGATTATAGAGATATTTTCCGAGGTGGCACGTTTAGTATCCTTTTCGTTCCGTCTTTTTGGAAATATTTTTGCGGGAGAGGTTATAATTTTGGTTATCCAACATTTTGTGCCGATGGTTCTTCCTGTCCCACTGATGGCCTTTGAGATCTTTGTAGGTTTTGTGCAAGCTGCAATCTTTGCGCTCCTCACGCTCTTTTTTGTAAAAATTGCGGTGGCGGAAGCACATTGAGATTAGTATTAGTAGATAATTAATATAAAATATTATGGATATCGAATCAGTAAAAATCATTGGTATGGCACTCGTTGTAGGTATTGGGGTCTCCGCACCAGCGCTTGGTATTGGACGCATCGCATCGTCGGCACTCGAGGCAATCGGGCGCAATCCTGACGCTTCTGGAAAGATTCAGGGTTCAATGATCATCGGTATTGCCTTTACCGAGGCGCTTGCAATCTTTGCACTCGTGGTTGGATTTATCATAAAGTTCGCTTAGTGTTTACTACGAGTAATACTCTTTCGTAGCGAACCAACGTATTCTTATGGAACAAATCATTTCCGTTTTTGGTATCGACTGGAAACTTATCCTGATTCAGGCGGTAAATTTTGGCTTGCTGTTATTTGTGCTTCATCGTTTTTTGTACAAGCCGATATTGGCAGTCGTTGACGCGCGCCGAGAGAAAATAGAACGCTCTATCAAGAATGCACTTCGTGCAGAGGAGGATCTAGGGAAAGCCGAGGCAGAAAGAATTCATATTCTTCACGAGGCACGTCTTAAAGGAGACGAGCTTATTGAGGGAGCAAAAAAGAGCGCACTCGGTGAAGAGCACGTCATTATAAAAGATGCGCATCGCAGAGCGGAGTATCTACTTCGCGATGCAGAGCGTCGTATAGAGCGTGAGCGAGAAGAAATGGTTGAAAAGACAGAGCGTGACGTTGCGCGCATGGCAGTCCTTGCGGCGGAAAAGATTTTACGAACATCATAAAAATATGAAAGCAGTATGGTACGCCGAAGCGCTTCATCGCGCACTCAAAGGGAAAAACGAATCTGATGCAGGGCGTATTATTGCACGGTTTTCAGATGTGGTGAGCACACGCGGGCATTCGGGGCTATTGACGCGTATCGTACAAGAGTTTCAAACTATTTCTCGTCGTACCTATGCACATCAAAAAGTACTCGTCGTAACAGCACACGAAAAGGGTCGCGCGCGCGGAGCGTTCGCCTATGAACATTATCAAAAAGAGGGAACGATTTCCCCCGACGCGGTTCCCGAAGAAATCATAGACGAGTCTATCGTTGGAGGGTATCAGCTTCGCGGCAAACACATGCTCGTGGATCAGAGCTACAAAAGATTGCTGGCTGACCTTTATAAAAATATTACGCGCAAACATTAATATCGTATCATTCGTACACACATCATTATTATGAACACCATTCTTATTGAAAAAATCAGAAAAGAAATTGAGAACCTCGCGCCACGTACGGGTGTTGAACATATTGGTACGGTGGTCAAAGCTGGTGATGGCATCGCCGAAGTAGAAGGTCTTGCTAACGTAATGATGGCAGAAATGGTGACGTTTGAAGACGAGCATGGTAAACCGCTTGCGGAATCACTCGACCAGGAACCTGTCGTGGGCTTTGTACTTAATCTCGAGGAAGAGTTTGTAAAAATAGTTATTCTTTCTGGTGCAGAGCGTATTCGTGAAGGAATGATTGCGAAAGGCACAGGGAAAACACTCTCTATTCCTATTTCGAGCGAGTGTGTCGGTAGGGTGGTAAATGCACTCGGTGAACCTATCGACGGCAAGGGATCATTCAAAGAAGAAGATCGTCTCCCTATCGAACGCACCGCATTTGGCGTGATGGATCGCGCGGGCGTTGATACACCTCTCCATACGGGAATTAAAGCTATTGATTCGATGATTCCTATCGGACGTGGACAACGCGAACTCATCATTGGTGACCGTAGTACGGGCAAGACATCGATTGCGCTCGATACAATTTTGAACCAACTGAATGAACCTGAGGAAACGCGCCCTATTTGTATTTATGTTGCTATCGGACAAAAAGAATCAAAAATTGCGCGTATCGTAGGCGACCTTGCCGAGCGCGGTGCACTTGCCTATACCATTGTTGTCGTGGCGGGAAGTTCTGAAACAGCGGCGCTTCAGTATCTTGCGCCATTTACCGGTGCAACGATCGGAGAGTTCTTTATGCTCAAAGGTAAAGATGCGCTTGTGGTGTACGACGACCTTTCCAAACACGCTGTCGCGTATCGCCAGATGTCACTTCTCCTTCGTCGTCCACCAGGTCGCGAGGCATATCCAGGAGATATTTTTTACCTTCATTCACGCCTTTTGGAGCGTTCGGCAAAACTTTCAAACAGGCTCGGTGGTGGTTCCTTGACTGCGCTCCCTATTATTGAAACTCAGCAAGGGGATGTGTCTGCGTACATTCCTACGAACGTGATTTCGATTACCGATGGACAAATATATCTTGATACAGATCTTTTTAATAAAGGAATGCGTCCAGCGATCAATGTCGGATTGTCAGTGTCACGCGTGGGATCGGCAGCGCAAACGAAAGCGATGAAAAAAGTAGCGGGGAAGATTCGCCTCGAACTTGCGCAGTTTCGCGAGCTCGAGGCATTTATGCAATTTGCGAGTGACCTTGATCCCGAAACAAAGATGCGCATCGAGAAAGGGCGTCGCCTCTCGGAGCTTTTGAAACAACCCAATGGGAAACCGCAGGCATTTGAAAAAGAAGTCCTCGCTATTTACGCGGGTATTTCAGGGTTCATCGACAGTGTTAATGTAGAAGACATGAATCTTTTTGAAGAAAAACTTATTACCTATGTCGAGCGTCATGCGGATGAAATTTTCAAGACGATCAAACGTGAGCGTGCAGTTTCTGATGCTACCGAAGAAAAAATCAAAGAGATGTTTACCGCGTTCAAGGAAACGCATCGCGAACTGTTTCTTAATTAGCACTACTGTATGGCAAACCTTCGTATCATAAAAAGCAAAATACGCTCCGTGGGAAAGACGCACCAAGTTACCAAAGCTATGGAAGCGGTGTCGGGAGTAAAAATGCGTACGTCGCAAATGATGGCACTCTCTGCTCGTCCATATGCGCGTGCGGCACTCCGTGTGCTTGCGCGTATTTCAAATTCACTTGATATTTCATCTCATCCGCTGGTTCTTAAACGTGAAGTTTCAAAAGTTCTTTTGGTGGTCATTACGAGCGACAAAGGGCTTGCGGGAGGATTAAACAGCGGAGTAACAAAACGCGCACTCTCGGCACTAAGAGAGCGCGGTATCCCGATAGAGCGTACGGGTATTATTGCGCTTGGTCGCAAGGGTGAGGAATTTTTTGCACGACGCGGATATATTATCGAGGACCGCATTACGACGGCAAAAAACGAGAGCACGATTAACGATTTTCAAAGCGTGGTGTCCTTGGTCACTGATCTTTTCGAACATGGCGAGTATGATGAATGCCTTCTTGTGTACACCAATTTTCATTCAACGTTCGAACAGGAGCCCGTTGTGCGCACCCTCCTGCCTCTTTCAGTAGAGAGTGTGCGTGAAATGATCGAAGGCATCACGCCAGAGCGAGGAAAGTTCGCTGAAACCAAGGAGCCACGCGCGGAGTCCGAGCGTTCACTGGATTATCTCTTTGAGCCGTCCGCGTCAGCGATATTTGAAACACTCATTTACCGTCTGGTGGGTATCGAGATTTACCACGCTTTTCTCGAGAGCAAGGCATCTGAACATTCTGCGCGAATGGTTGCCATGCGTAATGCGTCAGACAAGGCGCGCGAAGTTTCGTTCTTACTCACGCGTGAATACAACAAAGCGCGTCAGTCGGCGATCACCCGTGAGATGAGTGAAATTATCGGCGGTATGGAATCGATGAAATAGGATACGTTTACTTTACGAACAATATTAATAACAACATTATGAAGACCTTAGGAACAATAAAGCAGATCGTCGGACCAGTCGTGGATGTCTATTTCGAAAAAGATATTCCTGAAATAGCGCACGCACTCACGGTGTCGTGGACAAGGGAGGATGGCGAAAAGAAAAAGCTTACGCTTGAGGTCGCACAACACCTTGGACTTGGGCGTGTGCGCACGATTGCACTTGATTCTACTGACGGGCTTCGTCGTGATATGGAAGTTAAAAATACAGGTGCGCCGATCTCTGTGCCCGTAGGTGAACACGTGCTCGGGCGATTGTTTAATGTACTTGGTGAACCTATGGACGGTGGCGTCAAACTACCAGAACGTATTGAGAAACTTCCGATTCACCGTACACCACCTCCGTTCAAAGAACAAAGAACTAAAACAGAAATTTTTGAAACGGGCATCAAAGCCATCGACCTTATGACGCCATTTATCAAAGGTGGTAAGGTTGGTCTCTTTGGTGGTGCAGGGGTGGGGAAGACGGTGCTCATCCAAGAACTCATTCGTAATGTAGCGACCGAGCACGGCGGATACTCGGTATTCGCAGGTATTGGCGAGCGCGTGCGCGAGGGCAATGATTTATATAATGAAATGAAAGAGTCTGGCGTGCTCGCAAAAACAGCACTTGTGTTTGGCCAAATGAATGAAGTCCCCGGCGCACGTGCACGCGTAGGACTCACGGGGCTTACTATGGCGGAACATTTCCGTGACGGTGGTGGCAAGGACACGCTCCTTTTTATGGATAATATTTTCCGTTTCATTCAGGCAGGCGCAGAAGTGTCCGCGCTCCTCGGACGTGTACCATCAGCCGTAGGGTACCAACCGACTCTTGCCGAGGAAATGGGCAAGCTTCAAGAGCGCATCACTTCAACGACAAAAGGTTCCATTACCTCGGTACAAGCTGTGTACGTTCCTGCAGACGACCTTACTGACCCAGCGCCCGCAACAACCTTCTCTCATCTCGATTCAACCGTGGTACTTTCTCGCCAACTTGCATCCCTCGGTATTTATCCTGCGATCGACCCTCTCGACTCTACGTCGGGCGCGCTTGATCCACAGGTAGTGGGCGAGCGTCATTACAAGGTGGCAATGGAAACGAGAAAAGTGCTCCAGCGCTACAAAGACCTTCAGGATATCATCGCGATTCTCGGTATCGAAGAACTTTCAGAAGATGACAAACTTGCCGTCAATCGCGCGCGCAAGATTCAGCGCTTCCTCTCACAACCATTTTTTGTCGGTGAAGTATTTACGGGAACTCCAGGGAAATATGTAAAACTCGAGGATACTATTCTAGGGTTTGAGCGTATTCTCGAAGGGAAGCTTGACGACGTGAACGAATCCGCGTTTTATATGAAGGGGACCATTGATGAAGTTATTGCATCGGGTGGTAATAACTAGTGTACATAAAAAATATTATGTTTAACCTTATCGTAGCGCAAGTAGATAAAACATATTTTGATGGCATGGCGACATCGCTCACGTGTCCGTGTGTGTCGGGCGAGGTAACTATTCTCGCACATCATGCACCGCTCGTTGCCGTGCTCAAAAAAGGCGTGCTTCGTATTCGTGACGAAGAGGGAACAGAGATCACTGTGCCTATTGAAAGTGGTGTGTTGGAAGTAGGGTTAAATCAAGCAACAGTTTTGTTATAATGGTACACAATATGAATATGAAAAATAGCACAACCTCTCCACAGAACGAGGGCGGACCGTTTATGGGATTTTGGGAAAAGCTTCCAAAACCTTTTTTTGTGCTGGCGCCAATGGCAGAGGTGACAGATTCTGCATTTCGACAAATGATTGCAAAGTACAGTCGTCATGGGGAAGTTGGTGGTGGTCCCGATGTCTTTTGGACGGAGTTTGTATCGTGTGATGGTTTGATGAGTCCAGGGCGCGAAGTACTAAAGCGCGACCTTGCATACACCAAACAAGAACATCCTATTGTGGCGCAAATTTTTGGCGGAAACCCGGACACTTTTTTAAAAACAGCAGAGCTCCTCGCAGGGCTTGGTTTTGACGGTATTGATATCAATATGGGGTGTCCCGATCGAAGTATTGAGAAACAAGGTGCTGGCGCGTCGCTCCTTAAAGACCCCAAGCGTGCGCAGGAAATTATCCGTGCGACGATGGCAGGTGCTCCGAATTTACCCGTTTCTGTTAAAACACGCGTGGGATACAACAAAGAAGATCTCGAACCGTGGATCGGTGCCATTCTCGAGACCAAGCCGGCAGTTATTACCGTACATGCACGCACACGCAAAGAACTCTCACTCGTGCCCGCGCGGTGGGAGTTTGTGAAGCGTGCCGTAGATCTCGCAAAAGGGACAGGCACACTCATTATTGGCAATGGTGATGTGCAGAGTATTGCCGATGCGGAGGAGAAAGTACGTGCAACGGGTGCCGATGGCGCGATGCTTGGTCGTGCGGTGTTTGGTAATCCGTGGCTCTTTGATCGCACGCGCAGTAATGCAGAAATCTCTCTTGAAGAAAAATTTGAGGTGATGATTGAGCATACGCATCTTTTTGAAAAATTGCTCGGTGATATAAAAAGTTTTGCGATAATGAAAAAGCACTACAAGGCATACGTGCATGGGTTCGATGGCGCAAAGGAAATTCGCATCAAGCTTATGGACGCGCCCAATGCTACCGAAGTAGAACGCATTGCGCGCGCATTTTTGAGTGCGCGGTAAATTTGGTATAATAGAATTAATTTTATGTCAGAAGTCACTCTCTATCGCAAATACCGTCCACAGAATTTTACTGAGGTTATCGGACAAGAAGCCGTCGTAACGGCACTCCAAGGCGCGCTTAAAAACAAAACGACCGCACACGCATATCTTTTTGCTGGTTCTCGCGGTACAGGCAAGACCTCTATCGCGCGTATCTTTGCGCGCGCGCTCGGCGCTTCGGATAATGACACGTACGAGATTGATGCGGCGTCAAATCGTGGCGTCGATGATATCCGCGCGCTTCGTGATGCCGTGCATACGCTCCCGTTTGATTCAACGTGCAAGGTGTACATTGTGGACGAGGTACACATGCTCACAAAAGAGGCGTTCAATGCACTTTTGAAAACACTCGAAGAACCTCCTCGCCATGTGGTCTTCATTCTCGCGACGACCGAAGAGGAAAAACTTCCTGCGACGATCGTTTCTCGTTGCCAGACATTTCGGTTCAAGAAACCATCGCACGCAACATTACAAAAACTTGTGGAGAGTGTTGCAAAAAAAGAAGGATACACGCTCGAGCCCTCCTCTTCCGACCTCGTTGCGCTTTTGGGTGACGGGTCATTCCGCGACACGCTCGGCACCCTTCAGAAAGTGCTTTCTTCCTCGAGTGATAAAAAGATTACCCCTATTGAAGTCGAACAAACGCTTGGCGCACCGAGCGCGCACCTCGTGAACGATTTCATTCTTGCGATTACCGAGCGAGATTTCGCAAAAGGTGCGCAGGCGCTTCGTGTCGCCAGCGAGTCGGTGGGGGATATGAAAATCTTTCTCGACCTTGTTGTGCGTAAGATACGTTTCGTACTCCTCCTTCGTTTTGCGCCTGCGATGAAGGACGAGGTACGCAACAATTGTTCAGAGCAGGACCTTGTTCTGTTAGAGAAAATTGCCAAGGAAGCGGGGAAAACACTCTCGTCCAAAGAGCTCCTCATCCTTCTCAGTACCTATACCGAACTTCGCGTTTCGGCAATTCCTACGCTTCCCCTTGAACTTGCACTAATGCAAATCATCGGGCATACTACGGAAGTTCAATAAAAGCGGTATTTACCCCAGGGCAAAGCCCCGGTCAAAATGTGTTCGCTTCGCTCACACATTTACCGCCCCAGAGGGGCGTGGTATTATACCCTTGTATTAGCTCCTCGGCTCGGAAATGAGAAAGACTACTTTCTTATTTCGCTCGCTCTACGTCGCTAATAAAAAGTATTGGGAGGCAGTCCAAAAGGGGATAATGCGAGTGAATGTGTAAAATTGAATATATTGGGAGATCGTCTAATGGTAGGACAGCAGCCTTTGAAGCTGTGAATCTAGGTTCGATTCCTAGTCTCCCAGCCATCTTGAACTAGCACGAGATGCTTGGAATATGTCATCCTTAAAACACGTCGACACGCTTCGTCTTGAAAAGTTTCTCGAAATGAGGAGCGGATATGTTTGTAATTTTTCCGACAGAGCGTTTAGAGATTTTGTCATGAAAACCACAGGTATCGATGTCTATGCCGTTGGATACGAGGATGGGGGAACATCTAAGGCGAATAGACTTAGGAATTTTTGGCGAAAGGAGAATGACTTCTTAACAGCAAAACTACTCAGAGAAATAATCGAATATCAGAAAGTCCAAAAGCAAACCTTAGGGAAAGAGTTCACTGTCGCTGATGAAGTGCTGTACAAAGAGTGTCTAATAATTACTGGGAAGCTTGTGAATGAAAACCTTACTAATGCAGAGAAACCAATTGAAGAATTATCAGATGACGAACTGCAAACAATAATTCGCAGGGCGGAGAATACCAATATCTCCGATAATTTATATCAACGCGCGAACGGTGAGTGGCAAATGAGACAGTCACAGGAGATGTTGAAGGCTACAAAAAATAAGTCGCACGAGGATGATTTAAATGAGATCAAAATAGGGATGCTTGAACTCTTGAGTGACCCACAATACACAAAGAGAAAATTTTCCCTATTTAAGAAACGTTTTTACGGATTATCGGATAATGAATTGAGAAGTGTGTTGCGAAGTATTGGTGCCCTGGCTTATTTTGGGAAAGAAAATGGGGAACAATGGGGACTCCGTTCACGCAATTCAGTAAGCGGGGGTAATATAGTGCAATCTGACTCTCAGCAGAAAGAAGGCCCGCACTCAAAGCTCCCCCAGTCAATCAATATTTCTAGATCGCAAGTCCATTTTGGTAATGGTGATCTTGTGGGGCGCGAAAAGGTTATGCTTGATGCTGGGTCTACAAAGAAGAATTTTCCCTCACGATTACATTCAATTTCTGCCATAGCCACTATTCTTGCCTTTGGATTCGGTGTTTATGTTTATTTTTATCCAGAATCCACATCTATTCTTGGTGGTAACATAGATACACAGAGCGACAGCGTTCTCGCTACAAGCACTGTAAACATTTCTGATGTATTTTCAAAATACCACAGTTTAGCTACCGCACTTGAACAAAGAAATTTTTTAGAAAAATACAAAGATGCAAAAGTTATTGGGTCAGGTACATTCAAAAATATTGATAAGCCAAGCGATAATTATTTCCTCGTTTCGATCCAAGTTAATAAGGATCTCTTTAGTTGCTATTTTGAAACAGATAAGGAAATTGAGCAGAAGTTACTTTTGTTCAAAAAAGATCAGGATATAAATTTTACTGGAGTTTTTACCATGAGTGCTGTATTTGGAGGTGGTTGGAGTATTCGTGAGTGTGGCCTATAATTTGGCGGTTCAGCCACCAAATTACAAAGTGTTTTAGTCTATCATAGTCAAATGAATCTCATTAATAAATACAAAGGTCACGCGGGGGTTGAATATATTTTTGAAATTAATAGCGGTCAGGTACCTTTTCCCCATGGGTTCAATTCCCAGTCTCCCAGTTTTGGGAAAAACATATTTGGTATTTAAATCACTTCTCTAGATGTCGTCTCCTAAAATAAAATTTGATCTTATTGTCGTTGGGGGTGGCGCCTCTGGTCTAATGGCTGCTGGGCGCGCCGGAGAGCTTGGTAAACGAGTGCTCTTACTTGAGAAGAACAAGTCTCTAGGAGAGAAACTTAAGATCACTGGCGGTGGACGTTGCAACATTACAAACGCCGAATTTGACCAGCGAGTACTACTTAAAGCTTACGGCAAAGCCGAACAGTTTTTATACTCTTTGTTTTCTCAGTTTGGAGTGAAGGAGACCTTCTCTTTTTTTGAATCAAGAGGACTTCCGCTCAAGGTCGAAGACCGAAAGCGCGCATTTCCAAGTACAGAAAAATCTGAGGATGTTTTAAAGATACTTAATAAATATGCGTATGATGGCGGGGTAACTATTAAGACGGCTTCTCCTGTCACGCAAATCCACTGGGATAAGGGAGGGATTACTGGAGTATCTTCAGGTAAAGACATGTACTGTGCTAATAGCTATATTTTTGCAACCGGAGGTGTTTCTCACCCTGAGACGGGGTCAACCGGAGATGGTCTTAAATGGCTTAGGGATATGGGGCACACAGTGCTTCAGTCTAACCCGACAATCGTTCCTCTTTCAGTAAAAGAAAGCTGGAGCAAAAAGCTTACCGGAGTAGCGCTTTCACCTATGAGAATTACTTTCTTTATTGAGGGGAAGAAGGCTTTTTGTGAGACCGGGAAAATATTATTCACCCATTTTGGCCTTTCGGGTCCGCTTATATTAAACAGCGCACACAAGGTCGCTGACTTGCTCCATCGTGGGTTAGTCACCGCAACGATAGATACGTACCCTCACGCTAATCTTGGTGAACTTGAACGTGATATTATCGCAATTTTTGATAAAGATAAAAACAAATCACTTAAGAATATTGTTAAGGAATTTGTGCCGATAGGTATGAGTAAAGGGATATTACCACTCCTTGAAGAGAATTTAGATACCACAAAAAAAGTTCATTCTATAAGCAAGGATGAACGGAAGTATATTGTCCACGCACTCAAAGCGCTTCCCCTCACTATTACCGGTCTTATGGGTCTTGACAGGGCGGTGGTTGCAGATGGCGGAGTGGTGCTTGAGGAGATTGATATGAAGACGATGCGCTCAAAGAAAATTTCCAATTTATATGTAACTGGAGACTTACTACACATTAACAGGCCGTCAGGGGGTTTCTCTCTTCAGCTTTGCTGGTCTTCAGGCTATGTGGCGGGAAGTCATATTGATGAGTAAATTTCTCCCCGATTGGGACCCTTGGGGAGATAAGGTCAGGTATCTTTTCCCCATAAAACTGATATAGTAGAAAAATGTTAAAAATATACCTCGCACGACATGGGCAAAATTTGGATAATCAAAACGGTATTTTAAATGGTCATCGAGACGAGCCACTTACTGAAAAAGGAGTTATTCAAGCACACGAGATTGCGAATAAAATTAATGAGGCTAATTTAATTTTCGATGCTGTCTATAGCTCGCCTCTTTCTCGTGCATACCAGACTGCAAAAATAATATCTGGAACAATCAACGCATCAGTTTTACAAAAAGAAGAACTACTTATTGAGCGTGATTTCGGTGTAATGACAGGAAAGAAAGTTTCTGAAATTGAAATCATGTGTGCTCCAAATATTATAAAAACAGATCATACTACGTATTTCCTAAATCCCGATGGCGCTGAAACTTTTCCTGATCTCTTGAAAAGGGCAGAATTACTTCTAGAAAAAATAAATAATAAACACGCCTCGGGGAATGTATTGCTTGTGTGTCATGGGGATATTGGGAAAATGATCTACTCAAAATACTATAATTTGAAATGGGAGACCGTACTCACACAGTTTCATTTTGGTAATTGCGACTTGCTTCTTTTATCAGAGGATTCTCCGGCGGAAGAATCTCATGTATTTAACTTGAATTAGCACGATCATTGATCAAAGAGGTTTCAATGTCGCTTAAAACTTTATTAACTCTGGTCAGGTCATATAAATGTTTTGTTTCTGCTGTGACGAAGTATCAGCGGTGTTTACGAGTAGTCGATAGGTGTCCTTGTGTTATAATTTAATTATTATTTACTCCTATCTATTTATGAAAGAATTTAAGCAATTTTTACTACGAGGGAACGTGGTTGATCTGGCAGTCGGTGTTGTCGTGGGTGCTGCGTTTGGATCAATTGTTACCGCCTTGGTGACTGATTTTCTTACTCCGTTTATCGCAGCCATTGCTAAAGTCCCCGATTTTAGTGGACTCTCGTTTACCCTAAACGGTAGTCAGTTTAAGTATGGTCATTTCATTAATGCCATCATATCGTTTGTTTTTATTGCGGGAGCCGTGTTCTTTTTTGTGGTAAAGCCAATGAATATGCTTATTTCAAAATCTCGCAAAGGGCCGCCAGCAGATCCAACCACAAAGAAATGTAAGGAATGTTTAAGTGAAATACCTCTCGAAGCGAAGCGTTGTGCTTATTGCACGCAGATTGTTGGGTAATATTCTCTAAAATTATTTGTGAAAGTGCCTTAGGTACTCGTTTTTTCATAATAAAAAATCAGTACCTAATAGGCACTGATTTTTTTTATCTATTTACCAACATTACATCATTGACGAATGGTTACTGATTCGTACGAAACGATGCAGGTAACGATACACTTACATTGTTTGAGGAATCAAGCACCACAATCAAGTAGTAGTATGTTGTATTTGGTGAAAGGCCAGTAATATTTACTGCCTGTGCTGATCTCTCAACTCCATCATATTGAGCCAAAATACCGCTTACTGTTGGTTCACCTGAGAATACTCCGTTTACATCGAATATGTTACTTACACGAATAGGGGAAGTGTCATAGTAGACTTTACCACGTGCCCCTTCGCTGGTCATCCAGCCTACTGAAGCGCTGGTACTTCCTGTACTAACATTAATGCTTGAAATAAGAGGAGCGCTCTCGTCCCTTCCTATTAATTGTGCATTAATGGATGCCATTGTTCGTGGCCCTACACGACCATAGCCAGTAGATACAGGTGTTCCCTGAGAGACAATTCCATGTGCTGTCTGGTATCTTCGCACTGCTGCTTGGGTAAGCGGACCAAAATATCCTGTAACAAGACGTTCTGGGTAGATGACGGGGGTAGTTGAAAAGTACGTTTGAAGTTCAGTAACGTCTTCACCGCGATCACCAAAATCCAATTGGTTAGTTATTGCTGCATATGCACTTTGAATCCCGAAAAACGAGAAAGCAAGCATCGCGATGATTGCCCCACCTGTGAGGATGTCAGCGCGCTGCATGTTTCTTTGTAGTTTTAATGTTCTCATATAATTTTTTTAGATTAAATTGGTTGATAATTAAAAATTTAATAACGTGCTTTACATGATCGACCTTTTATTGTTCGTGTAATCTCTCACCATGAAGCCGTCCTGAGCAATAATTCATTACAGTGGCAATTCTGAGTCTCTTTTTTCCTGCAGTTTTTAAGCTTTTTTGAGCTCACCCACTTCTTTTTCTAGTTTTTTGATATAGATTTCCAGTTTTTTCATACGCTCTTTTGTTGTTACTTCAAATTGCTTGGTATGGCGGGCAAGCATTTTCGCAACGTCCACCATTTCGGTAATATCTTCTATCACAAGAAGTATGACAGGTGGTAAGGTGACACCCTCTTTCATGTAGATTTTACGCGCATTCAAGATCATTGTCCGGTGCCCAATTAAGGGAAATTCGCGCGTAACTTCAAACCCTTTGAAAAAAGTGTTATGAGGAAGGATACTCTCGAGGTTCTTTCGAAGTAGTGGAATATTCCACTGTCCATTTCCTAGTTCAAAAATGTTTTTTTGCTCAGTATCTTTTGGTACAACCTGAAATACCTTATAAAAGGATTCGTTAGCCATCACGACACGAAAGTTTTCGTCGAGAACTAAAATCGGTTCGTTTTTGACATCAACGGTAGTCTTGGTATATGTCCAACTCTTTTCCCAAAAAAAATCAACGAAATTCTTATCGGTTGTGGAGGATGTTTGTTCTATGATTTTCTTAGCATTTTTCATATGTCTTGAATGCCGAGGGGAACGCAGTCTCATTACAAGTGCTTGACATGAAGTAGAGGGTTTACTATGCTTATATTATTAGCGTTTCGTCACTGACGACGTATTTCTGTAATATTCCTGTAACACTGCAGGTTTCAACGAGAGTAGTATTTACTCTATATATAAGGACATCTCTTGTCATGAAAAGTTCTGTGTAATGTGTATGTAATGGGAGGGGCGTTTGTGGTCGATCCAACATGCATGTTTTTATATTTTTTATATATGATGACCTCTAAGCAAAAAATTAAGAAGGAAGAAGTATTGACGGTGGCGTATCATAACAATGAAAAACGCATGACTTCTTATGCATTCTTTAAAACACATGACTCTGCAAAGAGTCAGGATCTGGTTCAGGATGCTTTTTTGAAAACGTGGGCGTATCTTGTTAAGGGCGGAAAGATTAATTTAATGAAGCCGTTTTTATACCATGTTTTGAATCAAGGAATTATTGACGAGTATCGTAAGCATAAAACAACCTCTCTCGATAGTCTTCTTGAAAAAGGGTACGAGCCAAGTTTTGATAATTCTGAACGAATTTCTAATGTGTTTGATGGTAAGGCAATTTTACTCTTAATAAAAAATCTCCCCGTAAAGTATGGAAACGTGGTGCGCATGAGGTATGTTCAAGATCTCTCGCTTAAAGAAATATCGCTTATTACCGGGCAAACAAGGAACGCTGTTGCGGTGCAGGTATGTCGAGGTCTCGCCATACTTAAGAAATTATGTACTAGAAATAATGTGCCCATGATCAAAAAATCGAAAGAATAACGACGGAAGATACATAGGTGATTTCTGAAATAAATTTCGACTCTCTTGCGCAGAAGGGTACTTGCCAGGAGTTTTTTGAGGTGGTAGTGTTATTCTTAGAATACAAATTAGGTATGAAGGAGGTGTTGGTATGAGTCTACGGCCACTGGAGTTAAACCTCAATAGGAAAACACTCGACGAAGTAGTACAAATCCTCAAGAAACACGGGTTTACGGTTTCAGTGCAACGAACCGATCTTTTTGATGTACGAGACAGAGTGTTATATGGAAAAAAGGAGGATGGTCCTCCCGTACACGTTGTCTCGATTCCTGAAGCTGAAGCGCCGTTCCTTACCGTCACGGTATTCACCGGTAGAAGAAAGGTACTTAAAAAAGGGGACGATCTCTACTTGTTCGATCGTCCAGCGGGTCATCCTCTGGGTCCAGGTCAGGATTGGTCGGCTCTTTATACATTAGATTATATGAGATAGATGTTTGACAAAATAAGTATCATATGATATAATGTATGTAGATTCAGGTTTTATTATCTGAATTCAGATCTTTATACAGAAAGGAGGTGATTGGTATGTCAGAGAAGTTTAAGGAAGAGGGTGTCGTTACGTTGGCGTGTGGCGACGAGACGTGTTGCCCCACCGTCGACTTCACGAACCCCGAGAAAGTCGTCCTCAAGGATGACTTCGGCGGAATGGTTCAGCTCACGCGCAAGCAATGGAGCGACCTGAAGGATGGATTCATTTCGAAGAAGGGCTAACGCTACCGGCCCGAGGCCATGTTTTGTTCGCAAAATAAACCTCAATGTAGCACCCCTGGTCACGCAAGTGGCTGGGGGTTATTTTTTTAATATATAATGAGGGTATGCGCAGTCACACCATACCCTCAAAAGTTATTTTTCATATCGACGGAGATGCGTTTTTTGTAGGTGTAGAAATGGCAAAAGACCCATCCCTTAAGGGTCTTCCTGTGGTGACGGGTGAAGAGCGTGGTATTGTTTCAGCATTATCGTATGAGGCAAAGGCGCTCGGTATCATACGTGGGATGCCGATTTTTAAAGTGAAGCAAGATTTTCCCCACGTGCGCATATTGCCCGGTGACTACAAGGCGTATGTGCACTATTCAGAGATGATGTTTAAAATTGTGAATAGATATGCGTATGGTGTTGAAGAGTACAGTATCGATGAATGTTTTGCAGATTTTACGGGACTCGACCGTACGCTCAAAATGAGTTATCAGGAAATTGCTCGACGCATTAAAAAAGAAATTTATGAAGAACTGGGTATTTCAGTGTCCGTAGGGCTTGCGCCAACAAAAGTTCTCGCCAAGGTTGCGTCGAATTGGGTCAAACCAAATGGATTAACAGAAATCACACTGGAGACTGTTGCTGACTTTCTTTCCTCGACGCCGATTAAAAAGGTCTGGGGAATTGGACCGAAAACTTCTGAGTTCCTCGTGCAGAGAGGTGTCTTTACGGCAAAAGATTTTTGTATGAAGGGGGAAGCGTGGGTGAATCAAAATCTCTCAAAACCTTATAGTGTTATTTGGCAGGAACTGAGTGGTGAGTCGGTGCTTGTCGTTGATACTGAAGTAAAGACTTCGTACTCGTCAATTCAAAAAACACGCACCTTTCATCCACCGACCAATGACAAAGTCTTTCTGTGGTCTCAACTTTCCAAGCACATCGAGGATGCGTGCAAAAAGGCGCGGTACTACGAACAAGTTCCTAAAAAAGTTTCCATCTTTCTCAAGATGCAAAATTTAAAAATTATCGCACGGTCAGTGACGCTTGCGGTGCCTTCACATTCACCAGAGATAGTACTTTCGGCGGTGCGCCCACTTTTTGATGATCTTCATATGCGAAAAATACTCTATCGTACGGCAGGCGTAGTCCTACAAGACCTCATGACGAACTACACGTTTCAGGAAGACCTGTTTGGTGGTACACGTACCGCACAGAAGCTTGATCAGGTGTACAAGCAGATTGATGCGCTCGAGGACAAATTTGGCAAGCGTGTCGTATATCTCGCTTCGACGCAACAAGCGCTCAAACACAAAGGAAAGGGGACTGATGCCGACGACCTCGATCGCGATCTCCTGTTTTTGTAGGGTGTTGTTTTCTGAATATATTAGGTGATATACTTTACCGTATGAACAAACAAAAATTTATTAATATTGTGGCAAAGGTCACTGTTTTATCAATTATTGGTAATGTTATCCTCGCCATTCTTGGTCGCATCGCGTCTAGTACACCTGATACGTTTGGACCATATATGTACGGTCCGGTAATTGGGCTTACCGTTGCTGGTGTCTTTGCAGCAGCGGTGGTCTACTATGTTATGCGTTTGAAATACGCAGATGCGGTGAAAGCAAATAAGCATTTCTTGATTATTTCTTGGGCCGTGCTCGTCCTTTCAATGGTCCCCGATATTTTAATACCATGGATTCCAGAAGCAGATATGGTGGGATGGACATACGTGGTCATCGCGAATTTAATGCTGATGCACGTGGTTGCGGGAGGATTGGTAATGTATTACTTTACGCGCAAAGAGCTCCTTCCTTCACAGGTGTAAGTAAAAAGAAAAACCGCATATCCGTGCGGTTTTCCTTTTTAGATTAGTGATATACTGTGTATATGAATAAAAAAATATTTATTGTAGCAGTTTTTATTGTTGGAATAGTATTTTTGCTCGCACTTCTTTTTCCTGTTCCTTTGGTGAAAAACGGTGAACACGCCGTAGGAAGTCCACTTAATGCAACATACCTTATTGACGAAAAACCAGTAACCCTCGTAGGTGGTAAGGCAGAAGTTGAGCTGGTCCCTGGTTCTGCGACCAAGCTGAAAGTATCTAATTTTGGCGAACCCGTATATGGCGATATTGATAGCGATGGCGATCAGGACGCAGTCCTCTTGTTGGTAAGCGACACTGGTGGAAGTGGTACGTTCTACTACGCCACACTTGCTATTAATGTGAGCGGAAGCTATCGTGGTACCGACACGATTCTTCTCGGTGACCGCATTGCGCCACAGACGTATTATTTTCAAGGCAACAAAGCTGTTGTGAATTATGCTGATCGTCCATTCGGTGCACCGCTTACTACTCGTCCGAGCGAAGGGAAGAGTCTTTATTTACAGTACGATCCAAGTAATTTTCGCTTGATCAAAGTTGCGGTAGATTTCGAGGGTGAGGCAGATCCAAGCCGGATGACTTTGGATATGACTACGTGGAAATGGATACGAACGGTATATAACGACGGCACGATTGTTACCCCACAAAAACCTGAGGCTTTTTCTCTTACCTTCAGAAAAGATGGCACCGTTTCGGTAAAAACAGACTGTAATTCAATGAGTGGTACATATGAGGTTTCAGGAAAGAATATCGAATTCAAGGATATGGCTACTACGCTAATGTACTGCGAGGGTTCACAAGAGCAAGTATTTTCTACAATGCTGGGCAAAGTACAGTCTTTCCTCTTTACGTCGCGCGGAGAGCTTGTTCTCGAGTTAAAATTTGATAGCGGTCTAATTATTTTTAGGTAATAAAACGTTTGCGGTGTGTGTGATTGGTATTGCTGTTTAATAATCGCCGTAATTTTTTCTTTTATTTTTTTCGGTGTATACTGTGTAGGTAATGGCACTTTCTTTTTTTACTAAAAAAACACTCGATACATCATCAGTACTCCTTGTTGATATTGGGTCAGCGAGTGTCGGTGTTGCACGTGCGCAACTTTCTTCCCATGCATCTCCCGTTATTATTGACACTACGAGAAACGACATTCCTTTTCAGGAATCTCTCTCATCATCGCGTTTTATAATTGCGATGAACCGTGCGCTCGAAAATGCACTCAAGGATATTAAGGCGAAACACAAGGCGGCGGTGGCGCCAGCGCATATTTTTTGCGCACTTTCATCACCGTGGTTCGTTCTCAAGAGTCGTCGTATTACGCTTGCAAAAGAAGAGGGCGTTTTGGTGACAGAAAAACTCATCGAGAATCTCCTCGATGAGGATACTGAGAGGCTAAAAAAAGAGCTTTCCAGCACTCTTCCTTCTGGCGATATTATGGTTATTGAGAGAAAGGTTATTAAAATTCGTCTCAATGGCTATGAGATAAAAGAGTTTTATGGAAAGAAAACAACTGAACTAGAAATTGAGAGCGTGGTCAGTTTGTCGTCTCGACGCGCTATTGAAACGATTAAACGCTTGCTGTCACATTTTTCCGTTGGTTCACAAATACATTTCACAGCATTTCCCCTCGCTGCGTTCAGTGCAATTCGTGACATCTTCCCTAAAGAACAAAATTTTCTCTTCCTTGATATTACAGGAGAAGCGACCGATGTTTCGCTTATTGTGCGCGACACAGTTAAAGAAACGATGTTGTTCCCGCGAGGTAAAAACTTCTTCATTCGTGAAATTTCGAATAAAAAGAAAACCTCCCACGAGGAGGCAGTGTCACTTTTCTCGTTGTTCTTGCGCGATGAGCTTGGTGCAGGCGAGAAACAAATGATAGAAAATATTATTAAACATAGTCGCGATGAATGGCGAGAACGTTTTGAAAAAGCACTCGATATTCCGCTCGTATATTTCACGCCCGTGCGCAAAGTATTTTTTACTGCCGACGCAGATAGTAAAAAACTTTTTGGGGAACTTGTCGCATCATCTCGTGCGAGAATGCTTGATAAAAATGGTTGCGAAGTGTGTTATTTGGATTATGCGACACTATCAAACTTCGTTACGTTCGCAAGCGGGGCAATGAGAGATCCATTCCTGATGCTCGAAGCACTCTTTGCGAAAAAAATGCTCCTCCCTTAACATGAGGTGGTGGAAAAATGGTATACTATTTAACATAAAGACTCTGATAATCAAACGACTTATAATATATGGACGGTATCAACAAAAAACCAATGCAAGATATGTTCGTATCAGGGAATACTATGCCCGCACGAAGACCATCTACACTACCTCAGGTTGAGTCTACTTCACGTACTGATATTTCTGATCGCATTACAAAAAATTCTTTTTTTGAAAAAACACCAGTAAAAACATCACCATCTTTTTCTCCAGAAAAGAAGACGTCTCGCGGGCGAATGTGGTTCATTCTTTTTATTGTAATGATTGCAATGGGTGGTATTTTGTTTGCGATGGATTATTTTTCAGGTGCAACCGTCAAGATTGTTCCTGTTGTAAAGGAGGCTTCTCTTAATCATGAGTTTACCGCTGAAAAATCACCTACCGGCAACGCGCTTGCGTTCCAGTATATGAGCCTCGAGGAAACAATGGAGAAAGAAGTTCCTGCGGTAGAGGAGAAGAAGGTCCAATACAAGGCCTCAGGGAAAGTGGTGATTTATAATGCATATAATGGTAATAGTCAGCGTCTTATCAAAAACACCCGTCTCGAAACTCCAGATCATAAGATTTTTCGTATTCGAGATTCTGTTGTCGTTCCTGGTGCAAAGATGGTTAACGGGAAGGTTGCAAATCCGGGCTCTGTTCTTGCGGTCGTTGATGCGGATCTTCCTGGGAAAGAATACAATATTGGACTCGCTGATTTTACTATCCCTGGATTTAAAGAATCAAAAGATCTCGAACGCTATGCAAAGTTTACGGCGCGCTCAATGGAAAATTTCCCTATTCAAGGTGGGTTTTCGGGGACAATAAAAGTACCTGCCCTAGAAGATGTGGCGAAGGTGCGCGCAGAAATCAAAGACGCATTAAAGGAAATTGCGCTCAAGAAAGCAGAAGCAGAGATTCCGGAAGAGGTAAGTTTTTTCCCAGGAAGTATCGTACTCACCTTTGAGGAGATGTCTCCCGATCTTTCTGTCGAAGCGGCAAACAAAGTGGCAATGAAAGCTACTGTATCGGTATTCTTTTTTGATACCCAACTTTTAACAGAAAAAATTATGGACGTTGTATTTCCCGACTACGCAGGAGGACCGCTTACGGTGCGCAATATTCCAGAAATTTCATTCACCTTCAATGAGGCTGTTGATAACGTAGTCCTTTCTGATATTTCTCGCATAACGTTTACCCTTAGGGGGGAGCCTTCATTTGTTGGGGAAATTGATACCAAAAAAATTACCGCAGAGATAGTGGGGAAAGGAAAGAAAGACTTCAATACTTTTATTGAAAGTCAAAAAAATATACAAAAAGCAGATGCCGTCATTCGTCCTTTTTGGGAAACAGTATTTCCTACCGACCCTACGCAGATTGAAATAAAAATTGTTGAGGGATAAAAGATGAGCTTACTGTTTGTCCATTTGACGTTACCTCATAACATCTGGTATCATAAGGGTTCACTATGGCAGAAAAAGAAGAATTAGTACAAGGAGAAGTTACTGAGGCGCTTCCGAACACAATGTTCCGCGTGGAGCTTCCTGGAGGAGAAATCCTTGTTTCATATCTCGCAGGTAAGATGCGCCTTCATCGCATCAAGGTTCTCGTAGGGGATAAAGTCATCGTAAAATTGGACCCATATGGTGGTAAAGGACGTATCGTAAAAAGGGTTTAAAGAGGGTATTATACGGCTTTTTTAAAGGCTACGAACAAAAGAACGTGGCAAACCTTTTGTGGGGCTTGCATTTATTTTTAAAATGAGGTAGAGTGGGGAAATCGTTTTTGTTTTTAATATAAAAGTATGAAAGTACGAGCATCAATCAAGAAAATCTGTACGAAATGCAAGACGGTCAAACGAGGCGGGGCTCTTCGCGTTATCTGCACGAACCCACGCCACAAACAGCGTCAGGGATAGAGGGATTATCATAATTTAAGAATACATTACACTATGCGTATTTTGGGAATCACCATACCAGATGAGAAACGTCTGGAAATAAGCCTCACTGCCGTCTATGGTATCGGTCGCGCGCGCGCAAAAAAGATTTTGGACGCAGTAAAGATTGATTATGGTACACGCGCAAAAGAGTTAACCGCCGACGACGAGGCAAAGATTCGTAAAGAGATCGAAGCATTCACACTCGAAGGAGATCTCAAACGCGAAATCTCAATGAACGTCAAGCGTCTCAAAGACATTCATGCGTATCGCGGAACACGTCATGCAAAAAAACTTCCTGTTCGCGGACAGCGCACCAAGACGAACTCACGCACGGTACGTGGTAACGTACGCAAGACAATGGGTTCAGGGCGTCGCAAGGCAGATAAGAAATAATAAGTCAACAATACTCACGTAAACACCAACTATGGGAAAAGTAAAAATCGTTAAAAAAACAGGGCAGGGAGTTGATGCGGGATTAGTATCTCGCGCGCTTTCACGCACAGCAAAGAAGAAGCATCTCGCTGGTACCTTGTATGTTCAGGCAACATACAATAATACCAAGATTTTGCTTACCGACAAGACTGGCAATGCACTCGTGTGGTCATCTTCTGGCTCTCTTGGATTCAAGGGTGCAAAGAAGGGAACACCGTTTGCTGCCGCAAAGGTTGGCGAGTTGGTCGGAGAGCGCGCAGTTGCCGTAGGTCTCAAAGAAGTTGATGCGGTTGTGAGAGGAGTTGGTGCAGGTCGCGAAAGCGCTATCCGTGCCTTCAATTCAAAAGGGATTGATATTACCATGATTCGTGATGTTACCCCCGTACCTCACAATGGTCCAAAGCCAAAGAAGCCACGCAGAATATAGTAGCAGTTTAGTGACTCGTTGAATAAATAAAACACAATGATTATCGACCAAAAATGTAAAAAATGTCGCCGTGCCGGAGAAAAATTGTTCCTTAAAGGGGAACGATGTTTTACGCCTAAATGTGCAATGGAGCGCAAGCCATATCCCCCGGGAATGCTTTTGTCAGAACATAAGCATCGTTCGAGTACCACAGAGTTTGGTACACAGATGCGCAACAAGCAGAAGGTACGCAATACGTACCGCGTTAGCGAGAAGCAATTCAGCAACTACGTAAAGGAGTCAACCACCAAAAAAGGTGTTGCTCCTGCAGATTTTTTGTACGAAGCTCTTGAATCTCGTTTAGATAACGTTGTGTTCCGCGCAGGGTATGCAAATGCACGTTCCCTTGCTCGTCAGATGGTTGCGCACGGGCACATTACGGTTAATGGTCGCCGAAGCACTATTGCTTCTCGCCGTATGAAGATGGGAGATGTTATTGCGGTGCGTGCAGGAAGTAAGGGGTCAAAACTTTTTGAAGGTTTAGGGGAAAAGTTGAAAACGATTAAGGTTCCATCTTGGATTAAAATTGACGCTGATAAACACACGGTGACACTTCAAGGAAAACCAAAGAGTGTTCCCGGTGAAGCAACGTTCAACCTTACATCCGTTATTGAGTTTTATAGTCGCTAATATTTGAGAACGGAATAACGAGGACGCTCTTATTTCCAAAGCTCACTAATAATTTTAATATTCATATGCTTGACTACAACATCATTTTGCCATCAAAACCAAAGGTTATCTCTGAAGATAATGTAAAAGGTACGTATGATATCGAGGGTCTTTACCCTGGATATGGTCATACGTTGGGAAACTCACTTCGTCGCATCATTTTGTCATCACTTATGGGTGCATCAATTACGACCGTAAAGATTGACGGCGTTGCACACGAGTTCTCTACTATCGAAGGCGTTAAGGAAGATGTTATTATGATTCTCCTCAACCTCAAGAAGGCTCGCTTCAAGCTTTCAACGATGGAAACACAGACGGCAACAATTTCAATTAAAGGTGCTAAAAATGTTACTGCTGGCGATATTAAGGTTGGCGGTCAGGTTGAAGTATTGAACCCAGATCTCCATATTGCAACACTCACTGACAAGAATGCTTCGTTTGTAGTTGAGATGACCATTGAAAAAGGCTTTGGATATGTTCCTAAGGAAGTACATCAGAAGGAAAAAGTTGATATCGGCACGATTGCACTCGATGCAATCTTTACCCCTATTCGTCGTGTAAACTACGAAGTAGAAAATATGCGCGTTGGTGATCGTACAGACTATAATCGTCTCAAACTTTCTATTGAAACTGATGGTACCATCACCCCTCGTCGTGCACTCGAATCTTCAATCGAAATTATGATCAGTCAGCTCAAGGCAGTTATTGGCTTCACTGAAGCTGAGGCTGAGAAGCCTTCCGTAGAGGAACATGATGAAGAGGAGCAAGCACCTAAAAAAGATGCGGTTGATAACGAGTTTCTTAAGACTCGTATCGAACACCTCGATCTCTCTGCACGTACTTCAAATGCTCTTGGTAATGCAAATATTCGTACCGTTGGTGGTCTTGCACGCAAAACCGAGGAAGATCTTTTAGAGATCGACGGTTTGGGCGACAAGGGAATTCAGGAGATCAAGCGCGTTCTTGCAGGACACGGAATCTCGCTTAAAGGATAAGCGTTAGTCACTTAGTCAGTCAATTTTATGAAACATCACAAGTCAATTAGAAAATTCGGAAGAGATCAGGCAGGACGCTTAGCACTTATGCGTTCGCTTGCACTTGCGCTCGTTATCGAAGAACACATCACGACGACTGAAGCACGTGCCAAGGAGCTCCGCTCGTTTGTAGAGAGCTTGGTTACCAAAGGACGCATTGGCGACCTTCCTTCACGTCGCTTGATTATTTCTCGTTTAGGCGGTACGGTAGGAGAAGAGGGAGCACGCAAAATCATCGAAGATATTGCGCCTCGCTATAAGACACGTCCTGGTGGATACACCAGAGTGGTCAAACTTCCTCGTCGTAAGGGCGATGCAAGTAAGATGGCGGTAATTGAATTTGTGTAATGCTATTTAATTTTTTATAAACTATTATGACTCAACCACACACAATTGATGCTAAGGGAAAATCGATAGGCCGTGTCGCAACGGAAGCTGCGAGCGTGCTTATGGGAAAAACTTCTCCTCTTTTCCAGAGGAACAAGGTTGCGGATGTGCAGGTTGTTGTGGAGAATGCTTCAAAGTCCGCAATAGCACCAAACAAAATGAAGGAAGTACGCGTTAAGGCATACTCTGGATACCCAGGTGGTCTCAAAGAACGTACCCTTGCGCACGTTATCGAGAAGAAGGGTTTTAGCGAAGTATTTATACACGCTATTAGTCGTATGATTCCTCGCAACCGCTTGCACAAGGAGAGGATGAAGCGCTTAACGATAAAAGACTAATATATGACAACTAAAGATATTACAAAAGAAGACCACAAGGAAGCTGTAGAGAAGGCTCTGCCTGTAAAGACTGCGACCAAGAAAGTTGCTGCAGGAAAGTATATTGAAACCGTAGGACGTCGCAAGACGGGTACCGCACGTGTGCGTATCACCCCTGGCGCAAAAGAAGGCATTGTAATAAATGGTAAAGACTTTGCTACATATTTCCCTACAGAAGAGTTGCAGACTATTGTAAAGAATGCCGTAGTGAAATCAAAGGTTGCAGAAAAGTTTTCGATCACCGTGGTAGTAAAAGGAGGTGGTATTCACTCACAAGCAGAAGCAATTCGTCAGGGTGTGTCACGCGCACTCGTGGAATATGATGCTGAACTCCGTACACGTTTGAAGAAACTAGGATTCCTCAAACGTGACCCTCGTACTAAAGAGCGCCGTAAGTTCGGCCTCAAGAAAGCACGTAAGGCTCCTCAGTGGTCAAAACGTTAATCCTTTTTGTCCCTCAATTCTCAGAACAATATTTTACAAAAACCCTTTCACATATTTGCGAAGGGTTTTTGTAAATACGTTTCAGGTGTGATAAAATATAATTTTCAAATAGCTATATGGCAGATATAAACGATATTAATAAAGAAGAAGATATGATGGTAGATGAGAGCACCCCTCGTCGTAACGGAGAGGGGCTTGACACTATGAAAGATGATGGGTATAGTACTGACGAAGTGCAGTTTGAAAATATCGAGAATGAAGAAAATCCTGTAGCGGTGCTTAAAAAATTGCGTGAGCGATTGCGTAAATGTGAAGAGGAAAAGAAAGAGTATCTTGATGGGTGGCAAAGAATGCGTGCGGACTTCGCAAATGCACGAAAAGAAGAAGATGTGCGTCGCGGTGAGATCATTAAATTTGCTTCCGAAGGGCTCGTAGAAGACCTCCTCCCCATTCTCGATAGTTTTTCAATGGCCTTTAGTAATAAGGAGTCGTGGGAAAAAGTAGACGCGAACTGGCGCAAGGGAGTAGAATACATTTATACGCAATTTCTTTCAGTTCTTGAGTCACGCGGTCTCGTAGAAATTGGCGTAGTGGGAGAACCTATAGATCCTCGAATTCACGTCGCGATAGAAACTATTCCTACGGATGACGCACACAAAGAAGACACGGTGAGTGAGGTTATTCAAAAAGGATATCGTCTTCATAGTAAGGTCATTCGTCCGGCACGGGTAAGAGCGTGGAGTAGTAGTTCTCATGAAGTATAAAAGAAAGGGGAGACATATTCGACATCATTGATTTATCTGAAACATTTTTTATTAACAACATTTAACATCATCAAATATTATGGCAAAAATTCTAGGTATTGATCTTGGTACAACAAATTCTGCAGTGGCTATCATCGAAGGTGGTGAACCACGCATCATTGAAAATATTGAAGGTGTGCGCACAACACCCTCAGTCGTCGCAACCTCAAAAGGTGGTGAACGCCTCGTGGGACTTTTGGCAAAGCGCCAAGCCGTAACTAACCCTGCAAATACACTGTTCGGTATTAAGCGTTTGATTGGGCATGATTTTAATGACGAGGGTGTTCAACGTGATTTGAAAAATGTCTCGTTTGCTATTGAAAAAGGCGATAATAATGGCGTGAAAGTTCGTATGGGGGATCGCGCATACCGTCCTGAAGAAATCTCGGCAATGGTTCTTCAGAAGCTCAAGCAGGATGCTGAGGCAAAACTTGGGGAGAAAATTACCGAAGCGGTAATTACTGTGCCTGCGTATTTCAACGACTCACAGCGTCAGGCGACCAAAGATGCAGGGCAGATTGCAGGTTTTGATGTAAAGCGCATCATTAACGAACCAACCGCTGCAGCGCTCGCATACGGTTTTAATAAAAAGAAAGATGAAAAGATTGTCGTATATGACTTTGGTGGTGGTACGTTCGACGTCTCTGTCCTCGAAGTAGGAGATGATGTTATTGAAGTAAAATCAACCGACGGTGATGTGCATATGGGAGGTGAAGACATCGACCAAAAAATCATTCGTTGGATTGCTGATGAATTTAAAAAAGAATCAGGCATCGATATTACGAAAGATGTACTCGCACTTCAGCGTTTGAAAGAAGCAGCAGAAAAGGCAAAGCACGAGCTTTCAACAACAATGGATGCGGAGATAAATATTCCGTTCATTACCTCGGATGCATCGGGCCCTCGACATCTCCTCTTGAAACTTTCTCGTGCGACCCTCGATGATCTTGCACGCGAGTATATCGACAAGTCTATCGAGATTACCAAACGCGCGCTTGTGGCATCTCCGTTTAAGAAAGAAGACATCAACGAGATTATTATGGTTGGTGGACAAACAAGAATGCCTGCGATTGTAAATGCCGTAAAAGAATTGTTTGGTAAGGAACCAAACCGTTCTATCAATCCTGACGAAGTGGTGGCTATCGGCGCTGCTATCCAAGCAGGTATTCTTCAGGGAGACGTGAAAGATGTGCTCCTTCTCGATGTTATTCCACTTTCTCTTGGTATTGAAACGTTTGGAAATGTTGCAACCAAACTTATTGAGAAAAATACGACCATTCCTGCATCACGTTCACAGATTTTCTCAACGGCAGCAGATAATCAGACCTCGGTAGAAATTCATGTCGTACAAGGAGAGCGCCCTATGGCACCCGACAATAAATCTCTTGGACGTTTTATTTTGGACGGTATCCCACCATCACCTCGTGGTCTTCCTCAGGTGGAGGTTACCTTTGACGTTGATGCAAATGGTATTCTTCAGGTTAAGGCAAAGGAGAAAACAACCGGCAAAGAACAATCAATTCGTATCGAGGCAAGCTCAGGTCTCAGTAAAGACGATATTGCGCGTATGCAGAAAGAAGCGGAGATGAATGCTGTTGAAGATGCAAAAAAGCGCGATGCCGCAGAAGCGAAAAATATTTTGGAGCAAATGATCTACACTGCAGAAAAATCACTTCGCGATAACGGTGATAAGATTCCTGCTGATATTAAAACCGCAGTTGAGGGAAAGATTGCTTCGGCAAAAACAGCAAGTACGGGAACTGATACTGAGGCGATGAAAAAATCAGGCGAAGAACTTTCACAAGAGCTCCAGAAAATTGGAGAAGCAATGATGAAGCAAGGAGGAGAAGGGGACGCTCCTGGCTCAAATGATAAAAAAGATGAAGGTGGAGAAGGTACGGTACACGATGCAGAGTACAAAGAATAAAATATAAGACTTGAACCACACGAGTACGGCGCGCCTTTAAGGCGCGCTTCTCGCTTCCTCAATTAATTATGAAGGATTACTATAAATTACTTGGCGTAGAAAAAAATGCTTCCGCGGACGAAATTAAAAAAGCGTTCCGTAAGCTCGCGCATAAACATCATCCTGATAAGGGTGGCGATGAAAAAAAATTCAAAGAAGCGAGCGAAGCATACCAGATACTTTCTGACGAGAAAAAGCGTGCTGAGTATGATACCTACGGCTCGGTTGGTGGTAATCATGGTTTTGGTGGTGGGCAAGGTGGGTTTGATTTCTCTGGCTTCACGGGTGGTTTCAATAGTCAGGGGTTTGAAGGTGTTGACCTCAACGACATTTTTGGTGATCTTTTTGGTGGACGTCGCGGACGTACCGCCTCACGCGAGCGTCGTGGGCGCGATATATCGATAGATGTACAACTCTCCTTCAAAGAGGCAGTGTTTGGCGTTGAGCGCACGGTGCATATTACGAAATCTTCTCTCTGTAAAGAGTGTCAGGGATCAGGAGGAAAACCAGGGAGCAAGATGAGCACGTGTGCGCAATGTAAAGGAAAAGGTGAAATCCACGAGACGAAACAATCATTTCTTGGTACGATTTCTCAGGTACGTGAATGTAATGCGTGTCATGGCGTAGGAAAAGTTCCTGAGGAAAAGTGCCATTCGTGTAAAGGCGCAGGTGTCGTGCGTCGTGAAGAAGAAATCACCATAAAAATTCCTTCTGGTATTGAGCAAGGTGAGGCAGTACGTCTTACGGGGGCTGGAGAGGCAGTTCAAGGCGGTTCGTCAGGGGACTTATACGTTCGTATTTATGTCACACCTCACAAGGTGTTTAAACGCGATGGCGAACATCTCACCATGACCCTGCAGGTTAAGCTTACCGATGCGCTTCTTGGTGCTGAATATCCCATAGAGACGCTTGATGGAGCTATTACACTTACGATTCCTCGAGGTATTTCATCGGGAGAAGTACTCCGTGTGCGTGGAAAAGGCGTGCCATTTTCTGCAAAGCATCGTGGCGATTTGCTTATTAAAGTAGAAATAAAAACTCCTGCAAAGCTTTCGCGTAATGCACAAAAACTCGCTGAAGAACTTCGCAATGAGGGGATTTAGTTAAGAAGATAATTTCGTATTGTGTGCTGTGTGTTGTTTGTGGTAACATTATAGTAATGTACATCGCTCTTTTTCTACTCATCGCAATATTTCTTGCCTTTTTTGTTTATGGTGTGTACCGAGAAAAAAATGGGCGACAACGTATAGAAAAACTCCTCGAAGAAATCACCGACGTGAACGAGCGACTGCGTGTCATTGAACAACAAAAGACTGAATTTATCTCTATCGCATCACACCAGCTCCGTTCTCCGATGACCCTCGTAAAAGGGTATGCCTCAATGATTCTCGAGAGTACGTTTGGTACGATCAATGATGATGTGAGAAAGGCAATAGAAACACTCTATGCCTCAAGTGAAAAAATCGTCGATCTTATTAACGAACTTTTGACTGTCTCACGACTGGAAGAGGGACATACCGCACTTACATTTACGACGGTAAATTTTGTGCAATTTGTGCAACAAGTTCTTGAGAATATGAAGGAAAAAGTTCAGTCTGCGGGACTGCAACTTGTATTCACGATAGAAGAAGAAGCACGTGCAATAATGGTAGAAATAGACGAAAAGAAACTTGGTCATATTATCTCTCATATTTTTGACAACGCCGTAGAATTTACAACACCACCGGGTGAGGTGCGGGTCGCCGTTGCTTTTGATGATATCGAAAAGAGAATTCGTATCGCTATTTCTGATACTGGCGTGGGAATGACCTCGGAACAGATAAAAGCACTTTTTGAGAGATATGATTTGCGGGTCAGTGCCGAGGGAGAGATTATTGCACGAACAGATATTAACGAGTACGTTGGTGACCAAAAGCAGGGAGCATTTCAAGAACCTTCAGGTAGGATTTCATCCGGTATCGACATTTACGTTGCCAAAGAAATCATTCACGCGCATCATGGGCATTTTATGGCAGAGTCTGATGGAGTAAATATGGGGACCACCTTTATCATTGAACTTCCGATTGTGGGGCATACGGTTTCGTAGACTTTTTTTCTATAGTATAATAACAAAAATGATTGCTGATTTATTACATAACGTTACCGCACTTTCGTTCTTTGAGTGGGGGCAAGGTGTTGTCGGGCTTATGCTCGTGCTGTTCGGCTTAGTTATTTTTGCTCAGGATGTTTCAAAAAGAAGAGGGAGGTATTTCTTGTACCTTGCGTTGATTATCTTTGCGTGGGCGATCGCAAACATAGCGCTTGATGCCGCACCAGACCCGTCTGTCGCTCATCAATCAATCGTCGCGCTCTTCATTATTGTTGAATTTGTCCCTCTTATTCTTTTTTCTTTTTATTATGTTTTTCAAAAAAAGGGGGAATCTGTCTCGTGGTGGCGCGTGATTGGTGTTTTTGCTCCGTATTTTGGCGTATTAGGAGCACTGTACTTTGTACCTGAATTGATTGCAGGGACTCCAAGCGTATATCAGGAAAACTCAGTAGGGCACACGTTTGGAAGGTTTGTTGGTGTGTACCTCGGGTATATTGCGGTATTTCTCTCTCTTACATTATATGTTTTGATCGATAAATATAGAACAAGTACAGGTATTTTTAGGCTTCAAACGCGCAATATGATTGTGGCATTTGGTGTAGGTGTCGTACTTGCGCTTATCCTCGCGTTTATGCTTTTCTTTTTTCGCGCACTGAGTGTACACAACATTTTTCTTATTGGGTTTATTAGTATTATTCCCAATGTGCTTATTATGGGATACACGTTGATTAAGTATAATTTTTGGAGTGCATACATCATTTTTGCAGAATTTCTCACTGCGCTCCTTGTAATGACGCTTGCGGCTGTACTGTTCATACAAACGAGTTTTCTCGGTATATTTCTCGTAGGCACACTCACGGTTCTCGTGACTATTGCTGGGTTTTTTCTTGTACAAAAAATACGTAAAGGAGATGCAACGCACGATGAAATAGCGCGACTTTCTAACGAGTTAAAAAGTATGAGTGCGCGCCTCGATATTCTTGATAAGAAAAAAACAGAGTTTCTTTCAATGGTGTCGCATCATCTCCGTGACCCCCTTACCGCGATCAAGGGGTATTCTTCGATGTTACTCGAAGGTTCATTCGGGGAACTTAGCTCTATGGTACATGACGCTGTTGATAAAATGTTTAATTCCAGTTCGCGTCTGATTATGATGATCTCTGATTTTATGGATATCGCGAATATTGAAAGTGGTGACATGAAATATTTCCTTACGAGAGTAAATATGAAAAAATTGGTTGCCGAGGTGGTGGACGATATGCAATCTGCTACCAGAACAGGAGGTCTTGAGCTCGATCTTATCATTGACGATTACCACCAAGAAGACTACGCGGTGGTTGCCGATCAGGGCAAGATGCACCAAGTGATCTTGAGTATCATTGATAATTCGATCAAATATACGCCGTACGGCAGTATTTCAGTTAAGCTTTCATTGAGCGAGAATAAAAAGAACGTTCTTTTCCGTATTACTGACACAGGAATTGGTATGAGTGAGGTTACCCTACAAAAAATATTCAAAAAGTTTAGTCGTGCGGACGGTGTTAACAAGACATATACTGAGGGTGTCGGGTTAGGGCTCTATGTAGCCAAGAAAATTATTGAAAAACACCAAGGAAGAGTCTGGGCGGAGTCGCAGGGTGAAGGTGCGGGGTCGTCGTTTTTTGTAGAGATTCCTCGTGCTCCGGAGGAAAAAATTAGCGTTGTGTAACACGCTTTATTTTTGAGGAGCTTTTAAAAATTTCCTTACGCGAGCAACTATTCTTGTCGTTTGTGTAGGAGTGAACCACTCGATACTTTCGTTGCGTTTGAACCATGTCATTTGGCGTTTGGTATATTGACAGATTTCTGTAAAAAGTCTTTTTTCTATTTCTTCTCGTGTAATCGTGTTAGTGAGATGATCTGCAAGTGCGCGATACTCAAGACCGAGCTCGCGCATTCTCTTCCACGAAAGACCATCTTTATGAAGACGTTTTCCTTCCGCTACCATTCCTTGTTTAAGGCGCTTTTGTAGGCGCAAATGTATTTTTTTACGAAGGGTGTCAGGAGGAAGTGTGAGTCCAATTTGCAAAACATCGTACGACGAAGATTTTGTGGATGGTTTCGGTACGTGACCAAGTAGAGATGCTATTTCAATCGCACGTACTAGTCGTACGGGGTTTTGTGCATCAATATTTTGTGCACGTTCTGGATCAATCATGGTGAGTATCGTAAAAAGTTCCTGCACACTTTTTTGAGAAAGTTCTTTGCGAAGTGTTGGATTTGGTGGGACATTGGGAAGCACCGTATTTTCTATGATGGATTGAATATAAAAACCCGTTCCTCCGCATACGATGGGCATTTTGCCACGTTTGATAATACCTGAGATCGCGCGAGTTGCGAGACGTTGGTACTGCGCTATAGAAAATGGTCGTTTGGGGTTTGCTACGTTGAGTAGGTGGTGGGGGATACCACGCATTTCACGTTTGGTGATTTTCCCTGAACCAATATCAAGACCGCGGTATACCTGACGCGAATCAGCAGATACTACTTCGCCGTTGAATTGTCGTGCAATCTCGACAGCAAGATCGCTTTTTCCTGTAGCGGTAGGTCCAAGAATCACAATAAGTTTTGGTTTGTGTGTAGTCATGTGTAGTCAAAAACCTGCCACAGGGCAGGTTTTTTTTGGCTTGCCATTCCGGCACAATTCTCGCCTTGTGCCGGGAGGGTTCTCGGTCACAAATCACTAAGTATTTTATTTCGTTTCACTCATAAAATCCTAAGTGTTCGCGACCCCGACTCAGCGACCCTTCGAGTACTCAGGGGTGCCCGCTTGCGTCTTTCGATTCTCCCTCCCGTCTACAAAAAAATGATCGGCAAATGTAGACACATTTACCTCACTATTTTTGTGCCGGGAGGGAGAATCGAACTCCCATGGATTACTCCGCACGATTTTGAGTCGTGTGCGTCTACCAATTCCGCCATCCCGGCAATAGTGTCATACTAGCAAAAATTAGCCAAAAATCAATTATCAACATACTTTGCACGTTACTTTTTGTATTGAGTGCGGTACAATGTGATTATGTCAAAACTTCGAGTAGGTGTAATGCGTGGAGGCTTAGGAAGCGAATACTACGTTTCGCTCAAAACTGGCGCAAGCGTTCTCTCTGCGCTCTCGCCACAACGATACGAAGCGCATGATATTCTTATTACGCCCGTAGGTGAATGGCATATCGACGGCATTCCTACGACACCATCAAAACTTTCACAGCATGTTGATGTGGTGTTTAATGCTTTGCATGGTGAATTTGGAGAGGACGGTAAGGTCCAAAAACTTTTAGAGCTTTTTAAAATTCCCTACACGGGATCTACTTCAATTTCATCTGCGATTGGAATGAATAAGGAACTTGCAAAGAGATTTTTTTCATCTATGGGGATTATTGTGCCATATGGTATGGTTGTTGCTCGTGGAGAAGAGATCAGTGATGTGGTCAAGCGAGTAGGTGATGAGATTCGTGGACCATATGTGGTTAAGCCGTTGACGGGAGGATCTTCTGTTGGTCTTTCGCTCGTACATAATGAACAAGAACTCATTCCTGCTCTTGAAACAGCACTTTCTCATAGCACTAAAGCAATTATTGAGGAGTATGTCCGTGGTCGTGAGGTGACGGTCGGTGTCATTGACGGTGTGGTGAAGGGAGGTGCGTACGCAACCGTACCTCTCGAAATACTTCTTCCTGAGGGAAAGCTTTTTGATTATGACCAAAAATACAAAAACTTAACCCATCCGGTGGGTCCTGCTCGTTTGAGGAGTGATGAAAAGAGTGCGCTCGAGAGAACAGCACTTCTTGCGCATACACAGCTCGGTGCTCGACACTATGCACGGTATGATTTTATCATGACGGACTATGGGCCGTGCCTGCTTGAGGTAAATACGCTTCCAGGGCTTGCCCCTTCGTCGCTTTTGGTAAAATCTCTTGAATATCAAGGACTTCTGCTTGATGAGTTTATCGATTATGTCCTTGCACTTGCATTAAAGAAAAAATAAGGTAGAATAGAAAAGTTCGTTGAATTTGGGCTAAAACAATTTGTGGGTACAAAAATTGTTCGCCCGATCAAGCGAAGCTTGATTTAAGGGCCCCTAGCTCATCTGGCAAAAGAGAATAGCCGTCTCATTTGCGCAAATGAGTGTGATGTTATATCGTAGGTTGTGGTACCTTAAGTTAAAAGTTTATCTGGGCCCCTAGCTCATCTGGTAGAGCGCCTCATTTGCACTGAGGAGGCGAGCGGTTCGAGTCCGCTGGGGTCCACAAACGTTAAGAAAACCTGCCCTGCGGCAGGTTTTTAGTTTGTGGAAGGCGCAGTGATGTTTTGTCAGCAGACAAAACCACGAGCCAGGGTCGTGAAAATTTTTTGTGACGACAAAAAATTATTCCTGACCACTACGTACAAGAAAACCTGCCCTGCGCGTCGTTTTTTAGTTGTGGAAGCCGCAGCCATATTTCGTCAGTCGACGAAATCTGCGAGTGGCGACGAGCAGATTATCGGTGACCACAAAAGAATAGTACAACCTGCCCTTCGGCAGTTTTTTAGTTTGTAGGCACATTCGCTTTGCTTAGTGTCTTGCAATAATTTATAATTCTTGGATTGATCACACACGTTCAGAAAGCAGACCTAGTGATTCGTTGCTATATTATTATCAAAACAGGGTACACATCATCAAACTTTATGAAATTATTTATAATTTGTAGTAAGAAATTTTACGATAGAATTCCAGAAATCCAGAAAGCACTTGGAGTAATGGGTCATACCGTAACATTACCTAATTGTTATGATGACCCTACAACAGAAGATAGATACAGAAGTTTGGGTGGCGATGAGCATTCAAAATGGAAAGCAGGGATGCTAAAACATAGTACAGACGTTATTGAAAATAATGAAGCTGTTTTAGTTCTTAATTTTGAAAAGAATGGTACAAAAAACTATATTGGTGGAGCAACCTTTTTAGAAATGTATGATGCTTTTCGTTTGGGTAAGAAAATTTTTCTTTACAATGATGTACCAGAAGGTATTTTAGCTGATGAAATTATAGGTTTTAGCCCCATTATTATCAATGGTGATTTAAAGAAGATTACGTAATTCGTCCCTTTTTTGGTTTGTGTTTTGAAACGCATCTTAGTAGGTACCCTTTACAAAACTCGATATTTTTGTTATTATTGATATAGATAAGCAAAAGTACCTAAAAATAAACTTAATTCTTAAGGAGGTGTGTATTGAAGAAGTCAAGGGGGTCAAGAATAACAATAGGAGGACTCGGAGGAACAGGGAAAGGATCTGTGTCACAGCTTCTTTCTGAGGAACTCGGTTACAATCTGATGTCGGCAGGAAGGTATTTCCGGGATTTTGCTGACGAAGAAGGGGTTCCTACTGCAGTGATCGAGGAGCGCGCAGAGGTAGACCCAAAGTATGACAGAATGGTTGACGAAAGGACCCAAGAGTATGGTCTTGTAAACAACCACTTCGTATTCGAAGGTCGCCTTACGTGGCGCTTCATCGAGGGTGTACGTATTCTTCTCACGTGCGGTCTCAAAGAGCGTGTAGGGAGGATTGCTGTCCGCGACAATTTGTTGTTCGAACAGGCAATGTCAACGACAGAGCATCGCGAGGAGGCAGCAGTAAAGAGGTATATGAAGTATTACAACATTGCTGACATTACTGATCCTGCGTACTACGAATTCGTGGTGGATACAACAAACATCACGGCTGTGGAGGCGACAGTCAAGATAATCACATTCTTGAAGCTCAAGGATATGTATCATCCCTTGAGAAAGCAGTAAGAAGTACAGAAAACATAGGCGGTTTTAGATCGGCTCACAAGCCGATCTAAAACCGCCTTTTCTTTTTTGCCGGCTTTCGCTCATTGTAGTATGATGTTAATAGTTATATGACCCAAGAAAAAACATATATTTACGGTAAACATCCCGTTTCAGAAGCCTTGCTCAACGCACCCCACACGGTGGTGCGGGTGTTTTTGTCGCCCCATATTGAAGACCGTGATTTTAAAAACCTTATTACTAAGACAGGTGTTTTGGTTGCACCGCTTTCTATCCAAGGCGCACCATTCTTAGAAAAAGATGCCGTACACCAAGGTGTTGCTGCAGAGATTTCTCTTTCAGGTCTTATGCGCCCATATCGTGAGTTTGTAGACGGGCTTGAGATAAATCCACATACTGCATTGGTGTTATTGGGGGAGATCCAAGATCCTCAAAACGTGGGGGCTATTATACGCTCTGCGGCAGCGTTTGGTGTTGCAGGTGTGCTTATACCCGAACACCAACAAGCACCGGTAACAGGACTCGTGGTGAAGGTTTCTGCGGGAATGGCGTTTCGCGTACCGCTCGTCTCTATTGGTAATGTGAATACCACTATTCGTGATCTGAAAGAGCGAGGATTTTGGGTATATGGGCTCGATGAGACAGCAGTACGTCCTCTTGCGAAAGAAGTTTTTGATGCACCAACCATTTTTATTCTTGGCAATGAAGCAAAAGGCATCCGAGAAAAAACGCGTGAACTATGTGATGTACTCGTGTCGATACCGATGAATCCTGAATGTGAATCGCTCAATGTAGCAGCTTCTGCAGCGGTTACACTATATGCGTGGAGTACGGGGCATCCTGAAGCGCTGACACCCAAGAAATCTTCTAAAGAATAAAAGAATAATTTTTTAATTAAGCATCCAAATAGAGAACGTTAAATAGCTCGCAAAACTCACCCAGAGAAGATAGGGTACGAGAAGCCATCCTGCACGTTTTGAAATTTTCATAAAGCTAATAATCGTTGCAAGGATGGCAACCCAGAGCAGTAGTATTTCAAAAAACGCAAGTTTTGGATTGTGCATGCCAAAAAAGATAATTGACCAGAGTGCGTTAAGTACGAGCTGTATTACAAACAACGAAAGAGGAAGTGTGACGTTTTTTAATTCTCCACCTCTTTTCCAAACTAAAAATGCTGCAACACCCATCATTACGTAAAGTGTTGTCCATACGGGGGCAAATATCCACGACGGTGGGTTAAGCGCTGGTTTAATGAGCATAGGATACCATTCTTGAATTGCTGAAACAGTAAACAATGAACCAATAGCTCCTGCGAGCAATGAGAGTGTTACAGTAATAAGAAGTTTTAAAAAATTATGTATGTGCATAATACATATTGTATCTTTTTTGCAATAATAATACTACAAAAAAGCTCGGTATTTAAAAAATAGCAATATTTGAATACTTGTCATCTTGTGGGGTAGGTATATAATTTAAATAGAATAACAGGGTAGGGGTTTCGTCTACTCTTGCCTCTTAGTATTTATTTATTAACAATTAAATATATGAAAAATAATAAACTTTATATATTGGCGATGGTGGCGTTACTCTCACCACTCTTTGCATTTGGTGCATTAGTAAGTTCTGGAGATAGTGTTTCTCTGGATACTGAAGGCGGTATCAACGATAATGTATATACTGCCGGCGGAAATGTAACCGTAGCGGTTCCTGTTACGGGTGACGTTATTGCAGTGGGTGGCAATATACAAGTTCTGAAGGATGTCTCTCAAGATCTGGCGATTGCTGGAGGTTCGGTTACTGTATTGGGGAATACGGGAGGAGATGTGCGTGTTGCTGGTGGAAATATTTTAATTGATGGCGATGTTGCTGGTGATTTGATCGTAATGGGCGGAACCATTACTGTTTCTCCTAATGCTTCTGTTGGGAAAGATGTGATTATTATGGGAGGACAAATTACGCTTGGTGGTGATGTTCTCGGTGATGTCGAGATAGGTGGTGGTGTTGTATCGCTCAATGGACATGTCCAAGGAAATGTAAAAGCAACTATTGACGGTACATTGACTATTGGTGAAAAAGCAGTTATCGATGGTGGCTTGGAATACAAAGCAAAAAATGTTGATGCACTTGCGGTAACTACAGGGGCGGTCATTACGGGCGAAACAGTATTCAAAGAGGCGCGCATCGATACTATGGCACTTGATCGTGGTACCGTGAGGAATATGGTGCTTGCGATTATTGGCGTCCTTGCGTTGTTTAAACTAGTTTCGTTGTTGATTGCGGCACTCCTTGTAACGTGGCTCTTTAAAAAATATTCTCATGTAATTACAGAAGAGGCTTTGAGGAAACCGCTTAAGATGCTTGGAAGAGGATTTGTTGCACTTGTTATTATTCCCGTAGCGGGCGTTCTTCTTTTGATCACACTGTTCGGCGCGATGTTTGGGATCATTGCTATACTTAGTTATGTTTCATTGCTCATTCTTTCGTGTATTTATGCAGGAGTGGTGGTGGGGGTATGGCTCAGTCGAATTGTTTACAAGACGAACGAAACTACGATAACGTGGAAAAATGTAACAGTTGGCGTCGTGCTCCTTACGCTCGTGTCGTTTATCCCTGTAATTGGTTGGGTGGTTCGATTGTTTGTCGTTCTCATTACTCTTGGGAGCATTACAAATATTGTATATAGAAAGTTACAAGAAGGGAGATAGGTCGTATCGTCAAATAAAATACACAAAACCTCAAGATCGGTGTCTGGGGTTTTGTGTATGTATGGTATGTATTAAGTGAGTGCTTTTTGGTGAATATAATGAATACAAAAAGCGCGATGAGAGACTAGTCTCTCATCGCGCTGAGTAAATGTATCTACTCATCTCCCTATGTTGAAGTTAAAATTCTTTTCTATGTTTTGCCAAAACTCAGCGACGACCTCGTCGTTGTAGAATATGACGTCCGCCATCTTTATTACCGCGGCAATGTTCGGCTTCGTGATATCGGCGTTCTCCATTTCTTTTCGTTCGTCCGAGCGAAACTCCTCGAACGAAACTATGTCTGTTGCCGAGGCACGTTTATACACCCGTTCATAACGTGTCGTTATGTCTGCGTCTACTGCCCATAGATACCCTCCGTGCTCTTTGATACGGTTTGCTTCGCCGACGGTCCGTATGGATTCAATGACTGCATGCTCCGTCTCTTTGATAGCATCAAGAAGAAGTGTGTATACTATGTACCCTGAACCATACTGTTCCCTCAGTTCGTTTCCGACTTTGAGCATTTCCTCTCTGGTGACAAGAAGACCTCTTTGAATGATGATCTTCGTCAGAAAACTGCGGACCGAGTAATGCTTGAAACCACGTGTTTTTGTCAGGTATTCGACAGCCGTTCCTTTTCCAGCACCCAATGTGCCGGTAATTCCGATGATCATCGGCAACCTCCTTGAAATGTTGTAGTGATACTAATCTTGCCTCAAGATATCATATATGTATCTCTTTGTCAGGTAGTATAGCGTCTAAGGAGCGTTTACCCGTAGTGAGGTGTGTTTGGGTAAATATACTTTCTGATTCTCTATTCGTTAGATTTACTCTTCGTTAAAGATTCTACGGCGCGTGTCAGTTTTTCGATCTTAGTGTTGATGGTCTCCAGCTGCTTCATTACGGCACTTTGGTCCGTGCTGTTTTCAGAACGAGGAATGTAGGAGCTACGCGGACTGAATTCCTTCTTCTGAAATCGATCTCCGCCTCTAACTTCTCGAGAACTTCCTCCTGCGGGGTTGAAGCAATTTTTGCAGTAAACAGGCTTTCCGTTTACGGGACGAAAAGGTACTTCGCATACTTTATTGCACTCGGAACAAGTTGCTTTGTGCAGGGTGGCAGGGCCATCGCTCGATCTGCTTCCTCCCCAATTTTTCTTACTGAAACTCGACGCACCAGAACGGCTACCGCCAAATGAAGGCTTGCCTCTTTTCTCGCCAAAACTTTTTCCACTATCTTGTTTGTTGTATTTTGTCATAGATATGGTGAGTCTGCACTTTTAATGGATAAATAGCAAGGGAAAGTGGGGATAGCCTAAAACAATCGTGACTGTCACCATTTTCCCCATTTTTCAAAAACATAGCCGAACGAAACACTATTTATTGAATCAGGTTCCTACAGACTTGTAATAATTTTTATTGGGTATACTATTAATTATAGATTTATCAACAGTAATGTAGCTATACTCTATAATTTTCAATTTATTAAATAATGTAACAATATTGAGGTATATAAATTGTCTAAATTATTGGTCGTAGAGAAGTACTGTTCACGTTTTGTTTTAAAATTATTGGTTAAAAATTTTGTTGTCGGGTTATTTTTTATTTACTAATTTGTTCTCTATAATAAAAAAACTGTAGATGTCGAAATGCTTGGTAATGCCCGACGACAAGATGAATAATATATAATATATGGGAATCATACTTTGGATTATTTTTGGTGCATTAGTTGGTTGGATAGCATCACTTATAATGGGTGGTGGAGGAGGATTAGTTTCTGATATTGTTGTTGGAATTATTGGAGCTGTTATTGGGGGATTTATTATGAGTTTCATTGGAGAAAGTGGCGTAGTCGGGTTTGATCTCTATAGTTTCCTCGTGGCACTTCTTGGGGCGTGTGTGCTCATCATTATTGTTAGAGCGGTACGCAGATAGTTTGTGAATCTCTCCACGTTCTATGTATGTAGAGTTATCGTTGATAACTTTCAGCTAATTATAAAAACGTCACTTTGTGTAGAGTGACGTTTTTATAATTTGCGTCGCAGTCAGGATGGTGGGATAATGGGGGTAGCCCCTGTTTTCTTCATTTCTTTAAATAATTATGAAAAAAACGCTACCTATAATTTATATTATTTTGCTTATAGTGGCTTTTGGCGTGGTTTGGAAGTTATCAAAAAATGAATTGCCACAGCCGGTAATAACAAACTTTGAGGAATGCGCAAAAGCTGGGTACCCTATATTAGAAACCTATCCGGAACAGTGCAGGACTCCCGATGGCCGATCATTTGTTAAATCTATAAATTCTGGTGGAACAGAATTTGGTAGTTTGGTAGCTCTTCGTCTCAATGAACAAAAGAGATTTATCGACGGCCTAGCAGTGACGTTGGTTGAAATTAATGATTCGCGTTGCATGAGCGGAGTTGTTTGTATATGGGCAGGGGAGCTCTCATTTCAATTGAGGCTTTTGGGTGGAAATATTACACAAGATACCGAAATTAGGTTAGGAACCATAACGGCAAAGAGCGTAACGCGATACGATTATACTTTTACGTTACAAGAAGCCACGGAAAACACTTTAACAATTACCGTAACAAAAGCGGGTGGACAGGTTGCCTGTACGCAGGAGGCAAAACTGTGTCCCGACGGTTCCGCAGTTGGAAGAACTGGCCCGAATTGCGAATTCGCATCGTGCCCCACGGTAAATCCAAACCCTGTCGTAGGATGTACAAAAAATTCCGATTGTCCTTCGACGCAATATATTTGCCAAGAGATACAAGGTACTGGAACCGCGTGTCCATCTACTGACCCCTCGTGTGTGCCCACGCATACGATAATTAAAGGAGAATGTAAATTAAAAAACGGCAATAGGTGTAGCGTAGATTCGGATTGCGCTTCAGGAAATTTGTGTAATAAAAATATTTGTGTGAGTCCAGTTGGAAGGCAATGTAGTGGTCCAAGTGATACCAGTTGTCCCGAAGATTTTAGTTGCATTCAAGGGTGCGGTCCACCAGTCGCGCTTCAGGATGACCCACCTCCACCATATTATTGCCAACTCAAAGGATATATTCGTCCCTGCCCGATCTGTTTAGCAAAACATACGTTGATCGAGACACCGCTAGGTGCCGTCGCGGTGGAAGATTTGCAAATTGGCGCACCTGTCTGGACGGTTACTGCTTCGGGTTTGCGTGTGACAGGAACCGTTGAAAAAAACAGCAAGACGGCGGTTCCTCTGGATCACAAAATGGTACAGCTCGTGTTAAAAGACGGGCGAACACTTCTCGTTTCTCCGGGACACCCGACTATAGATGGGCTCACTGCGGGAGAGCTTACGGTGGG